>Ga0102593_1001917_pt1 | contig 17888 bp, 19 predicted proteins | sample AraplaCol_mMS_r2_2_FD_76862 | JGI IMG/M metagenome (GOLD analysis project Ga0102593, IMG submission 76862) | Arabidopsis root microbial communities from North Carolina, USA - plate scrape MF_Col_mMS_r2 (SPADES assembly) (version 2) | ecosystem: Host-associated > Plants > Roots > Endosphere...
GCTTGAAGTTTTCGAGCAGGTCCTCGACATAGGCCTTCATCGGCCCCTCATGCGAGAGGTAATGCTGGATCGCCGCCTGCAGCGCCTCTTCCTCGGTCTTTTCGACGAAGACCTGGCCGTCCGGGCCATACCAAGCGGGAATCTGGTGACCCCACCAGAGCTGACGGGAGACGCACCAGGGCTGGATGTTTTCCATCCATTCGTAATAGGTCTTGTCCCAGCTCTTCGGCACCATCCTGGTGCGGCCTTCGCGGACCGAGGCGATCGCCGGCTCGGCGAGCGTCTTGGCATCGACATACCATTGTTCGGTCAGCCGCGGCTCGATCGGCACGCCGCCGCGGTCGCCATGCGGGACCATGTGCTTGTGTGGCTCGATCTTGTCGAGAAGGCCGGCCTCTTCGAAAATCTCGACGATGACCTTGCGCGCATAGAAACGGTCCTGCCCTTCCAGGCGATCCCAGGCGCCATGCAGCGCCGCCGGATTGTCGAGGCCTTCGAGAAAATCCTCATTGTCCTTGATGGTGATCGTGCCGTCGATATTCAGGATGTTGATCGCGCGCAGGCCAGCCCGTTTGCCGACGTCGAAGTCGTTGAAGTCATGCGCAGGCGTGATCTTGACGGCACCGGTACCGGCGGTCGGATCGGCGTAGCCGTCAGCAACGACCGGAATGCGGCGGCCGACGATCGGCAAGATGACGTGCTTGCCGATGATCGACTTGTAACGCTCGTCCTCCGGATTGACGGCAACACCGGTATCACCCAGCATCGTCTCCGGTCGCGTGGTCGCAACGACCATATAGTCGCGCGTTTCCCATTCGGTCGGCTTGCCTTCCTCGTCGAAAGCGATCGGGTACTGGTAGGTAACGCCCGGCTCCAGCGGATAACGAAGATGCCAGAGATTGCCCTTGATCTCGTGCTGTTCGACTTCAAGGTCGGAGATCGCCGTCAGGAGCTTCGGATCCCAGTTGACCAGACGCTTGTCCTTGTAGATCAGCCCTTCCTTGTAGAGCGTGACGAAAACCTCGAGAACGGCCTTCGACAGGCCCTCGTCCATGGTGAAACGTTCGCGCGACCAGTCGCAGGATGCACCCAGACGTTTCAGCTGGTTGAAGATCAGTCCGCCCGATTCGGCCTTCCATTCCCAGACCTTGTCGATGAAGGCGTCGCGGCCCATGTCGCGGCGGCCCGGCAGCTGCTGTTCCATCAGCTTGCGCTCGACGACCATCTGCGTGGCGATGCCGGCATGGTCCATGCCCGGCTGCCAGAGCACGTCCTTGCCGCGCATGCGCTCGAAACGGACCAGGATATCCTGCAGCGTATTGTTCAGCGCATGGCCCATATGCAGCGAACCGGTGACATTCGGCGGTGGGATCACGATGGTGAAGGTCTCGGCCCCGGGCTTGGCGTTCGCGCCGGCGCGGAAAGCGTCCGCCTCATCCCATTTCGCGGCGATTTTTGGTTCGACGGCGGCGGAATCATAGGTCTTGTCGAGCATTTTCTGACCAATTTCGAGGTTCGAGGATGGAGGTTGTAAATAGGATGGCCACGGGCAAGTCAATAAAAAAGCCGCCCCGGAGACCGGAGCGGCTTTTCAGGAAAAAGCAATCCGATCAGCGGCGCGGGCCGCGTGCCACGCGCTCAATTTCTTCGCGCACCAACCGCTCGACCAGTGTCGGCAAATTGTCATCAAGCCATTCGCGCAGCATCGGGCGCAGCATGTCCTCGGCGATTTCGTCCAGCGAGCGGCGTTCAGCACCGTCGATCGCGGCGGCGAGCTCCTCGAAGGAACGGCTGATCTGCAGGCCGGCATCTTCCGAAAGCAGCGCCGGCTGGACCTCGTCCATAACGCTCGGCAGGAAACGCTCGACCGACGACTGAGCAGGCTCCATAGCCGGCGGCGCTGTTTCGACGGCAGGCGCCGGCTCGGCGACGGCCACCCCAGGCGCTTCCGTCAGCACCGGCTCGGCCGGCTGCTGGATCGGAGCATGCTGAGCAGGCGCTGCGGCAGCCGGGAAAAAGGGCTGTGAGGGTTGCGGTTGGGGTTGTGGCGCCACGGCGCGCGGCGGCTCCGGTATTGCGGCCGGTTGCGGTTCGGGCTGACGGAAGCCGCTCGGAATTTCGCGCAGTGCCTGACCGGCCTGCACGGCGCTGCGCTCGGAGGCGGCGCGCACGCGGGCGGCGACATCGGCAAGCGACAGCGCGCGGGCCGGCACTTCCGCTTCGGGGGTGCCGGCCGAATTGGCGGCGACAAAACGCGGATCGGAAGAGCGCATGACCGGTTCGGGGAATTCCACACCGGCATAGGTGTCGTCGACCGTCAAATGGATTTCGGAGCTGTTCTCATCCTCGTCGGCGCCGTAGACCGGCGGCAGGGATGGGGAAATCGCCTTGCCGGCGCCGGGCTCATTGCTTTCGATAATCTGGCGGATGGAGGCCAGAATTTCTTCCATGGACGGTTCACGCGCTACACTTGGCTGAGCCATATCTATCCCCGTTATTCCAAAACAACGACCGGATGGTGTGGAGCATTCATCCGAATCACCACGACCTTAGAATACCCCAGGCGGGAAAAAAATCATCGCGAATCAAATGAATGCGGCCATGCACAGTTTTGTTACCCAATGTTTGCCACCCGCAAAGCCTGCCGTGATTTTGTGGCGGCGTCAGGATAAATTATGTTTGTGAAGGCTTTCCAGCGGCGCTCATAAAAAACGGGCGCCGATGGCGCCCGTCGTTGAATTTCGTCGACAAGAACGATGTCAGAAAACGAATTCGCGCGCCTTGGCGAAACCCGGCAGCGGCTTGACCGAGGCATTGAAGAAGACGTTTTCCGAAACCGCGCCGCGTTCGGCGACGAAGACCTTGGCGCGGGCGGCATTGCCGTAACCCTCGACCGTGATCAGGCGGCCACCATCGCGCAGTTGACCGAGAAGGGCTGCTGGAACTTCCTCGACGGCGCCGTTGACGAAAATCAGATCATAGGGAGCGCCGGCAGCGTAACCTTTTTCGAGCGGGCCGGTGACGACCTCGACTTTGGCATAGTCGGCAAGCTTGGCCTTCGCCTCGGCGGCCAGCGTCTCGTCGCATTCGAGCGCGATGACGGAGCCGGCAACCATTGACAGCAGCGCCGAGGTGTAACCTGTGCCGCAACCGACTTCGAGGACGAAATCATCCTTGGTGATCGCGGCGAGTTGCAGCAGCTTGGCGAGCGGAGACGCCTCCATCAGGAATCGGGCCGGCTTTCCCGGTGCGGCGGCTGATATTTCGACATCGTTGTCGATATAGGCCAACAGCTTCGCCTTCTCCGGCACGAAAGCCTCACGCGGCACCGTGAGAAGCGCCATCAGCACGGAATGGGAGGTAACGTCCGTGGTGCGAACCTGAGTGTCGACCATCTTTACGCGCGCTGCTTCGAAATCCATCATGTCCTCTCGCTCTTTGAAAAGCGGTTCCTGTCCTTCGTCTCTTAATCCCCGCCACGGATGCTTTCAAGGCTTGGCAGCCGCCGGCGAAAAGAATCCGGCAGACGCCTCTTCCGCGCCACAGGAGACGGAGTGGACGCTGCAACTCCAGCGTGGAAGCTTCTGCCCCTTCATGATATGATCTGCAACGGAGGAAATGGGAGGAGCAGGCCATGTCTGCGATTTTCGAATATTTCACGCTGTTCGATTTCTTCATCCTCGCAGCGCTTGTCGGCATATTCTGCTGCGGGCTGCTGGACGGCGAAACGACCTGGAGGCGATAGCGCGCCGAACTACGCTCGGCGATCTCCCCCGCATCGCGTCTGCGGCAACCTCACGCTGGCGGACGCAGTTTTGACATGCGCTCCATTCCACTTGAAATAGCGGCGCGACCGCAGGTGCGCGCATTTTTCCAACAGTTCCAACCCTTTGCGACCGCACGCACATTAACGTTACGTCAACCATTTTGTTGCAGCGCCCTCACCTTCCGCTATGGGTGCGCGCATGCAAACCTTCCTGATCCAATCGCGCGGTATAGAAGCGCTTCACTACAACGCTGATGCCCGGCTGTTGCTGATCAAATACAGCAGCGGCGACATTCGCAGTTTCACCCGCATTTCGCCGCAGGGCATGCGACGGCTGCTCGGCGACGGCCCTGAAATCGATGACCGGTCTGAATTGAGCGATCTGCAATATCAGGCGGAAATCCGCAAAGGCGGCCTGAAGGCGCTCTACCGCCTCACCGGAATCAATCCGTCACAGTTCGATTTTTCGCCTGGCCAGCGGGTCTGGTAGCATTTGCGCCTGAAGCGCCCATGCAGCGCCCATCGTTTGGGCGCATTTCAGACGGGTTTGTCATGTGGGAAGATGTTGGAGGCCTCGCCCGGAATTGAACCGGGGTACAAGGATTTGCAGTCCTCTGCGTCACCACTCCGCCACGAGGCCTCACGCGCTCGTTATCTGAGCCGTGGCGAGCGTTTAGAATGATCGTAAGGAAATCGCAAGAGGGCATTTCGGAAAAACGCCATTCCGCAGCTGCTGAAACGAGCATTTTTCCATCGCCAAACGGAGTGGGCGCAGGCTGGAATTTTCACGGCCGTGACGATGCCCCATTTCCTGCCAATGATTGCATTTGAAACAAATTCTTGACTTGACTTCGATCATCGTCCGGGCCTCAATTATCCTCGGGAGGGTATAGGAGCTTGCGATGGATTGGGCTGCCCTCAAATCGAAGCACGTGCATGCGGCATTCGATGCCGAAACCCGGGATCTGCATGTAAAATTCCCCGGTTCTCCGCCGGTGAAACATGCAAATATTCCGCTGCACGTCTACCAGAACCTGCTGGAAACGGATGATCCGCACTTCTATTACAAATACTATATAGCGCCGTCTCGCGTATCACCGGGCCGTCGACAACCGGTCTCCGTGGCATCCTACGCAGTGAAGCTCGTCCTCCTCCTTGCCGCTTGCAGCTTGTTGCTGGCGACCAGCCTCGATCCGGACCATGGCGGGGTTTTCGAGGAAAGCGAACTCAGATCCAACTAGACGCGACTTTGCATAGGCAGAACGCCCCGGTTAACTTCAGGGCCTGCGACCAGTCGGCTGCTTCCGGCGTCGAAATTGTCGCTCCTGTTCTGAGAACGGTAGCGCCGGTTGTCCCGCTCGCGGTCGTTCCTCCCATCACGCTCATTCCGGCCGTTGAAATTGCGATAGTTGCGAGGCCCGTTGTAGCTGCCGCCTTGGCCGTGATCGACCACGCAGCCTTCGGGCCGACGGCAGATGCCACGGGCGTCGAAACCGCCGCTGTCGACACCCTGGGCCTCGGCGGGCGCGCCGGAGAGAATGCTCGCCGCTGACAGGACAACCAAAAAAAATAGCTTCATTTCCTCACCTGGGCCATTGTGGGGCACTTACACTTCATAAACCACGAATGCGAAAAGCGCTCCACTGTTCCACGGTCCCCTCACTGGGGCGACCATCAGCCGGCCGGGTTTCGCCGCCTGTGCCACCAGACCGCCAGCCGCCGCCGAAGCCGGCGCGCGAACGGCAGATCATGCGAGAGCACCAGGAAGCCGAGCGGCAGCATCCAGAAGCCGAGAATGGGCAAGAAACCCAGCAAGCCGCAGAAAATGAGGGCCACGCCGAGTGCCATCCGCGCGATGCGCGAGCGCGGCATGCCGATGCTGAAGGAGCCGAGCACAAGCCTGCCGCTTGCATGATCGATGCCGAAGCGCCCTGCCCGCGCCTTGCGCTTTTCGCCACCACTTGTCTCACTGCGATCATTCACATTTGTCATTCCCAAGAGATGGGCGCAGGCACCCCAAATACAAGTTCATTTCATTTTTTTGAAAAAACCGCTTGGCAAATCGGGAAAGCGTTTGTATTAGCCCACTCACACCGCGCCAAGCAGTGATCCCTGGTAGCTCAGCGGTAGAGCATTCGACTGTTAATCGACAGGTCGCCGGTTCGAATCCGGCCCGGGGAGCCATTTTTCAAGTAATCGCCTGTTTCGTTGATAAATCCGAAGGCAGGCGTTTTCTTCCCCACTTTCCCTCCCGCTTTTGAATGCTCCCATAAGGGCTTTTCGCGTTGGGCATCGCGGACAACGCGCTTTTTACGACGGGTAGGCATTCGCTGGCCAACCAACCGGCGGCGGTGTAAAGCAAACGTCATGGCGCTAGATCCTGAAAAAGCATTTTTAGATTACAGTGCGGCGGACTGCAGCGTGCAGTTCTGGACCGCCAACGCACCGGCTGTGCAATTCACCTCTTTGGAAGCCGCCGTCAGATTCGCAAAAGACCATGGCGGCAGGTGGGAAGAGATTGAGATAACAGTCCATCTGCCGCGCGAGGACATCGTATTCGCCACCGGTAAAGTGCATCAACTCATTGACGCTTTGCCAGGTGATCTCCGGAAAAAACGGTAATGAGGTGGATTGGCCGTCGATAGAACCGGCTGGCGCGCTGTCGGGCCGTCTTGGCCAATTTTCGAAAAATATCTTGAACTTTCAATAGACGCTTTTTCCGTTCAGCTCAAAGCATCAGCTTGCCTCGCTCGGACCACGCCCGCAGCTCGCGGTCATGCAGCGAAACACATACTCTCGCCACAGCACCTGGACAAGATCACGGTCACGGCTCTCAGTATGGCGATAGGAATCGGAATCGGCGCGGCAGTCGGCCCGATACTGTTCGATGACGCCGCGATCGGCATCACGTTCGGTGTCGCGATCGGCGCCGCCGTTGGGGCTGCCATCAAACAGAAGTGACGGCTTACTGAACGCCAGCCTGACGCTCCGCCAGCTCCCGTTTCCTTGTACGGGCAAAGAGACGACCGCCTCTAGTAGCTGCACGAACGACCGTCGCCGGGTCGGAACCCATCGGCGCAGGCCGGGTTCATTGAATCTCCCGGCTGATATCCTGATGCCGTGCCATAGGAATTCGGTGGTGTCGAGCAGGCCGAGATCATGGCGGCAAGACTGATTGCCCCGGCTGCTACAAATGCCCGAAATTTCTTCATCGATGCCTCTCCAGTTTGGCTGTGACCGAGTGACGAGAGCTTCTGCTCTCTCCTGCCAAGATCACCTTGTCCCTCAAGATATGGCGCTCTCTTCGCCGGACGTCAGCTCCGAACGCGCAAGATTCTTATCGATCTCGATCAGCTCCGCATGAAGATCGTCGATGACCAAGCCGGCCGGGAACAAAGACCGTGGTTCAAAGTTGAGTGGCATCAACCACGTAACGTCAGTTTCTGACAGGAGGTCTTTCATGGGTCGCGGTATTCTGCTTTGGCTGCTTGGTGTTCCACTGCCGATCATCATCCTTCTTGCTCTGTTTATGCGATAGGGACGGATCATGTCGGTTTCAATGACAGGTTCCGGAGAGATTGCTACTCCGGTCGAATCCTCCAAATCCGCCATGACATGGGGGCCCATCTTCGGAGGCGCCGCTGCTGCCATCGGCGTGACTCTCATTCTTTTGCTGCTTGGATCCGGGGTTGGGTTGACGATGGTGTCGCCCTGGTCGGGGCAAAGCAGCTCGCTCGGCACGGTCGGGGTGACGGCGGCGATCTGGCTCGTTGTCGTGCAATGGCTCTCCTCCGGGCTCGGCGGCTATATCACCGGCCGGCTGCGCACGAAGTGGGCGGCTGTCCACACCGACGAGGTATTCTTCCGCGACACGGCGCATGGCTTCATCAGCTGGGCGCTGGCGACGATTTTCGTCGCCGGATTTCTAGCCTCGTCGCTGACCTCTCTTGCCGGTGCGGGCGCACAGGCCGTGGGTTCGGCCGCCACCGCCGCAGGTACAGCGGCGTCATCGACGGCATCGGCCGCGGATCTGCCCACCGCCTATTTTACCGACGCTTTGCTGCGTCCTGAACAGGCCCGTGCAGGAGCAACATCCGATGATGCTGCTGCAACGGCTGAGGTCTCCCGCATCCTCCTCAACGGTGCTGCCGCCGGGCAGATCCCGGATGACGACAAGGCCTATCTTGCCACCATCGTCTCTGCTCGCACCGGTCTTTCCGAGGCCGATGCACGCACCCGCGTCGACACTGTGCTGAAGCGCATCGACGACGCCAAGGTCGCCGCCCAGAAAGCCGCCGATGAGGCACGCAAGGCTGCCTCCACCACAGCATTGCTCGGCGCGTTGTCACTTCTGATCGGGGCATTCATCGCTGCTGCCGCCGCAGCGTTTGGCGGTTCGCAGCGCGACGAAGAGGAAGATCTCATCGTTACCTCCCGGATCTAAGATCGACGGAAATCGGGGCGCAGGGTCGAAAGGCCACGCGCCCCTTTATGTTGGGCCTCGGGTCTCCCGTGGTCGACTATCGGCCTCCCGCAGGTAGCCTCTTGCCCAGTTGCGGTTTATTTCGCATCGAGCGGAACATGTGGCCGTTGGGGAGCTTCGGTTAGGTAAAACCCTTTCCGGAGAATATAGATGGCCAAGAAGACCTCTCAAACCTCGCCCTCGGACAACGCAACGATTCATGATCAGAAACTGCACCGGGGTGCAGGCGGCGAGCTCCATCAGTTTGCCGAAGACGGCATGCCGGTGCTGACCACAGCGCAAGGTGGCCCCGTTTCCGATGATCAGAATACGCTTCGCGTTGGCGCCCGCGGCCCTGCGCTCATCGACGACTTCCACTTCCGTGAGAAGATCTTTCATTTCGACCACGAGCGCATTCCCGAGCGGGTCGTGCATGCGCGCGGCTACGGCGCCCATGGCTACTTCGAAACATATGAATCCCTGGCCGCCTATACCCGGGCCGATCTTTTCCAGCGGCCCGGCGAAAAGACGCCGGCCTTCGTCCGGTTCTCGACCGTCGCCGGCAGCAAGGGTTCCTTCGATCTGGCGCGCGACGTCCGTGGTTTCGCAGTGAAGATCTACACCCAGCAGGGAAATTGGGACCTGGTCGGCAACAACATCCCCGTTTTCTTCATTCAGGACGCGATCAAATTTCCCGACGTCATTCATTCCGTAAAGCCGGAGCCCGACAGGCAATTTCCGCAGGCGCAGTCGGCGCATGACAATTTCTGGGACTTCATCACCCTCACGCCCGAAAGCATGCACATGATCATGTGGGTGATGTCGGACCGCGCCATTCCGCGCTCGTTCCGGTTCATGGAGGGTTTCGGCGTTCATACCTTCCGCTTCGTCAACGCAGCGGATGAATCGACCTTCGTCAAATTCCACTGGAAACCGAAACTCGGCCTGCAGTCCGTCGCCTGGAACGAGGCAGTCAAAATCAATGGAGCGGATCCGGATTACCATCGCCGCGACCTCTGGCAGTCGATCCAGTCGGGAGCCTTCCCGGAATGGGAGCTCTGCGTGCAGCTTTTCGATCAGGACTTCGCCGACACGTTCGACTTCGACATCCTCGATCCGACGAAGATCATTCCCGAGGAGATCCTTCCGGTCAAACCGATCGGCCGTCTCGTGCTCGACCGCATGCCCGAGAACTTTTTTGCTGAGACCGAGCAGGTCGCCTTCATGACGCAGAACGTTCCCCCCGGTATCGACTTCAGCAACGATCCGCTGCTGCAGGGACGAAATTTCTCCTATCTCGACACGCAGCTGAAACGTCTGGGCGGTCCGAATTTCACGCATCTACCGATCAACGCGCCGAAGTGTCCCTTCCACAATTTCCAGCAGGATGGCCATATGGTGATGCGCAATCCTGCCGGACGCGTCAATTACCAGCCGAATTCCTGGAATCAGGGGCCGCGAGAATCGCCGGTCCAGGGCTATCGCCACTTCCCGGCCGAGGAGCAGGGCCCCAAGGTTCGGCTGCGGCCGGAAAGCTTTGCCGATCATTACAGCCAGGCCCGGCAGTTCTACATCAGCCAGACTCCGCCGGAGCAACGCCATATCGCCGCAGCGCTAATCTTCGAACTGAGCAAGGTTGAAACGCCGGTCATTCGTGAGCGTATGGTCTCGCATCTGATGAACATCGATGAGACGCTGGCCAGCAAGGTCGGCCACGCACTCGGCTTCAAATCGATGCCGAGGCCTGCCGATGCCGCCATGCCGACCCGGCAGGATCTCGAGCCGTCGCCGGCGCTCAGCATCGTCGAGCGCGGTCCGAAGCGGTTCGAAGGACGCAAGCTCGGCATTCTTGTCAGCGATGGCACCGATGCCGCTGTCTTCAAGGCGCTGCTTGCCGCGATCACCGAGCAGAAGGCAACATTCGAAGTGATCGCGCCGAAGATCGGTGGCGTGACGCTCTCGGACGGCAATTGGATCGAAGCACATCAGATGATCGACGGCGGACCGTCGGTGCTTTACGACGCCGTCGCCCTCCTCCCCTCAGCCGAGGGAACCGGCGATCTGCTGAAGGAGGCCACGGCCCGCGATTTCGTGGCGGACGCCTTCGTACACTGCAAGTTCATCGGTTATGTGGAAACAGCGCTGCCGCTGATGCAGAAGGCCGGAATTGCCGATGCACTGGATGAGGGCGTGATTGCGCTCGGAGCAGCAAAAGATGTCATGGCTTTTATCAAGGCGCTTGGCAAACTGCGGGTCTGGGGCCGAGAGCCGTCGGTCAAATTGAATTGACCGTCTCGTCGTCATGTCCGCGAGAGAATGGCTAGTCGTCATAATAAAACCCGCGGAAACGCGGGTTATATGTCGTTTGCGGCGCCCTATCTATTCTGCCGAGGTGATGGAAGCCTCTCCGTCTTCCGTTTTACGCTGTGGAGAGCCGTATGCGCTGGCGCTTTCGACAGATCTCTGACTGGGCCGTCTCATGGGCAGGGCATCCTGTGGTCCCTGTCACGCTGGTCGCATTCGCAGTCATATGGGCGGCAGTCGGTCTCAGCTTCTCCTTTCCACGCGGGTGGTTTCTGCTGACCAATATGATCGGTACCCTCATTATATTTTTTATCTTGCTGCTGGTGCAGCACTCCCAAAATCGGGACATGATGGCGCTTCATGCCAAGCTCGACGAACTGATCCGATCAAGCAAGGCAGGAAACCACTGGATTGCGGTCGAGAAGAAAAACGCCGAGGCAATCGAGGGAATGCGCCGGCAACACCACGACCAAATCTCAAAGACGGCGAATTAGGCGGACGCTGCCTCTGCGGCAGATTTCTCATCCGCCTTTTCCTCGACGCATTCGGCTTTCTCGGCAAGGGTCTTGCTCATTTCCCTGAGTTCGCCCTCCTCCAGCTTTTCGATGCCGACAAACTTGTTGGCCGCCTGACTCGTCAGGATGAGTTCGTCAAGTTTGGCCTGCAGAGCCTTTCCGTCACGGTTCTGGCTGTTCTGCAACACGAACACCATCAAGAAGGTAATGATCGTGGTGGTGGTGTTGATCACAAGTTGCCAGGTTTCGGAATAGCCGAAAAAAGGGCCGGAAACCGCCCAGACAAGCACGAGCGCCAAAGCCGCTACGAAGGTGAACGGCTTTCCCGAGAGATCGGCGACGGCGGTAGCAAAGGAAGAGAAGAAGTTGGATTTGTTCGACATCTGAAAAGCCTCGTTGGGTCGCAGCGTCAATGCTGTCAATCGACAACATCAACTCCACATCCGGGCCGAAGTTCCTGGCGCCGCCGATGTCAATCCAGAGGTCGGACGCCCATCTGCTTGCACCCATGGAGAAGACTGCCGCTAAGCTGGATGTCTGATGAGAAAAGTGTCCATGCATTGAGAAGCCCGGTGGCTTGAAAAATATTGTGCACCGCAGCAACCATTTCGTAGACTGACGCGTTTAGTTCAGCATCACCGCCATCCCGGCTGCTGATTGGCGGAGACTTTCATGAGATCTATGTCAGACACCCTCGCACGCCTTGCTGCGCTGCGAGGAACCCTTCGCGCCCAACCCACGCAGGGCAGCCCCGATCTCGTCGCCTTGGACGCATTTGGCTCAAACCCAGGCGCCTTGGGGGGCTACACCTATTTGCCGTCGAAGCGCGGGAAAGATATGGCTCTGGTCGTTGTCCTGCACGGCTGTACCCAGACTGCCGCCGGGTATGATATCGGATCCGGCTGGTCTGGATTGGCCGAGGACTATGGCTTCGCGCTGCTGTTTCCCGAGCAGCGAAGGGCAAACAATGCAAATCTCTGCTTCAATTGGTTCAACCCGGAGGACATTCGCCGGGATCACGGCGAGGTCTTTTCCATTCGCCAGATGATCGCAAAGGTCGTTACGGAACACGGTATCGACAGCAGGCGCGTGTTCGTGACCGGGCTTTCGGCCGGCGGCGCCATGACCGCCGCCATGCTTGCCACCTATCCCGAGGTTTTTGCGGGTGGCGCGATCATTGCCGGCCTGCCATATGCAAGTGCTGCAACCATTCCCGAGGCGTTCGACCGAATGCGCGGCCATGGCGGCCCGACTGCCAAAGAGCTGGAACGGCGGTTGAGAAACGCTTCAGGACACAAGGGCCGATGGCCGACATTAGCAATATGGCAGGGAACCGCAGACAGCACCGTCGTGCCATCCAATGCGAATGCGATCGTGGAGCAATGGAAAAATATCCACGGCGTCGACGCATCGCCAAGGCGCGTCGAGGATTTCGGACGACATCAGCGAAAGGTCTGGACTGATGCTCATGGTGTCGAAGTGATCGAGCTCTATACGATTGCCGGTATGGGTCACGGCACGCCTCTCGATGTCGGCACCGGCTACGGGGCAAGCGGCCCCTTCATGCTTGACGTCGGAATTTCCTCGACCGTCGAAATTGCCAGGTCCTGGGGTCTGGTGCCCTCATTTGAAAAACGGCGCAACACGAAAGCCCCTGCAACGCAACCGGAAAACGCTGCAGATCCATTCGGCACGGGCAGCGATCGTGGCGGCATTCAGAAAATCATTGAAGACGCCCTCCGGTCCGCCGGGCTGATGCGGTAGTCGCAAGGCACACGACGGCCATCGGCGAGATCGCCGCTATCGGTTTTGAGACTTGGGCAGTGGTCCGTTTTGATGGCTGAAGACCAGTTCGCTCTGGACATCTTGCTGAAACTGCAGCACCCGCTGACCGACATCGCTCTCCGGTATCCCGGCCGCCAGAAGCTGATCGGCAAGCCTGCGGCATTCGGCCTTCCAGAATTCTATCGCATCTGCGCCATGCCGGCGGCCGAGTTCGCGAGCGCAACGCTCAATATTCGCAGTTCCGGTTCCAGCAGGAAAGGCAATAATTCTGCCTTCATTGGCGCCGGCAGGCCGGCGGGTCATTTCAGTAGCCATCGAACACAGGTTCCTTTGATCCTGTTCGTTGTCTACGGGACTATGGTTAACGCTTTCTATTTGCTGCAGTAAGAAGATCAATCAGGTGGAATTTTGGCGGGCCACAACGTCACCAGACGATCGGATGGGTTTTGCCTGTGAGCACGTTCACGAACCCCTCCGGCGCCAGCTCCGACGGTGCGACCAGGACCCAGCGCCAGGGCGAGCAGGTCAGCGTCGCAAATGACAGGCGTTCGGGAAATCCCGGCCACCATCGGGGCGAGAAGGTCGGCTCGTACATCCAGTCGATCCCGGCGCCGGCCGCATACAGGACCTGCATCTCCGCATCCAGCGCTTCGGCCGAACGCGCCGTCATCAGGCCGCCGACCTCGTAGCGGACGCGGGCAAGAATCTTGCCGCCGGAGACCAGCGCCCAACCACCCTGCTGCTCGTTCAGGGCATTCACGGCCATCGCCATCGCCTCGTCCGATGAGCCGACCGTCCAGATATTATGCTTGTCGTGCCCGAGTGTGGAGGCGAGCGCAGTCTCCGGCGTGCGCGGTCCGGTGCCCAGCCAGAACATCCTGGAGACCTTGGCCTCCCCGGAAAACCGGTCGACAATCGAGAATTTGGTGACATTGCTCGCGGGATCCCGCTGTACGGCGCCATCCTCCACCGGCAATTCCATGGTGATGAAATCGTCGTGCCAGTGAAACGGCCGCAAAAGTGCTGCGTTGACCGTGGTCCGGTTCGGCGGCGCCTCGATACGGAAATCGTCAGCCGTGACCGTCCTGTCTATTTTCACGGTGCGCGTCGCCCATTGCGGCCAATCGATTTCAGGACGCACGCCAATGAATGTCGCACCCTCGGACACAGGACGCCCGTCCGCCCATACTTTTTCGATCGACAGGCTGGCGACGTCGCTGAGAAGTACGAAATCGGCGAAACGGCCCGGCGCGATCGATCCGACCCACGGCGTCAGCCGCATATGGCGTGCTGGATTAAGGGTCACGCACTGGATGGCGATCTCCGGCGCAAGGCCGTTTTCAATGGCGAGCCGGACATTGTGATCGGTCGCGCCGATTTTCAGTGTGTCCGAGGCGCTGCGGTCGTCGGTCACCAGAGCGATCTGCGACCAGTCCGTCAGCCCCTTGTCGATCAGGCCGCGGATCACCTCCGGCAGGGAATGCGGCCTGAGCTCGATGAAAAGACCGTGGAGAAGCTTCTGCCAGATCTCGTCGAGAAACCAGCCTTCGTGATCGGAGGCGAGACCCGCTGCGGCGAAGGCATTGATCGAGGCCATGTCGCGCAGCCCGGCGCCGTGGCCTTCGACCACGCCGCGCTGCTCGAAGGTCGCGCCGATCATGCCCCATAGCCGATCGTAGGAAGGATTGCCGGGATCGGATATGGACGGCCAGTCCATGACCTCGTCGAGCCCGGCGACCATCAGGCTTTCGGAAAGGAAGGCCTTCTGCTCATCGTAACCGAACCAGCCGCCACCCCATTCATAGGCGGTCGGTGGCACGGCGGAGCCAGGCAGGGGAAAGATCTTCATCGGCGATCCGCGCCGGCGCGCTTCCAGCCAGAATTCCAGATTGCGGGCGCCGTTGACGTTGGAAAACTCGTGGCTCGCCTCGCAGGTCCAGGTCACGCCATGCGGCATCACCAGAGCCGCCTCCCATTCGGGCGTCAGGTGGGAGCTTTCGATATGTTTATGCGCCTCGCCGAAGCCCGGCACGGCCGCAAGATCCGGCTCGGATAAGCGCTCGCTCACCTCGCCTGCGTAACTGCCGGCGGGGCCGACATAGGCGATGCGGCGGCCCTTGATGACGATCTCCTGATCGTCGAGCCATGTCCTGGTGTGGACATCGAGCAACCTGCCCACGCGCAACAGCCTGTCGGCGGGCCGGCGTCCGAGCGCCGTCAGCACCAGATCCTGGCGCGTCAGCACCTCGTCGGACGCGTTGATCAGCAGATCATCTGGAAGAGCAGTGCGCGAAGTGGCCATGAATGAAATGCCCGTGAGAAGCTGGAACCGCCGGACCGTAAAGACCACACCCGGATGTGTAAAGCGCTGATGAACCACACGTTTCGTGAGCGGCGACAAGGCATCGGCAACCGGGAGTTACTGACGGGATCGGTCTGGGAAAATTCCCCGCATAAGAGCGTATTTGCTCAATTATTGAGCTTGCGACCTGACCGATCAAAAAATAGTATCCCTCAAATCCAGGGGGTATGATCCCGATTATCAAATCCGTTTTTCACAGAAGGACATTGCTCATGAAGGCCACACGTTTTGCCCGAATCCTGTCTCTTGCGCTGCTTGCCGCCGTCGGCAGCACCGTTGCGGCACATGCGCAATCGAAGACTCTGACCATCTCTTGGTGGGGCTATAACGGCGAGAAGATGAATGCGAACATCATCACGCCCTTCAAGAAGATCTGCGGCTGCGAGATCGTGTTCGAGACAGGCAACAATGCCGACCGGCTCAACAAGCTGAAACTGCGCGACGGCAAGGGCGTCGATGTCATCTATCTCACAGACAGCTTCTCGCAGCTCGGCATCGAACAGGGATTGTTCCAGGAAATCGATGCGTCGAAGATCCCCAACCTCGCTGATATCTACGAGCTGGGCAAGGCGCCTCAGGGCAAATACGGGCCTGCCTACACGATCGGACGCGTCGGCATTGTCTATGACTCCGCCAAGCTCAACCCACCGATCACCGCCTGGGGCGACCTGTGGCGCGACGATCTGAAAAGCTCCGTCTCCTTGCCCGGAATCACCACTACGGCCGGCCCGCTGGTCGTGCTGGAAGCCGGCAAGCATGGCGGTGCGGATGCCTATGAAGACGCCGACAAGGCCTTTGCGGAAATCGAGGCACTCAAGCCCAATGTCGTCAAGAACTACAACACCGGCTCGGAGCTGGTGAACCTGATATCAACAGGCGAAGTTCGCGTTGCGCTGGCCCAGGACTTTACCCTGGCATCGATGCAGGCGGCCGTTCCGACGATGACATGGGCCAAGCTCAAGGACGGCGACATCGCGACGCTGAACACCGTGAACATCCCGAAGGGTTCCGAAAATGTCGAACTCGCCCATCAGTTCATCAACTTCATCCTGTCCAAAGAAGTCCAGCAGGCTGAAGCCGAACAAGGCGTCGACGCGCCGATCTCGACAAAGGTCAGCCTGACGCCGGACCAGGCGAAGATCTGGACCTATGGCCCGGATATGGTGGCAGGCCTTACCCGCATCGACTATGCCAAGATGAATGCTGCCAAGGCCGACTGGATCGACCGGTGGAACGAAGTCTTCGGTCAGTAAGCTGCGCGATATTCTCGGCCTGAGGCCGGTTTATTGCCGGACCTGGGCCAGACCTAGGCCAGACATGGAAGCGCCGCACGTCCGAATCCGAAATGCGACGCTCGTGATATCAGGACATGCCACGAGTTTTAAGATGAAGCATTTTGCCAGGTGGGGATTGACGATGCCGGCGACGATTGCCGTCGTTGTGCTTCTCATCGTTCCCGTCGCCATCACCATCGCGGCAACGTTCGCGGAGCCGAAGGGCATGTTTGCGCCCTATGTGACATTCTTCAGCAGCGGTTTTCGCCGGGCGGTTCTTTATCGGACGCTGGAGGTCGCCCTGGTCACGACGGCGATTTCGCTCACTGTGGGCTTCATCACCGCCTATGTGATCGCGCAAATGCCCGGTCGCGCAAAGAGCATCATGATCATCGCAGCGGTTTTTCCGCTGCTGACGGGTGTCGTCGTCCGATCCTTCGCATGGCTGATCATTCTCGGGAAGAATGGCATCCTGAATGCCATGCTGATCTCGACCGGCATTATCGGGGAGCCGCTTTCGATGCTCTATACCGAAGGCTCGGTCATCGTCGCCATGGTCTATCTCTTCGTTCCCCTGATGATCCTGACGCTGGTCGGGGTGCTTGAAGGCATCCCGCGCGATCTGATCGACGCCTCCGCCTCGCTCGGCGCGAGACCACTGATGACATTCTTTCAGGTGATCCTGCCGCTCGCGACACCCGGCCTCATCGTCGGCGCGGTCCTGGTCTTCACCGGCAGCTTCACCTCCTATGCGACACCGCAACTGCTCGGCGGAGAAAAGCAGATGATGATGGGGACCTTCCTCTACCAGCGCGCCATGGTGACCTTCGATTGGGTGGGCGCATCGACGATCGCCGCCATCATGGTGGTGCTGACGCTCGGCGTCGTCCTCATCATGAGCCGCATCGCACGCCGGCTCAATCCGATGGCGGTATGATGGACAGGCGCGTTCACCCGATCCTCGCCGCCTTTGCGGCCTGCGTTTTCTTCTTCCTGCTCGCACCGCTGGTCATCATCGTGGGTGCGGCCTTCAGCGACACGACCTATCTGACCTTCCCGCCGCAGGGCCTGACATTGCGCTGGTTCGTCAATATCTTCGAGATCGAGGCCTTCCGCACGACCGCGCTGACCAGCCTGCAGGTCGCCTTTTTCGGTACGGCGCTGTCCCTGCTGATCGGTGTCCCGGCGGCCTATGCGATCAACCGCTACCGGGTGGAATTGCCGCGCTGGCTTTCCACCATTTTCGTATTGCCGATCCTGGTGCCGGAGATCGTCTTCGGATTTTCGCTGATGAAATCGGTCACAATTGGCCTCGGGCTTCCGATCTTCATCAGCCTGCTGGTCGGCCATGCGCTGCTGATCCTGCCCTATTCGGTGCGCGTCGTCGGCGCCAGCCAGGCGGCCTTCGATTTTTCCGTCG
>Ga0102593_1001923_pt1 | contig 17837 bp, 17 predicted proteins | sample AraplaCol_mMS_r2_2_FD_76862 | JGI IMG/M metagenome (GOLD analysis project Ga0102593, IMG submission 76862) | Arabidopsis root microbial communities from North Carolina, USA - plate scrape MF_Col_mMS_r2 (SPADES assembly) (version 2) | ecosystem: Host-associated > Plants > Roots > Endosphere...
CGTGGTGGCGGTCGATGCGCAATCTCCTGAGCGAGCGCAAGCCACGGCCGACCGCATTGCGGCGCAGATGTGGGAAGAGCGCGAAGCGTTCATCTACCGCAGCGAGCCGCTGCCTGAATCGGTCGCCCGTGCGAAGGCCATTGCCGAGGGCGCGGCACGGCCGGTGCTGCTGCTCGACCACGGCGACAACTGCATGTCCGGCGGCAGCTGCGACACCATGGACGTGCTGCAGGAAGCGCTGGCGCAGGGGCTCGACGGCATTGGGGTGGGCCCGCTGTGCGACCCCGAGGCTGTGGCCGAGCTCATCGCAGCGGGCGAGGGCGCCACGGTGACCGTCGCCCTGGGCAACAAGGTGTCGCTCGAAGGCATTGGGCTCTTCAAGAAGCCCGTCACGCTGACCGGCACGGTGCGCACCATCGGCAATGGCGAATACGTGATCACCGGCCCCACCTACACCGGCCAGCGCAGCAGCATGGGGCGGACGGTGCTGTTCGACATCGGCCCCGCGCGGATCGTGGTGACCGAGCGCACGCAGGAGCCCTGGGACCTTGGCGTCTTCGAATGCGCGGGGCTCGATCCGCGCAAGGAGCGCTTCCTGCTGCTCAAGTCGCGCATGTACTGCCGCCCGGTGTTCGAGCCGATCTCGGCCGCGCTGGTGGAATGCGACAGCCCCGGCGTAACCAGTTCGGACTACAGCCTGTTCCCTTTTTCCAATGTGCGCCGACCGGTGTTTCCGCTCGACGCCGTCTGACCGCCCGGGCGGGCTGCATATGCAAGTAATTGCATAGGTATTTGGAAGTACACCGCGATACTTCGGCGCTTCACCCCATGAAGCCCTCCGCGTGAACACCTTTGCACAGAGCGCCGTCGCGGCCTGGCAGCTGCTCGTGTCGGGCGATCCGGTGCTGCTGGCGATCGTCGGGCGGTCGCTCGCGGTCAGCGCCAGCGCCTGCGCGCTCGCCTGCGGCCTGGGCCTGCTGCTGGGGGCGTGGCTTGGCGTGGCGCGCTTTCGCGGACGCGGCGGCTTGCTCACGCTACTGAATACCCTGCTGGCGCTGCCGTCGGTGGTGGTCGGGCTGGTCATTTATCTCTTGCTGTCGCGCTCCGGCCCGCTGGGCTTTTTGGGCTGGCTTTTCTCGTTCAAGGCCATGGTGCTGGCGCAGACGGTGCTGGTGCTGCCGGTGGTGACGGCGCTCACGCGCCAGACCATTGAAGACGCCGAACGCGCGCATGGCGAGCAGCTGCGCTCGCTGGGCGCCAGGCCGCTGGTGCGGGCGCTGCTGCTGGTGTGGGACGAGCGCTATGCGCTGCTCACCGTGCTCATCGCCGCCTTCGGCCGCGCGGTGTCGGAAGTGGGCGCGGTGATGGTGGTGGGCGGCAACATCGACGGCTTCACGCGCGTGATGACCACCGCCATTGCGCTCGAAACCAGCAAGGGCGACCTGCCGCTGGCCTTGGCCCTGGGCATCGTGCTGCTGGGCGTGGTGCTGGTGCTCAACCTGGCCATTGCCGCGGTACGCGGCTGGCGCGAGCGGGTCGACGGCGGGGGTGGCGATGGCAGCGGAACGGCGGCTTGGTGGCGGCCGGAGGCGCGTCCATGAACGAACACGTTCAGCTGGCAAGCGTCGACAACACCGTCTTCGCGCTGTACGGCGTCGACGTCCGCTTGGGGCGCGTGGCGGCCCTGCAGGGTGCGACCTTGACCATTTCGGCCGGCGAGCGCGTGGCGCTCATCGGCGCCAACGGCAGCGGCAAGACCACGCTGCTGCGGCTGCTGCACGGCCTGGTGCCGCATGCGGCGGGGAGCTTCACCAGCGCCGCGACGCGCCGCCACCAGGCAATGCTGTTCCAGCGCCCGCACATGCTGCGCGCGTCGGTGGTGGTCAACGTGGCCTTGGCGCTGTGGCTGCGCGGCGTGCGCTGGCGCGATGCGCGGCGCGCCGCCATTCCGGCGCTGGCGCGCGTGGGACTGGAAAACCTGGCCGGCCGCAACGCCCGGGCATTGTCGGGCGGCCAACAGCAGCGGGTGGCGCTGGCGCGCGCGTGGGCGCTGCATCCAGCGGTGCTGCTGCTCGACGAGCCCACCGCCAGCCTTGACCCGACTGCCAAGCGCGAGGTCGAGGCGCTCATTGCCGAAGCCGCCGCCGGCCGCACGCTGGTGTTCGCAAGCCACAACCTAGGGCAGGTGAAACGGCTGGCCAGCCGCGTGGTCTACCTGGAGCACGGCCGCGTGCTGGCCGACCTGCCCGTGCACGATTTCTTTCATGGGCCGCTCCCGGAAGAGGCCCGCCTGTTCGTCAAAGGAGAGTTGGCATGAGTCTGTCTTTCAAGCACCGTGGTAATGCGGGCATCCGCGCCTCGCTGGCGGCGGCGGTTTTCTTCCTGGCCGCGGGTGCCGCGTGCGCCGAGACCATCACCATGGCCTCGACCACGTCGACCGAGCAATCAGGCCTGTTCTCGCACCTGCTGCCGGCCTTCAAGAAAGCCAGCGACATTGACGTCAAGGTGGTGGCCGTGGGCACCGGCCAGGCCATCGACATGGCCAAGCGCGGCGATGCCGACGTGCTGTTCGTCCATGACACCGCGGCCGAGGAGAAGTTCGTGGCCGAGGGCTTCAGCGCCAAGCGCTACCCCGTGATGTACAACGACTTCGTGCTGGTGGGGCCGAAGGCCGATCCGGCGGGCACCAAGGGCAAGGACATCGCGGCGGCGCTGAAGAAGATCGCCACGGTCAATGCACCGTTCGTGTCGCGCGGCGACAAGAGCGGCACCGACGCGGCCGAGCGCCGCCTCTGGACGCAGGCCGGCGTAGCCGAAGCCGGACAGCCTGTGGCCAACGACCGCAAGGGCACGGGCTATAGGGAATGCGGCTGCGGCATGGGGCCAGCGCTCAACATCGCGGCCTCGTCCGGCGCCTATGTGCTGGCAGACCGCGGCACCTGGCTCAGCTTCAAGAACCGCGCCGACCTGGCGGTGCTGGTCGAAGGCGACAAGCGGCTCTTCAACCAGTACGGCGTGATGGTGGTGAGCCCGGCCAAATTTCCCTCGCTCAACAGCAAGGGTGCGCAGAAGTTCGTCGACTGGGTGATCTCGCCGGCCGGACAGCAGACCATTGCGGAGTACAAGATCGGCGGCGAGCAGCTGTTCTTTCCGAACGCGCTGGCCAACTGAAATGTGTTTCGGCGAGCGCGCGTCATGACCTCCCAGGTCATCGACGCCGCGCGCACCCGGCGCGACCATTCCTTCACCCCGCGATGTTGCGGGCCTCACACCGAAAGGAATCGTCACCATGAACACCGCCGCACACGACGCCGCCGCCATTGCCCAACGCTACATCGCCGTCTGGAACGAAACCGATGCTGCGCGACGCGCCGCGCTGATCGAAGCCCACTGGACGGCTGACGCGCACTATGCCGATCCCATGGCACAGGCCAGCGGCCGCGAGCAGATCAGCGCGCTGGTCGGTGCCGTGCACCAGCGCTACCCGGGTTTTCGCTTCAACCTGTCCGGCAAGGCCGAGGCGCATGGCGACAACCTGCGGTTCTCCTGGACCCTGGGCCCGAGCGGTGCCGAAGACCTGATCCAGGGCACCGACTTCGCGCGGCTCGATGCCGGCAAGCTGCGCTCGGTGACCGGCTTCCTGGACAAGGTGCCAGTAGGCGCCTGAAGCCTCAGTCCGCCGATCCGGCGGCGCGGCCGCGCCAGAGCTTGCGGTAGACCGTGGCCCGGCTGATGCCGAGGGTGCGCGCGGCTTCGGCCACGTTGCCGCGGGCGTCGGTCACGGCCTTGCGAATGAGCGCGGTCTCGACGTCACGCAGCAGGGGCCGGGCTTCGGGCGCCGCACTCGCCGGGCTCTTGCCGCCGCGCCGCGGCCGCACCTCGATGCGCAAGCCGGACCAGAGCGGCACCTCGAGCACGGCCTCGCCGCGCCGGGCCGCATCGAACAGCATGTCAAGCGGCAGCGCGAACAAGTCGTTGCAATGCAGGGTATTCGGGCCGCGCGACGCCAGTGGCTGGTGCAGCATCTGCCGCGCTGCGGCATTGGCGCCCGTGACCTTGCCCTCAGCGTCGATGCACAGCAGGCCCTCGGTGGCCTCATTGCCTGCGGGGCAGCCGGGCCACGAGAGATGCAGCCGCAGCTCGCACGGCTCGTTCAGCACCAGCATGTTCTCGATGCTCCGCGCCGACAGCGTGGCCAGGTGCCGCAGCTCCGGCCGCTCGACCACCTGGACGCCGGTCAGGTCGAGCATGCCGATGCAGTCGCCCCGCGGGCCGAAAAGCGGCGCCCCGGCGCAGCTGTAGACGCTGGTGTCCTCGAAGAAATGTTCGCCGCGGTGCAGCCACACCGATTCCTGCTCGGTCAACGCGGTGCTGATGGCGCTGGTGCCGATCGCGCGCTCCGACAGATCGACGCCGACGCGCGCGATGTTGCGGGCATGACGGCAGGCGGCGTCGGTGCCATGGGGCAGGGGGCCCACGTCGACCACGATGCCGGCGGCGTCGGTCAATACGGCGAAATAGCGCGTATCGGCAATGGCGCGCGACAGTCGCTCGATCACAGGGCGGGCCGCCACCACCAGCGCCCGATTGCGCTCGGCCACGTGGCGAACCGCCGACCGCCCCACGGGTTCGAACTCCACCCGCTGCTGCGGCTGCCGCCCGGCTTGGATGCAGCGCTCCCAGGAACGGACGATCCATGGCTCGATGCGCAGGCCGCCGCGGGAGCGCGAGCCTTCACCGTGGATCAGCTCCCGACGGGCCTCTGCAATGGTGAGCGAGCGCTCGGGCAGGGGCGGGACGAGGGAAGCGGGCATCGGTCGGGTGTCTCGGGCGGGGTCTTTTTCTTGATTCTTGCCGCTCGGCAAGTTGTTTCATTTTGAGAATTTCGCGCAAGCTGCGCAAGCGGCGAGGGTTTTGCCTAGGATAGTGCACGGGGCAGGCATCCAAGATGCCACTCGCTGAGCCAGCCATCACCTTCAACGGAGACAGCCAAAATGCAGGTAGCTTTCACGGTCAACGGCCGACCGGCCACGGTCGACGCACCCCCCAACACTTTCCTGGTGCACGCCATCCGCGAGCATCTTCATCTCACCGGCACCCATGTCGGCTGCGACACCGCCCAGTGCGGCGCCTGCACCGTTCACCTGAACGGGCGCGCCGTCAAGTCGTGCAACATATTGGTCGGGCAGGTGGCGGGTGCGCAAATCACCACCATCGAAGGCGTCGCCCAGCCGGACGGCACCATGCACCCCATGCAGGCGGCCTTCAAGGAGTGCCACGGCCTGCAATGCGGCTTTTGCACCCCCGGCATGGTCATGAGCGCCATCGACCTGTGCACGCACCACCCCAAGTCGAGCGAATCCGAGATCCGCGAGCTGCTCGAAGGCAACCTGTGCCGCTGCACGGGCTACCAGAACATCGTCAAGGCCGTGCAGATGGGTGGCGAGGCCATGGCCTCGGGCACCCCGGTCAAGACCACGGCCACCGCTTGAAGGGAGCCACATCATGGGTGCTTCTGACTTCTCGAATCTGCCCCACATCGGCGAGGCGCTGCGGCGCAAGGAAGACTATCGCTTCCTGACCGGCGCGGGCAACTACACCGACGACATCACGCTGGCCAACCAGAGCCATGCGGTCTTCGTGCGCTCGCCGCACGCCCACGCGGTCATCAAGTCTGTCGACATTGCCGAGGCGCTGAAGATGCCCGGCGTGGTCGGCATCTTCACCGGCAAGGACATCGAGGGAAAGATGGGCGGGCTGCCTTGCGGCTGGCTCATCAACAACCCCGACGGCACTCCCATGAAGGAGCCGATGCACCCGATCCTCGCGATCAACAAGGTGCGCTACGTGGGCGACCATGTGGCCATGGTGGTGGCCGAAACGGTCGAGCAGGCCAAGAACGCGGCCGAGGCCGTGGTGGTCGACTACGACGTGCTGCCCGCGCTGGTGAGCGTGGCCGACGCGGCCAAAACGGCCAGCGGCGTCACGCTGCACGACGAGGCGCCCGACAACCGGTGCTACAAGTGGGCGCTGGGCGACAAGGCCGCGGTCGATGCGGTGTTTGCCAATGCCGCGCACGTGACCAAGCTCGACCTGGTCAACAACCGGCTGGTGCCCAATCCAATCGAGCCGCGCGTGGCCATCGGCAGCTACGCCCGCGGCACCGACGACTACACGCTGTACGTGTCCAACCAGAACCCGCACGTCGAGCGGCTGCTGATGACGGCCTTTGTGCTCGGCCTGCCCGAGCACAAGGTGCGCGTGATCGCGCCCGACGTGGGCGGCGGCTTCGGCTCCAAGATCTTCTTGTACGCCGAGGACGTGTGCCTGACCTGGGCCGCCAAGCAGCTCAACCGCAACATCAAGTGGACGGCGGAACGATCCGAGTGCTTCTTGTCCGATGCGCATGGCCGCGACCATGTGAGCCACGCCGAAATGGCGATGGACAAGGACGGCAAGTTCCTCGCGATGCGCGTGCACACCGACGCCAACCTGGGCGCCTACCTGTCGACCTTCTCGACCGCGGTGCCCACCATCCTCTACGCCACGCTGCTCGCGGGCCAGTACACCACGCCGCAGATCTATGTCGAGGTCGATGCCTGGTTCACCAACACGGCGCCCGTGGATGCCTACCGCGGCGCGGGGCGGCCCGAGGCCACCTACCTGCTCGAACGGCTGGTGTCGCGCTGCGCCTGGGAAATGAACCTGGGCCAGGACGAGATCCGCAAACGCAACTTCATCACCGCCTTTCCGTACCAGACGCCGGTGGCGCTGCAGTACGACACGGGCGACTTCCATGCCTGCATGGACAAGGCCCGGGTGCTGGCCGAGGTTGAAGGCTTTGCCCAGCGCAAGGCGGCCACTGAGGCCAGTGGCAAGCTGCGCGGCATCGGCTACTCGAGCTACATCGAGGCCTGCGGCATCGCGCCGTCGAACATCGCGGGTGCGCTGGGCGCGCGCGCGGGCCTGTTCGAGTGCGGCGAGATCCGCGTGCACCCGACGGGCAGCGTGACGGTGTTCACCGGCTCGCACAGTCACGGCCAGGGGCACGAAACCACCTTTGCGCAGGTGGTGGCGGCTCGGCTGGGCATTCCGGTCGAGAACGTCGACGTGGTGCACGGCGACACCGGCCGCGTGCCTTTCGGCATGGGTACCTACGGCTCGCGCTCGATCTCGGTGGGTGGCGCGGCCATCATGAAGGCGCTCGACAAGATCGAGACCAAGGCCAAGAAGATTGCCGCGCATCTGATGGAGGCGAGCGACGCCGACATTGAGTTTGCGAACGGCGAATTCACGGTCAAGGGCACCGACAAGAAGATTCCGTTCGGCCAGGTGGCGCTCACGGCCTACGTGCCGCACAACTACCCGCTCGACAAGCTGGAGCCCGGCCTGAACGAAACCGCCTTCTACGACCCGACCAACTTCACATTCCCGGGCGGCACCTACATCTGCGAGGTCGAAGTCGACAAAGAGACCGGCGAGGTCCGCGTCGACCGCTTCACCGCGGTGGACGACTTCGGCACCATCATCAACCCGATGATCGTCGAGGGCCAGGTGCACGGTGGGCTGGTACAGGGCATTGGCCAGGCGCTGCTCGAAAACTGCGTGTACGACAACGAGACCGGCCAGCTGCTCACCGGCAGCTTCATGGACTACGCCATGCCGAGGGCCGCCGATTTTCCGCAGTTCAAGCTCGACACCGTGTGCACGCCCTGCACGCACAACCCACTCGGCACCAAGGGCTGCGGCGAGGCGGGCGCCATCGGCTCGCCGCCGGCGGTGATCAACGCCGTGCTCGACGCGCTGGCGCCGCTTGGCGTCAAGGACCTCGACATGCCCGCATCGGCCAACCGCGTCTGGGAAGCCATCCAAAAAGGCAGCGGCAGCGACGCGCAAACCGCTCCGCCGCAAGAACCCTCGCTCGTCGGCAGCACCCAAGGCCGTCCCGCTCCCTGAACACAGAAGGAACCACACACCATGTACGCCTTCACACTCGAACGGCCCTCCACTGTGGCCGATGCGGCCAAGCTGGTCACCGCCGGCGCCAAGCCGCTGGCCGGCGGCCAGACGCTGCTTGCCTCCATGAAGCTCAGGCTCTCTGCGCCCGAGCGGCTCGTGGACCTTGGCGGCATCAAGGAACTCACCGGCATCAAGAAAGACGCCGGCACAATCACCATCGGTGCCATGTCGCGCCACCTCGACGTGGCCAACAGCCCCGACGTGAAAGCCGCTTTTCCCGCACTGGCCGACCTGGCCTCGCGCATCGGCGACCGGCAGGTGCGCGCCATGGGCACCATCGGGGGCTCCGTGGCCAACAACGACCCGGCCGCCTGCTATCCCAGCGCGGTGCTGGGTTCCGGCGCCACCGTGATCACCTCCAAGCGCGAGATCGCAGCCGACGATTTCTTCCTGGGCCTCTTCACCACGGCACTGGAAGAAGATGAGCTGATCACCGCGATCCGCTTTCCGATTCCCAAGCGCGCCGTGTATGAAAAGCTGCGCCAGAAGGCATCGAACTTTCCGCTCGTCGGCGTGTTCCTCACGCAGTACGACGGCGGCGTGCGGGTGGCGATCACCGGCGCCGGCAACGGGGTGTTCCGCCATGCGGGGCTCGAAGATGCGCTCAACAAGAGCTTCACGGCGGCCGCTGCCGCGGCGGTGAAGATCGATGCGAGCGACCTCAACAGCGACCTTCATGCGTCGGCCGCCTACCGGGCCAACCTGATCAGCGTGCTGACGCAGCGCGCGGTGACCAGGGCGCTGGGCTGAAGCACCCGGGCGCCGAACGGAAGGCGCGGCATCCTCGCGTCTTCCGCTACGCTTTGCCATGATCTTCCCGACCATCGATTCCCTCTCCGCCGGTTTGATGCAGGCCGGCTACTTTGCCGACCGCCGCCTGGCCACGGCCGTGTTCCTTGCGCTCAAGCTGCAGCGCCCGCTGCTGCTCGAAGGCGAGCCCGGTGTCGGCAAGACCGAGCTGGCCAAGGCGCTGTCGAAAGCGCTGAACCGCGAGCTGCTGCGCCTGCAGTGCTACGACGGACTGGAGCAGCGCGAAGCGCTTTATGAATGGAACTACGCTGCGCAGCTTTTGCATATGCGCGCGGCGGAAGCGACGGGCGCGGCACGCGACGTGGAAGCCGAGGTCTACCAGCCGCACTACCTGATCCGCCGTCCGTTGCTGCAGGCCTTGCAGACACCCGCGCCCGGCGCCGTGCTGTTGATCGATGAGGTCGACCGCGCAGACGAACCCTTCGAGGCTTTTCTGCTCGAGTACCTCGGCGAGTACCAGGTCAGCATCCCCGAGTTGGGCACCGTGCGCGCCGTGGTGCCGCCGGTCACCATCCTCACCAGCAACCGCACGCGCGAGCTCAACGATGCGGTCAAGCGGCGCTGCCTCTATCACTGGCTCGACTATCCCGAGCGTGAACGCGAACTGGCCATCGTGCGCGCCCAGGTGCCAGAGGCTGGCGAAAAGCTCTCGACCCAGGTGGCCGCTTTTGTCGCGCGGCTGCGCGATGCGCCTTTCGTCAACGCCTTTCAGCGCGCACCCGGCATTGCGGAAAGCGTCGAGTGGGCGAGGGCGCTGATTGCGCTTGATACCGTCGAGCTCGATCCTGAAGTGGTGGTCGACACGGCCGGCATCCTGTTCAAACAGCGCGACGACGTGGCCGCGCTCACGCGTGAACTCGCATCCGACCTGCTGAAGCCCGAGGAGCCGGTTGCGCCCTGAGCGCGGCCGAAGGCAGCGGCCGCCCATGACCGGCATCCAGCAACTCGGCGACGTACGCAGCGGCAAGCTGGCCGGCAACATCGCCGCTTTTGGCCGCGCGCTTCGGCGGGCCGGGGTGCGCACCGATGCCATGCGCATCGCGCTCGCCGCTGAAGCGGCCACGCTGGTGGGCGTGGAAAGCCGCCTCGATCTGAGTGCCGCGATGGAAGCCGTCATGGTGAGCCGCGAGCAGGACCGCATGGTATTCCGCGAACTCTTCGATGCGTGGTTTCGCGACCCCGAGTTGGCCAACAAGCTGCTCGCGCAGATGCTGCCCAGCGCTGAAGGCAAGGCCGAGCCTTCCAAGCGGCGCCCGCGTGTGCGAGAGGCGCTCACTGCGCCGCGCGATCCAGCAAAACCGGCCGCGCCGGCCAAGCCCGACAAGGAGGTCGAGTTCGATGCGGCCATGACGTCGAGCGACCGCCATCGCCTGCAGCATGCGGACTTCAACGCGCTCGGCGCGGCCGAATACCGCCTGGTCGAACGGCTGGCACGCGACGTGACCTTGCCCATTCCATCGCTGCCGTCGCGCCGTCTGCGCGTGGCGAGCGATGCAGGGCAGCAGCATGCGCGCATGCACTGGCCCGGCGTGCTGCACGAAGCGGCGCGCACGGGCGGCGAGATTTTGCGCCTGCCCAAGCTGAGCCGCCGCGAGCAGCCGCTGCCGCTCCTGGTGCTGGTCGACGTCTCGGGCTCGATGGAGCGCTATGCGCGGCTGTTGCTCGCGTTTCTGCATGCATCGACCCGCCGCGCCGGCCGGCGCGACGTGTTCGCGTTCGGCACCCGGCTCACCGACCTGACGCCCGCTTTCAAGCTGGCCGACACCGACGCCATGCTGGGCGCCGCCAGCCTTGCCATCGACGATTTCGCGGGCGGCACGCGGCTTGGCAGTTCGCTGGCTGAACTGCGCCGCGCCCATGCACGCCGCCTGACGGGCCGTCGCACGCTGGTGCTGGTGATCAGCGACGGGCTCGACACCGGAGAGCCCGCGATGCTCGAGAACGAGCTGCTCTGGCTCAAGCGCCATTCGCGCCGACTGCTGTGGCTCAACCCGCTGCTGCGCTTCGAGGGCTACGCCCCTTTGGCGCGTGGGGCCAGCGTGCTGCACCGCCATGCAGACGCGATGCTGGCGGTCCACAATCTCAGTGCCCTCGAACAGCTGGCCGCCAGCCTCGCCGCGCTCATGCGGTCCGGCCGCTAGCGGCTCACAGAAAAGACAAAAGGAAACTCCACCATGGAAATGCTCGGTAACCGCCGCCTCGGCATCACGCAACAGCAGGCCTGGGAAGCACTCAACGATCCCGAGACGCTCAAGAAGTGCATTCCCGGTTGCGACAAGTTCGAGCTCACGGGCGACAACCAGTACAGCGTGGCGCTGGCGGTCAAGATCGGCCCGGTGTCGGCCAAGTTCAACGGCAAGGTGGCGCTGTCCGACATCGTCGCGCCCGACGGCTACAAGCTCACTTTCGAGGGGCAGGGCGGCGTGGCGGGGTTTGCCAAGGGCTCGTCGAGCGTGACGCTCCGGCCGCTGGACGGCGCCGCGGCTGTGCCGCCGGCCGTCGACGGCGGCACAGCCGCTTCCGCCGAAGCCGCGCCTTCGCCCGTCGGCTGCGAACTCGACTACACCGTGCAGGCGCAGGTCGGCGGCAAGATCGCCCAGCTGGGCCAGCGCCTCATCGACGGCGCCGCCAAGTCGACCGCCGACGATTTCTTCAAGCGCTTCGAGGCCGAAATGCAGAGCCGCTACGGTCCGCCGCCGGCCGCCGTCGAAGAAACAGCCGAAGCCCCCGCGGAGAAGGCGGGCGTCATGTCCGGTTTCATGAAGAAGATCGGCCTCGGCAAGAAGGACGGCAAGGACGACTCCGCCGCATCGGACGACGCGAGCTGAGGTCACTGAACACGCCATGGAAAATCTCGACGTCATGGTGCTGCGCACGCTGCGAGACTGGCGGCAGGCCGGCAAGCGCGCGCTGCTGACCACGGTGGTGCGCACCTGGGGCTCGTCGCCGCGGCCCGTTGGCTCGATCATGGCGCTGGCGGACGATGGTGCGGTGGTGGGCTCGGTCTCCGGCGGCTGCATCGAGGACGACCTGATCGCCCGCTACAGCCACGCCCACGCGAATAACGGCCAGGGCGAAGTGGTGCCGCTGGGCACCCCGCCTGCACTCGTGAAATACGGCATCACGGCTGATGAGGCGCATCGCTTCGGGCTGCCCTGCGGTGGCACGCTGGAGCTGCTGCTCGAATACGACCCCGACGCGGCCTCGCTCGACACGCTGGTGGCCGAGCTGGAGCAGGGCAAGCTCATGCAGCGCACCGTCTCGCTTGCCACTGGCGCCGTGCGCCTGGCCGAGGCGACGGCACCCGATGCGCTCAAGGTGAACGACGCCGAACTCACCAACACCTTCGGCCCCGAGTACCGCATGTTGCTGATCGGCGCGGGGCAGTTGGCCGAATACCTCGCGACGATGGCCAAGTTCAGCGGCTTTGCGGTGACGCTGTGCGACCCGCGCGCCGAGTACCGCACGGCCTGGTCCCTGTCGGGCGTGGAGATCACCACCGAGATGCCCGACGACGCGGTGCTGGCCTTCAAGCCCGACCGCCGCAGCTGCGTGGTGGCGCTCACGCACGATCCCAAGCTCGACGACCTGGCGCTGCTCGAAGCCTTGCAAAGCGAGGCCTTCTACGTGGGGGCCATCGGCTCGCGCCGCAATGCAGAGGCGCGACGCGATCGCATGATCGAGCACTTCGGCCAGACGGCCGAGTCGCTCGCGCGCCTGCGCGGTCCCATCGGCATCTACATCGGCAGCAAGACGCCGCCCGAAATTGCGGTGAGCGTGATGGCCGAGATTCTTGCGGTGAAGAATGCGGTGACGCTGCCGCGCGAAATGGAAGTGGCGCGCGCCAAGGGCATGCAGCAGCTCGCAATGAGCTGAATGAATCGCCGGCTTTGCCGCGTCAGTCCGCCGACTTCGCCGCAGGCGGCACGTCGCCGCCTTTTTGCCGCTCGCGGAAGAGCGCGGCGCGCATCAGGAAGATCGTGGTGATGGGCGCGGTGAGCGCGATGAAGAGAACAATCAGCACGGCGTGCAGGAACAGGCTGTAGCCCTGCACCGAGAAATAGACGATGGTGGCGATCGTCATGCACCACACGCCCACCGTGGCGCCGAGCGTTGGTGCATGGATGCGGCGGAAGAAGGTGGGCAGGCGCACGAGGCCGAAGGAGCCGATGGCCGCGAAAGCCGCGCCCAGAACGGCGAATACAGCAGTGACGATTTCCGCCCACAGCGGCAGCGGCCCGATGATGAAGTCATTCATTCGATTACCTCCCCGCGCAAGAGAAACTTCGCCATCGCCGTCGACCCGACAAAGCCGAACAGCGCCGTGAGCATGGCCGCTTCGAAGTACACGTTGCTCGCATAGACGATGCCGAGCACCAGCATCATCAGCATGCCGTTGATGTAGAGGCAGTCCAGCGCCATGACGCGGTCCTGCGCGGTCGGCCCGACCATGAGCCGGGTGAGCGCGCAGAGCATGGCCACGGCCAGCAGCAGCAGCGCGAGTTTCAGGGCCCAGAAAAGCACAGGCGTCATGATTCGAAGATCTCCATCAAGGGGTGCTCGTAGCGCTCTTTGATCATGGCGATGAAAGCGGCTTCGTCTTCGACGTCGAACACATGGATCAGCAGCGCACTGCTGTCGAACGAAATCTCGCCCCAGGCGGTGCCGGGCGTGAGGCACATGATCATCGCCAGCACCGCGAGGCCGTTCGGATCGCGCAGGTCCAGCGGCACGTTCACGAACTTCGATGCGATGCGCGACGTGCGGCGTGTGAGCAGCCGGCCCGCCACGAAGAGCGCGGAATGCAGCATGTCGGCCGAGGCCCGGCCCGCGAGCCGCAGCGCCACCCAGGGTTTGCGCATGCGAACGGTGGCGGGCCGCAGGCCCTTGGTGATGAGCGGGACGGCAATGGCCAGCACGAAGGCCGACGCCAGAGTGGCAGCCTCCAGCGACTGGTTGAGCAGCAGCCACACGGCGAACAGCGCCATCGACAGCGGCGGCGAAGGAAGCCAGCGTTTCATGGGGCCAAGCCTTTCGCCGGCGCCGCCACCGGATTAGGCACCTGCCGCGCATTCATCACGGCGTTGCGATAGGCCGCCGGCGCGTGCAAGCCCTCGGCCGTGATGAGCGCGTGGCGCATGACGGGGCCGGCCCACACCGTCAAAGCCACGCAAGCCGCGAGCAGGCCCGCCACGGGCAGCACCTCGAGCAAAGGCAGCGCAGGCATGGTGGGATGCGGCTGGGTCCAGAAATGGCGCATGCCGGTGCGGCTCAGTGCAATCAGTGCCAGGAAGCCCGAGGCGATCAGCAGCGCCAGGAAGATCCATGCGGCCGCCGAGGTGCCGCTGGTCACGAAGGCGCCCGACAGCATCGCGAACTTGCCGACGAAGCCCGAGAGCGGCGGCAGGCCGGCGAGCAGCAAGGTGCAGCCGATGAAGCTCAGGCCCAGGAACGCAACGCCTGCGGGAATGGCGCGGCCATAGAGCGCCTGCGCCTCGTCGTCGAGGTTCACGTCGTCGAGCACGCGCAGGTCTTCGGCCAGGAACGGCGCGTTGCCGGCCTGCTCATGCGGCGCGACGCTCAGGCCGGCGTTGCGCCAGCGCTCAATCATGTCGATCAGTAAAAAGAAGGCGCTGACCGCGAGCGTGGAACTCAACAGGTAGTAGAGCGCGCCGGCCCACACCGCCGGTTCGCCGAGTCCGATGGCCGCAATCAGCGTGCCGGCCGAGACCAGTACGCTGAAGCCCGCCAGGTTGGACAGCCGCTGCGTGCCCACGATGCCGAGGGCGCCCGCGAACAGGGTGGCCAGGCCGATGGCAATGAGCGCGGATTGCCCGAAGGCGGCTGAGCTGCCGGCATCGGGTGCGAAGAGCAGCGTCCAGAGGCGCAGCAGCGTATAGATGCCGAGCTTGGTCAAGAGCGCGAAGACCGCGCCCACGGGCGAGACTGCGGCGCTGTACGCGGGCACCAGCCAGAAGTTGAGCGGCCAGGCGCCGGCTTTGGCAAAGAAGGCCGTCGCGAGGATGGCGGCCGCCGCATGCACGAGGCCGCGATCGGCCGGCGCGAGTTCGGCAATGCGCATGCCGAGGTCCGCCATGTTGAGCGTGCCGGTCACGCCATAGAGCAGGGCCGCACCGATCAGGAAGAGGGACGAGGCGGCCAGGTTGATGGCGATGTAGTGCAGCCCCGCTTGCACGCGCAACCGCCCCGAACCATGCAGCAGCAAGCCATAGGAGGCCGCGAGCATCACCTCGAAGAAGACGAACAGGTTGAACAGGTCGCCGGTCAGGAAGGCGCCGTTCAGGCCCATGAGCTGCAGCTGCAAGAGCGGGTGGAAATGCACGCCGGCGCGGTCCCACCGCGAGGTGGAATAGATCGAGGCTGCGAAGGCCACGACGCCGGTGAGCGCCACCATCAGGGTCGACAGCCGGTCCGCCACCAGCACGATGCCGAAGGGCGCGCGCCAGTTGCCGGGCAGGTAGACGCCGATAGAGCCGGGACCATCGCCAGTGTGAGGTGCGTTCACCCAGCGCAGCAGCGCCAGCGCTGCAAGCAGGCCCACCAGGCCCGAGACCACGCTCAAGGCCGACTTGGTGCGGCGGCGCCTTTCGCCGAGCAGCAGCATCAACGCAGCCGTGAGCAGCGGCACGAGGATCGGCACCGCCACGAGATGCGGCATGCTGAAGTCGAGCAGCCGGTCGAGCAGCTGCATCAACGCCGTCATTCCGCCGCCCCCTTGCGCTCTTCGCCGTCCACGTGATCGGTGCCGGCCAAGCCGCGCGAAGCCAGCAGCACGACGAGGAAAAGCGCCGTCATCGCAAAGCCGATGACGATGGCCGTCAGCACCAGGGCCTGCGGCATCGGGTCGGCGGTGTTCGCCAGGGTGCTATTGAAGCCCTTCACCAGCACCGGTTCGCTGTCGAGCTTGAGCCGGCCCATGCTGAAGATGAACAGGTTGACGCCGTATGAGATGAGCGTGAGCCCCATGATCACCTGGAAGGTGCGGGGGCGCAGCAGCAGGTACACACCCGAGCCGGTGAGCACGCCGATGGCGAGTGCGAGCACAACTTCCATCAGTGCACGCCCTCCACAGCCTCGGCCTGCGCCATCGCCTCTTTCTCACGCTGCTCATCGGCCCAGCGGTGGCTGCGTATCGATTGGTGCGCCAGCGCCGTGAGGATCAGCATGGTGGCGCCGAGCACCAGCGCGAACACGCCAATGTCGAAGAAGAGCGCGCTCGGCACGTGCAGCTCGCCCAGCACCGGAACGTGCAGGTGCGCGGTGTGCGTGGTCATGAACGGATAGCCGAACAGCACCGCGCCGCCGCCGGTGGCCAGCGCAAGCAGCAGGCCGACGGCGATCCAGCGGCGCGGGTAGATGCGCAGATGCTCCTCCACCCATTCGGTACCCGAGACGATGAACTGCAGCAGCAGCGCCACCGACATCACCAGCCCCGCGACGAAGCCGCCGCCGGGTGCGTTGTGGCCGCGCATGAAGAAGTAGACCGACACCAGCACCGCGAGCGGCAGCAGCAGCCGCACCAGCACGGCCGGCACCATCAGGTAGCCCACGGCCGCGTCCTTGGCGAGGCGTGGGTTCAGGAGGTCACTGCTCCCATCGTCGGCCTGCGCGCGCTGCTGCACCGGCAGCGCCATCGATTCGCGCGCCGGCCGGAAGCGGCGCAGGAGCGCATAGACCGTGAGCGCCACCACGCCGAGCACGGTGATCTCGCCGAAGGTGTCGAACGCGCGGAAGTCGACCAGCATCACGTTGACCACGTTGGTGCCGCCGCCCTCGGTGAGCGCCCGCTCGAGGAAGAAGGGCGAGATGCTTTGGGGAAACTGGCGCGTCATCATCAGCCACGCCAGCGCCGCCATGCCGCTGCCGGCCGCGGTCGCCACCAGCAGGTCGCGCCCGCGCCGGCCCCAGGGGCGCAGCCGGGTGCGCGCGGACTGCACGGCGTCCTTGCTGCGCATCGGCAACCAGCGCAGGCCCAGCAGGATCAGCACCGTGGTCACGGCTTCGACCACGAGTTGCGTGAGCGCCAGGTCGGGCGCCGAGAACCAGATGTAGGTCACGCAGCACACCAGCCCCGCGCCCGAAGCGAGCATCAGCGCGGCAAGCCGGTGGAACTTGGCCTGCCACGCCGCGGCCAGTGCGCAGACCCCGCCTATCAGCCACGTCATGGCGAACATGGTGGAGAACGGCAACAGCTCGCGGGTGCCGCGCGCGACCGGTGCCGTAGAGAGCGAAACCGCGGCGCCCGCGCCTGCCACCGCGATCAGCAGCAGCAACTGCACCTGCAGCCGCCGGGTGCCCAGCACGCGGCGGCTGCGCCGGCCGGCTTCGCTGAGCTGCGCGAGCAGGTGCTCGAAGATGACCTGGCCGTCGAAGCGGTGCAGCAGCGGCGTGCGTTCGAGCTCGCCTTGCGCGCGGCGGCGGCGCTGCGACAGATACAGCGCCACGCCGCCCGCGAGCGCGACGAAGCTCATCGCCAGCGGCAGGTTGAAGCCGTGCCACACGGCCAGGCTGTATTCAGGCAGCACGCCGCCTACCACGGGCAAGGCGGCGGTCGCGAGCAGCGCGCCCACGGACCAGTCCGGCGCCACGCCCACCACCAGGCAGACCAGCACCAGCAGTTCGACCGGTACGCGCATCCAGTGCGGCGGCTCATGCGGCTGCCGCGGCACGTCGGGCCCAGGGGGCGGACCGAAGAACACGTCGAACACGAAGCGCGCCGAGTACGTCACGCTGAAGACGCCGGCAACGGTGGCGATGATCGGCAGGCTCAGCTTGATCCACGGCGTTGCCTGGATGAATACCGTCTCGGCGAAGAACATCTCCTTGGAGAGAAAGCCGTTGAGCAGCGGCACGCCGGCCATCGCGGCGCTGGCGATGATGGCCAGCGTGCCCGTGATCGGCATCAGCCGCAGCAGGCCGCTGAGCTTGCGGATGTCGCGCGTGCCGCTCTCGTGGTCGATGATGCCGGCGGCCATGAAGAGCGACGC
>Ga0102593_1001926_pt1 | contig 17816 bp, 15 predicted proteins | sample AraplaCol_mMS_r2_2_FD_76862 | JGI IMG/M metagenome (GOLD analysis project Ga0102593, IMG submission 76862) | Arabidopsis root microbial communities from North Carolina, USA - plate scrape MF_Col_mMS_r2 (SPADES assembly) (version 2) | ecosystem: Host-associated > Plants > Roots > Endosphere...
GCGACGCTCAGCTCGACGCGATGGCCGACCTGCTGGCCGAGCACCTCGACTGCGACGCCGTGCTGGAGCTGGTGGCCGGCGGGGCGCCGCCGCGGCCCGTGATCACCTCGCACCTGTACGACGGCTGAGTAGCCTTGGCACATGGCAGTGACGTCCAAGCTCGTCGTCCTCGTGGCGGGCGTGGCCGTGTTCCTGACCAGTTGCGCCGTCAAGGGATCGCCCACCTGGCCCGGCGAACGTCTGAACGCGGTCGCGCTCGACGCCGGGGACTTCCCGCCCGGAGTCGAATTCGAGCGCATCGTGGAGCGCCCCGGACAACCCGACGGACCAAATCGGCCGCCGCCGATGGCATCCGACCCGGTCGGCTGCACCGACGGGTTGACCCGTGACATCGCGGCGTCCGTCGACCGCGGACCGGGCAGTTCGGTGAAGTACGCCGTCACCTACGACGGCGCGCGGGTGGTGATGACGGTGCTCGCCGACACCCTGGACCTCGACCGGCTCGACGCCACCGCCACTCGGTGCGAGGCGTACACGACGTTCTTCGACGCGGAGTCCGAACCCATCCAGATGACGACCACCAGGATGAGTTCACCGCGACCGCAGGCCTTGACCTATCGGCAGACCATGCAGTTGAGGGGAACCGAGAGCAGCGTCTACTTCACGTTCGAGAACATCGGCGACTCGGGCATGTTCGGCATCGCGTTCCCCACGCCCAACCCCGCCGTCGCCGTCAAAGCGTCGCTGCCGCAAACGTTCTTGGAGATCACGGCCCAGCAGGCCCGACGGCTCGGGTAGCGTGGCTTGATGCCATCGACCGTGCACACCGTCGACGGGTTTCCGGCGACGGTCGACGTGTCGGGCCCGGAGAAGGGCTCGGTCGTCGTCTTGCTGGGGGCCGCCCATCAGGGACCAGCGGCCTACGACGTGATCTGCCAGCGGCTGCACACCGCGTCGCTTCGCACCGTGGTCATCGCTCCCGACCCGAGGTTGACCGCCAAGGCCGTGGTGGGAATCCTCGACTCCGTCGGGGTGCGGTGGGCGTTGCTGGTCGGTGACCGCATCGGAGGAGAACTCGCCTGGGAGTTGGCCGCGACGCGGCTGGACCGCTTCACCGGGCTCGTGGTCGTCGACCGCGGCCATCCCCGCGTGCCGGACCAGGCGGGAGAGATCCGCGACGAGCGCTGCCCGCCGGTCGAGGTGAACACCACCGCGCTGGTCAGTTCACCCGCGGCGCGCACCGTGGCCAAGGCCAGCCAGCGCTACGTCTACGGGGACTACCGGATCGTCGAGTTGCTCGGCCGCCGCAACGCCCAGGAGTCCACGGCGCAACTCGCGGCCGAGATCGTGCTTCGCACCAGCACCTGGTGAGGTCGTCGTCGGCGGCCTGTCGGCGATCTTCTCTATCCTCTCCTCCATGGTGCCGCCACCGGACCTCGTCCTGAACATCGGTGAGTTGGTCGCCGAGTTCGGGTCGGCGACGGTCAGCCGCGGTACCAGGTACGCCGACCTCGGCCGGGTCGGCGACGCCGACTGGGACGAGGAGGACCTCGAGCTCACCGGTCTGTGCTCGGGGTCCGACGGCCACCGCTATCGGGTCGCCGCCGGGTTTCAGCGCTCGGGCGAGGACCTGCGCCTCGTCTGGGCCGAATGCTCTTGCCCGGTGGGGGTCTACTGCAAGCACGCCGTCGCCCTCCTGCTGACCGCCGCCAGCAACCATCACTCGCCCGAGCAGGCCGCCGACCGCTGGCGCGTGGTCCTGAGCAAGATGCTCGACGAACTCTCGCCGCCGGGCGCCGCGAACGCCGCACCGCTGGGCGTGGAGTTCTCCGTGACGCCGCCCAGCCGGTACCGGCCGCGCGCCGACATCGCGCTGCGCCCGGTCACCCTCGGCAAGCGCGGCACCTGGATCCGGGCCGGGGTCAGTTGGCAACGCCTGTCCTACCACGCCGCCGCGGGTGAATTCGACCGCGCCCAGTACGACGCCCTGCGCGCACTGGTCAGCGACGCGCAGCGCTCCGGCATCGTGACGGTCAACGACGTGGTGACGATTTCTCGGGTGCCCGTGGGGTTTTGGGCCCGGTTGGCCGAGGCGCTAGACGCCGGTGTCGCCGTCGTCGCCCACGGCGGCAGCGGTCTGACGGGCGTCGACCTGGTCAAGAGTGCGACGCTGCGGCTGGACTTCACGCGCGACGAGGCCGGCGGCGCGGCGATGTCGGTCGCCATGATCGTCGACGGGGAACCCTGTGCGACCGACGCGGTCGGGCTCATCGGATCCCCGACGCCGCACGGGATGTACACGGTCGTCGACGGCGTGCTGCGGCTGGGCCGGTTCGACCCGCTGCCGGCCCGCACGGCACTGGATCTGCTGCTGCGCAACGAGGTCGTCCGCATCCCCGCCGACATGGTGCCGGAGTTCTCGATGGACGTGTTGCCGCGGTTGGTCGACGCGGCGCCGGTGGACGTGGCCGAGGGACTCTTCACCCCTCCCACCATCAGCGGCCCGACGGCGGTGCTGACGTTGACCACGACCCCTGGCGGCGTGCGTGCGGCGTGGAGCACCCGGTACCTGGTCGACGACCGCCACCACGACTTCGACCCGGACTCGCTCGCGGCACGAACCGGGTACCGAGACGCCGACGCCGAAGCGCTCGTGTGGGACGTCGTGGCACCGGCCCTGCGGGCCGTCGCGGCGTCCTCGCGCACCTGGAAGCAACAGGCTGCCCACCGCCTTCGGCAGCTGACCAACCGGGTCGTCACCGTCGCGCTGGTCGAGGAGATGACCGCCGTCGCCAGATCGGACGGCGCGGCCGCCGCCGCGGCGGCCGCGTCGCCGGCGACGCTGCGCGCCGGGGTCGACCTCACCCTCGCCGAAGCTGCCGTCCTGATCGGCGAGTCCCTGCCGGCGCTGGACTGCCGCGAGGCCTTCACCGTCGAGGTGACCCAGGGCGTCCCAGACTTCCGGCCCGCGGACGGCGCACCTCGGCTTCGGTTCGGCAACGACGGCGACGAACCGGTGCGCAATGACTGGTTCGATCTCGGCATCACGCTGACCATCGACGGCCAGGACGTCCCCATCGCGTCGGTGATCGCCGAATTGGCCACGGGCACAACGCACATGCTGCTGCCCAGCGGCGTGTACTTCCCGCTCGACAGCCCGGAACTGCTGCGGCTACGAGAGCTGCTCGACGAAGCGCGCGCCCTCGGTGAGATCGACGGCGTCCGGGTGAACGCCGGATCCCACAACGTCACGCTGTGGGAGGAGTTGCTGGCCCTCGGCGTGGTCGACGAGCAGCTGTCCGCCTGGCATCGAAGCCTCGCCTCGCGGGCGGCGGCACGGCCGCCAACCCCGGTCGAGGTGCCCGCGGGGCTGGCGGCCACGTTGCGCGACTACCAGCGCGACGGTCTCGACTGGTTGTCGTTCCTGTGGGACAACCAGCTCGGCGGGGTGCTGGCCGACGACATGGGGCTCGGCAAGACCGTGCAGACCCTGGCGCTCATCGCACGCGTCGCCGACGGGGGAGCTCGGCGGTTCCTGGTCGTGGCCCCGACGAGCGTCGTCACCAACTGGGTCGCCGAGTGCGGACGGTTCACCCCGGGGCTGACGGCCGTGGCGGTCACCAGCACTGAGGCCAGGTCGGGAACGTCGCTGGCGGAGCGGGCGGCGGGCGCCGACGTGGTCGTCACCTCCTATGCGATCCTGCGCATCGACTTCCAGGCCTATGCCGACCTGGACTGGGCTGGCGTCATCCTCGACGAGGCGCAGTTCGTCAAGAACCACAACAGCAAGACCCACCAGTGCGTGCGCCGGCTGGCCGCGCCGTTCAAGCTCGCCATCACCGGCACTCCCATGGAGAACAACCTGATGGAGCTGTGGTCGCTGCTGTCGATCACCGCGCCCGGCCTGTTCCCGTCGCCCACGGTGTTCACCCAGCACTTTCGCAAGCCCGTCGAATCCGGAACCGACCCGGAGCGGCTGGCCGTGCTTCGCCGGCGCATCAAACCGGTCATGCTGCGGCGCACCAAGGCTCAGGTCGCCGGTGAGCTGCCGCCCAAGCAGGAGCAGCTCCTGGCGCTCGACCTCGGTCCGAAGCACCGGCGCATCTACGACACGCACATGGCCCGCGAACGTCAGAAAGTGCTTGGGCTGCTGGGGGATTGGGAGAAGAACCGGTTCCAGATCTTCCGGTCGCTGACCCTGCTGCGGCAACTCAGCCTGCACGTGGGACTGGTCGACGAATCGAAGATGGACGTCGCCGCGGCGAAGGTCGACTTCCTGGTCGAACAGTTGCCCGAGCTGGTCGCCGAAGGGCACAGCGCCCTGGTGTTCAGCCAGTTCACCGGCTTCCTGGGCATCGTGCGCAACCACCTCGACGCCGTCGGACTGCAATACGCCTACCTGGACGGGTCGTCGAGTTCCCAGCAGCGCGACGCCGCGATCCGCGACTTCCGGTCGGGCGCCACCCAGGTGTTCCTCATCAGCCTGAAGGCCGGCGGTTTCGGACTCAACCTCACCGAGGCCGACTACTGCTTCATCTGCGACCCCTGGTGGAACCCGGCCGCGGAGGCCCAGGCGGTCGACCGAACGCACCGGATCGGTCAGACCCGCCCGGTGACGGTCTACCGCCTGGTCTCCGAGGGCACCATCGAGGAGAAGGTCGTCACGCTCCAGGAGCGCAAGCGCGAACTGTTCGCCGCCGTCGTCGACGAGGGTGACGTCTTCGGTTCTGCCATCACCGATTCCGACGTTCGCGAACTGTTCGGCTAGCGGCTCCTAGGTGAGGTCGAGCTCCTCGGCGACGGTGGTCACCTGCTTGATCGGACCGGTGAACCACTTCTTCACCGACACGTGCCAGTAGATGAACAGCAGGATCAGGACGCCGCCGACCAGCAGCGGGGTGTAGTTGACGAACTTCCACTCGAAGCTGGGATCCCACGGCGTGCCGCCGATCGACGTCGGGAACATGGCGATGATCGACGTGACGACGATCTCGACGATCGCCACCGGCGCCATCCACTTGTGATGCCCGCGCAGGTTCCACTTGCCGACCGGGAACGAGTCGCCGGCCTTCCACCGGTAGTAGATCGGCACGGCGAAGCACAGGTACAGCCCGACCACGCCGATCGACACCACTGCGAAGAACGCGACCGGCACCGGTGCGCCGTTGATGTCGACCTCGACCAGCGCGGGCAGCGTGATGATCGCCGCGATGGCCGCCGTCACCATCACCGCGTTCGCGGGCACCCGTCCGGCGTTGACCTTGGACCACAGCTGATGGCCGGGCACCGCGCGGTCGCGGCTGAACGCGAACAGCATGCGCGATGCGCTGGTCTGGCAGGCGGTGGTGCAGAACAGCTGGCCGGCGGTCGAGATCAGCAGCACCACACCGGCCCACTTCGAGCCCAATGCCTGGGTGAAGATCGTCGCGACTGCGCCGCCGCCTGCGGTCACCCCGTCGACGTCCTGCACGGCGAACAGGAAGGTCAGCAGCAGGATCCAGCCGCCGATGGCGGAGTAGAAGATCGACCGCCAAATACCCTTGGCCGCACCGTGAGCGGCGCCCTTGGTCTCCTCGGACAGGTGCGCCGACGCGTCGTAGCCGGTGATCGTGTACTGGGTCAGGATCGCCGACATCGGCAGCACGAACAGCAGGAACATGACGCCGGAGGTGGAGCCGCCGAAGAAGCCGGTGTTGTTGACCGTGGTGGTGAACACCGTCGAGAAGCTCGCGTGCTGGTCGGGAAGGACCCACAGGATGACGATGACGGCGGCGGCGCCGGCGACGTGCCACCACACCGAGACGTTGTTGATCACCGCCAGCAGATGCGACGAGAAGATGTTGATGGTCGCGACGAGCACCAGGATGACCAGGAAGATGATGAACGTCCGGGTCAGGCTGTAGCCGGCGAGCCAGCTCTCGCTGAACGTGCCCAGGGTCAGGTCCAGGAACGTGGCGCTGCCGTAGGCGACCGACGCCAGGATGGCGATGAGCCCGACGAGGTTGAGCCAGCCGGTGTAGTAGCCGGCCTTTGGGCCGCCGAGTTTGGCAGCCCACCAGTAGATTCCGCCGGACGTCGGGTACGCCGAGACGAGCTCGGACATGCACAGTCCGATGACGAGGATGAACACCGACACGATGGGCCAGCCCCAGGCGATGGCGGCGGGCCCACCGTTGTTCCATCCGAGGCCGAACGAGGTGAAGCAGCCCGCCAGGATCGAGATGATGGAAAACGAGATGGCGAAGTTGCTGAAGCTGGACCAGGAGCGGTTGAGCTCCTGGGTGTAGCCGAGTGAAGCGAGATGCTTCTCGTCGTCGGACAGTTCTTCGTGACCCTCTGGCACGGTGGTTTCTCCTTCTCGGGGTGGCGCACGAAAGCGCCCACTGAGTAGGGAGAATAGATCCGCAATGGTCTGGTGTCCTACCTTTGGCAGTGACGATCGTGTAAATCTATGACCGAAACGCGCGGTGAACCGGATCCAATGGTTGACTCACACCCATGTTGGTCGGTTTCGAGAGGCGGGGCACGTGACGTTGGAACTCTCCGAGTTGAAGAAGATGGTGGCCGAGGGCGACGTCGACACCGTCATCGTCGGCTTCACCGACATGCAGGGCAGGCTGACCGGCAAACGGATCTCGGCCCGCCTGTTCGTCGACGACGTGATCGCCCACGGCGCGGAATGCTGCAACTACCTGCTGGCCGTCGACGTCGACATGAACACCGTCGACGGTTACACGATGTCGAGCTGGGAGGCCGGCTACGGCGACATGGTCATGACGCCGGACTTCACCACGCTGCGGCGGATTCCCTGGCTGCCGGCCACCGCCTTGGTGATGGCCGATCTCGGCTGGCATGACGGCTCGCCGGTGCGGCCGTCCCCCCGCGGCATCCTGCGCGCGCAACTCGACCGGCTGGCCCAGCGCGGAATGGCGGCCGTCGCGGCCACCGAGCTCGAGTTCATGGTGTTCGACGACACCTACCGCGGTGCCTGGGCCAAGGGGTACGCCGGGCTGACCCCGGCCACCGACTACAACATCGACTACGCGATGCTGGCGTCGACCCGGATGGAGCCGTTGCTGCGCGACATCCGCAACGGCATGGAGGGCGCCGGCCTGTACTGCGAGGGCGTCAAGGGCGAATGCAACCTGGGCCAGCAGGAGATCGGGTTCCGCTACGACGACGCCCTGGTGACGTGTGACAACCACACCATCTACAAGAACGGCGCCAAGGAAATCGCCGACCAGCACGGCAAGAGCCTGACGTTCATGGCCAAGTTCGACGAGCGGGAGGGCAACAGCTGCCACATCCACCTCTCGTTCCGGGGCACCGACGGTTCGGCGGTGTTCGCAGATGACGACGATCCCCTTGGCATGTCGCCGATGTTCCGCAGCTTCGTGGCGGGCCAACTCGCCACGCTGCGCGAACTGACGCTCTTCTACGCCCCGAACATCAACTCCTACAAGCGTTTCGTCGACGGCAGCTTCGCCCCGACCGCCGTCGCCTGGGGCCTCGACAACCGCACCTGTGCGCTGCGGGTGGTCGGTCACGGCCACGGGATGCGCATGGAGTGCCGCGCCCCTGGCGGTGACGTCAACCAGTACCTCGCCGTCGCCGCGCTCATCGCCGGTGGCCTGCACGGCATCGACCAGCAGCTCGAACTGCCCGAGCCGTGCTCGGGCAACGCGTACACCAGTGGGGCGGAACGACTTCCGACGACACTGGCCGAGGCGGCCGAGCTGTTCGAATCGTCGACCGTCGCCCGTGAGGCGTTCGGCGACGACGTCGTCGAGCACTACCTCAACAACGCCCGCGTCGAATTGAAGGCCTTCGATTCGGCGGTGACCGACTGGGAGAGGCGACGTGGCTTCGAGCGGCTCTAAGGCCATCCCCAGGCCTGAGACATCCCCCGAGTCGCTGCGCTCCTGCCCGCCGACGGTCGGGCTGACCACCTATCTGCAGCAGGCGCAAACCGGAGTCTGGGACGTCCGCGCGTCGTTCCTGCCCGCCGTCTACGTCGAAGGCGTCACCTCCGCGGGCGGCATCGCCATGCTCCTTCCGCCGCAACCGGTCGACGACGCCGTCGTCGACCGCGTGCTCTCTTGCCTGGACGGCCTGGTGATCACCGGCGGTCGCGACGTCGACCCGGCTCGCTACGGACAAGAACCGCACGCGAAGACCGACGAGCCGGCCCTGGACCGCGACGCCTGGGAGTTCGCTCTGGTGCGCGCGGCGGTCGCGCGCGGGTTGCCGTTGCTCGGCATCTGCCGCGGCGCGCAGGTGCTCAACGTCGCGCTCGGCGGCACGCTGCACCAGCACCTGCCCGACGTGGTCGGGCACCCACGGCACCAGCTCGGCAACGCGGTGTTCAACACCTCGGCGATCGAGACCGTGCCGGGATCCCGGGTGGCCGCGCTGATCGGCACGTCCACCGACGCCCAGTGCTATCACCACCAGGCCATCGCCGAACTGGGCAGCGGGCTGAAGGCCAGTGCCTGGGATCCCGAGGGCGTGGTGGAGGCCGTCGAGATGTCCGGTCCGAACTTCGTGGTGGCGGTCCAGTGGCATCCGGAGGAGCGGCTCGACGATCTGCGGTTGTTCGCCGGTGTCGTCGAGGCGGCGACGGAGTACGCATCGAAGAAGCAGTCGACGTTGGAGAGGAATAACGCGTGAGCACGTCCACACTGATCAACCCGGCGACCGAGGAGGTGCTGCGCACCGTCGAGATGCTCGACGTGCCCGCGGTCGACGACGCGGTGGCGCGCGCCAGGTCCGCCCAGAAGCTGTGGGCCAAGCTCGCTCCCGCCGAGCGCGCGGCCGCGCTGCGGTCGTTCGCCGCCGTGGTCGACGCTCACGTCGGAGAATTGGCGGCGCTGGAGGTGGCCAACTCCGGCCACGTCATCGGCAACGCCGAGTGGGAGGCGGGCCACGTCCGCGACGTCCTGCAGTTCTACTCGGCCAGCCCGGAACGCATGTCGGGCAAGCAGATTCCCGTCGCCGGCGGTCTGGACGTCACGTTCAACGAGCCGCTCGGCGTGGTCGCGGTGATCGCGCCGTGGAACTTCCCGATGACCATCGCCTCGTGGGGCTTCGTGCCCGCGCTCGCCGCCGGCAACGCCGTGCTGGTCAAGCCGGCCGAGATCACGCCGCTGACCACGATGCGCCTCGCCGAACTGGGCCTGCAGGCAGGCTTGCCCGACGGGCTCTTTCAGGTGCTGCCCGGCAAGGGATCGGTCGTGGGCGAGCGGTTCATCAGCCACCCCGACGTACGCAAGATCGTCTTCACCGGTTCCACCGAGGTCGGCATCAGGGTGATGGCGGGGGCGGCTCAGCAGGTCAAGCGCGTCACCCTCGAGCTCGGCGGCAAGAGCGCCAACATCGTCTTCGACGACTGCGATCTCGAGGAGGCTGCGGCCACCGCTCCCTACGGGGTCTTCGACAACGCCGGCCAGGACTGCTGCGCGCGCAGTCGAATCCTGGTGCAGCGCAACGTCTACGACCGGTTCATGGAGCTGCTCGAGCCCGCCGTCAAGGGCGTCGTCGTCGGCGATCCGTCGTCCCGGGACAGTGAGATGGGGCCGCTGGTCTCACGACCGCACTTCGAGACGGTGTCGTCCTACGTTCCCGACGACGCACCGGTCGCGTTCCGGGGGACCGCGCCCAGCGGACCCGGATACTGGTTCCCGCCAACGGTTCTCACGCCGCAGCGCACCGACCGCGCGGTCACCGAGGAGATCTTCGGGCCGGTGGTCACCGTGCTGCCGTTCGACGACGAGGCCGACGCGGTCGAGCTCGCCAACGACAGCCCGTACGGGTTGTCCGGTTCCATCTGGACCGACAACCTGTCGCGCGCGATGCGCGTCTCCCGCGGGGTGGAATCGGGCAACCTGTCGGTGAACTCGCACTCGTCGGTGCGCTACAACACGCCGTTCGGCGGCTTCAAGCAGTCGGGACTCGGGCGCGAGCTCGGCCCCGACGCACCGCTGCACTTCACCGAAACCAAGAACGTCTTCTTCAAGATCGGAGAGCTCTAGATGGATTTGACTCAGCGGCTGGCGGGCAAGGTCGCCGTCATCACCGGCGGCGCCAGCGGCATCGGTCTCGCGACGGCCAAGCGGATGCACGCCGAGGGGGCGACGATCGTCATCGGCGACATCGACCCCACCACCGGCAAGAGCGTCGCGGGCGACCTCAACGGCACCTTCGTTCAGGTCGACGTCGCCGACCAGGCCGCGGTGGACAACCTGTTCGACACCGCCGCCGAGACGCACGGCTCGGTCGACATCGCGTTCAACAACGCCGGCATCAGTCCGCCGGAGGACGATCTGATCGAGGTCACCGGCATCGACGCCTGGGACCGGGTGCAGGACATCAACCTCAAGTCGGTGTTCTTCTGCTGCAAGGCCGCGCTGCGGCACATGGTCCCCGCGCAGAAGGGCTCGATCGTCAACACGGCGTCGTTCGTCGCGGTCAACGGTTCGGCCACCTCGCAGATCTCCTACACCGCGTCCAAGGGCGGCGTGCTCGCGATGTCGCGGGAGCTCGGAATTCAGTACGCACGCCAGGGGATTCGCGTCAACGCCCTGTGCCCCGGCCCGGTGAACACCCCGCTGCTGCAGGAACTCTTCGCCAAGGATCCCGAGCGGGCGGCGCGTCGTCTGATCCACGTGCCGATGGGTCGCTTCGCCGAGCCCGACGAGCTCGCCGCCGCCGTCACCTTCCTCGCCAGTGACGACGCGTCGTTCATCACGGGGTCGACCTTCCTGGTCGACGGCGGGATCACCGGTCACTACGTGACGCCGCTGTAGGGATTGGCCACCATGACCTCACCCGCACCGGATCCGCAGCAGCCCGCCAGTGAGGCGCTGCTGCGTCCGGTGCGGCTGGGCAACGCCTTCGAGGACACGGTGGGGCGGTTGCTCGAGACCATCCGGCTCGGTGTGCTGGAGCCGGGGGAGTCGTTGCCACCGGAACGCGAGCTGGCCGCCCGGCTGGGCGTCAGTCGCGACACGGTGCGTGACGCCATCAGGTCGCTGTCCGACGCCGGGTATCTGGTGTCGCGTCGCGGGCGGTACGGCGGCACGTTCCTCGCCGACGATCTTCCCGCGCCGAGTGCGGACGCCGTGCGGTTCAGTCGGTCCGACATCGACGACGCGTTGCGGTTGCGGGAGATCCTCGAGGTGGGCGCCGCTCGGATGGCGGCCGGGCGGACGTTGACGGCCGCGGAGCGGGAGACCCTGTGGAGCAGGCTCACCGACGTCCGCGGGGCAGCGCTGGAGGACTACCGGCGGCTGGACTCCCGGTTGCACCTGGCCATCGCCGAGGCCGCGGGGACGCCGTCGTTGGTGCCTCTCGTGGCCGAGAACCGGATGCGGCTCAACGAGTTGCTCGACCACATTCCGCTGTTGGCGCGCAACATCGTCCACTCCGACGAACAGCACGAAGCGATCGTGATGGCGATCCTCGCCGGGGACGCCGACGGTGCCGCGGAGACGATGGCGGCCCATGTGTGGGGGTCGGCGTCCCTGCTGCACGGGTTTCTGGACAGCTAGACGGGTGCGATCGACTAAATTGCAGGCATGGAGGCTGGCGGCGAGGCGATCGTACGGCGGGCGTCGTCGGCACTGTCCGACGTCGACATCGCCGGCTGGACCCTGCGCTTCGACCTGCTGTCGGACCCGAACCGGCTCGAGATCCTCCTCAGCCTGCACCGGGCGCCCGGCATCTGCGTGAGCGATCTCGCGGCCGTGGTCGGAAGATCGGAGAATTCGGTCTCCCAGGCGCTGCGGGTCCTTCGTCAGCAGGGCTGGGTGAGCAGCACCCGGGTCGGGCGGTCGGTGGCCTACCGACTCGACGACGAGATCGTCCACGATCTGCTGCACTGGATCGGCGCCGCACACGGGTGACCTGCCCATCCGGGTAGTCCGTCGGCCTGAACATCTGTACAGCTAGACAGGCGTACCAGCGCGGCCATAGGCTCGACGCGTGATCCTCGGTACGTCGTCGGAAACCCCGTCCAGTCCCACCGCGGTGGTGGGCAGGCTCGATCGCACCGACTGGCTGTCCATCGCCGGCATGGGCGCCGTCGTCGTCTTCCTGCACGTATTCGGTTGGGGCGTCCTGGTCTTCGGCGTCGCCCCGCAACACATCACGCTGGGATCCACCGGGGTGTTCGGTGTGGGCCTTGGCCTGACCGCCTATCTGCTGGGCGTGCGGCACGCCTTCGACGCCGATCACATCGCGGTCATCGACAACACCACGCGCAAACTGGTCGGGGAGGGCAAGCGGTCGCTGTCGGCCGGGTTCTGGTTCTCCCTGGGCCACTCCAGCGTGGTGTTCGGGCTGGCGTTCCTGCTGGCACTCGGGGTCAAGGCGCTCATCGGGCCCGTGCAGGACGAGAACTCCTCGATGCTGCAGACCCTGGGCCTGATCGGCTCGCTGGTCGCAGGTACCTTCCTCATCCTCATCGGTCTGACGAACCTGTTCGCGGTGGTCGGCATCGCCAAGGTGTTCCGGGAGATGCGCAGCGGGCGGTTCGACGAGGCCGAACTGGAACGCCAGCTCAACAGCCGCGGATTCCTGGCCCGGTTGCTGGGGCGCGTCATGCGGCGGGTGAACAAGCCGTGGCACCTCTACCCGGTGGGCCTGCTGATGGGCCTGGGCTTCGACACCGCGACGCAGGTGGCCCTGCTGGTGCTCGCCGCGGGCACGGCGGCCTTCACGTTGCCCTGGTACGCCATCCTGGTGCTGCCCGTCCTCTTCGCCGCGGGCATGAGCCTGTTCGACGCCGCCGACGGCATCTTCATGGCCCGGGCCTACGGATGGGCGTTCCTCAAGCCGATCCGCAAGGTCTACTACAACCTGACCGTCACGCTGCTGTCGGTCTTCGTGGCCTTGGTCATCGGCGTCATCGTGCTGATCGGACTGCTGGTCGACCGGCTCGGCATCCAGTCCGGTCCATTGGCGGTGATCGGCTCGGCGAACCTGGAGTTCGTCGGGTTCACCATCGTCGGCTTGTTCGTCGCGGTGTGGCTGATCGCGCTGGCGGTGTGGCGCTTCGGCCGGATCGAAGAGCGCTGGGAGCCTCAGGCGAACGGGTAGGACCCGGCGAAGGCGCCCATCTGCACGAGGTGGCTGATCATTCCCTCGCGCTCGTCTCAGAGGTGCCGCAGGTAACCCCGCGGGCCGGCGTGGCGGTGTCCCGCGCGAGCGTGGCGCAAAGCCAGTCCAGCCCCGCGTCGTCGTGGTTGCCGGGGATGACGAGGTACGACGCCGAGGCGCGCAGGTGCGCGACCGCGTCGACGAGGGCGGCGTTCGAGTCGACGACGTCGTGGTAGAGAACGCCCTTGGGCCGGACGTGCGCATCGGACGGTTGCGCGATCAGCATGCCGGCACCTCGAGTTCCTAGAAGATCAACCCCTGCGCCGTGGTGGTGGCCTTGGCGAAGCGGTCCTGGACGTCGGCCCAGTTCACGACGTTCCAGAACGCCTTCACGTAGTCGGCCTTCACGTTTCGGTACTGCAGGTAGTAGGCGTGCTCCCACATGTCGACCTGGAGCAGGGGAATGACACCCAGCGGGACGTTGGCCTGCTGGTCGTAGAGCTGGAAGGTGAGCAGCCGCGTGCCCAGCGTGTCGTAGCCGAGCACCGCCCAGCCCGAACCCTGCAATCCGTTGGCCGCGGCGGTGAACTGGGCCCGGAACCGGTCGAAGGATCCGAACTGGTCGTCGATGGCGGCGGCCAGCTCACCGGTCGGCTTGTCACCGCCGTTGGGGGAGAGGTTCTTCCACCAGATCGAGTGGTTGACGTGCCCGCCGAGGTGGAACGCCAGGTTCTTCTCGTTGCCGAAGATCGCGGCGTGGTCGCCCGCGGCCCGCGCTTCCTCGAGTTTGGCCAGCGCGTCGTTGACGCCCTTGACGTAGGTGGCGTGATGCTTGCCGTGGTGGATCTCGTTGATCTCACCGGAGATGTGCGGTTCGAGCGCTCCGTAGTCGTAACCAAGATCGGGTAATGCGTACTCGGCCATGCGTTTTCCTTCTCCGTCGAGGGTCGGGCATCAGCCTAGAGTCGAATCCCGTCATCTGTCCACCTGTTCAGGTATTCATGTTACGGTGTGAGGGCGCGGTCGGGCCGCGGGTTGGCGTTGAGGAAGCATCTGGACCACTCACTTCCGAGCGGGAGTCGACGTGACGGCCCGACCCGCTCGAATCAGAGCAGGCCGAGCAAGGCGTTCTCGATGACCTCCGGCAGTGCCGGGTGGATCCAATACTGTTTCTCGGCAACCTCTTTGGCGGTCTGGCCAAAGGACATCGCCTGGATGATCGGCTGGATGATCGACGACGCCTGGTGCCCCATGACGTGAGCGCCCAAGATCTTGCCGGTCGCGCGATCGCCGATCAGCTTGACGATCCCGTGCTCGTCCTCCATCGCCCAGCCGTAGGCGGTGTCGCCGTACTTCTGCACCTTGGTCACCACGTCGTAGCCGCCGTCGCGGGCCTCGTCCTCGGTCATGCCCACCATGGCGATCTGCGGATCGGTGAAGACCGCCGACGGCACGAAGCGGTGATCGGAGGCGCGCATCGCCTGGGTGTCGTCCCAGTCCACCAGCAGGTTGTGCCGCACGACGCGCATCTCGTGGTTGGCGACGTGCTTGAGCTGATAAGCCGACGACACGTCGCCGAGCGCGAACACCCCACGCGCGGAAGTCCTTTGATACTCGTCGACGACCACGAGTCCGGAATCGTCGACCTCGACACCGGCCAAGTGCGCGTCGAGCTGATCGCCGTTGGGCACGCGCCCGGTGGCCACCAGCAACATGTCGGCCTCGACGGTGTCGCCGTCGTCGAGCTCCAGCACGCAGCGACCGTCGCTCTGCCGCACCCCGACGACGTTCTCGTGGGTGCGTAGGTCCCACCTCTTCGTGGCCAGGTCGGTGAACGGATGACAGATCGAGGCGTCGCAATGGGTCAGCAGACCGTCACCGCGGACCACGATGGTGACGCGCACGCCGAGGGCGGAGAAGACGTGGGCGAACTCTGCGGCGACGAAGCCGCCGCCGACGATCACCAGGTGCTCGGGCAGTTCGGGAATGCGCATCACGTCGTCACTCGTGTGATAGGTGACCCCGCAGTCGGCGATCGCCGGCGGAACGTGTACGCGCGAGCCCGCGGCGATCACGACCTTGTCGGCGGTGAACTCCTCACCGTCCTCGGTGCGCAACGTGTACCGGCCGTCGGGCTGGGTCGGGCCAAACCTGGTGTGGCTGCCGTACACCCGCACGTTGGACAGGCTCCGCTTGTACTCCTCGCCGCCCGCCGCGATCGGGTCGATGCGGCGCGCGAACACGCGCTCGACGATGTCGCCCCAGCGCACCCCGTCGACGGTCGCGTCGACGCCGTAACGCGAGCTCTGCCGGATGGTCTCGGCCACCTCCGCGGCGTAGACGAACATCTTGGTGGGAATGCACCCGACGTTGAGGCACGTGCCGCCGAAGGTGCCCTGCTCGCAGATCGCCACGCGCATCTGGCCGTACCGGGCGTCGACGCCGGCGTCGGGGATGCTGTTGCCCGAGCCCGTACCGATGATCGCCAGATCGAAGTGTTCCACGTGTCTAATCCTGTCCGAAGGTCATTGTCGGGCGCCGAGATTCGGAACCCAGGTAGTCGTCGAGCCAGCGCGCCAGCTCCCGGTATGCCGCCGCACGCGGCTCGGCCAGGGACAGGAACACGTCGTGCTTGGCGTCGGCGATCGGCGTGATCGTCTGCCGATTTCCGACGCACCCCGCCCACCGCGCGATCTGCGCGACGTCGAGGACCGCGTCGCCGCGCTGGATGGCCTCCGGGTCGGGCGCCTCGACGACGGAATGATCCGACCGCAGCACCAGATTGGGCACGCCGACGTCCAGACCGCGGTGCAACCTCGCCTGCCCCCGTCGCACCGCGTTGATCCAGCCGAAGGTGATGGGGAACCCGCCGACGGGCTTCATCTCCAGGTCGTAGTCGAATTCGCCGGCGTAGTCGCGGTGCAGGGTGGTGCCGTACCCACCCTGGGTGGGCTTGCGGATGACCGTCCGCTTGCGCAACCGGGCCAGGGCGATCAGCGCCGCCGACGTCGGTGCGCTGCGCAGGATCGCCGGACCGTGCAGGTCGAAGAACGGGCTGTTGAGCACCAACGCACCGATCCGATCGGCCGCCCCGCGGCGCCGCAGCCGATCCAGCCACAGGGTGGCGACCAGACCACCCGCGGAATGCCCGTAGACGCAGACCCGCGGGGCGTCGGCACCGTCGGCGGCGATGATCGCCAGCGCACGGTCGAGTTCGGCGTCGTAACTGGCCAGGTCGGTGGTGAAGTGCGGTGTCTGCCCCTCGCGGCGCGAGCGGCCGCACTTGTGCAAGTCCACTGCGTAGAACGTGAAGCCGTGCTCGGCGAAGTGATCGGCCAACTGGGTGTTGAAGAAGTAGTCGGTGTAGCCGTGCAGTGCCAGCACCGCATGCCTGCCCCCGCCGGCCTCGCCGCGGCGCACCAGGGTCGCCACCAGATCGCCCTCACCGTCCGGATCCGGACCCAGGGGCAACGTTTGCTGCCAGTACCCGGGAAGCACGTCGGGCTCCCACGTGGGTCCCTCGCCGGGTCCCGTCATCGTCACGGCCTCACTCTATGCGGACCTGCCTGCGGGGCAACGGCGCGGCAGGGGAGTCGGCCCGTCGACGACGGCCGACGTTGACGGGATAACCTGGACATTCGAAGAAGCCGCGACGAAGCGGAATTCGTGCCACGAAGGGTCGAGGATCACGTGTCTGAGGTAGCCAAAACCGACGTCGTGCTGGTGGGAGCGGGCATCATGAGTGCCACGCTCGCCACGCTGTTGAAGCTGATGGAGCCGGACTGGTCCATCACGCTCGTCGAACGACTCGACGGGGCCGCCGCCGAGAGCAGCGATCCGTGGAACAACGCGGGCACCGGGCACTCGGCGCTGTGTGAGTTGAACTACACCCCGCAGCGCGCCGACGGCACCATCGAGATCACCAAGGCCGTTCACGTCAACGAACAATTTCAGGTGTCGCGGCAATTCTGGGCGCACGCCGTGGAGACCGGCGTGCTGCCCGACGTCCGCAACTTCCTCAACCCCATCCCGCACGTCAGCTTCGTGCACGGGACCAAGCACCTCGACTACCTCAAGCGCCGCCGCGAGACCCTCGTCGCCAACCCCCTCTTCGCGTCGATGGAGTACATCGACTCCGCCGACGAGTTCGCCCGTCGACTGCCGCTGATGGCGGCCAAGCGCGACTTCACCGAACCGGTGGCGCTGAACTGGACGCAGGACGGCACCGACGTCAACTTCGGGTCGCTGACCCGCCAGCTGATCGGCTATGCCGTCGAGCGCGGCATGACCACGCTGTTCGGCCACGAGGTGCGCGACCTGTCCAAGGAGTCCGACGGAAGCTGGACGCTCAAGGTCACCAACCGCCGCACCCGCCAAAAGCGCAAGCTCAACGCCAAGTTCGTCTTCGTCGGCGCCGGTGGCGGGGCGTTGCCGCTTCTGCAGAAGTCGGGCATCGAGGAGGCCAAGGGCTTCGGCGGATTCCCCGTCGGCGGGCAGTGGCTGCGCACCGGCAACCACGACCTCGCCGCGGCACACCAGGCCAAGGTCTACGGCGCACCGCCCCTGGGCGCGCCGCCGATGTCGGTGCCGCACTTGGACACTCGGGTCATCAACGGACGGTCCTATCTGCTGTTCGGGCCGTTCGCGGGATGGTCGCCCAAGTTCCTCAAGCAGGGCAAGGTCACCGACCTGCCGCTCTCGGTCAAGCCCAACAACCT
>Ga0102593_1001931_pt1 | contig 17762 bp, 18 predicted proteins | sample AraplaCol_mMS_r2_2_FD_76862 | JGI IMG/M metagenome (GOLD analysis project Ga0102593, IMG submission 76862) | Arabidopsis root microbial communities from North Carolina, USA - plate scrape MF_Col_mMS_r2 (SPADES assembly) (version 2) | ecosystem: Host-associated > Plants > Roots > Endosphere...
ATTTACATAGAAAAACTAAAATAAAAAAAAAAAAAAAAAAAAAAACCAACAAACCCTAAAAAAAAAAAAAAAGAGGTAAAAGGTTAAAAAAATGAATAAAAAAGAATAAAAATGATGAAACAAGATTGAATCATAAAACAAAACATAAAAAACAGCCCAAAACAGGGAAATTGAAGAGGGGAAGAAGAAGAAGGGGGGCGGGAGAGACTAGAAAGAAGTGGGAAAGTCGGGCATTTCTACTACTAAACATGTCCTACTGTACATACTACATACTATATGGTAAAGTGTAGTGGAGAAGAAGGAAAAAAGTTGGGGTTGCTGCATGCAGAACAAGGAAGTGCCTGGTGCAGACAGAATCATCAAATGAAGTAAATCGAAAGTATATCAAATGTAATTAAATTGAAAAATAAATTAAAAAAAGAGGCATAGTCCAGCCGCATGCGGAGGGTGGTGAAAGTGGTACCTGAAGTAGTGGGTACCTCATTTAACTATGGTCTACCCACCTTCCCCACAAGTATCCGGTACTTTTCTCCCTGCAATCGAAACCGGATATGACCTGACCAACCATCAACTTCGCCCACCTTTCACTTCTTCTTTCCCCCCAACTTTCTCACGACAATCGACTTTGTTCGTTTTCCGTCCCATCTTTACCTATTGGATCCACTTCAATTCCAACCTTTTCCCAAGTGCGGTTACCTCTGACCCTCCGAGAACGTTTGTACGCGTGGCTGGAGGCGAATTTCTCATCTTCATAGTGTCCAATTCATCTGCATTCGTTTAGGCTCGCAAAGAGGACTCTCCCAAAAAAGAGAAAAAAAGGAAAAAAAAAGAGACACCTGACAGAAGGGAGAAGAGTGGGTCATGTCCTGCGCCTGGACGACTTTTCCTTTTCTCACCGCGCTTGAGTTTGAACGCGCATGTCAAGGGTTGGTCGATCGAGTCTGCACCTGCACGACCGGCTTAGAAGGAGGCTGGTCGTCTATTCGACTCGTCACACAGGTATTACTATCCCTACCCAGTATTGCTAGACGTGTATATCTGAATTGTACATTCTACATCTTTTGATTATGATGACTGCCAACAGTATATATTTATTGCCTTTTTTTCTTCTTTCTTTCTTTTCTATATATGCTTGATTCTACAGATCGGACGAAGTTTGACAAGTGATTAATGTGGTATTGGATATACTAGAATGCAACCAGCCTCAAAATAACGCGACGGGTGAAGATCCACGATAACTCCGAGATTCAAAGTGAGGATCGACAAGATGCGCAAGATGCACAAGATGCTTCGGCACTAGAAGATGAGGATCCAGTCCGGCCCCCAAATAGTCCCTTTCCCCGGCCACAAGGGAGACACCGCTTAACACTTCACCGCAGGAAGCTCTGGTCCGGACCGATGGCCGTCCAACACTACACATAGAGTATGAGATTCTGCTCTCCTCCACATATCAGGTACCCGTCTTGTACTTTACCCTTCACAGGGATGACCAGGGACCCATCGGCTTGGATGGAGTCTATCAATACCTGGTCCCGGAGCCGTATAGAAAGCAATTGAAGAGTGTGGGGGTAATGGGTGGGATCAGTTTTGGAGTAGGTTCCCCATCCCGTTCCATCCCCTTCAGACAGAAAAGAAACGAATTATCAAGAAAGAGAGAGAGAGAGAGAGAGAGAGAAAAAAAATAGGCGACTGGTGTATGTTCAATGGCTCATGTCTCGTAGTATCATCCGGAATCTGGCGCTCCGGCCTTCTTTGTTCACCCGTGCAACACAGCGGATGCCATGGGAAAAATCGCAGATGCACGGACGGTAACTCCAGAGACGTATCTTCTCATTTGGCTCGGTCTAGTAGGCCAGTGTGTGAGTTTAAACGTCCCACACGAGCTCGTCTTGCCCCAGGATAGTGCCAGACCATCGTGAGGCAATTTGCACGGACAAAATTGAGCAAAACGATTTCCCATCCCCGCGAAGCTTCGTTCCCTTTCCCAGAGGCCATGAAATGAAATTGGCCCGGGATGGCACCATTAATCTTCATCGGAAGATGCCTCCATCGGTACATCACTGTCTTCATCCATGGGGGCTTCTCCTTCGTCACTTTCCTCCTCGCGAGCGCGCTTCACACCTTGTGATTCGCCATTGATATTGGCCGGTCTAGCAGGGATAGCACCAGGGGGACCGCTGAAGATGGATTTTTGCAAGTCGCTGGATACAACGTTTTGCTCGGCGGCAGGAGCAATATATGTACCCCGAAGCTTAGCGAGAACATCTGATGTGCCCTTCGCATAGACAATTTTCTAAAAAAAAAAGTTATTAGTGAGCCAATGGGTCTCTTATCGCAAAGTCCCACATTGAAAAAGACATACCATTTGCTTGCCGAAGAAGTCGAACCCTTGAAGTGCACGTAGTGCTTGTGTGCTAGCTTGAACATCCTTGAATACAATGTGGGCTTGACCGCGCATTTTGTTCGTCTTCATGGCCACGACGTCAAGGACGGTCCCGTAGGTGGAGAATAGCGTATACAACGAGGACCGTAGGTCATGCTTGCGAAGCTTATCAGGTAAATTGGTGCAGTAGAGACTAAAACAGCCGTTAATATTCGACGTCAATTCAATCGCGATTAAAGGGAGACTGAGCTCACGTTTGATTTGGATGACCTGCCGCTTTACTGTCGGCACCTTTTGATGGCGCACTCTTAGAAGCCATTTTGAAAGAATCGGATGAAATTCAGAAAATCGGCAATCAATCAATCACATAAACGCGCTGACCAGAAAAATGCAATCAAAGGAGGATTGATCGAAGCTCCAACCGTGCGGCAGTTTGGAGTGGACCTTTTGAAATCGAGAAAAGAGTAGCATCACGTGATATTACATAAGCCGGCCGGCGTCATCGGCCAGCTTTCCCCTCCCGTCGATTGCCCGCCAACCTCCCCTCCGCATTCTATCGACGGTAGAGAGCTCCTCCTGTCGTATATTAATTATGGCTTCTCCTCAAGTTCACCACCTTTTCCATGCTCCAATTGCTGATCATTCGTTCTCATCCGATAGACAGACACTTGCTGTTGCTCGGGAGAACAATGTGGAGCTGTACCAGTCGTCAGGCAACAAGTTCACGCTGAGCGATGAACTGAAGGGCCACGAGAAGACAGTGACAAGTGTTGATATTGCTCCGAATAGTGGTCGCATTGTTACCTGCTCGCAGGGTACGTTTATACTAGGAAATTCTCCATGTGAACTTGAACTAATCAAATCTACTATTGATAAACAGACCGCAATGCTTATGTCTGGGAGCAGACCCCCTCCGGCTGGAAACCTACCTTGGTCCTTCTCCGAATTAACCGTGCCGCTACTTTTGTCCGCTGGTCTCCCTCCGAGCAAAAGTTCGCCGTTGGCTCTGGAGCCCGCGTTATTGCCGTCTGCTACTTCGAGGAGGAGAACGATTGGTGGATTTCGAAACATTTGAAGAAGCCCATTCGGAGTACCATCACAACACTTGCATGGCACCCGAACTCTGTGCTGCTGGCAGCGGGCTCCACCGATTCTCACGCCCGTGTCTTGTCCAGCTTCATCAAGGGTGTTGATACCCGTCCGGAGCCCAGTGCCTGGGGCGAGCGTCTTCCTTTCAACACCATCTGTGGTGAATTCTTGAATGACTCTGCTGGCTGGATTCAGGGTGTCAGTTTCTCCCCTAGTGGTAATGCTCTTGCCTTCACCGGTCACGACAGCAGCGTTACTGTCGTATACCCAAGTGCCCCCGAGCAACCTCCCCGCGCGATGCTGAACATTTCCACTCGCTTGTTGCCTCTGAACAGTCTTATTTGGAATGGAGAGAATGAGATCATTGCCGCCGGTCACGTAAGTTTAAACCTCTACGCATTTCCCAGATATTCTTTTTACTAACACCGCAAAGGACTGTGAGCCATTCCGCTTCCGCGGCGACGAAAGTGGCTGGCAGCTGGCTGGATCCCTCGAAAATAAGAATGGCGAGGGAGCTGGCGGTGCTCGCGAGGAATCTGCCCTGAACATGTTCCGTCAGATGGACCTGAAGGGTCAGGCGCAGGTTAACACTAAGCTCAAGTCCACCCACCAAAACACCGTAACTGCCGTTCGGGCTTTCCAGGAGTCTAACGGACAGGTGTCTTCTTTCAGCAGTAAGATCTTCCATCCCATCATCGAGAAATCAAAACATACTAATCAGATCCATAGCGAGCGGCGTCGATGGACGTGTCGTGATTTGGTCTACTTAAATAGGACATTGTTAAGGCAAATCAGCATTGTAGAATATAAACAATCCCAAGTAACTTATGCACAGACATTCTTTCTTTTACCCGTCAAATCTATAGTCCTCGTGCCATCTTCACGGCCGTTTTCGTAAATCCCGTGGTTCCCCCCGCGTGACGCAATGACTAAGCTTCCCCGGATTTTCAACATCCACGCCTTGAATTCCTTCGCCCGGGACTTGTCGCAAACAACTCTCTCTCCTCTCCATCCACGCCAAAATGTTGACGTGGAGGCAGCTCATCTCCGCATACGCTACAATAACCCTTTGGGGTACCTCGCTAGCACAGAATGACACGCGGCATGTCTCAAACGAACTCTTTGACTCATTAGAGGAGTTATCTCGACTAGTAGATATATCCTATTGCGTGGGCACATCCGGGGTACAAAAACCATTCCAATGTCTGAGTCACTGTGAAGAGTTTCCAAATCTCGAGCTGGTAACAGTAAGCTTCGAACGCTGCAGAGAAATCCCCATGAATATACGTGACATTGACGCGGTGACAACAGGCCTGGAGTACAGGGGTGTTATTATCCGATTCATGTGGTTACGTGGCACTCTCCCACGACCCAGGAGTTAAACGCATTATTGTTGCTTTCCGCGGAACTTATTCCATCACAAATACCATCATCGATCTCTCAGCTTATCCGCAATCATACGTTCCATACCCAGGAAACAGCACAGAAAACAACAAGGACGAAACACGACCGCGAAAATGCGAAAATTGCACCGTCCACGCTGGATTCATGTCATCATGGAAAAATACCCGAGAAACAATACTACCACATATCTCCGACGCACTTGAGAAAAACCCTGATTACGAAGTAACCCTAGTCGGCCATTCTCTAGGCGGAGCAATAGCCGCATTAGCCGGACTAGAAATGCAAATGATGGGCTGGAATCCTATAGTAACGACATTCGGAGAACCAATGGTAGGAAACGCTGGATTTGCAAGATTTCTAGAAATGCAATTCCAACTCGGAAAGTATGGGAAATCAGACGATCTTGAAAAGCAACGATTCCGTCGCGTGACGCATATCGATGATCCAATTCCACTACTACCTCTACGTGAATGGGGATACGCGCCACATGCAGGAGAAATCTTTATTTCACGTCCGAATCTCCCGCCCACAGTCGAGGATGTCAATATATGTATTGGAGATCAGGATGTGAGATGTATTGCCGGGTCTGAATCACCGAATCATTTACTTGATATCTACCAAGACATTGATATTCCTTTAAATATCTTCGAAGATAAACCCATCGAATCATGCACGTCAGATATGGAATCTGCACTGGGGACAGAACAACAAGTTATTGGTGAAAAGGATAGCCCAAAGGATACGAGGTCATCGAAATGTACCTTGACAGACTCTACTGGGCCGCTATATCCTCGAGGCTGGGACTGGTCCTTTATCCCAGCGAGGTATCGGCTTTGGGAACTCTTTTATGCGCATCGAGATTATTTCTGGAGGATAGGGCTGTGCGTTCCTGGGGGAGATCCAACGGGATAGAATTTGTATTAGAATCTAATTTGTATATATGGCTCTTATGAATGAAGAACTCTTTGGCTGGTGATTCTAGCGATGGGAAGAAGAACAAGAATGTATGAATGAACTCTACTGACCGTATAATTAGTCTGAATGGCTCTAACTTATGGGGCATGTCAGATGGCTTGTTTTGTGACCATCTGCGTTTCGAGAGACAGCTGAAGCCTTCGAGCAGGCCCTCATGGTCCAAACAGGGAATTTTTTTTAAGCATTATATTAAAGACCGTAATGGTTATAATATGAATATCAATTAAAAGGTGATCCATGAATATCAGCATACGTGCAGCTATCCCAGGCAATTAAATACATCAGCTGATGAGATATACTCCTGGCCAACTATATCTCATAACAATATCTAGATTCTATTAAACCGAATTAGCCCTATTCGATTCTCCAGGTACCCACAAAACCTAAATCAAAGACTCACATTATACCGACACTCCATCAACATAACCAGGGCCCAAGTTCCTCTTGTCCCTTCAGCTGGAGGTCTTACTCCCTACAAGTCCGCTGACTTGATTTGTGACATCCTCCAAAGTAGGACCAAGGTTAAGCGGATCAGAATCCTGGCGTTTAAGAATGGAACCGACGAGACCAGTAACTTGATTGGTAACGTCTTCAAGGGTAGGTCCCAAATTCAGCGGATCGGAGTCTTCACGCTTGAGAAGAGTACCAACAAGACCATTGACCTGGGCTGTCAGGTCCTCAATGGTAGGGTCCGAGTTATCAGGGCCATTCTCCTGGCGTTTGAGGATGGAACCAACAAGACCGCTAACCTGGTTTGTAACGTCCTCTAGGGTAGGGCCGAGGTTGAGAGGATCAGAGTCTTGACGTTTGAGAATGGATCCCACGAGACCGGTGACTTGATTGGTAACGTCTTCGATGGTAGGGCCCAGATTGAGTGGATCGGAGTCTTGACGTTTAGATGGAGCCGCGAGGGAAAGACTTGCCAGAGAGGCAATCAAGAAAGACGAGAAACGCATTGTGAATGCTCGAATGGAGGATAGCTCGGCAGATTATTATGTTTAATAGAAAAGACCAAAAAAAAAAGAATGGATAGCTTTCAAGATTCTTCTACTATCAGACCAGTGAGTTTATACTTGCGCAACTGAGCAGTTCATCTACCTTATTTATATCCACCTGGATAGTCGGGTTTACTGGGCAGTACACTCGACTAGATGGGCGTATCGGCAAAAAGATTCTAAAAACGCCATTATCATCTTGATTTATCTCATGATAGATCTTCAACAAATGCCACGAAAAAGGATAAGGCCGTATCAAACAGTCTAGTATTCACGCAAAATCAGTGAAGCAAAGCAGACGCCAAGAACACCCATCAACTATTCTTCAATCTATTCGATCAATATCAGCGTAATTATAAGGTTCATCACGAAAGCTCAATAGAGCGCAGATAGACTAAACAAAGCGTAGCATAAACATCCACTCATATCCCCGGGAGATAATGTCATGGCCCCTGAATACTAGTAAGTCCCTGTATATAACTGCAGGGGGAAAAATTAAGTTCGAAATTGACAGACTTATACCAATCGGTTCGAATGATGGTGTTGATCAGCACGATTGATGAGCATCGGTTCGGTAGAAGGTGATAATTCAACCCAATCGCATCTTCGAGCCAAGAAATTCCCGTGACAAATTCAACTGACGCCATGCGAAGGGTTCTTTGCAAATTTGATCTTTGAATTGTACTACTATCAACAACCAGGAATTCTCCTCTTGTGAGTTTTTGAAAAGGAATAGTAGTAATTATCAATGGCAAATTTGACTTGTGAATCCGAGGATGATGTTTGCCTATGTCATCGAACATGAGTATTTTGTTTGACCTTCGAGGCCTATATGAAGTAAAAGGAATATGGTATAACGCGCGGTATTCGCAATTTTCCAATTTTGAGTCTACTATTTGAGATGATATTACTAATAAGGCTCTACAAGGTTGGCCCTGCAATTTTAAATGGTTTAAAAACAGTCAGACTCTGAGACATAGTTCAAACTGTGCAGTCTCGTCAACATCTACTCGTTGATAAAACCGAGTAAGTAGTTCAATGAATATATCTAACAGTGTAATATCTGACTATATAGTTTCTCGATCCTACTTTATATTCATGGTACATTGACTACTCAGTATTCTCAAACACAAGCTCAATGGATTAGCCAGAGAATACTACCCTGTTATAATGAGGGAAGAAGTATCGAGGGGGAATCTGCTCATGAATTAGACATATTAGTATGCTCAGCAGATAGAATATCCAAGTTAAAGTCAGTATTTACCGTTTAATTACTTCATAGTACTATACCAGAAGAATGCAGAGATAAAACAACAGAAATATTAACAACCCAGCAGTCAATAACTCAATTTCCCATATAGCAGTTTAATAATATCTACTCGTACGACTCATACTAACAAGACAAAATCACATCTCAATACCTATATCAAACGCTATGGAATGAACAAATTCGTCAACAAAAAGAAACAACATCCAAAATCAAAACATCCATGAACCACAGATAAAATCACACCACATCACATAAACAATAATCTGCCAGCAGAAAACTGCTCCACCTTTACCAACTCTCCCCTCACCTTAAAGTCTCAACGAAATTACCTCCCTTGCTCCAAACTCGGCACAATAACAGGTCCATACTTAACAACATTAGCATAAGCCCCATCCCCCTGAACCATAAAATCCGCCGCAAGACTCAACTTCCCAGATCCCTGAATACCACCCTGAGCAACATCAGGATCATACGCAACAACAGCAACATAATTCCTTCTAGCCATCAACTTTCTATACTCCCGATTCTGCCCATTAACATCACTCTGAAAGATTTCCATCATATCCTCTTTTGTATCGGTAGGTTGAGCCGAAGATCTGTGTCCGTTTGCGGGGACGTAGAGTGGTTTGCCATGACTGTGTAGAAGTTTAATTACGTATGAGGGTGGTGGTGTATTTACCACCGGTGAAGCGATGAGTTGATACATTGTTTTGTGATCGGATGGTTGTGATGGATCGTGGAGAAGTCCTGCTCCACAGACATTTACGGCTCCAGAAAGGAATGTCATTCGAAGGGATTTTTGATGGGCGATTCCTTGGAGAGTTCGAATGAGGTATGTTCTTTCAAGGTCCTGGTTTATATTAGCTATGCACCTATAATCATACATTTACCCAGGTGTATAGGTGATGTATGTTTGCGGACAGAGGGGAGAAAGGAGAACAAACCTTCGATTCATGAGTCCATTGATCACGAAGTTCATCCATAAGATCGAATTCACCAAACGGACTCAAAATTCCACCCATCAGACCCGATTTACCAACAGCACGTTTAACAGAATCAAATCCCGACCCAACAAAATCCTTCGCACCAACAACACCAGCCACGGAACTAGTAACCTTCCCAAGAACATTATACGCTCCCGTAACGGCTCTTTTACCCGTCGTAACAGTCTGAGCAATATGTTCTGCCGTTTCAAGACGAGGGTAGACCAGTGGCATGGAAAGCATCCAAAGACAATGCTGTACACTTGGCGGGAGCATTGCTACCTTTGGGAAAAGGCCTTGGTATGTTGGACCGGCCATTACTTGATGGGGGTTTCTTTCGGAGCGACAGTCTGGACCGACGACTACGACGCCTGGACCAAGGTATTTGACGAAATGCCAACCTGTTCCAGTGATCGTGAAGAGATCGATGTCGTTATTGACGTTTCGGAGAATGTCGAGGGTGGTATGGTGTTGAAAAAGTAGGTACATCTCAATACCTATACGACCGATATTCTTAAACATATTGGAGAATTGCATATGTTCAGGATACGAGCCAAACCCATCGAAACTAGAAGCGCACAGAGTCAGCATTTTCATCATCCCACTTTGTGTCTGAAGGTATAGTCCCGGGTATACTCACATGTCATGATCATCAATCTGACAAATATAAGGAATTTGCGCAAAAGATTCACGCAAATAAGGCTGATCGAAATGACTGGTATAATAATGGAAATAAGCATGCGAAACATCTTGTTGATTCGCTGCAGTCCACGGAGCATTTTTCCTCGCTTCTTTACCACTGATACTTAACCATTGCTTCAAACAAGGGATTTCCTTCCACATCCTATCGGCATAAATTTGTCCACCAAGACACAATTGCGCATGAAATCCTCCAATCTCATTATGTTTCTGCATGATATCCTTCCACATAAAACCAACACCACCAAGACGAGCCCGTTCATTCGCATTAACATTCAACGAGAAGTCATTGCCAGACGTAGAAATGAATCGCCAGTTTGTTTCATGTCGACCAGCGACAAGAAATTCATACCGGGTACAGCCAAGGTGGGAGGTAATAGCATAAGTCCACTTTGCAGGACCCGCATCATCCATCTGAATCTCAATTTCGTACTTGTAGAATGTCCAACGCTGGTGAGCCGCGATATTAATGGCCTTCAGTTGTTTGGGGTTAGGCGAGAGGTCAACACTCTGATGACAGTGAATTGTAGGTGGTTGAGCAGCATCAGTAACGAGTAAAATCGAACCAAGCCACAATCCCCGCTCAAGATCCATATTCGTGTAGCGAAGATAAGGACCGAAGTATACCCCATTCGTCGGCGCCGTCTTGTAAATATCCATCCCACTACTGGGAGGCGGACCCGAGAATCCAGTCATTGGAGACTGAAGACTCTCGAATCCGGGAGTCATCGGTGCACCGGGGGAAGCCAGTGGCTTTCCAAAGGCCGATAACCCAGGTGATGTGAGAGGATGACTACTGTAAACGCTACCAACAGGTGACAAAGGCGTCTCATTGAGGTTCAGCGGCGTAGGACCCTTGGGGAATTCCCACTGAGTAGACTGAGTCGGCAAATGGATGTAATAATACTGACCCGAATTCGGATCCATATGCGCAATCCAACCTTCTGGAAGTGGTGGAGGAGAAGCAGGAGGAAGACCAGTCGGAGCGGGAGAGGCTACCTGCGCAACCGTCGCCTGTTGATACGCAGAGTGGCCATTCGGAGCGGAACTTTGTGGTGACTGGCCCATGGTCTGCTGTTGTCGAGGATCATTCGCGAAGGCAGGATGGTCTTGCGTTGAAGATGACGGCGCGGGAGAAGCTGATGTACCTACAGCGGCGGCGACAGTTGCAGCAGTAGCACCGGCAGCGGCGGCAGTAGCAGGATGAGGTGAATGAGTTGTTGCTGGATGTCCAGCCATGCCACTTGCTCCAGCACCAGCGCCAGCACTAGTACCCGTGCCGGGCTTCTCATTTGGATATCCGTTGGAAGCACCACCAGAAACACTGGAGTAAGCCGGAGGGGGCTCTTCGCTAATCCGCATTCGATCCATATCCTGCTCGAGCGCATTTGGAATTCTATTTTGCGGTTGCTGTTGCTGCGGGTATTGCTGTTGCTGCTGATATTGCTGCTGCTGCTGCTGCGGCGGCGGCGGAGAAGCAGCCTGAGCTTGAGGTGGTGGACTACCATATTGACCCGGATGTTGACCCTGCACCGCGGGATGCTGACCCTGACCCTGACCACCACTCACAACCTCAGCACCCTGATATACCGTCGGAGGACCATGAGGCTGAGAACCAGGTTGTTCAGTCGGAGTCCAAGGACGAGGAGTCTGTTGGAAAGTAGGTTGTTGACCAACATATTGATCAGCCCTTCTCTGAGCCGCAGCATTCTGCGACTGAATACCGGACAAAGTCGATGTCCCCGCAATACCAGCCGCCGCATACCTAGCCTCGATATCCGAAGGCTGCTGTCCTGGTCCAACGATAGGTGTTTCCGGTGGTGGAGGGGACCCACGTTGAGCTCGGGTAGTTGAAGTTGAAGCCGTGGAACTGATTCGATTTATACCCGTGGATTGCGGGGGTTGGAGACTTGCGGGTCTTTGGTTTTGCGGGGGAGGATAGTATTGTTGACGATAGTCGTACTGATTTTGATTTTGATTTTGATTTGGATCTGTCGTCGATGCTGATTGTGACTGCGACTGCGATTGCGACTGTGCTGGCGCTGGTGGACGGGGGTATGTTCTTGCAGCGAGAGCCTCTCTATCAGGAGCATGAGCACCTGGGGATTCGGGAAGAGGTTGAGGGGCAGCGCCTCTTCTCTCCGCAAGAGTAGCGACTCTCGGTTCTCTCCCATCACGAGGACGTAATGCCGAAGGATAATCATTCGGGCTTACAGAACCAGAACCAGAACCCGAGGCCGAACCAGCGGAAGTAGTAGGTGGTGGGGAGGAAGCATATCTCATATCGGCGGGACGGCCATCATTTGAACTGGAAGTGCGCATTTGCGGACGAGGACGGTCATCTGGATAAGGGAGTGGTGCGGGGGAAGGACTAGAAGCTGAAGCTGGGGAGGTCGAGTCTCTTTTATTGATTCGAAGTGGTTCGACGAGGGATTCGTTTTGATTTGGTCTGTTTGAGGAGTTGAGGAAGAGTTCACCGTCTGGGTGAATACCACGGCTGTCGCCGGGGTCCATGATGTAGGATGAGATAAACTATTTGCGTGACTACAACGCGACAGATTTGAAAGGTTGCAGAATGCAGTAAATGCAAGTGCAGAAAGTGAGAAGATGGCTGAGACTGCGTCAGGTACCAATCACAGAGTTAAGCGCGCAGATTGAGGCTGTTCATCAATGAGGGGCATCGGAGACTAACAGTGGGGGAAGTGGGAATAGGGGCGAGTGAGAGTGGTGAGATAAAAATAAGCCAGTCTGTGTAAGCAAGAATAAGCAGAAGAAGAAAATCAGATGAAATGAAATGAAATAAAAAATAATCCGAGAATATAGGAAAAAAGTAAAGAAGAGAAAAAAAAAATATGAAGTCGAAGTTGGACAGAAATTAAGCGCCAAGTTGGGCGAATCGCCGACCCCGCAGGTGATGAAGTCGTCACATTTAATGGTGATGCCTAAGAATATGCAGAAAGTATACAGAAGAATAGAGATAGAATGGTTAATATTGCATTACATCGTTTCTATACATACACACGTTACTCATACTGGAAAAAAAAAAGGCCGGAAATATGCCCAACGCCAATCCCAAAACAACACTCCCATCCAATCCAAACGCAACCAAAGCCTAATCCCAAACTCCCAAAGACCACCCAAGGTCTAGACCTTAAAACCCAAAGTTAACCATTTGCAACCCTTCTTGACTCATCAAATCAGCCCAATCCACATCCAAAGTATGTCCAACTCGCATTAATCGTTCGAGTTGTCGTTCATAAACTGTCTGTAGAATAGCCCGAGTGGTAGCAGCATTACGACCCATTCCATCCTCTTCATCTTCCATCCCAGTCATCAATTCCATCGCCATCATTTTCAAACCACTAGCAGATGCAGTAGCACCGGCGAGGAAGAGAGGGAAGACGAGGAAATGACGATCAGCTCGACGAGTATGAGTGGTTCGTTCTGCGATTTGAAGAATTTCCGATGCATGGTGATCGATTTCCCCATCGGGACTGAATTCTGATTCCATTCTTTGTCCAGGCCACATGCTACTATAAGAGAAGAGTTGGCTGACATGGAAAAGTGTAGCCGACTAAAATGGTTAGTTTCTGAACTATAAGCTGTACAATATGGCTTGTATAAACTCACCTGTTGTAAAATCTCTTGTGACCGTCGCGGAAGACTCTCCTGATGCTGAGACCAATACGATACATCCGGAGCCTCCCATAATCCCGCAAAAGCAGCACGTAAATCAGAAATCTCCTTAGATCGTTGATGGAAATCAGGATACGGAAGAGACTGCTTATCGTGACGCAGTTGAGTCGCAAGGAAACCAAGTCGAGCAGTTAATCGGAATGTATCAGCATAGAGACGCATGATAGTCGGTAAACTTTCATGCTCATCGGCATAAATCACGCTATACCCCTCTGTCGCAGAGGGATACAAAAGACAGTCGGAACCAGGGAGCATTTGATGATCAATAATGGCCCGGACAAATTCCCCGGTTCCCGCTCCACTCAGTAAAGCGTATAGATCGATATGACAGATCCACCAAAGTATAAAAGGGTGAGGTTCCCGGCCGTATTTGTTGCGACGGAGGAAAGCGATGTGAAGTAAACGGGAGATGTGGTGGGACCATAAATTGGAGCCATGGGGTTCAGCAGCAGCGACCTAGACTCGATTAGCAAAATGAAAATAAACAACAAACAGAGAACCAATCTCACCTCGTAAATCAAAAGAAGGAAATGGGTGAGAAAAAGCCCATCGGAGATCAGATCGTTCTCGTTTCGAAGACTAATCTGCAGAGAGGGAAAGGCCTGCTGATAATACTGCAATGCATCAACAGTCTGTCCTGTACCGCTATGCGAGAGACTGAGAGCCGAGACAGCCATAATAGCATGAGAAAGCTAAACAATTAGTATCAGCACCAACCACAACCAGCGACCAAAAGGGACAACCAGGTTAACCCACAGGAGGAAAATGAGCCGCCTCACGCTCGAGAAAATCCACACTCAAAGTCATACCATGACTTTCCAGCCCAAAAGAATCATCCAAACCTCGATCATGAGGAAACAATTGTTTCCACACAACATGTCGGAAATGAGCAAAAAGAGTCGTATCCTGACTCGGTTGATCCAAGCAACCCTCCACATACGACGGATGATCATCTTCAAAGATCACCGGCGAAGGAAGAGAATCCAAAATAGGCGAAAGAGAAAGCGAACAAAAAGGATCGGAAATCTCCGACGAGGGTGAAATCTGGAAAATTTTCCCCGTAGAAGAAGATCTTCTCGTCGTATCTTCAAAAGTCTTTAAAATAACCACATTCGGATCCTCACTGATCAAAGTCGTACAATCAGACCTACTCCCACTAATAGGACTCGTAGCCGTCGAACTAATCGATTCCGGCGCTCCACGCTGTGATCGATCCCCGTCATCCGAGTATTCAGGTAAAGTTGAGAAACTGTCCGGAGTAATAACAACATGAAAAGTCCCCGGACTGCAACCCTCAGCTTTCTTTTCCCTCTCCTCATCTGAAGTAAGAAGCGAGAAAACGGGAAGATTGTCCTTGCAGGAAAAGTAATCCGACTTTTCCTCACTTGGCGTTGGCGATGAGACTACGATCCGGTTAGAAGCGAATCTGAGAGAGCAGATAAACGCAGCTTACGATCCCAAACGATGTTTCCATCCGTTTTTACGTCGGCCATACGGCCCATGATTCGAGGGGTATCATCACGAAAGGCTAGACGCGGTCGATAATCGCAATTGTGACCGAGACGAGTGCATTGCTAGAAAGAGTGTGAGTTTTTTTCTGTTGTTGAATGGCGAGCTGAGGAATCCATGCCATACATTACATTGAGGATGTCCTTCATCACATTTGACTGGAATGTGGTCAGTCTGGAATTCAAATGGATCAAGGGGGGGGGGGGCTGTTGGATTAGTTTGCCTACCTTTTCGACTCTATAACAATTGACCAAAATCAAATTGTCAATTGAGTTCCAAAATATCCGGGGATCGGTGATCATCACGATCATCTTGATCGGCGTGATCAGCGGTGGGGAAGAGATAAGATGACTCACCCGACATGTCCTGAATCATGTTAACATTGCCAAGGACAGACGGACCGAGGGACAGAAGAAGAAAGGAAAAAAAAGAAGGCTGAGAAAAGGAAAATACATACCAACAACCAGTTCTTGAACGCGGTGGCAAGCGAATGCGCGGGGGTGCAATGAGACTACTCTCTAATTTGCCGGGGGCATCCTCCTTGGGGGCGATAATGGGGAGCCTCAAGGGGCGCTTCCCAGAGGCATGGCCTCGACGATTTTGCATCACCAGACTGGTGACGGTCATAAGGCTGACTGGGCGCCTGTGGAGAGGGTGGTACAATGAGGATGGGGGAAGTTCACAAAGAGATGTCGGGGATTGGGGGTGTGGGTAGGATTGGAACAGATGTTGAAGGGCGTACCGGGTTACAGGGAGGTAGGGTGGAATATATTCTGGTGAAGCGGGGACGCCACAGGCTGATGAGGTGAGGTGAGATGGGATGATAAGATGAGACCCTCAGTGGATCCACTAGCAGTAGCAGTGGATGAAGATGATGAACGAGTGGATGGAGGATAGAGATGTAGAGGGAATACAGTGGCAAGATGTGGAAAATAAATGAGGGAGAAATAGAGTAGAGAAATAAAGTAGAGGGAGAGGGAGAGTGGAGGAAGGGGCAATTATGTAGAATCACATCACGAGAAGATGCAGGTGGTGGATGGAGACTGCATGAATCGAGATGTTCCTGGCAGTGGCGGAATGGAAATAGGGACAGTTCGGGGCCAATTTAGGGCAAGGGGAGAAATGAGGAAGAATCTCGGATGCGAAGAATGGAGAAAATGGAGTACGGAGACAGTCAGAGAGAAACAGGGAGAAGACGAGAGATCATGCAGCTGCCAACCATGTGGTGTTCTATTTGTGTAGAATTACAGTTAGCATTACCTTTTAGCATTACAGTTAACAATTACAGTTAACAATTACAGTTAGCAGTATTGGTTTAGTTTAGTGTTAATGTTAGTGGAGGACTGAATCATGCAGAGAGAGTAGAAGAGTAAGAGAATACTATGTATGTAGAGGAAGAGAGGCTGGCTGAATCGGGCAGGGTTGATACCAAAAATACCGTATATTACAAGATCATACTTTCAAATACCATAAAATACACAGGGTCTGGGCTTGTCCAGACCCGGCCAGGCGAATAAACTGCGAGGAGACGGACTTGGCCGAGGGTTAAGCGAGTGGCGTAGGAAGAAATACTTTTTTTTTTTACTAGTAAATTCACCAGAGTATTTACTAGTAAATAGTCTAGTATTACTAGAGTAAATAGTAACCACGTGGACGAACCACTCTTATCTACATTGCAGTATACTACTTCAGTATAGTTACATAGTAACTACTATTTGTATACCTTCTACTACAGTACTAGACTGTGATCGGTATACATAATACTATCGCTAACAGCTAAGAACTATACAAACTAATGCACTCGTCTAAAACCTGCTGCACTCCCCCCGCCCGCTCACTCTCTCTCCACCCACGTAGCGCCTCATCCAACCCATCGGGCACCCCTCGAACCTCCCTCCGCACCCGCAAGAACTTCAGCACCGTCTCAGCCCTCCCCTTGCGTACACTTTCCACCGCATCCCCTTCTCGAATAATCAATTCAACCATTTCCCCCAATGGTCCCACCAATCCCTCACCACGATCTCCCGCCCATTCACATTCACCCACTCGTTCGAAAAACCCTTGGAGTTCCCGATAAACCCTGCTGACGACCTCTCGTCCGCCGTGGCGGAGCCCATCATCCACTGGACCCGTCACTTGTCGTATACCCTCTCCCAGCACTGTGGTTAGACTTAGCATGCGAACGGACACTAGTAAAATAACAAAACGTGTAAAAGTGTAAACTGTCAGACAGTAAAGTGTAAAAGTGTAAAATCAAGGACAACAATAAAAAAAAAATTTAAACTCACCTTGACCGGATCCGCTGGTTGAAGGGTTCAAACATTGTATCAAACACTGTACACAAGCCGCAAGCGTATTCTCCTCTTTGAGAGGTTTCCCTTGTACACCTTTACTATCAATCTCCATCTTATCCTCCTTCTGCTCATCAATTTCTTCCTGAATAACATCAGGCACAAAGGTCAATGCCGCACTGAGGAAATCATCCGGTCGAACCAGGGCGATTTCTCCCAAGGCCATTAAGCCATGCGGCCGATACGCGGCATTAGTTCGCTTCGCTTCGCGGACGGTAATGGTCTATGCGGGGGATTAGAACGAGTCATTCGGACAGTGCAGAGCGAGCTAGCGGGAAGGGGATAAAATAGGCACGGTGGATAGGTAGGAAGAGGAATAGACGTGCTCCGGGTGGATACGAGATCGGGGATAAGCCAGATCGAGAAGCAGTAAAAGGGAAGAAAAAAAAAAAAAAAGGAAAAAAAAAA
>Ga0102593_1001933_pt1 | contig 17744 bp, 16 predicted proteins | sample AraplaCol_mMS_r2_2_FD_76862 | JGI IMG/M metagenome (GOLD analysis project Ga0102593, IMG submission 76862) | Arabidopsis root microbial communities from North Carolina, USA - plate scrape MF_Col_mMS_r2 (SPADES assembly) (version 2) | ecosystem: Host-associated > Plants > Roots > Endosphere...
CCGGAGAGAAGATGAACTGCATCAGCGCATAAAGCGCCAGAAAGGCACCGAATCGCCATCCGAGATTGTCGGTATGGCCGACATCCTCCAGGAGCCGCGGAAAGATCGGCAGGGTCAGCCCGATGCCGGCCGCATCGAGGATGACGGTGGCATAGATGACGGTGAGCGCCTTTTTCATGGGATTACCCGAAAATTTATCACTGATAAGTTCCTTATCGCTGATAAATTGAAATGGCAACAGGGAATGGAAACAGGATGAAGGTGGACCGGGCGCAGATCGTCGACGAAGCGCTGAAGCTTTTGAACGAAGTGGGCATCGATGCCCTCTCCACACGGCTGCTCGCCGATCGGCTGAATGTGCGCCAGCCCGCGCTTTACTGGCATTTCAAAAGCAAGCGGGCGCTGATTGAAGCCATGGCCGAGGAGATCATGGCGCGCGGCCACGCCCATGACTGGCCGGTCGTGCCTGAGAACTGGCGGGACTTCATGCTCGAAAACACCCGTGATTTCCGTCGCACGCTCTTGAGCTATCGCGATGGCGGCCGCGTGCATGCCGGCACGGAAACCAGTCCGCAGGACCTTCCCAATGTCGAAGCCCATATCGCTGTCCTCGTCGGAGCTGGCATGGAAGCGGAATTCGCCATGGAACTGCTCGTCGCCCTTGCCCGCTACACGGTCGGCTGCGTCATCGAGGAACAGACAGAACCGCCGCCGGAGCAGGAAAAGCTCGACGCTGCCGCAGCCGATTTCCCGCTCACACACCGGGCAATTGTGCATTACCGCAAATCCGGCCACGAAGCTTTCTTCGAAGCCGGGCTGCAGATGATGATCTATGGCGCTGAACGGCGGCTCGCAGAACGCGCCTGATGCTCAGTCGCGCATTGCCCAGCGAATCCCGGCAGCGACAGACAGTCCCAGCATCGGCCAGATCGCCCAGAATGTCCCGTGCCACGTCAGCATGTTGATGGCAACGATGCCAACCCCGATGACGGCGAGCGCGGCGACGCGATGGTCGAAACGGTCCTGCATGCGCACCCATATCATGGCCGCGACGAAGGCGAAGGCGAGCAGCGGCCATACTGCCCAGAACTCCCCCTCCCAGGTGGCAATATTGATGATCAAGATCATGGCGCCGATGACAGCCAGAATGCCGCCAAGCTTGCGCAGCCTGCCGCGCGGTGCCACCGATCGTGGTTTTGGCATCTCGACAGGCCGTTCGGGAGCGGCCGCCGGCTTCTGTGGCTCCGGACCGACAGCGCCGATGCGCACCGCATAGCTTGGCACCGCGTCGGCGATATTCTTCATCTCCAGGGCCCCCAGGAAATCGAATCCGACCGCCACCTTGTTGCGCACCTGGTCATAGACCGTGTTGGAGATCACGATCCCTCCGGCCGGCGCGGAGGCCTGCAGGCGGGCCGCGATATTGACGCCGTCGCCATAGATATCCTCGCCTTCGACAATGACATCGCCGAGATTGATGCCGATACGGAAGAGCATGCGTCCGTCCATCGGTCGCGCCGCATTCTTGCCGGCAAGCTCGTTCTGGACGTCGATTGCCGCCCGGACCGCCTCGACAACGCTCGGAAAGTCGGCAAGCAACCCGTCGCCCCAGGTGTTGACCACTCGCCCGCCATGGGAGGCGATCAGGCGCGACATGGCATCGCGATAGTGCTTGAGCATGGCGAGCGTACCTTCCTCGTCCTCGCCCATCATGCGCGTATAGTCCTGCACGTCGGCTGCAAAGATCGTTGTCAGCTTGCGTTGTGTCTCGCTCATGAAGTCCCCCATCGCCGCCGGCATATCGCTGGCTTCGTCACTCTATAGATGGGATCGCAACCTTTGGTTCGGTAGCCCGACGGCACGTGCCACCGTTTTGCGACCACCTAGAACTGTGTAATCACACTGATGCCGGTGCCCTCGGCCCTGTCGAGCGTCATCAGCGCCGGTACTGCCTCTTCAAGGCTGATGCGTCTGCCGATCAGTTTCTGTGGCGCGATCTTGCCGGCAGCGAGCATGGACATCATCGCATCATAGCGCCAGGCCTGCATGCCGTGGCTGCCGTAGATTTCCAGCTCATGGCCGATCACCTGCGCCATCGGGATCTGCGGCGTGGAATGCTCGCCGAGCATCAGCCCCACCTGCACATGCCGGCCGCGCCGGCGCAGGTTCTTGATCGAATTGAAGCAGGTGACAGGGTGGCCGAGCGCATCGATGGAGACATGCGCGCCACCCTTGGTGATCTCGCGCACCGCTTCGGCCACGTCGCCGACCGCGGCAGCATTGATCGTGGCGACAGCCCCGCATTCGCGCGCAAAGGCAAGCTTCTCCACGGAAATATCGACGGCGATCGCATTGGCCCCCAGTGCACTGGCGATCATGATCGCCGAAAGCCCGACGCCACCACAACCGTGCACCGCGATCCATTCGCCCGGGCCGGTGCGCGCCTGGTCGGCGACGGCGCGGAAGGAGGTGGCGAAGCGGCAGCCAAGGCTCGCCGCGGTGGCATCGTCCACGCTTTCTGGCAGTTGCACCAGATTGGTGTCGGCATAGTCGATCCCGACATATTCGGCGAAGGAACCCCAATGGGTAAAGCCCGGCTGAAACTGGTTGGGGCAGACCTGCTGGTTGCCGGAATGGCATTCGCCGCAATGGCCGCAGCCGGAAACGAAGGGCACCGTCACCCGGTCGCCGACCCTGAAGCGTACGACGCCCTTGCCGGTCGCGACGATCTTGCCCGCAAGCTCGTGGCCCGGCACATGCGGCAGACGGATATCCGGGTCATGGCCCATCCAGCCGTGCCAGTCGCTGCGGCAGAGGCCGGTCGCGCCGACCTCGATGACCACGCCGTCTTCCGAAGGCGTCGGGTCCGGCACGGTGCGGATCTCAGGCGCCTGTTCGAAGGCTTCGTAATACATGGCTTTCATCTGTTCATCTCCTTGTCCGCCCGCGCCTTTCTGCCTGCCATGATGGCACGCGGCAGTGGCATCCATCCAGTCGGCCTTTCATCATTTTCCTTTATGCACCCATCGTTTTAGCACCATCAAACGCGCATCAATATTTCAATCGTAACGCGGTCTCCGGCATTTTCTTGCGTCGATGTTTCAACCGTCAATTTGCGCTTGACCGCCCCCGGCAGTGAGGATTTTGCTTTGCCGACTTCAGGAGGAGAGCTGAAATGCGCGTCGATACGTCACCCCGCACGACCACATGGACCTATGTCGACGGAGAATGGATTGCCGGCAACCCGCCGCTGATCGGGCCGACTTCGCATGCCATGTGGCTCGGCTCCACGGTCTTCGACGGCGCTCGCTGGTTCGACGGCATTGCGCCCGATCTCGACCTGCATTGCCAGCGCGTCAACCGCTCTGCAGTCGCCATGGGTCTGAAGCCACTCAAGACTGCCGAAGAGATCGAGGCGCTGACTTGGGAAGGGGTCAAGAAGTTCGATGGCAAGACGCCGATCTATATCAAGCCGATGTATTGGGGCGAGCATGGTTCGCCGGGCAGCGTCGTGACTGTCGACGGTGAATCGACGCGTTTTGCACTTTGCCTTTTCGAAGCGGCAATGGGCGGCCATGGCGGCTCATCGCTCACCGTATCTCCCTATCGTCGCCCGACACCGGAAACCGCGATGACCGACGCCAAGGCGGGCTCGCTCTATCCGAACAGCGGTCGGGCAATTGCCGAAGCGAAAAGCCGCGGCTTCGACAATGCGCTGATGCGCGACACGAACGGCAATGTCGTGGAAACCGCCTCGTCGAACATCTTCATGGTCAAGGACGGGGTGATCCTGACGCCTGTCGCCAACCGTACTTTCCTCGCCGGCATTACCCGGCAGCGCATTCTCGGCCTCCTGCACAAGGCCGGCTTCGACGTGCGCGAGGCGACGCTCTCGGTCGACGATTTCATGGGTGCCGACGAGATTTTCACGACCGGCAACTATTCCAAGGTGGTCGGCGTCAACAGGCTCGACGGCCGCAACTTCCAGGAAGGTCCGGTCACCCGCAAGGCGCTGGAACTCTATATGGATTGGGCCTACGGCCGCTCCGCGAGTGATGAGTAGCAAGCTGCGCCGCCGCGCAATGCTGCAATTGATCCAGTGAATCAATTGCAGCAGCGAACGCCCTAAGCCATGCGAAGGGCCTGCGGTACGGCGCGGTTCACCTACCTCACCCTGTACAACTCAGCCCCGTCAGGGAAGCCCTTCAACCGATGGCTTCCCGCCGAAACCGCATCCTCCGGCTTCACCGCCTCGTAAAACGCCTCCGACATCAGCAACTGTTCCCCAAGCTCGCTGCATGCGCCCTGGATGCGGCTCACAAGATTGACGTCCCCGCCGATCAGCGTGAAATCCAGTCGCCGGCCGGAGCCGATATTGCCGTAGCTGACCTCGCCATGATGCAACGCGATGCCGGCCTTGGCGCCGATGCCTTCATATTTGAACCCATCGAGCGCTTCGAGGATCGCCCGTGCCGCCGAAAGCGCTGCATTGCAGGTACGCGTCGCATCATATCCGGGGAAGAAGGCGAGCACCGCATCGCCCATGAACTTCAGCACTTCGCCGCCTTCGTGCGTAATCGCCGGAATGACCCGGTCGAAATAGGCGTTCAGCAACCCGAGCACCGTTTCGCCCGGCAGGCGGTTGGAGAGTTCGGTAAAACCTCTGAGGTCGCAGAGCAGGAGGGCCGCCTGCATGGATTCGATTTCGCCCTGGCGGATGCGGCCGGCCAGGATGCGGCTCGCCGTCAACGGGCCGATATAGGTGTCGAGCAGGCTGAGTTCGACCTGGCGCAGGATACGGAGTTCACTGGTATTGCGCAGCGCCGGGATTATGCGTTCGATCACCTGCATTTCCGATGATGTGAAACCGCCCGGCCGCTTGGTGCCGAAGATCGCGGCGCTGACCGGGCCATCGGCATTGCAGAGTGGAGCGATCATCAGCTGCACGAGCGCGCGTCCGGCAAAGACATCGATATGCTGCCAGCGGCCATGTGGGCTCTGGCCCGGACCGACGACGAGCATTTCGCGGCTTTCGAAAACCCTCTGAAGCGGCGTGTTGGCAATGGCTAGCCGCGTTCCGTGCTCGCGGTCATGGATCTCCACCGGTTCGCTTGGCGCCCAGGCGATGGTGCGGCCGATATATTCCGGATGCAGCGTCATGAGATGCAATGTCAGCCGGTCGACCGGAACGCCGAGCGCACGCAGGCGGCGGCCAAGGCCGGAGACAAGGCCGACCTCGTCGAGGGCATGGCATTCGTCGCCGGTCAGCCATTCGATGAGGCCGAGCACCGCCGTCGTGTTGAGACTGCCGGCAAGCGCCCTGGTTTCAACGGCATAGTCGATGTCGAGCAGATTGTTCATGGGTGTTCTCCTCCTTGGGAGCGGGGGCGCTCAGTGAGCGCCGCCGCCGGAGACTTGGCCGGGTTTCTTGAGGAGCAGGGTGGCAAGCAGGGCCACCACAAGGGCGACGCCGAGCAGGAAGAAGGTGTCGCTGAAAGCCATGATATTGGCCTGCTTGCGCAACTTCAGCGCGATGGCAACGACTGCCTTGTGAGTGGCAAGCGCCTGATCGGTGACGCCATGGTTCATGAAGTAAGCGGTCATCCTGGCGACACGGTCGCGGGTGGCTTCCTCGAAGACCGAGACCGAGTTGGTCAGGATATTCGAATGGAACTGCTCGCGCTTCGACAGGAAGGTCTGCAGCGAGGCAATGCCGACGGCACCGCCGAGATTGCGCATCATGTTGAAGAGCGCGGAAGCCGAGCCGGCATTCTCCGGCTCTATGCCTGCTGTGGCGATCGCCGAGAGCGGCGTGAAGACCAGCGCCTGACCGACGGCACGCACGACATTCGGCCAGAAGAGCTGATCGCTCGCATAATCGCCTGTCATATGCACGTTCATGAAGTTCGAGACGGCAAAGAGCGCAAAGCCGACGATGATCAGCAGGCGAATATCGAACCGCTTCATCAGGCGCGGCACCAGCGGAATCAGCAGGAGCTGCGGGATGCCGGTCCAGGCAAGCACAAAGCCGATCTGCTCGGAGTTGTAGCCCTGGATGCGGGCCAGGTAGATCGGCAACACGAAGACCGAGCCATAGAGCGCGATACCGAGCAGGAAATTCGCAAGGATGCCGAAGCCGAAATTACGGCGGGCAAACAGCCGCAGGTTCAGGAGCGGATGGGCGACCTTCAGTTCGATGATGAGAAAGAGCGTCAGCGAGACGGCTGCGATGATCGAGAGCCGGACGATGAACTCCGAGCCGAACCAGTCTTCCTTGTTGCCTTCTTCGAGCACGGTCTGAAGCGCAGCAAGACCGATCGCCATGGTGATGATGCCGGGCCAGTCACCCTTGGCGAGCAGGCCGAGGTTCATCGGCGCACGGTCGAGCGAAGCCCAGAGCATGCCGACCATCAGGGCGCCGGGAACGAGGTTGATATAGAAGATATATTCCCAGCCCCAGTTTTCGGTGAAATAGCCGCCGATGGTCGGGCCGATCGCCGGCGCGAAGGTGGCCGAAAGGGCAAAGAGCGCGAGGCCGATCGGCTGTTTCGGCTTGGGCAGCAGCGTGATGATGATGGTGAAGGCCATCGGGATCAGCACGCCGCCGGTAAAGCCCTGGATAGCGCGCAGGATGATCATCTGCTGCAGGTTGACAGCGAAGGCGCAGGCGACCGAGAAGACCAGGAAGAGGATGGCGTTGACGAGCAGATAGTTGCGGACCGAAAAGACCCGGGCAAGCCATGCGCTGAGCGGAATGACGACGATCTCGGCAATCAGATAGGAGGTCGAGATCCAGCCGCCATCGTCGGTGCCGGCGCCGATAGCGCCCTGGATATCGGCCAGCGAAGCATTGACGATCTGGATGTTGAGGATCGCCATGAAGGCGCCGAGCGTGGAGCCGACGACCGCGGTCCACATGCGAAGCGGGCTCATGACGGGTTTGGCGGCAGGGACGATCGCAGCGGCAGGGCGCGCGACCGAATTGCTGTTTGCGGCGATCTGAAGCGTAGCCATGACGTATCTCCTTCCGGCTCTGCGGAACTGTCTCATGACGCTGTTCGGGTGATAATTGAGAAAGAAATGGAAGGATCATCCAGCAGGGGTGGATAATCCTTCCGCCGCGGCCGCCGAGGTCTGGGCGGCCTTGGTATCGATGTCGGGGATCACGGACATGCCGGAGCGCAGCAGGCCGGCAAGGCGCTCGTCGTCGATGACGATCTTGACCGGGATGCGCTGTACGATCTTGGTGAAGTTGCCGGTGGCGTTGTCCGGTGGCAGTAGCGAGAATTCGAGGCCGCTGGCCGGCGAAACGCTGTCGACATGGCCCTTGATCGCAACATCGGGGAAGCTGTCGACCTTGATCTCGACCGTCTGGCCGGGGCGCACGAAGGTCAGCTGCGTTTCCTTGAAGTTAGCGATCACATAGACCGCATGCAGCGGCACGACCGCCATCAGCTGCGTGCCCGAGGTGACATACTGGCCGACGCGGATCGAGCGGGCACCGACCGTGCCGTCAACGGCGGCGACGATTTCCGTGTAGGAAAGATTGAGCTCCGCCTGGCTGGCGGCGGCAACGGCGCGGTCGCGCTGGGCAAGCAGCTGTTCACGCTGGGTCTGTAGCACCGGCACCTTGTTCTCGGCGGCGACGACAGCGGCCTGATCGCGCTCGACCGCAGCGGCAGCCTGATCCTTCAGCGACTGGCTCTGTTCGGCGCGGGATTGCGTTCCGGCACCATTGGTAATCAGCCGGCCGGCACGGGCCGCATCGGATTGGGCGAAGACAAGCGAAGCCTGCGAGGCATCGAGTGTCGCGTGGGCCTGTTCGATGATCGACTGCTGCAGCGAGATCTGCGCGTCGAGATTGGTGACGGCAGCCTCGGCTGCTTTCACATCGGCCTTGGCCTGCGAGAGCGCTGCCTGGAAATCACGGTCATCGATGCGGGCGAGAACCTGTCCGGCCTTGACCGTGTCGTTGTCGTTGACGAGCACCTGCTTGATATAGCCGGCGACCTTCGGGGCGACCGTCGTATAGTCGGCCTTCACATAGGCATCGTCGGTGGATTCGATGAAGCGGCCGACGGTCCAGTAATGGTGACCGAAATCACCGGCGAAGGCGGCGCCGGCGAGCAGGGCTGCGGCGATCACGGCGCGCTTGAAGAACTTGCGGCCATTCTTCGTCGGGGTCTCCACGGCCGCTGCCGCTGCAGCCATCGCTTCGGCGGCGGGGGCGCTTTCGGCCGGCTGGACGGTCTTGAAAGCTTCGTTGCGGGGCAGTTCAACCATTGTCCTTCTCCATTCGTCTTTGCTTCGTTCGTGCGAAGCCCTGTTCGATGAGTGGAAGATGGACCCAGCAGTGCTTTCTGATAATCTGCTGTTTTCGGGAAGGATCATCAACTCTCAGCGGATAATCGAGGAGCGATATGGATCGGCTGACCAGCCTCACAGTCTTCGGTCGGGTGGTGGAGTGCGGCGGCTTTTCCGCTGCCGCGCGGCGCCTCAACATGTCCGTCACCATGGTGGGCAACCATGTGCAATCATTGGAAGATCGCCTCGGCGTACGGCTCCTGAACCGCACCACGCGCAAGGTAAGCCTGACCGAGACCGGCAAATATTATTACGAGCGCTCGTCGCAGATCCTGGCCGATCTCGAAGAGGCGGATCGCGCTGCGGGTGCCCTGAGTTCGACGCCGCGCGGCACGCTGAGATTCTACACCAGCAGCGCCATCGTCCGTTTCCTGCTGCCCGTCATCAACGAGTTCATGACGCTCTATCCTGCCGTCCAGATCGATTTCAACATCGGCGAGCGCGCGGTGGACATGATCGAGGACGGATATGATCTGGTGATCCGCACGACGCCATCGCCGGATTCGAGCCTCGTTGCGCGCAAGCTGACGCCCTGGCGGCATTTCCTCGTCTGCTCACCCGATTATCTGAAGACCCACGCCATGCCGACGACGCCGGCCGAAGTCGCCGAGCACAATTGCCTGCAATATGCATACTATCCCTTTGGTGAGGAATGGCGTTTCGAGGATGCCGAGGGGCGGCAGGAAAGCGTCAAGGTGGGCGGAAGCATCATTTCCAACAGCGCCGAGACGCTGCGCTATCTGGTGCTGAACGGGCAGGGCATCTTCCTCGCGCCGAGCTTCGTCGTCTTCGAGGATCTGGAGGCCGGTCGCCTCGTACGGATGATGCCGGACTATCGCGGCGTCGAGATCCATATCAACGCCGTCTATCCGAACCGCAGCCATCTGCCGACCAAGGTGCGGCTGTTACTGGATATGCTGGTGGAGCGGTTCGCCGAACACCGCAAATGGATGGCGTGAGAAAGCGTCCGTTGGGACTGTTTATCCCATCGGGCGCGGTCTGGGATCATCTCAGGCGACTTGCAGGACGATCTTGCCCTTTGCATGCGGGCGTTTGCCCTCCAGCATCTCATGCGCCGTGATTGCGGCATCGAGTGGCAGCACATCGCCGACATTCGTTTCGAGTTCGCCGGCATCGACCATCGCAGCGATGTCACGGAGCTCCTTCGTCGTGACATTGACGAGGAAGAAGAGCGCTTCGACGCCTTTGGCCTTGGCAAGCTCCTGATCCGGCTGCGAGACGGCCGAAATCAACCTGCCACCCTGCTTCAACACCGCGAAGGAACGCGTCTGCGTCTCGCCGCCGACAAGATCGATGACGGCATCGACATCGCGAGCGAAATCCTCGAAGCGCTGGCTGCGGAAGTCGACAACCACGTCGGCGCCGAGCCGCTTGACGGTGTCGATATCGCCGCCGCTGGCCGTCGCGATCACTTTCAGCCCGGCCTTGTGGGCGAATTGCACGGCATAGGCGCCGACATTGCCGGCCGCGCCATGGATGAGGGCGGTTTGTCCGGCGGTAAGTTTGGCTTGGTCGAACAGCGCCTGCTTTGCCGTAACAGCGATAACGGGGATCGAGGCAGCTTCGACATGGCCGATGCTTTCGGGCTTTGCAGCAATCATCCCGGCGACTGCAATCGCATATTGCGCATAGGCGCCGATGAAGCGGGGATTGGTAACGCCATAGACGGCATCGCCGCGGGCCACATGCGTAACACCTTCGCCGACCGCTTCGACCGTGCCCGAGAGATCGGAACCGAGTGTCAGCGGCAAGGGCTGGGGCAGGGCGCTGTTGCCGGATCGGATCCAGCCATCCCAGGGGCCGACACCGGCCGCATGCACCTTGATCAGAACCTCTTCCTTACCGGGCGCGGGGATCTCGACCTGCTCCTGAATGATAGCTTCCGGCGGTCCGAACGCGTGGACCCTGCAGGCTTTCATGGTTTTACCTGTCTTCGCGACATTCTCCGCTAAGGTGGTCATTGTTCGCTCCTTTGTTTGACCGGGCTCCCGGTTTCGATGGAGTGAAGATGCCGCCATCGAAGGCTTTCGATAATCCATGTTGTTCGGGAAGGATTATCAACCATCAAAGGATAATCCGGTCCGGCGACGCTTGCTGCCGGACCGGCATTCTATCACGGCCGGACCGGAGAGCCGACATATCCGGCGGACTGGATATAGGCGATGGGGGCAAAGAAATTGCCACCGGCATCGAAGGCCATAAGCCCTTCCTCGCTCAATGCCGCCTGTACGGCCGGGCGGGCAGCGACGCGCTTCATGAAGGCGGGAATAGCTGGAAAAAGATCGAGATCGATCGCAATCCAGGGCGACCAGTTGAGGCAGACGAAGAGATAGGCGTCCGCGACCGTGAAGTTCTCGCCGGTGAGATAAGGGCCGGCAAGCTTTCCGTTGATCCAGCCGAGGCGCTTCTGAACGACCGCACGCAACGCCTCATGCACGATAGCGTAATCAGCATTGAAGAGCATCACCATCGGCTTGTGCAGCTCCGATGTGATGAAGTTCAGCAGGGATTGCACCTGATTTCGGCCGAAGCTGCCGATCTCGGGCAGCATGCGTCTTCCATCAGGAGCGCTGTCTGCAAGAAACTGCACGATCGCCGGCCCCTCCGTCAGTACCTTGCCATCATCGAGCATAAGCGCCGGCACATAGCCGTTGCCATTGATGGCGAGATAGTCCTCGCCGTTGCTGGTGCGATGTGTCTTTCGATCGACCGTGATGAGCTCGATATCGATACCGAGCTCCCGGCAGACGATATGCGGCGAGAGCGAGCAGGCGGCCGCGTGCATGTAGAGCTTCATGTTTTTCTCCTCCTGCGACGGTGCGAGGCCGTCCGCATCAATCCGTTGGACATTTGTACTATTTCGCATAAAATTCTCTTGGTCAATTATTTTATGCGAAATGGTACAAAATGAGTGAGAAAAAGCGTGGGCGTCCAAGGGCCTTCGATGCGAAGGTGACCTTGCAGAAGGCAAGGGAAGTCTTCTGGGATCGGGGCTTTGCCGGTACGTCGCTGGATACGTTGAGCGCCGCTACTCAACTCAATCGTCCGAGCCTCTATGGCGCCTTTGGAGACAAGGAAGACCTCTATCTCGATGCACTCGAGGGCTATCGCGCCGAGAGTATGGATGTGCTTGCCGATGCGCTCGATCCATTGCTGCCGCTGCGCGAAAACCTCGCACGTGTCTATCAACGGGCTCTGGAGATCTATCTTCACGGCGAAACAGCCGCGCGCGGCTGTTTTCTCATCGGCACTGCAACAGCCGAGGCGATCCAGCATGAACGGGTTCGGGAAGTATTGAGCCGAAGCCTGGAAGATTTCGACGGCGAGATCGAAAAGCGCCTGAAGCTCGCCCTAGAGCGGCGCGAGTTGCCGGATGGAGGCGACCCTCACACTCTTGCAAGGCTCGCCTCCGCCGTCATGCATTCGCTGGCCGTCCGCGCTCGCGCCGGCGACAGTCGCGAGACGCTGGAAGCCCTGGCACAGTCCGGCGTCGACATGATTTGCGGTAAAGCCTGAACCTCAGGCTTCCTCGCTCTTCGTGCGCACCAGACATGTGAAGGCCGCACCCGCAAGAAGCAGGACGCAGGTGCCGAGAAAGACTGCCGGCATGCCGATATGCCCGCCGACATAGCCGCCGAGAACGGGCCCGGCGACCTGTCCCACATATTGCGAAGAGATGGACAGGCCCAGAATACTGCCGGCGGCACTATCAGGCACACTATGCCGGATGACCGCGGTGATGCAGGGCAACAGCCCGCCAAGCGCCAGTCCCATCAGGAAGCGCAGGCCGATCAGTTGCCATGAGGCGTTCACGAAGGCCTGCGGAATGAGCAGCAGTCCCGCGATCGCGAGCGCGCCGGCAATGACCGGCCAATGACCGATCCGGTCGGCAAGCTTCCCGAGCCGCGAGGCAGACAGAATGCTGCCCAGCGCTGCCGCCGACATGACGATGCCGGAAATCATCGTTACCTGGCCCTGGTCGGGCACGATTTGCGCCACATAGACGGTGATGATCGGCTCGATCGACATATTGGCGAGCATCAGCAGCAGCCCGGTTGCCAGCATTGCGACGACCGGCCGCTTGTCGGGAATGGATTTCCAGCCGCCGGATGCCTTGGCCGCCTGTTTGCGGGCCGCCGACTTCTCTTCCTTAATCAGGAAGGTCGTAGCCAGGAAGGCGAAGAAGATCATGCCGCCGGCCGCCAGAAACGTGCCACGGATGCCGATGATAGGCGGCAGCGCCCCGCCGATCAGAGGACCGACGAGATTGCCGGCCATGATGCCTGACGAGAGCACGCCGAGCGCCCAGGCGGACCGGTCTTTCGGCGTCTGTGTCGCCACCAGCACCATCGAGCCGGATGCATAACCGCCGGCCAGGCCGACGAAAAGGCGCAGCGCCACGAGTTGCCAGACGCTGCCGGCCATGCCCATCAGCGATATGGCGATCGTCATGCCGAGGCTGGCGCGCACCAGCATGAGCTTGCGTCCGTAGATGTCGCCGAGCCGGCCCCAGATCGGCGCCACGCAGGCGGCAGCAAGGAAGGTCGCGCCATAGGCGATGCCCGACCACTGCACGATCGCCGCATGGTTACTCACGCCGAGCTCCTCCACATAAAGCGGAAGGAACGGAAGCAGCAGCGTCATCGCCACAATGGTCGTGAACGAGCCAAGCAGCGAGATGACGAGGTTGCGTTTCCAGTAGGCGGAGCCGGGCGCCACCTTCGCGGCGTCCCATTGCGTATCGGTCATTGCGGATCTTCTTCGGTACTGTCTGGCTAGCGCCAAGATGAAGCTATCCTCACTTTACGCACCGCCCCGCGGCCTGCCAAGGACGGATTCCGCCCGATCCGACCTGCCCCCGGCGCAAAAGGCGGCTTGAAAGTCATGATCGGGCCTCTAACTGATTGCAAAATGAAATCAGAATATCGAAGGAGGAAGCGATTATGACCAGCAGGAACGAGGCCCGCGCACGGATGCTGCGCCATCTCTACGCAGCCTATATCGATCAGCGGAAGGATATCGTCGATGCGATGCTGACGGAGGACTTTACCTTTTCCAGCCCGCAGGACGACCATATCGACCGTGCGACCTATTTCGAGCGCTGCTGGCCGAACGAGCCGGCACTGACAGGCTTCGAGATCGAGTTCCTGGCGGTCGACGGCGAAGAGGCTGTCGTGCGCTACCGGGCCGAGACGATCAGCGGCAAGGCCTTCCGCAATATGGAAAGCTTCCGCTTCGACGGCGAGAAGATTTCAAGCGTCGATGTCTATTTCGGCCGAAACACTGGCTAGAAAAACCGTATCGCAGATGTCGCGATGATGATGATTGAAACTGCGACCATCAGCGGTTTCACCCGCAGTCGCTTGACGAGGATCGCTCCGAAGGGCGCCGCGATCACCCCGCCGATGATCAGGCCCGCTGCCGAGCCGAGCTCCGACCAGCCGAGTGTCAGCAGGAAGGTGATCGAGATCGTCAGCGTCACCGCGAACTCGGTGAAATTGGTCGATCCGATCACCCGCTTTGGATCATGGCCGCGGCCGACGAGCGAACTGGTGACGATCGGTCCCCATCCGCCGCCGCCGATCGCATCCAGCACGCCGCCGCAAACCCCAACCGGCGGCACCATCCAGTCGCGGACATCACGCTTCGGAGCCGGGTGGAAAGCCTTCCAGAGAATGAGGAGGCCGATCACGATCAGATAGGCCGAGACGAAGGGCTCGATCACCTTGCCGTCGACACTGGCAAGCAGGAAGGCGCCGACGGCCCCGCCGATCATGCCGGCCGGCGCCAGCCGCGCCACGAGCTTCCAGTCGACATTGCGGTGCCAGGCATGGGAAATGCCCGATGCTGCCGTCGTGAACAGCTCCGTTACGTGCGTCATGGCGCTGGCATTGGCGGCCGGCACGCCGAGCGTCAGCAGGCTGGTCGTGGACAGCACGCCGAAGGCCATGCCGAGCGCGCCATCGATGATCTGTGCGCAGAAGCCGATGACGATGAAGAGGAAGAAATCCGTGCTCATGAAAATCCTTGACGAGCAAAGGGCTGACCGAAGGCATGACTGCAAACACGCTGAGGGCGAAAAAAGTTCCGGCTCAAACGTTCGGCGAGTGCCGTTTGAGGCGGATGACCTTGAAGAACCCGTTCGGGAAAACCGGCAAGATTTCAATGGCATCGAAGCCGCTCGCGCGCGCCCAGTCGGTGATCCGGCTGATCCGGAAAGACGAGCTCCAGCCGATCCGCCGGGCAAGCGGCGCCACCGCGTCCTCGATTGCTCCCTGCAGTCCTGCGCCGTCGCCGAGCTTGCTGGCCAGGATGATCTCGCCGCCCGGCCGCAAAACACGCGCGCATTCGTCCAGTGCCCGTTCCGGCTCGGGAATGAGCGTGATGACAAAAGGCAGGCAGACGGCATCGAAAGACTTGTCCTCGAAGCTCAGCGCATGAGCGTCCATCACCTGTAGGTGCCGCACGTGGAAAAGCTTGTGGCGGGCAATTTTCTCCCGTGCCTTGGCGATCATATGCTCGGAAATGTCGATGCCCGTCACCCGGGAACGCCGGGGATAGTGCGATAGCACCAGGCCGGTGCCGACGCCGATCTCCAGAATGTCGGTGCCGGCGCCAGCGGCAAGCCGTGCTAGCGTACGATGCCCGTCACGCAGGAGACTGCGATAGACCCGGTCATAGACCGGTGCCCAGCGCTGATAGATCTTCTGCTGGTCTTCCGCCTGATTTTGAATTTGACCCCGATTTTGAACTTGTCCCATGAGAGCGCCTCCTCCAGACCCTGCCTTCAAACTCGTGAAGGCAGGCTCCGGTTCCGGCGCATGGCAAAGGACCTGTCCAACCCGCTGCTTTTGCCTTCAGCGGAAAGGTCTTTTCGTGACCAAGGAAGCCTCGATCACTCTGCCGGCGGCGGGCGCAGATTGGTTTCGATGGCGGCAAGCTCGTCATTGACCGAGCCGGCGACCGCGCCACTGCCGCGCAGCGACTTATTGGAAATGTCGATCATCGGCGCGAAGGTGGCGGCCGGCATGCGGACATCTTCCTTCACCGGCTCTTCGACGGGCAGGGCGTCTGCGAGGCTCGGACGATCGCCGCGGGCCACTTCGAGCTGGCCGCTGAGGATCGCGCGTTCGGCGCGGAGCTGGCGGATTTCCGACTTGGCGATTTCGAGGCTCGTCCGCAGCTGGCTGATTTCATAGCGGTCGGTATCTAGGCGCGTATCGAGATCATGCTTGAAGGCTTCGATTTCGCGGTCGCGCTTGCTGCGCTGGCTTTCGGCCTCACGCAGCTTCATGACAAGATCGTTGCTGTGGGCAGCGAGCTCGCGGCGGGCAGCTTCGCTTTCCGTACCGTTAAGGCGAACGCGGTTGAGCTCGTCGGTCATCCGCTCCAGGCGCGCCAGCGCGGTGGCGAGTTCGCCCTTCGTGCGCTTCAGTTCCGCGCGGGTCGACTGCAGCTCCTCGTCCGTCATCTTGTTGCGGCTGTTGGCCGTCGACAGCAGCTTCTCGACGAGTTCGGACTTCGAACCGATCGCTTCGTGCTTGGTGCGCAGGTTGGCGATTTCGAGCGTCGAGGAGGTTTCCAGCGTCTCGAACTCGGCTTCCAGGCGGCGGTGACGCTCCTCGGAAGCGGCCAGATCCTGCTTCAGGTTGGCGACGGAGGACTGCAGGCCGCGCGTCAGCGCCTCATGCTCTGAAAGATTGGTCTTGAGGTGGGTGCGCTCCTCATTGAGGCGAGCGATTTCGCGCAGCTGGATGCTGTTTTCGCGGCGCGAGCTTTCGGTGAGCAACTGATGGGCCGTGGTTTCCAGCTCCAGCTTCTCGCGGGTACTCGCCAGTTCGCGGCTGCGCGCATCATGATCCTGCTGCGTACGACGAAGCTGCGAGGAAACGTCGTCGAACTGCAGCGCCCGGTCGCGGATCTCGCGTTCGGCGTCGATCAACCGCGCTTCGACGACGGTGAATTCTTCCCGTGTCAGCTCATGCACGCCCTGCAGCTTCACCAGCTCTTCGCGGTAGGTGCCGGCTTCGACGCGAAGCTGGCTGCCGTCGAGCTTCAGCTCCTTGTTGTCGGCCGTCAGGCGCTGGTTTTCCTGATCGGACTTGCGCCGCGCATTGCTCTCATAGTCGAGCAGCGAACTCAAACGCGAACATTCGGCCCTCAGCGCGCCCGTTTCGTTGAGCGAGTGGCTATGCGCGCCGAGCAGCGAGGAAACCCGCTCCTGCAGCGACGTCAGGCTGACGAGCAGCTCTTCGGAGGATTGCTTGTTCTCCTCGATTGCCGTGCCGAAAGCCTGGAAATCATCGACTTCCGAAACGTTGTACTGCACTGGCGGCCTCTCCACGAGGCCCGTCTGTTCGGTGATGGAAAATGTCTGGCGATGGCTCGATACTCTCGAACCCGGCTTGACCGGTTCTTCATTACGACGAAAAAAGCTCATGACCATCATACGCCCCGAAGTTGATGTCAGAAGTCCCTGAAATGATTTATGCAATGCTAATTAAGCAGATCCTATCAAAGGTTGTGCTAACCCTCTTTAATAGCCCTGGATTGCATCTAAGACGTGCGGTTCACCGTCTGTCAAAAGCGCCCACGAGAAATTAACAGTTTTTTATTGAAATATCGGCGGCGTCCCCTAAGCGCGGCTACGGGACGCGAGCGTGCCTCATTTTTGGGCGCGACGTGAACGCCGGCGAGGGGAGGGATCTATTCCTGTGCGCGGCAGTCTTGGTCTTTTTCGTCGCGCTGCCTGTGCATCCTTGAAAGCGCGGCATCCACTGTGATTTATGCGTGTTGGGAGAGCCCGTCACGAGAGGCAATTTTTCCTCGAAGCTGTTGTTTTTTGATAATTCGCCGGTTGCCTCTCAATGCTTCCCCTCCTATGTTCCGCCTCACCTGCCGATGACGCAATCTATTGCCAAGAGGAGATCTGATATGGCTTTCGAATTGCCTGAACTTCCCTATGACTACGAAGCCCTTGCTCCCTTCATGTCGAAGGAGACGCTGGAGTTCCACCACGACAAGCACCACAAGGCTTACGTCGACAACGGCAACAAGCTTGCAGCGGAAGCCGGCATGGCCGATCTCTCCCTGGAAGACGTCGTCAAGAAGTCCTTCGGCACCAACGCTGGCCTCTTCAACAATGCTGCCCAGCACTACAACCACATCCATTTCTGGAAGTGGATGAAGAAGGGCGGCGGCGGCAACAAGCTGCCGGGCAAGCTCGAAGCTGCCTTCACCTCCGACCTCGGCGGCTATGACAAGTTCAAGGCGGATTTCGCCAATGCCGGCGCCACCCAGTTCGGCTCGGGCTGGGCCTGGGTTTCCGTCAAGAACGGCAAGCTCGAAATCTCCAAGAC
>Ga0102593_1001934_pt1 | contig 17737 bp, 10 predicted proteins | sample AraplaCol_mMS_r2_2_FD_76862 | JGI IMG/M metagenome (GOLD analysis project Ga0102593, IMG submission 76862) | Arabidopsis root microbial communities from North Carolina, USA - plate scrape MF_Col_mMS_r2 (SPADES assembly) (version 2) | ecosystem: Host-associated > Plants > Roots > Endosphere...
GGACAAGCAGATTTGCGTCGAGGGGCTGACCCATGGCGAGACCTACAAGATCGCCTTCCGCACCGGCTTGCCGTCATCCGTCGATGAGGCGCTCGAAGCACCGGTCAGCATCGACGTCTATATCAAGGACCGCAGCCAGATGGTGCGCTTCACCGGCGACAGCTTCGTGCTGCCCTCGACGGCACGCCGCGGCATTCCGATCGTCTCGGTCAACCTGGCCTCGGCCAACCTCAAGCTCTACCGCATCGGCGATCGCGCCATCGCGCCGCTGCTGACCAATTCGCAGTTCCTGAGCCAGCTCGACGGCTACAGCGCCCAGAACATCCAGGATCAGAACGGCGAACTCGTCTGGCAGGGTTCGATCGACATCGCCAACGAGCTCAACAAGGATATCGTCACCAGCTTCCCGGTCGACGAGGCGCTGCCCGAGCGCAAGCCCGGTATCTACGTCATGACGGCAACCGGCCCGAACGGACCGACGCAGGAGTGGGATTCACAGGCGACGCAGTGGTTCCTTGTTTCCGATATCGGCATCACCACCTATGCCGGTACCGACGGGCTCAATGTCTTTACCCGTTCGCTCGCATCGGCAAAGCCGATATCGGGCGTCGAGCTGCAGCTGCTCGCCAAGAACAACGAAGTGCTCGGCACCGCGACCACAGACGAAAACGGCCGCGCCACCTTCACCGCCGGCCTGATCCGCGGCACGGCGGCGCTGACGCCCGCCGTCATAACCGCCAAGAACGGCACCTCGGACTACGTCTTCCTCGACATGACGCGGGCCGGCTTCGACCTCTCCGACCGCGGCGTCACCGGCCGCGCCGCACCCGGCGCGATCGACGTCCTGACCTTCACCGAACGCGGCATCTACCGCGCCGGCGAGACGGTGCATGCGCAGGCGCTTGCCCGCGACACCGACGGCAACGCCATCGAGAACCTGCCGCTCACCTTCATCTTCAGCCGACCCGACGGGGTCGAAGACCGGCGGATCGTCAGCCAGACCAGCAATCTCGGTGGTTACAGCATCGATTTCCCGACCCAGGAAAATGCCATGCGTGGCACCTGGACGATGAACATCTATACCGATCCCAAGGGCAGCGCGATCGCCAGCAAGAGTTTCCTGGTCGACGATTTCGTGCCGGATCGCACCGACATGGAAATCAAGACCGAGGCCAAGGAAATCGGCCCGGATACGCCGGCGACAATCAATATTTCCGGCAAATATCTCTATGGCGCCCCGGCCGCCGGCCTGACGCTTGAAGGCAATGTCGTCGTCAAGCCGACCCGCGAGAGCGCCGCCTACAAGGGCTTCCTCTTCGGGCTTGCCGACGAGGAGGCGAGCGAGGATTCGCGCCTGCCGATCGACGGCCTGCCGGAACTCGACGAGAACGGCGAAGCCTCGACCGATCTGACCGTCGGCGACCTGCCGGCAACGACGCAGCTGCTCAACGCCACCGTCTATATCAGCATGCAGGAGGCTGGCGGCCGCGCCATCGAGCGTTCGCTGACCCTTCCGGTGAAGAATGAGCGCGCTTCGATCGGCATCAAGCCGGAATTTTCCAGCGATCTGCCCGAGAATTCGATCGCCAACTTCACGGTGATCGGCGTCAATGCCGATGGACAGAAGCAGGAGGCCAAAGGCCTGCGCTGGAAATTCTACAGCCTCAACCGCGAGTACCAATGGTATCGCGAGGGGACGGCATGGAAATACGAGCCGGTCTATACCGCCGAGCAGATCGCCAATGGCGGCGTCGACGCGACGACGGACGGCGGCAAGATCTCCGTGCCGGTGAAATGGGGCCGCTATCGCCTCGAAGTGGAAAGCCCGGATGCCGACGGCCCGACCTCCAGCGTCGAATTCGACGCCGGCTGGTTCGTGGCCTCGACCTCGACCGAAACACCGGACGGGCTGGAAATCGCCCTCGACAAGGACAGCTACAAGATCGGCGACACCGCCAAGCTGAAAGTCACCTCGCGCTATCGCGGTGAGCTGATGGTCATGGCCGGAACCGAAAAACTGGTCGCGGTGCAAAATGCGACGATGGGCGAGACCGGCGGCGAGGTCGACATCCCCGTCACCGCGGATTGGGGGGCCGGCGCCTATGTGACCGCGACGCTCTTCCGCCCCGGCGACGCCCAGGACAGCCACATGCCGATGCGTTCGATCGGCATCAAATGGCTGAAGGTCGATCCCGAGCAGCGGGCGCTGCAGGTCAAGCTCGACACGCCGGAAAAGATGCTGCCGCGCGGACCGCTCAACATCGGCCTGCAGGTGGCGGGCGCCGGCGCCAATGAAGATGCCTATGTCACGGTTGCCGCCGTCGATGTCGGCATTCTCAACCTGACGCGCTATGAACCGCCGAACCCGGAGGATTGGTATTTCGGCCAGCGTCAGCTCGGCCTGGAAATCCGCGACCTCTATGGCCGGCTGATCGACGGCTCGCTGGGTGCGACCGGCAAGCTTAGAACCGGCGGCGACGGCGGCGCCATTGCGCTGCAGGCGAGCCCGCCGACGCAGAAGCTCGTCGCCTTCTTCTCCGGACCGGTGAAGCTCGACGCCGAAGGCAAGGCCAATGTCTCCTTCGACATTCCGCAATTCAACGGCACGGCGCGTGTGATGGCTGTGGCATGGTCGAAGACCGGTGTCGGCCACGGCGTCAAGGACGTTATCATCCGCGATCCCATCGTCGTCACCGCGAGCCTGCCGAAATTCCTCGCCCCCGGCGACAAGGCCAATCTGCGCCTCGACATCGCCAACACCGATGCACCGGCCGGCGACTACAAGCTGCAGCTGACCGGCAATGACGCGGTCGGCATCGACCAAGCCTCCGCCGCCCAGACGATCCGTCTCGAAGCCGGGGCGAAATCCGAGCTGACGCTGCCGCTCATCGGCAAACAGCCGGGCGCCGGCAGCGTCTCGATCAACCTCTCCGACTCCTCCGGCCTCTCGCTCGACCAGACCGTCGACGTGCCGGTGCGTCCGTCATCCCTGCCGATCACCGAACGCAGGGTACTGGCGCTGAAACCCGGCGCCAAGCTCACCGTCGACAAGAACCTGCTTGCCGACAGCGTGCTGCCCGGCGCCTCGATCAGCGTCAACGTCACCCGTTCGGCCGCCTTCGACATTCCCGCCCTGCTGATGACGCTCGATCGCTATCCCCTCGGCTGCGCCGAGCAGACCACCAGCCGGGCGCTGCCGCTGCTCTATCTCGCCGAAGTGGCCAAGCAGGCCGGCATTGAAAATGACGACGATGTGCACAAGCGCGTGCAGGACGCGATCTACCGCGTCCTCTCCTACCAGGCTTCGGCCGGCAGCTTCGGCCTCTGGGGACCGGATTCGGGCGACGTCTGGCTCGATTCCTACGTCACCGATTTCCTGACGCGGGCCCGCGAAATGAAATATGACGTGCCGGAAAAGGCCTTCGTGCAGGCGCTCGAAAACCTGCAGAACACCCTCTCCTACACCACCGACATCAAGGGCCAGGGCGACCAGATCGCCTATGCCATCTATGTGCTTGCCCGCAACAAGAAGGCGGCGATCAGCGATCTGCGTTACTACGCCGATACGATGATCAACGATTTCCCGACGCCGCTTGCCAAGGCGCATATCGCCGCCGCACTGGCGCTCTACGGCGACGCCCAGCGTTCGAAGAACATCTTCGTCGACGCGCTGCAGATGTCGCAGCAATCGATGGTGTCGCGAGTGAACCTGTCGCGCACCGACTACGGCACCATCCTGCGCGATGGCGCGGCGATCCTGGCGCTCGCTGCGGAAAGCCGGCCGGTGCCGCCCGTCATCCCGGATCTTGCCAAGGCCGTCGCCAAGGAATGGAGTCGCAGCAAATACAAGAGCACCCAGGAAGAGACCTGGATGCTGCTTGCCGCACGCGCCATTCAGGGCGGCGATGACGGGTTGAAGGTCGACGTCAACGGCGCCGCCCATACCGGCGCCTATATGGCCCGCATGAGCGGCGATGCACTCGCCGACCATCCGCTGACGCTGACCAACCAGACGAGCGACGCGGTCTCGGCTGTCGTCACCACCGTAGCCGCCCCGACGGTGCCTCTGCCGGCCGGCGGCGACGGCTTCATTATCGAGCGCAGCTATTACACGCTCGACGGCGAAGAGGCGAATGTCAGCGAAGCCAGGCAGAACGAACGCTACGTCGTCGTCATCCATGTGCGCGAGACCAACGACTGGCCGTCGCGCATCGTCGTCACCGACCTTCTGCCGGCCGGTTTCGAGATCGACAATCCGAACCTGGTCGATAGCGCCCAGATGACGAATTTCGATTGGATCGGCGAGATAGCGGCCGCCCATACCGAATTCCGTTACGACCGCTTCGTCGCTGCCTTCAACCGCGCCCAGGGCGACGAGCGCGAATTCAACGTCGCCTATGTCGTGCGCGCCGTCACCCCCGGCACCTACGACCATCCGGCCGCCAGCGTCGAGGACATGTACCGGCCGGAGCTTTCGGCCCGTACCGCGACCGGCAAGATGGAGGTCGTGGCAGCACAACAATGAGGCTGTGGCGCAAGATCGCGATCGGGTCCGCCGCCGGCATCCTTCTTGCCGGCGCGGCCCTCTTCGCGCTCGACGCCGCCGACACGGCCTTTCCGCCGCCGCTCGATAAGGCGAACCTGGTCTCCGCCGAGGTGCTGGATGCCGACGGCCAATTGCTGCGCGCCTTCGCGACCTCGGAAGGCCGCTGGCGGCTGAAGACTGGAGTCGCCGACGTCGATCCGCAATTCCTGCGCATGCTGATCGCCTATGAAGACCAGCGTTTTTACGATCACGGCGGCGTCGACGCCTGGGCGCTTGGGCGCGCGAGCCTGCAATTCATCCGCAACGGCCGCATCGTTTCCGGCGCTTCGACACTGTCGATGCAGGTGGCGCGGCTCATTGAGCCGCGGGCGGGACGATCGCTTTCGGCAAAACTGCTGCAGCTCGCACGCGCCGTGCAGATCGAGCGGCGGCTGTCGAAGGAGCAGATCCTCGACCTCTATCTCACCCATGCGCCCTATGGCGGCAATCTCGAAGGCGTGCGCGCCGCAAGCCTTGCCTATTTCGGCAAGGAGCCGCGGCGCCTGACCGTCGCCGAGGCCGCCCTGCTCGTCGCCTTGCCGCAATTGCCCGAACGGCGCCGGCCGGACCGCAATCTCCAGGCGGCGCATGAGGCGCGCAAGCGCGTGCTTGAGCGCGTCGCCGTGGCTGAGGCCGTCGGCGACGGCGAAGCGGCGCGGGCCGAGATTGTCGCCATCCCGTCGCGGCGCATGCAATTGCCGGCACTGGCCGCCCATGTCGGCGAAGCGGCTCTGCGCAAGGAGCCTTCGGTCCTCAAGCATCAGACGACCTTGAAGAAGCAGGTGCAGCAGGGGCTGGAGGCAGTCGCCCGGGCAGCGGCGATGAAACTCGGGCCGAAGCTTTCGCTCGCCATGGTGATGGCGGATGCCCAGACCGGCGCGATCGTCGGCGAGGTCGGCTCCGCCGATTATTTCGACGCCAGCCGCTCCGGTTGGATCGACATGACGCGCGTCAACCGCTCGCCCGGCTCGACGCTGAAGCCCTTCATCTACGGGCTCGCCTTCGAGCAGGGTCTCGTCTCTCAGGAGACGATCATCGAGGACCGGCCGGCCGATTTCTTCGGTTACCGGCCGCGCAATTTCGACATGAGCTATCAAGGCGACGTCACCGTCCGTGAGGCCTTGCAGCTCTCCTTGAATGTGCCGGCCGTCAAACTGCTCGACGCCGTCGGACCGTCGCGGCTGCTGGTGCGCTTCCGCCGCGCCGAGGTGCGGCCGGCTTTGCCGCCGAACGAGACGCCGGGGCTGGCGATCGGTCTTGGTGGCGTTGGGCTCACGCTGAAGGATCTGGTGCAGCTCTATACGGCGCTCGCCAATCGCGGCCAGCCGGCAAGGCTCGGCGACGGCATCACCGGAACGCCTGATAAGCTCGACGGCGAACCGCTTTTGGAGCCGGTGGCGGTCTGGAATATCGCCGATATTCTTTCCGGCGTCATTCCCCCCACCGGCGCGCCGCAGCGCGGCATCGCCTACAAGACCGGCACGAGCTACGGCTATCGCGACGCCTGGTCGGTCGGCTATGACGGACGTTATGTCCTCGGCGTCTGGGTCGGACGGCCCGACAACAGCGCCGTGCCTGGTTTGACCGGCTATGGCACCGCCGCACCCATCCTGTTCGAAGGTTTCGCCAAGTCCGGCATCGCGACAACGCCGCTGCCCCGACCGCCCGCCGGCGCCGTGCGCATCGCCCAGTCCGAGCTGCCGATCAGCCAGCGGCGGTTTGCGCTGAATGCCAGCGGCCTGCTTGTCGCCTCCGGCCGCGAAGCCGCGCCTCAGATCGTCTATCCGCCCGAGGGTGCTCATATCGATCTCGGGGCAGGCGCAGGCGACCTGTCGCCGCTGATGCTGAAGCTGCAGGGCGGCCGCGCCCCCTTCCGTTGGCTTGCCAACGGCAAGCCGCTGCCCGATCTCTCGCGCCGGCGCACGCAGCAGTGGCTTCCGGATGGCGGCGGCTACTCGAAACTGACTGTTATCGACTCGGCCGGACGCGCCGCAAGCGTGGGCGTTTTCATCGACTAGCATCGGCCCGAAAATCGGAATCGCTTTTCGGAAAGCACGATGCGTAGATTCAAAAATGTTACAGCGTCCTTTGCGCGTCTCAAAAGACGCGCGGCGCTGTAAGGGAACCAAACCCCCGGTACAACCGTTGGAAAGGGTCTCCCTCCAACGTCAGACGGCCTCATGACACTTCCGACCGCGACCTACCGGATACAATTCCGCAACGGCATGACCTTCGATCGTGCCTGCGGCCTCATTCCCTACCTCAAGACCCTCGGCATCAGCCACCTCTATGCCTCACCGATCTTCACCGCCGTTAACGGCTCGACCCACGGCTATGACGTCACCGATGCCAACGACATCGATCCGGCGCTCGGCGGCCGGGCGGGGTTCGAACGGCTGACGGAAAACCTTGCCGCGGCGGGCATGGGCCTCATCCTCGATATTGTTCCGAACCACATGGCCGCCTCGCCGGAAAACGGCTGGTGGCGCGACGTGCTGGCATTCGGCCGGCAGAGCGCCTATGCCGGCCACTTCGACATCGACTGGAGCGAGCCGCTGACCCTGCCGCAGCTCGGCCAGGATTTCGAGGCGGCACTTGCCGCCGGCGAGCTGCGGATCGTGCTCGACGAAACGCGCGGCAATTTCGCCTTCGCCTATTTCGAAACGCTGCTGCCGCTCAACCCCAGCAGTTACGGCGCGATCGCAAACCGACTCGACGATCCGGTGGCAACGAGAATGGCGGAGGCTGCGGCCATAACGTCCGGCGAGGACATTGTCCGCACCATGCGCGACATCCTCTTCGAAGGCGGCGACCGGGCGGTGCTCAGGCAGAAGCTCGAGGACATCTCCGCCGATCGCGACTTCGTCAAAGGCCTGCATGAGGCACAGTACTGGCGGCTCACCCATTGGAAGGAAGCGGCGCGGCATTTGAGTTATCGCCGTTTTTTCGAGGTCACCGGGCTTGTGGGAACCCGGGTCGAAAATCCCTCCGTGTTCGAGGACATGCACCGGCTGACGATCGAGCTGGTGCACCATGGCAAGGTGCAGGGCCTGCGCATCGACCATGTCGACGGGCTCGCCGAACCCAAGGCCTATCTCGACCGGCTCAGGGACGCGGTTGGGCCGGACACCTATATCGTCGTGGAAAAGATCCTCGGGGGCGGCGAAGCGCTGCCGGAGAGCTGGCCGGTCTCGGGCACCACGGGATATGAATTCATCGCGGCACTCAGCGAACTCTTCGTCGACGGCAGCGGCCTGCGCAGATTGGATGATGCCTATCGCAGCCTCGCCGGCGAGACCGGCGATCTCGAGGAAGGCCGGCGGCTTGCCAAGCGGCTGATGGTCGAGCGCAACTTCGCCGGCGAGACCAGCAGGCTGGCAGCGATCGCGGTGGGGATCTTTCCCGAGATAAACAGAGACGAGATCGCCACGGCGCTGACCGAGCTGCTGATCGCCTTCCCGGTCTACCGCACCTATGGCGACGGCGGTCCGCTCGCCTGGCAGGATTCAGCCGTCCTTGCCGCAACCGCATCGCAAGCCATGGCCCGGCTCGATGATCGGCGGGCCCTTGATCATGTGCTGCGGCTTCTCGAAGGCAAGGTCGACGGTGATGCGGCCCATGAGTTCCGCATCCGCTTTCAGCAATTGAGCGGGCCGGTGATGGCGAAAGCGACTGAGGATACGCTGTTCTATCGCTATAACCGGTTGCTTGCCGCAAACGAAGTCGGCGGTGAACCCGGCAAGGCGCCGGATGGCCCGGAGGGTTTTCATCGCCGCATGGCCGACCGGGCACGGCTGCAGCCGCACGGGCTGTCGGCAAGCGCCACTCATGACACCAAACGCGGCGAGGATGCGCGCGCCAGGCTTTATGCGCTGAGCGAGGGCGCGGATGTTTTCGCGCAGGCGGTGGCGCGCTGGCGTGAGATGAACCGGCCATGGCTGACGGAGCTGCCGGATGGAGCAGCACCGAAGCCGAATGTCGAATGGATGCTCTATCAGGCGTTGGCCGGCATCTGGCCGGAGGATTTCGGCCGAGCTCAGACGGCCGAGCTTGCCGAGCGCTTTACCGATTACGCGGTCAAGGCGGTGCGCGAGGCGAAACTCCACACCGGCTGGATCGAACAGGATGCCGCTTACGAAGACGCGGTGAAGGCCTATGCGGCGGCGCTGATTTCACCCGAGAACGACGCCTTCCTCGAGGATTTCGAAAGGGTGCTGCAGCCCTTCATCGCCGCCGGTTACCTTAACAGCCTGTCGCAAACACTCCTCAAGCTGACGGCGCCCGGCATTCCCGACATCTACCAGGGCTCGGAGGGTTTCGATTTCAGCCTCGTCGATCCCGACAACCGCCGGCCGGCCGATCATGAACGGCTCACCGCCTGGCTCACTGAAGCTGGGCCGATCGCCAAGCTTCAGGCGGCCGCGTTGAAGCAGCGCATCGTCGCGATCGGCCTGCAGCTGCGCCAGCGGCACCCGGCACTCTTTGCCAGGGGTGACTATCTGCCGCTGAAAGTGACGGGCAGCCGGCGCGAGCACCTGCTGGCGTTTGCCCGGGTGCACAAGGACAATTTCGCGATCGTCGCCGCACCCCGGCTGATGTTCGGCTGGCTCGACCCCGGCGTGCTCTTTGCCGGCCCGGAATTCTGGGAGGATACGGCGATCGCCGTCCCCTCCCCTCTCCATGGGCTGAAGGCGGATCTGGTGACCGGCAAGACGATCGAACCCGGCGGCAGCATTGCGGTCGCCGCCCTGCTCGGCAGCCAGCCGGTCGGATTGATCAGCCCGATCTGAGGATCGGGCGACAGAGCGCCGGCTTCAAAAAATGGGCCTTGTCAAAATTAGCGCTTGACCTTCCAGTTGCTGGAAGGTGGATAAGCATCTCCAACTGCCCCAGGGCATAGGAGATAGTCATGAATATCAAACACGACCACGATCACCATCACGGTCACATCCTTGATGACAATCACAGCTGTTGCAGCCATGGCCCGGAAAAGACTGCCGGCGTCATGACCCGCGATCCGGTCTGCGGCATGACCGTTGATCCGGAGGTCGGCAAGTCATCGCTCGATCACGCCGGCCGTCTCTATCATTTCTGCTCCGAGGGCTGCCGGACGAAATTTGCGGCCGCGCCGCAGGATTACCTGACGGCAAAGGATCCCGTCTGCGGCATGACCGTCGATCGCTCGACGGCGAAACATTTTCTGAAAGTCGAGGGCGAGAAATTCTACTTCTGCTCGGCCGCTTGCCGGACAAAATTCGAAGCCGATCCCTCCGCCTATCGCGACGGCAACCGCCCGGCGGCAAAGCCGGCGCCGAAGGACACGCTGTATACCTGCCCGATGCACCCGGAGGTCGTCAGCGACCGGCCTGGCGACTGCCCGAAATGCGGCATGGCGCTGGAGCCGATGGGCATTCCGCCAGCCGGCGAAGGCCCAAACCCGGAACTTGTCGACTTCACCAGACGGCTTTGGGTCAGCGCCATCCTGGCTCTGCCGCTGCTCGCCCTCGGCATGGGACCGATGCTCGGCCTGCCGCTCCGCGAAGCGATCGGCGAACCGCAGGCGAGTTACATCGAGCTGTTGCTGGCAACGCCTGTGGTGCTGTGGGCGGCCCTGCCCTTCTTCCGGCGTGCATGGGCGTCCGTCGTCAACGGCAGCCCGAATATGTGGACGCTGATCGGTCTCGGCGTCGGCACCGCCTATGTCTACAGCCTCGTCGCCACGCTCGCGCCAGGGATCTTCCCGATGAGCTTTCGCGGCCATGGCGCCGCCGTACCGATCTATTTCGAGGCGGCCGCCGTCATCGTCGCTCTCGTATTCGTCGGCCAGGTGCTGGAATTGAAGGCACGCGAGCGCACCGGTTCGGCGATCCGCGCGCTGCTCGATCTCGCGCCGAAGACGGCACGCCGCATTGGTGCCGATGGCAGCGAGAGTGACGTGCCGGTGGACGAGATTGAGACCGGCGACCGGCTGCGCGTGCGCCCGGGCGAGCGTGTGCCGGTGGATGGCTCCGTCCTCGAGGGCCAGTCGACCGTCGACGAATCGATGATTACAGGCGAGCCTCTGCCCGTGGAGAAGTCGAAAGGCGACGGACTGACCGGCGGCACGATCAACAAGAACGGCGCGCTCGTCATGTCGGCCGAGAAGGTCGGCGCCGACACGGTGCTGTCGCGCATCGTCGACTTGGTCGCCAAGGCGCAGCGCTCGCGGGCGCCGATCCAGGGGGCGGTCGACCGGGTGTCGGCCTTCTTCGTGCCGGCGGTCGTCGCCGCGGCCATCCTTGCCTTCATCGTCTGGGCAGCGGTCGGACCTGAGCCGAGCCTTGCCAATGCGCTGCTGGCCGCCGTCGCCGTTCTGATCATCGCCTGCCCCTGCGCACTCGGTCTTGCCACACCGATGTCGATCATGATCGCGACGGGGCGCGGCGCTGGAGAAGGCGTGCTGATCAAGGACGCCGAAGCACTGGAGCGTTTCTCCAAGGTCGATACGCTGATCGTTGACAAAACAGGCACGCTGACCGAGGGAAAGCCGAAGCTTACCGACATCGTCGCCTTCGGTGGAACCGACGAAAACCGGCTGCTGTCGCTGGCCGCCAGCCTGGAGCGCGGCTCCGAACATCCGCTGGCCGAAGCGATCGTCTCCGGCGCCGAGGAGCGCGGCGTCGCCTTCGTCGAGGTCACCGGCTTCGAGGCAAAGACCGGCAAGGGCGTTCAGGGTCTTGCCGGTGACACGATGGTGGCGCTCGGCAATGCGGCGATGCTCGCCGATCTCGGCATCGATGCTTCGGCGCTTGCCGAGAAGACCGAAGCCCTGCGCGGCGATGGCAAGACGGTGATGTTCGTGGTGGTCGACAGCGCGCTTGCCGGTCTCGTCGCCGTTGCCGACCGGATCAAGCCGACCACTCAAGCCGCTATCAAGGCGCTGCACGACAGCGGTCTGAAGATCATCATGGCAACGGGCGACAATGAGCGCACGGCGCGGGCGGTGGCAAAAAGCCTGGGGATCGACGAGGTCCGCGCCGACATGCTGCCGGAGGGCAAGAGCGCGCTGATCGACGAACTGCGCTCCAAGGGCGCCGTCATCGCCATGGCCGGAGACGGCGTCAACGACGCGCCGGCGCTCGCTGCTGCCGATGTCGGCATCGCCATGGGCACCGGCGCCGACGTGGCGATGGAAAGCGCCGGCATTACCCTGGTGAAGGGCGATCTCACCGGCATCGTCAGGGCGCGGCGGCTGGCCGAGGCGACGATGCGCAACATCCGCCAGAATCTCGGCTTCGCCTTCGGCTACAACGCGCTCGGGGTGCCGGTCGCAGCCGGTGTGCTCTATCCGATCTTCGGGCTGCTGCTATCGCCGATGATCGCGGCAGCGGCGATGAGCCTCTCATCGGTCTCGGTGATTTCAAATGCGCTGAGACTGCGCTTTGCAAAATTATAGGAGATGGCGATGAATATCGGCGAAGCATCCGAGCAGTCCGGCCTGCCTTCAAAGACCATCCGCTATTACGAGGATATCGGCCTGATCCGCCCTGAAAGGGGCGGAAACGGCTACCGCGACTATGCCGCGACCGACATTCACAAGCTGCGCTTCCTGCAGCGCTCGCGCGGTCTCGGCTTTTCCGTCGAGGAATGCCGGCAGTTGCTGGCGCTCTATGAGGACAAAAGCCGGGCAAGCGCCGACGTCAAGGATATCGCCGAGACCAAGCTTGCCGAGATCGACCGCAAAATCCGCGAACTCTCGCAACTGCGCCGCACGCTGGAGCATCTTGTGCATGCGTGCCACGGCAATGACAGGCCGGACTGTCCGATCCTCGAAGGACTTTCGGACGGCGGCTGACCATGTTGGGAAACGCAGATGGCGCTGTTCAGGAAAGCTGCGGCATGTTCTGATTGGCTGCCAGCGCCGATGGAGCTCCCTCTCCCTCGCCGTCATCCAGCCGATGTTTGATCGCAAGCGCGTAGATCACGTCGAGAATATTGCGGTCTCTCAGATGGGGATCGATCAAGGCGAGAAGCGAGGCCCGGACGATCTTCTTGCTGGTGGCGTTTGGACAACGCGCTTTGACGAAATCATAGAGCGCCTGATCCGTCAGCCCTTCCATGGCGCCGTCTACGAGAGCTTCGTAGACCCGCTTCTTATCTTTCATTCTTTATTTTCCCCTCAAATCAGCGGCGTCATGATCTGTCATATAATTGTCATAAACAATCGCGGATTTGAGGTGCGGCAACGGCATCTTCGGCCCGCATGATTTTTTTAGCCGCGCCGGGAATAAAATCGGCCGCGCTTGCGTATACTCAATCATGGAACGCAAAGAACGCCCCTTCGACGTCATCGGACAGCTTGCAGCGCTCAGGCGCTATGCTCGCTCGCTGGTGCGCAATTCGGACGAGGCGGAGGATCTGGTGCATGATGCGCTGGTGCGTGCGCTCGAGAAGAAAAAGAGCTTCCGCAGCGGCAGCAATCTGCGCACCTGGCTGCTCTCTATCCTGCACAACGCTCATATCGACCGCCTGCGCCAGAACCGATCGCTGACCCGCCGCCATGACGAGGCGGCTGTCGAGGCCGAGCAGTCGCTGCCGGCCGGCCAGGAACATGCCGTGCGCCTGCAGCAGGTGCGCGACGCCTTTTTCGGCCTGCCGGAGGAACAGCGCGAGGCGCTGCATCTTGTTGCAATCGAAGACCTTTCCTACCAGGAAGCCGCCAATGCGCTCGGCATTCCGATAGGGACGCTGATGTCGCGCATCTCCCGCGCCCGCGCGCAATTGCGCGAATTCGAGGAGAACACGCCGCGCAAGTCGCATCTGAGACTGATCGGAGGAGACGGCAATGAAAGCAATTGATCCGATCCTCGATGCCGATCTCGACGCCTATGTGGATGGCGAACTCGATGTCGCCCGCCGCATCCAGGTGGAATCCTATCTCTCAGACCATCCGGCGATTGCCGCCAAGGTCATGGCCGACCTCAGCGTCAAGGGCGAGCTGCGCTTGGCGCTCGCCGGCGAAAGCGCCTTTGGCCGCCCGGAGACCCGCGATGCGGCCCGCCGGCTGGAACGTGGCCTTTCCTATGGCCGCATCTTCCATTCCATGCAGCGCATTGCCGCTGTCGGCATTCTGGTGACCGCCGGCTGGGTGGCACATAATTCCTTCGGCGCTTTCTCGGCAACCGAGGTATCGGCATCGGTGCCGGCACCCGCCTATGTCGAGGATGCCGTCCGTGCCTATCAGACCGCGGCCCTGCGGCAATCGATGCCCCCGCAGACGCCGACCACCTACAGCGCTGACGATATTCGCGCCGCTACCGCCATCGTGATGCCGGAACTGCCTGCGGATTGGAAGGTTGCCGACGTGCAGATCTTCCCATCCGAATTCGGCCCCAGTGTCGAGATGGCGATCGAGCAGTCGGATGGAAAACGGCTGTCGCTTTTCGCCGTTCGCCCGGGGGCATTCGAGGTCAAGCCGGTCAGCCATCTCGCACTTGAGAAAGCAGAAGCCGCCTATTGGCAGATCGGCGAGGTCGCCTATGCGCTGATCGCCGACGAAAGCGGCCTCAATCTCGATCAGGCGGCCGAACGGCTCGCCCGTTCGCTCTATTAGTTCAAACCGAGGAGATCAGCATGAACCCGATCAATTCCCGCTACGGCGCCGTGGCCGGCACCCAGGCCGCCTTCGACGAAGGCCTGCGCCAGCATATGCTGCGCGTCTATAATTACATGGCTCTCGGTCTCGTCATCACTGGCCTCGTCGCCTTCGTCGTTGGCTCGACGCCAGCTCTCTACGTGCCGATCTTCGGCTCGCCGCTGAAGTGGGTGGTGATGCTGGCGCCGCTCGCCTTCGTCTTCTTCTTCTCGTTTCGCATCCAGACGATGTCGGCCAGCACCGCGCAGATCACCTTCTGGGCCTTCTGCGCCGTGATGGGTCTGTCGCTCGCCTCCGTCTTCCTGGTCTTCACCGGGATGAGCATTGCGCGGACTTTCTTCATCACCGCCACGATGTTCGGCGCGACGAGCCTATACGGCTATGTGACGAAGCGTGACCTGTCGCGCATGGGCTCGTTCCTGATGATGGGTCTCATCGGCGTTGTCATCGCCAGCATCGTCAACATCTTTCTGGGTTCGTCCGCGCTGCAGTTCGCCGTCTCGGTGATCGGTATCGTCGTCTTCGTCGGCCTTACCGCCTACGACACACAGAACATCAAGGAACAGTATTCGGAAAACTACGATCAGGAATCGAACCAGAAGCTCGCCGTTTTCGGTGCGCTCTCGCTCTACCTGAACTTCGTCAACATCTTCCAGCTTCTGCTCAACTTCACGGGCGAGCGGGAATAGGGACTGCGCTTCTGGGGGCAATGGAAGCGCAAGAGCGCCTGGTCTGCACTCTGTGACAGGATGGCGGATCGGGTGCTCACTTTAAATACATGGATAACATAGAGCCAGTGTGGCCGGGTCGTCGACCCGGCCGCTTTCGTTTCAGATGATGCCCCAGGCGCGGTAGCGGCCGCGGCCGGTGATTTCACGAATGCCGATCTCGTTGACGAGGTTCAGCGCGCCCCGCGGCGTAATGCGCAGATGCCGGGCAATCATTGCCGCCGAGACCATCGGCCGCGACAGGATGAAATCGGCAAGATCGGGCAGGCTGCTATTCGAGCGGCGGCCGCGGAAGCGCAGCTCCATCTGGGTGCGGGCGAGCGACAACCGGTCGAGTTCCTTCAGCCCGGCCGCAGCCCCCAGATGCATCGCCTCCAGGAAGGCCTGCAGCCGCGTCGCCCGATCTCGCGCCCGGCGACGTTCATGGCGCACCAGCTTCAGCCCGCCGTAAAAAGAAAAGAGATGCGAGGCGACCTTGCCGCGGGCGCGCAGATGGCCTGCGACCAGAAGACCGCCGAGCCAATGCTGACGCCGCAATGGCTCGATCCGTTCCCAGGCTTCGAAAAGGATGATGGCGCCGAGAACCGGCGGCAAGCTGTCAGCCAATGGCAATAGGCTGCGCCACTCGGCAAGCCGCTGTTCCTCGTCCCATTCGTCGTCACCCAGCAAGCCGAGAGGATCGTCATTGCGCCGTGACGGGGCAGCGGCGACCGTCTCGCTTGCCGGCGCCTTGCCTGTATGGATGTCGAGCAGCTTCTGCGAGCGGGCAAGCAGCGCATCGATCTCGGCCATCTCGGCAGCCAGCGGCCCGTCCTCATCCCCGCCCTCTTCGTCGGTCTCGACCGGGACTGCGGGGCTCTTTACTTCAGGCACCGTCCCCTCCCCTTCCCCGAGCGTCGCCGTCAGCGTCGCAAGCCCCGAGGCTCCGAGCGCCCAGGCAGGCTCCCCGGTCCAGATGCGCCGGCGGGCCCGCAGCACGGAATGGGCGATCGTCAGCTCGTGGCTGGGCGCCCGGCTGTCCATATGCGCATCGTGCAAAACCAGATCTTCGACATGCACGAGTTCGCCGGCCACCCACAGCGCGCCGGCGGCATCGAAGAAATGACTGCGTTCGGCAAACCCCTCGCCGACCGGTGAACGCACCACCCGTTCGTCCAGCCGCGCCAGCGCATCCTCTGCTGCGGCAAAGGACGGAAGCAGGGTTTGAAGCATCGCACTGTCGATTTCGTAGCGCATTGTTAAGCTTTACGGTTTTTTACAAATGGAAGCAAAGCAAACGTTTCCTTCCGCCATCTATGACATGGTTAACGGCGCATTTCAAACAGAATGGTCAGGGAAGGAAGCGGTCGAGACGGCTGAGCGACGCGCCGCATATCTTCTAGCTGTCGCAACTGGCGCGAACCTATTTCATCGCCGTTCATCCGGTTTTCCTCGCTGCCGGACCATTTGCCCGCATCAGCGCCATCAGCATCGGCCCAAGCGAGAACTCGCCGCGCTCGGCCCGCCGTGTCAGATCACGCAGATAGCCGCCGGCCGAGTTGATATGGCCGCCCCTTTCCAGGATGCAGGCGATCACCGTCGCGGCGTTTTCCGGCCCCATGACATCGCAGGCCAGTTGATAGGCGCTCGGGCTGACGCCCAGCATGGAACGGACGATGACGGCCGCCGCCATCAGATCCCGCCAGCTGCCGATCCCGCCGCCCGGCCCATAAGCGACGATCTCCGGGCAGGCCTGCAGCACCATCGCAAGTGGGAAGGATTTTGGCGGCTCCCGCCACGGCCGCGGTTCTTCCTCCGGCTTTGCCCCCTGCTTCGGTTCGAAGCTTGGTTCAAGTTCAGATAAGGGGTGTGGGTTTGAATTATGTATGTGCCGACCGTTTTGGCTGTCATTGGCGTCTGATTTTTCTGTTTTCGCCTTCAGTTCCAGCGTCTTGACGATCAATTCGCGGAAGGCTTCGAGATCGGTCAGCAGGCTTTCCATCTCGGCGGCCGACGGGCGGCGCGGCAGGCTTGCCGAAAGCAGCGTGAAATGCCTCTGCATCTCGATCCATTCGCCGGCGATTTCCTCTTCCAGGGCGATCTCGATGAGTTTGCTGATATCGCGTCGGCAGAGCGTCAGCCGCTCCCGCAGACGCTTCCATTCGAGCTTGTCGGCGAGCACCTGAGCCGCCTGTGCCTCGATCTCGCCGGCACGCGCCAGCAGCGGCGCCAGGCTGAAGCCGAAGGCCTCGCCAAGCCCGCCCTCGCCGTTACGGCGAGCGAACCGCTTCCCGTTCGGGCTGTCACGCCGGATGATCAGCCCGGCTTCCACCAGCATCGCCAGGTTCCGCCGTAGCGTCGTTCCGGCCATGCCATGCGTGCGCAGCGATAGCTGCTCGTTCGAGGGAAAGACCACGAAGCCGTTGGCCTCGGCAATCTCGTTCTTTGGATAGAAGGTCAACAGCGCGTTGAGAACGGCGAGCGCACGATCGGATACGCCGACCATGTCCTTTGCTTCGCAGAGCGCGCGAAAAATCTTCCACTTATCGACCGATGCGTCCGGTTCGACCTTGCTGGCGCTTTCCTGGCTTGCCAGCATGCCAAGCGTCATCGATCGGCGCCCAAAGGGCGTCGATACGTATTGAGGCTCCATGTCTCTCACCTTTTTTCAAGGCAAAAGAAATCTACCACCCAAAAGGATGCCGAAGATGCTTGACAGTGATTCGAGGAAGTGCGATTCTCAGATTGTCCAGATATGAGAAAGGCTTCCGCGACGGCAACGTTCGGAGGCTTTTTTCTTTTGCGGCCTAT
>Ga0102593_1001935_pt1 | contig 17734 bp, 18 predicted proteins | sample AraplaCol_mMS_r2_2_FD_76862 | JGI IMG/M metagenome (GOLD analysis project Ga0102593, IMG submission 76862) | Arabidopsis root microbial communities from North Carolina, USA - plate scrape MF_Col_mMS_r2 (SPADES assembly) (version 2) | ecosystem: Host-associated > Plants > Roots > Endosphere...
ATCGTCGTCACTTTTGTCGGCTTTGCGACAAGCATTCTTCCTCGCCCAATCGCGTATTTTCCGTCCAGGTAGCTGAAACAGCAGTTAATTATTGTTGGTCAGCTCAATCGGCCTGCCTGGCACGAATCTTGAGAGCTATTGCGAGGCAGCGGAACGGCCTCCGCATCCGCGTTGCGGGATAACCGCATTTGCTTCGAACACATGAAGGAACGCCAAGCATGGCAGCTCTGCGTCAGATCGCATTCTATGGAAAGGGCGGAATTGGCAAGTCCACTACGTCCCAAAACACGTTAGCCGCCCTTGTGGACCATGGGCAGAAGATCCTCATCGTCGGCTGTGATCCTAAGGCTGATTCTACGCGCCTGATCTTGAACTCGAAGGCTCAGGATACGGTTCTTGATCTCGCAGCAACGAGAGGTTCGGTTGAAGATCTTGAACTCGAAGACGTGCTCAAGGTCGGCTATAAAGGTATCAAATGCGTGGAGTCTGGCGGCCCGGAGCCGGGCGTCGGCTGCGCGGGACGCGGCGTTATCACGTCGATCAACTTTCTCGAAGAGAACGGTGCCTACAACGATGTCGACTACGTGTCTTATGACGTGCTCGGTGACGTTGTGTGCGGCGGCTTCGCGATGCCGATCCGTGAAAACAAAGCTCAGGAAATCTACATCGTCATGTCCGGCGAAATGATGGCCCTCTATGCCGCCAACAATATCGCCAGGGGCATTCTAAAATATGCCGCAGGCGGCAGCGTCCGCCTGGGTGGGCTCATTTGCAACGAGCGTCAGACCGACCGCGAAATCGACCTCGCCGAAGCGCTGGCTGCCAAACTCAATTCTAAGCTCATCCATTTCGTGCCACGCGACAACATTGTCCAACATGCCGAGCTTAGAAAGATGACGGTAATCCAATATGCGCCGGACTCTCAGCAAGCGGCCGAGTACCGGACACTTGCCCAAAGAATACATGACAATTCTGGCAAAGGCACCATCCCGACCCCCATCACCATGGAAGAACTTGAGGACATGCTTCTCGATTTCGGGATCATGAAAACCGATGAGCAGATGCTTGCCGAACTTCAAGCCAGGGATGCGAAGTGATAGCTGCCCAGTGATCACACTGATACGAGCGTGCAGCGACACGCAAAGCGCTCGCCATCCCGTGAGGGAGGTTTCGCCAATGAGGCTTCATCCGGATTTTCTAAGGGGTAGGGCAATGAGCCTCAAATACGACAATGACAGTGGCTTCCACGCGAAGCTTATAGCAGACGTGCTGTCGCAATATCCGGGCAAAGCAGCGAAGCGCCGCAGTAAACACCTTAGCGTGGCAACGAGCGAAAAGGACGCCGGCGAGGACCCAAACACGATTAGCGAATGCGAGGTAAAGTCGAACATCAAGTCTGTTCCTGGCGTGATGACGATCCGCGGATGCGCGTATGCCGGTTCAAAGGGCGTCGTCTGGGGACCCATCAAGGATATGGTTCACATTTCACACGGGCCGGTCGGCTGCGGTCAATACTCCTGGTCGCAACGTCGCAACTATTACGTCGGTCTGACAGGCATCGACACTTTCGTGACGATGCAATTTACCTCCGATTTCCAGGAGAAGGACATCGTTTTCGGCGGTGACAAGAAACTGGAAAAGGTCATCGACGAGATTGCTGAGCTTTTCCCGCTAAGCAATGGCATCAGCCTGCAGTCCGAATGTCCGATCGGTCTGATTGGCGATGACATTGAGGCCGTAGCGCGAAAAAAGGCCAAAGAACATACGACGACCGTCGTGCCGGTGCGCTGCGAAGGCTTCCGTGGTGTGTCGCAATCGCTTGGCCACCACATCGCCAACGACGCAATTCGAGATTGGGTCTTCGACAAGAAAGACTTAAAATTCGAGCCGGGTCCTTACGACGTCAATGTCATAGGCGACTATAACATTGGCGGCGATGCATGGGCGTCGCGCATCCTGCTCGAAGAGATCGGATTGCGCGTGGTCGGCAACTGGTCGGGAGATGCAACTCTCGCCGAAGTGGAGCGCGCTCCGAGAGCTACGCTCAACCTCATTCACTGCTATCGGTCGATGAATTACATCTCCAGACACATGGAGGAAAAATATGCCATTCCTTGGATGGAGTATAATTTCTTTGGCCCATTCCAGATCGAAGCCTCGCTGCGCAACATAGCCAAGCATTTCGGGCCGGAGATCGAAGATAGAACGGAAACAGTCATCGCCAAATACCGACCCTTCGTTTCGGCTGTGGTCGACAAATATTGGCCGCGCCTTTCTGGCAAACGGGTGATGCTCTACATCGGCGGATTGCGCCCTCGTCACGTCATCACCGCCTATGAGGACCTCGGAATGGAAATCGTAGGAACCGGCTACGAATTCGGTCATGGCGACGACTATCAGCGCACCGGCCACTACGTAAAAGAAGGCACGTTGATCTACGATGACGTGACTAGCTACGAACTAGAGAAATTCATCGAGGGAATTCGGCCCGATCTCGTCGGGTCCGGCGTTAAAGAAAAATACCCGGTGCAGAAAATGGGCATTCCATTCCGTCAGATGCACTCCTGGGACTATTCTGGTCCGTATCACGGTTATGACGGCTTCGCGATTTTCGCTCGGGATATGGACATGGCGATCAACAATCCAGTTTGGGGTCTCTACGACGCGCCCTGGCAAAATGACCGCGCTTTGGCGGCGGTTGCTGGGTGAGAACATAGCGTTCGCGCGTAAAAAACGCGCAACGGCTTAAGCGACGCATGTTTCTGGACCGCCCTTGAGCCGCGGCCAGATCGAAAGAGGTGACTCTATGCCGCAATCAGCTGAGAAAACTCTCGACCACGCGCCCCTATTCTGCGAGCCGGAATACAGGCAGATGTTAGCCGAGAAAAAGTTGAACTTCGAATGCCCACACCCTGATCAGGTCGTGTCAGACCAACGCGAATTCACGAAGACCTGGGAATACCGCGAGCAAAACTTGGCCCGCCAAGCCCTTGTCGTCAATCCAGCCAAAGCCTGCCAGCCACTCGGCGCGGTTTTCGCAGCGGCGGGATTCGAGCGAACGATGTCGTTCGTCCATGGCAGCCAAGGTTGCGTTGCCTACTACAGATCGCACCTATCGCGCCATTTCAAGGAGCCGTCATCGGTGGTCTCGTCATCGATGACAGAAGACGCCGCTGTATTTGGTGGCCTGAAGAATATGGTCGACGGTCTCGCCAACACGTACAAGCTCTATAACCCGAAGATGATCGCGGTGTCGACCACATGTATGGCCGAGGTCATCGGAGATGACCTGCATGGTTTTATCGAAAACGCCAAAAGTGAAGGTTCGGTCCCGCGCGATTTCGATGTCCCCTTCGCCCACACACCTGCCTTTGTCGGCAGCCATGTCGATGGCTATGACAGCATGGTAAAAGGTGTGCTGGAGAATTTCTGGAAGGGCACCGCGCGAAATGAAGCCACCGCTACTATCAACATCATTCCTGGATTTGATGGCTTCTGCGTTGGGAACAATCGCGAATTAAAACGCCTGCTCGACTTGATGCAAGTGACTTACATGTTCATCCAGGACGCATCAGATCAGTTCGATACGCCTTCCGATGGCAAATTTCGGATGTATGACGGCGGGACCAAAATCAATGACGTGAAGGCGGCGTTGAACGCGGAGTGGACATTGTCCCTGCAATATTACAACACTCGCAAGACGTTAGATTACTGCAGAGACGTTGGACAAGCGGCGACCTCCTTCCACTACCCTCTCGGCGTCGAAGCTACCGACGAACTTCTGATGGTGATATCGGAGATTTCCAGCAGAGAAATTCCCGAGGCGATCCGTCTGGAGCGCGGCCGACTCATCGATGCGATGGCGGACAGCCAAGCTTGGCTGTATGGAAAAAAATACGCGATCTACGGCGATCCAGATTTCGTTTATGCGATGGCGCGCTTCATCATGGAGACCGGCGGCGAGCCAACCCACTGCCTCGCCACAAATGGCACCTCAGCTTGGGAGGACGAGATGAAGGAACTCCTCGCATCCTCGCCCTTCGGGAAGAATGCACAGGTTTGGCCAGGCAAAGATCTCTGGGCACTGCGCTCGCTACTGTTCACCGAGCCGGTGGATCTCCTGATCGGAAATTCTTATGGGAAGTATCTCGAACGGGACACCGGTACCCCACTGGTTCGGCTGATGTTTCCAATTTTCGACCGGCACCATCATCATCGATTCCCCCTCATGGGTTACCAAGGCGGACTGCGTCTTTTAACGGCGATCCTCGACAAGATCTTCGACAACCTCGATCGCGAAACAATGCACGCGGGTGTGACAGATTATTCGTACGACCTCACGCGCTAAAAGCGGCGGCCGGCCAGGCGGCCTATCTCTTAACCAGATATGAAGGCAGACGAATGTCCTCGCTCAACGCCAAAAACAAAGATGCCTTCCACGAGCTAGCGAGTGAAAAGAGCGGCAGCAAGGGTCCCAAGGCGCGCCTCAGGAATTGCGCGAGGCCAATGGCCCCGGGAACGGCCGTCGGCGGTTGCGCTTTCGACGGCGCCAAGGTCGCACTGCAGCCGATCACGGATGTCGCACATCTTATTCACGCGCCGCTCGCCTGCGAGGGAAATTCCTGGGACAACCGTGGCGCTGCCTCGTCAGGCCCAACACTTTGGCGCACGAGCTTCACGACTGATCTTACGGAAATCGACATCGTAATGGGACACAGTGAACGGAAGCTCTTTAAAGCGATCCGGGAAATCAAGGATGGGTATGCGCCCGCAGCAATCTTCGTCTATTCAACCTGCGTTACGGCGATGATCGGTGACGACATCGACGTTGTTTGCAAGCGAGCGACGGACGAATTTGCCTTACCGGTGGTGCCGGTCAATGCGCCAGGCTTTGTCGGGTCTAAAAACCTCGGCAACAAGCTAGCGGGCGAGGCGCTGCTCAAGCATGTCATAGGTACCGTGGAGCCCGATGAACCAGGCCTTTGCGACATCAACATACTCGGCGAATTTAACCTCTCGGGTGAGTTCTGGCAGGTGAAGCCGCTCTTGGATAAGCTCGGCATCCGCGTCCGCGCCTGTATTCCCGGAGACGCGCGATATCTGCAAGTCGCCTCCGCCCACCGCTCGCGCGCAGCGATGACGGTGTGTTCGACAGCGTTCGTTGCGTTGGCACGTAAGATGCAGGAACGCTGGGACATTCCATTTTTCGAAGGCTCCTTCTATGGCATCTCGGGGACCTCGGAGGCCCTCCGGCGGATCGCCGATCTGCTTGTAAAGAAGGGTGCTGACCCCTCGCTTTTGCATCGCACAGAAATCCTTGTAGCGGAAGAAGAGGAAAAGGTGTGGAAGAGGCTGGAAGCCTACCGACCTCGCCTTGAGGGCAAGCGCGTGCTTCTAAATACAGGCGGCGTGAAATCCTGGTCCGTCGTCCATGCCTTGATGGAGATCGGCATGGAGATCGTCGGCACATCAGTCAAGAAATCGACGCTCGAAGATAGGGAGCGAGTGAAACAGACCCTGAAGGAGGAGAACCTCCTGTTCGAGTCGATGTCGCCGCGCGAGCTTTTCTCGCTTCTGCTCGAGAGAAAGGCTGACATCATGCTGTCGGGCGGACGCACCCAGTATATAGCGCTAAAGGCAAAACTGCCCTGGCTCGACATTAACCAGGAGCGTCATCACGCTTACGCTGGCTATGAGGGAATGGTGCAACTTGCTCGACAAATTGACCTGGCAATCCACAATCCGATGTGGCCGCAGGTGCGCGAGCCGGCGCCATGGGAGCCGGCCTTGGTCGTTTAAAAACGAGCGAAAAGAGAAGTGTAAGCGCAACCAAAACCGCGAGATCACTCGCAAAAAATGTTGAGGTCGTACTATGGCACGCGTCGTATCTCAAACGAAGTCGGCGGCGGTCAACCCCCTGAAGTCGTCTCAGCCGCTTGGTGCTGCCTTCGCCTTTCTGGGCGTCGACGGCGCAATACCGCTGCTCCATGGCAGCCAGGGATGTACGAGCTTCGCGCTCGCACTGCTCGTGAGGCATTTCAATGAAGCGATCCCGCTGCAAACGACGGCGATGAACGAAGCCGCGATAATCGTCGGCGGCGCGGATCGTCTCGAAGAGGCAATTCTCAACCTCAAAACCCGCACACGGCCACGACTGATCGGGATATGCACGACCGCATCGGTAGAGGCCCGCGACGAGGATGTCGCCGGTGACGTCGAAAACATCAAACGCAAGCGGGCGATGGAACTTGCGGGCACCGAAGTGGTACTCGCCAACACGCCGGACTTTGACGGCGCGATAGAGGAAGGGTGGTCCAAAGCTGTTACCGCCGTGATCGAGGCAATAGCGCGACCTGACAAGCAGTATCGCAATCCGAGGAAGATCGCGATCTTGCCTGGCTGGAACTTAACAGTTGCTGACATAGAACATCTGCGCGAGACGGCCGTAAGCTTCGGGCTCGACCCGGTTATTCTGCCCGACGTATCCGGAGCGCTCGACGGCTCCATCCCCGAAGAATGGATGCCGACAACGTATGGCGGCACCAAATTGAAGGAGATCCGCGATCTCGGTGCGACGATGCAGTGTATCGCAATCGGTGAGCATATGCGCCGACCGGCTGAAGCGCTGCAGAGACTGACCGGCGTGCCGTACGTGCTGTTTAGATCGCTGACGGGCCTAGAAAACGTCGATCGCTTTATTCGCGTGCTTGCCGCTATGTCACGCAAACAGACACCGCTCAATGTCCGCCGCAACCGAATGCAGTTGCAGGATGCCATGCTCGACGGACATTCCCATATGGCTGGCAAGAAGATCGCAATCGCCTCCGAGCCCGATCAACTCTTCCAGCTCTCCGACTTTTTTACTGCCATGGGTGCGGAAATTGCGGCCGCGGTCACCACGACCGGCACCTCGAAGGCGCTCGAGATGGTACCGGCGAAGACCGTCAAAGTCGGCGATCTCAGTGATCTGGAAAGTCTCGCCGCAACGGCCGATCTTATCGTCACACACTCGCACGGCCGAGAAGCTGCCAGACGTCTCGGCGTCCCGCTGATGCGGGTGGGGTTCCCCATGTTCGACCGCCTCGGCAGCCAGCACGAGCTTACAATCTTGTACCGAGGGACCCGCGACGTGATCTTCGACTTCGCGAACATCCTTCAGACTAACCACCCCCCGAACCCCTGGCCCACTTGACTCAACCGACAGGCGGGAATCGCAAAAATGAGATCAGTTCGTCGCCTCTCGCAGTTCAATGGCAGATTCCATCACCAGCGGCCGAAACGGCAGTTGGGCGCTTTGCGAACCGCGATCGCCACGCAAGCTATGAAAGGACTGAAAGCGCAGTTTGAATCGGCCAAACGATTGACCAACTACGACGCGATACGCGACGCGTGGACCTTCGTGGAAGCCGCTGGGTTAGAAGACATCTCCGACGAGATCGGAAGACACCGAAGGGAAGGTGAGGATTGCACCGGGACAAAGATAGCGGCGTTAGACAGCTGCCGGCTCGCATTTTGTCTCGCAATGGGCGCGCCTTCGGCGGTCACATTTGTCATAGGCAGAACTCGCTAAATCGGAGGAATCTATGACAAGCTCATCCGTGACTCGCGACGGATCCCGATGGATGCCGGAATATCTGAATTCGATCAACCCTGCCACATGCATCGGCTGCGGCCGCTGCTTCAAGGTCTGCTCACGTGAGGTCATGCATCCCTACGGTATCGATGAAGCAGGCGAAATGCTGGGTGTCTGCGATGGCGAGGACGACTTTAATGGTGAGCTCAGTCGCGTGATCATGGTCATTGATTATCCCGGCCGCTGTATCGGCTGCGGAGCGTGCGCCCGCGTCTGTCCCAAGAACTGCCAGACTCATATCGCCGTTGATCATCGTGCGGTGCACGAATCTTGAATTCCGTTCCGAGCGGTAGAAGCCGCCGGCGCCATCCACAGTGCGAGACAATCGCATCAGTTCGATCTGCCATTCGGAGGCAATCATCACAGGAAACACCAGGTCGAAAGTCGAACGATCTGAAGAGAAGAGGCATTGCACTGTGCATCAAGCCGCGACGTACCTCTCTGTGATTATTCTTTGCGTCGCCGAAGCGACTGTCGCGAGTGAAACCATGGTCATGCCCAACCCGTCCGGACTTGATGTGGTCGACCTCGGAGCATTTAAACCCGCCGACGAGTTCGACAGCCTTCCGGTTACATCCTTGGGCGGCCGACGCGAGCTTCGAAATTTGAAAGCAAGATCCAACCATGAGCTTCTAATGAGGATACTCATGAGAGCATTAGATATTTCTGTCGTTGGAGCAACCGGGGCGGCCTGCAGTTAACCGCCACCTGCGTTAGAGTGCCGGTAAAGACGGGTCATTCCGAGGCGGTATACGTCGAGTTCGACGATCATGTTCGACTAGAACAGGTCCGTGAGCTCCTGGCAAATGAACCTGGTGTTCGACTTTATGCTGATGAAATTCGCGACGGATATCCAACGCCGCGCTGTCTGGGAGATCCCGCAGATGTTCACGTCGGACAGGTCCGAGTAAATCCCGAGAATCCGCGCGGGCTGTGGATGTGGGTGGTAGCCGACAACCTTCAGGTTGGGGCCGCACTCAACGCACTCCTCATCGCACAGCTTGCGATCGCCAATAACTTGATCGGTGAAACATGAAAACGACCATTGTCAATTTTGAGAGCTCGAGTTTTCGAGATCCTTGTCACTACGCTCGAGTTGCTCGGCATTTAGCTGAGCTGCGGACTGCAGGAGGAAGTAAGATTATCGCCGTGGTCAGCGCAATGTCTGGAATGACCGACAAGCGGAAAGCAGCCATGCTTGGCGTCAACGGGGAAACATCACCATCGAATCTCGATGCGGCGCTCACCACCGGCGAAATGCTAACTAAGTCATCGGGTCAAAAATCAAGCGCAACATAAAACATGAATAAGCAAAAATCACCGAGGAAGCTTTCAAAAATCGCCTGTGCCTGCCTGTTGTCGGGCAGCTTGCTGGCAGGGTCGGCGCATGCTGTCACGCCGGACAATGGCCAGATCTTGAGCGGCTTTTGGACCACCGCGAATCTGGTCAAGGAATATTTCGATTGGCGCGGCTGGGCTGGCTGGGGCGCGATTGGCCTGACCAATGTGGTCATTACCGTGGCAACCGGAGAAAGCAATGGCGCCTTTACCCGGGCTCTGTTCACCAATCTTTGCGGCTCTACCGCCGCCGGGTTTGTAGCCGCGTGGAAGCCGGCCACCAGGCCCGGAGCTGCGACGCACATCAAGGCAATCGTCAAGGCCGGGACCGTGACCGCCGCCGCCAGCGCCTGCGGATGGGCGACGCAGGCAATCCTTAGCAAGATCGATTCCGAAATTCCTGCTGCGCAAAGAGCGATCGACAACGCGCAAAGAAACAATGTGCCGAATTACAAGGAAATTGTCGACGACAAGACAAAAGTAAATAACGCATTTCTGGGCATCGAGAAGAATTACCGCGATACCGCGCTCGCCTTGAACAAGGCGGCGGATCTGATGAGCCAATACCGCAGAAACGGCTGCACGCCCCGCACGCAGTCCACACTCTGCGCCGACCTCTATCGTCGCTGGGCCAATGCGCAAGCCGAGGCTGAGCAGAAACTGCTTGCCTTCAACGATGACGGCAAGACGATGTCCGCCAACGTCAAGGAACTGGGTCACGACGTGAAATCTTGAATTGAATTGGCCCGTTCGAATCTTCGGCCGGCCCGTTGAAAGCAGTGGGCAAGCGTCACACTCTGAGGAAAAAATGCCGATCTACTACTCAAAGTCAACAGGCAAAAAGAAATTGCTGCGCGTCCTTCTCGTATCGCTTACAGCTTTGGCGGTCTATTGCATTTACCAGTCGGATGAAATTGCACCAACGGCCGAGGTGTTGCCTGCCGACCGTCAAGCTCCCGTTCGATTCGATCTGTTGAATCCGGCGCAATATGCATTGCAGGCCAAGGATTACGGGGGGCATCCCGCCTACGGCGCAGCGATGCTGGCGCGGGTATGCGCCAGCTATTTCGAATCTAGGAGCAATCACGACCAGGATCTGGCCGACGCCGCAAAACTGGAAAAAAGCGGCGACAGGAACTTCGAAGATCTTGTCGCCGCCACCGCTTTCAAAATTCGCACGATGGAGGTGCAGTGCAGCGGTGTCACCGCGGAAGACATCCGGAATTCCGGCGATTTGCTGCGCGAAGCCGCAGCCGCGGGGGATGTCAATGCCAAGGCCATTGTCTTGTTCGAGGATTTCCGCGCCGCAGATGCCGCCCGGGCCGAAGCCAAGCTGGCCAACAAGGCCTTCATCGTCGATCCCGCCGTTTACAAGGATTGGCTGAACGAAGCGGTGCATCTGACCGAACAGGGAAATCTGAGAGGCGCCCAGCTTGCCGCCTTGTTGACCGGCGTCAGCGCCTACGGGCAAAAAGACATAACTACATCGGCCATGTGGTCCATGGTCGCCCAACAATCCAAAGGGGAGGCATTCGATTCCGGCAAATTCTCTTTCGAGACGGAGCCATACAACGAATTGAGCAGTGCACAAAGAGCCGCAGCCACCGAGCGCGCAAAGGATGTTTTCGGCACGTGTTGCAACCAGCCTTCGGCGCAAGCCCAGGAGGCGCCCTGACAGAGTGATCGCCGCACCGGAGCGCGAGGAAATCGGACAGCTTCCGGCGCGCTGAATCTCGGATGGCAGGCCGTTAACCCGCCTTCCTGGTCTTGGCGGCCGTCTTTTCCAAGGCTGCCTTTCGGCCGGCGCCGCCGGATTTGGCAGCGGTCTTGGCACTGCGCTTCTTTGTCGCCGCAGTGCTGGACATGTCGCCGACCAGCTGCTCGGCGATCTTCATTCCGTCGCAGTCACCTTGGCGCCCTTGACGCCCGCGGCCGGCAGATCAAGGCCTTCCAGCGTCTTGACCTCGTCGCCCCAGCGCAGCAGGTTCAGCACCAGCACCAGCACCAGCACCTTGCCCGAAGGCACCAGTCCGGCCACGCGCTAGGCGCACAACGCACTGGGCCAGCGCGCCTTCAGACCGAGCCGCTGTACCCGCCCAGCCAGGGCGACGAGGCCGAGCCGGGCTTCATGGCGATGTTGACACCGTCGTGGCTGCGTGTTTCGGCCAGCAGCGCTGTGATTTGGAGAAGCTTGTCACTGGGCTGTGCGGTGATCTCCCCCGACCAAGCCTCGACGCCGACGAGAAGCCCGTTCTGCTTAATCAGTCCCTCTTGCTCAAGGTGCGCTCGGAAATCAACTCGGTCGTGGCCATCGGCCTGCGCCGTGCCTTTGAAATTGCCGTACTGAACACTTGCATGGAAGTTTTCCGTTGTATGTCCGCTCCTCATTTGGAGCGGCAAGCATAAGACGGAAGGGCGCGGTGAGTTCAAGAAATCGCGCCGGCGCCCATTCTAGAATCTCTGCGCAGGATGCGATCGGCCAACGGCGATAGAAGCGCCGGCGAGGAGATCCGGCCACCCGCAGTCGTTTTTCCACCTCGGCCAGCACCAGAACGCCACAGCTGGAGGACAACATGCCGCCGTCGAAACGGGCGACGACGGACTTGCCGCCCACCGATGAAAAACCGCTCAGCGGCAGGGTAAGATCATTCATGGCGGGTGTGGTCTCCGGGAAATGATTCGGATCGGCCTTAGCAACAAAATCCTATGTTATTTCAACGGCTTGTACTACTTCCGCCAACCTACCATGAGTTTTCCGGGCTAAGTGCCTGCCTGTTGGATGCTGCAGTCAGCTGCCTTGGGATTCCCGTAACGTCTTTGAACGGCTATGTCCTCGGGATACCCACTAATTCAGACTTCGGCCGAGCGTCAGTAAAAAGCGTGGATCCTCAGCCAATCAGGGCTGCACTTCAGGAGCATGACATTGTCATTGCCGCGGGTGGTCAGACAATTGATCAGTCGGGCAGACTAACGTTTCTCGGCAGAAACAGCTCAGATCTGACAGCAGTCGTGACCGCAGCTATGCGGGGAGAGCAAGCCTGCCAGATATATTCAGATGTTAAGAGCGTCTACACGGCAGATCCCAATCTTGTCCCAGGGGCACGATTATTCCCGAAGATTGCGTACCGGACAATCGTGCAGATGTCGCGGCATGGCGCAAAGGGCAGGCTCTCGCTTGTCGAAAAATTGTACGTCTCCGTTGTATAATGGGGCGCCGCGATTTCTGTTTCTGCGCTGGGATATCTGAGAATTGAGTTTGCTGTCGCAGATGCTGTCATAGCCGCCGCACTTCTTGATCCAGCTCGAGCCCAGGGTACGATCTAACCCCGATTGCGGTTGCGAAGATGAGCGCGTTGCCGGCAGATGTGGTGCCGGGCACATTTCGGCACAAAACATTCCTTGACCGCCTACGACCCAGAAACAGGAGCCGCGCCCAAAATAGAAATGTCAGACTTGGCCAGCGCAAGCACCGCGGGCGTGATCCAAACTCACCCAAGGGCTAGCTTTCATAGAGTCGCGCCGCTTGGGGCAGGATTTTTCAGTTCAGGTCCAAGCATGATAGCCTCAGAAGCCTGCGACCTTGGCGAGTGCCCGCTTCTCGCGGCGGCGCTGGACCGAAGAGGCGATGTTCATTGCCTCCCTGTATTTCGCAACGGTGCGGCGGGCGAGATCGACGCCGCCCTTCTTCAGCATGTCGACGATATCGTCGTCGGAAAGCACCGCCTCCGGGCTCTCCTGCAGGATCAGCGCGCGGATCTTGTGACGCACGGCCTCGGCCGAATGGCTGTCGCCGCCGGCGACGGCGCTGATCGAGACGGTGAAGAAATATTTGAGTTCGAAGAGGCCGCGCGGCGTCAGCATATATTTATTCGACGTGACGCGGCTGACGGTGGATTCATGCATCTTGATCGCTTCGGCGACCGTTTTCAGGTTCAGCGGGCGCAGGTGATCGACGCCGTGCAGCAGGAAGGCGTCCTGCTGGCGGACGATTTCGCTTGCCACCTTCATGATGGTTTTTGCCCGCTGGTCGAGGCTGCGGGTCAGCCAGTTGGCGCTCTGCAGGCAATCGGAGAGGAAGGCGTGGTCCTCGCCGTTCTTCGTCACACGGGAAAAATAGGACTGGTTGACCAGCACGCGCGGCAGCGTATCCGGATTGAGCTCGACCAGCCAGCCGCCGTCCGAGGCGGACCTGACGACTACATCCGGAGTGATCGCTTCGGAAACACCCGCTTCGAAGCCGCTGCCGGGCTTGGGATTGAGCTGACGGATCTCGCCGAGCATGTCGAGAAGATCCTCCTCGTCGACGCCGCAAAGCCGCTTCAGCGTGGCAAAATCACGCCGGGCGAGCAGTTCGAGGTTTTCGACCAGAGCCTGCATGGCCGGGTCGTACCGGTCCTTCTGTCTGAGCTGGATCGCCAGACATTCGGCCAGGCTACGGGCGAAAACACCCGGCGGATCAAGGCTCTGGAGGGTGGCGAGCACGCGCTCGGCCTGTGCGAGGCTCGTGCCCAGCCTCTCGCCCGCCTCGACGATATCGGCCTGCAGATAACCGCAGTCGTTGAGCTGGTCGACGAAATTCTGCGCGATCAGCCGGTCGGCCATGTCAGGCAGGGCGAAGGGGATCTGCTGGGCGAGATGATCGCGCAGCGATACCTGGCCGGCGCCGAAATCGTCGATATCGTAGTCGGCGCCCTCGCCGCTGCCCGGCATCGACTTCCACTGGCTGACGAGCTCCGGCGCGTCGAGGCGCTGCGGGGCCGCGTCGTCAGGAAAGACATCGGTGTAGTTGGCGTCGAGCTCGTCGTTCAGCCGGCTGGTGCTGGCGCTGCCGCCATTGTCGTACCAGTCGCTGGAGGGCGCCTCGGCGCGGTTGTCATAACCATCGTCCCCACCGGCATCCGGCTGATGAGCATACTCTCCATCTTCGGTTTCGCAGCAATCGCCACCCGCCTCGTCGTCGTCCTGAAATTCGAGCAGCGGATTCTGTTCCACTTCTTGAGCGATAAACTGGCTGAGTTCGAAATGATTCATTTGCAGCAACTGGATGGATTGCATCTGTTGCGGTGACATCACTAGGGACTGGGTCTGGCGCAGGAAATGATTGGCGGAAGGTTTCATGATAAAGTTCCACTTAATTCTCGGGTCCATGCCTGATCATGACCTCAGAGCACGGAGATCGATGCCTTAACGTGAAATTGGCACGCTTGGCATCATGAACCACTTGGGGCAACTTTGGCGCCTCGGCGCGCAATAGCCTTCAACAAACGTGCCAAACCATCGACTGGATTCCAAAAAAGAATATGCTTAAGTTTCAGTGATTTATGGCGAACAGTGAACTTGGTTACGAAAGGGCATTTGTCGCGAAGCCGACAAACGACGGTGCAGATTGTCGCGACTGTCCATATTCCTTTCGTGTTGGACCCAGTGTGTGGTTAGGGTTTTCGTTGATCGGTTTCGTCCTCGGCGAGGATTCGCCAGGCGGCGCCTTGAAGGTCGTCATACTGGCCGCTCTTCAGCGACCAAAGGAATGCCAGGAGTCCCATTCCTCCCATCAGCAGCGCGATCGGTATGAGGTAGATCAACATGTTCATGCGGCTTTGACCTGCGCGCTTCTGCCGATCCCCCCTCGAATTTGCATATCCCGACGCTTGCCGAACGCGTTCAGGCGCAGCGCGTTCGTCACGACGATGATTGAAGATGTCGACATTGCCACCGCCGCTATGAGCGGCGTCGCCAGTCCGGCGATGGCGATCGGCACAGCCAGAACGTTGTAACCGATGGCGAGAGCGAAGTTCTGCCGGATGAGGCCGGCGGATCTTTGCGCAACGGCGATCGCTTCCGGAACAGCGTCAAGGCGATCATTGAAGAAAACGAGGTCGGCGGCCTGTCTGCCGATATCGGAGGCCGTGGCCGGCGCCATCGAAACATGCGCCGCAGCAAGTGCCGGGGCGTCGTTGATACCGTCGCCAACCATGAGTACGCGACGACCTTCGCCATTGAGCCTCTGGCATTCCTCGACTTTCTGTTTCGGCGTCAGAGAGCCCAAAGCCGTGTCGATACCCAAAGCATGCGCGGTACTGTCGACGACGGTCTGCCTGTCGCCCGACACGATCAGGGTTCCAAGGCCGGCTGCCCCGAGCCGGTCGATGGCCTCGCGAGCACCCGGACGAAGCGTGTCGTCAAAGAAGAAGCGAGCAAGATCGACGCCATTCTTCGACAAGACTACTTCCGAAAACGGATTATCGGCGGTGCGGGACACGAAGCTGGTTCCGCAGGCAAACGCAGTGTTGCCCAATCGATAGACATCCGCTCCGTTCCTGGCCTCCAGTCCCCCGCCGGGGATTTCCGTGACGCTGTCGAAGGGCATGGGGGCGGCTTCGGCGTCCCGTACCAGAGCCCGAGAAAGAGGGTGCCGCGAATGCGCGGCCAATCCGCGGGCGATTGCAGTGGCGCTCTCTTCCATGGTGTCCACTCCGACAAGGCGCGGACTGCCCATCGTCAAGGTGCCCGTTTTGTCAAAGGCTACGGTGTCGGTCTCGGCCAGTCTTTCGAGTGCTGAACCGTCCTTCACCATGATGCCCTTCCGGAAAAGCTCCCCCGCGGCGACGACCTGGACCACGGGCACGGCAAGGCCCAATGCGCATGGGCAGGTAATGATCAGCACGGCTACCGCGACCAGCATGGCCTGTTTCCAGTCTCCGCCCAGAAAACCCCAGGCAAGAAAGGAGACCAGCGCCAACAGATGCACGACCGGGGAATAGAGTGCCGCAGCACGGTCGGCGATCCTGCGATAGCGAGCTCTTCCGCCCTCGGCTGCTTCCATGAGGCCGATGATCTCGGAAAGAAGCGAATCCTTGGCGATTCTCGTCGCCCGCAACACGAGCGAGCCGGTCAGATTCATCGCACCCGAACTCACTTCAGTGTTGCTGACGACGGCAACGGGGCTGCTCTCGCCGGTGACGATGGACAGGTCCACGTCGCTTTCTCCGCTGACGACTATGCCATCGACGGGAACCCGTTCGCCTGCGGCTATCGAGATTTCATCTCCAACCGCGACCTCTTCGACCGCAATAAAACGTCGCGACCCGTCCGGATTGATGAGCAAAGCTCCGCGCGGGGCCAGTCTTGCGAGTCCGTTGATCGCCGCCCGAGCCTTTTCCCGCATGACATGATCGAGGGTTCTGCCGATCAGCAGGAAGAAGAGCAGCGAGACCGAAGCGTCGAACCACGCATGCTCGCCGTGATGGATGGTCTCCCACAATGAAACGGCGTAGGAGAGCGTCACGGCGAGCGAGATGGGAACGTCCATGTTGGTGCGCCCGTGCCGGAGCGCATTCCAGGCCGATTTGAAGAAGAAGCGCCCCGCATAAACCAGCGCGGGCGCTGCTATCATCGCCGAGATCCAATGAAACATGTCGCGCGTCGCGGCATCTGCGCCCGACCAGACCGATACTGAAAGCAACATGATGTTGGCGGCCGCAAAACCGGAAACGCCGATCGCGAGGAGAAGCTGATTTCTGGTCCTGTCGTTCTCGGGAGTTGAGGGCGTGAAGAGATGCGCGCGATATCCGGCCGAGTTGATCGCTGCGAGGATCTTGGACGGATCGGTTGCGCGCGCCTCGATCTCTTCCTGGTAGACGCAGGTCACCCTTCGAGCCGTGAGATTGACTCGCGCTGTCTTGACGAAGGGAAGCGCCAACAACGCCCTTTCGACGGTCGAAATGCAGCCGCCGCAGTGAACGTCGGGAACACTCAGGTCCAGCTGACGCAATCCCTCGCCGAGCGGCTGGCTGGCAAGGCGAACCTCTTCGGCACTGGATGATGTCGTGCTGAGGGCAAGTACGCTTTCCGCGTCCATGGTACAGCAGGTCATTGGCCTAACTCCGCGGTATCGATGCGTTTTGCCTCATGCATGACGACCACGCCGCCGTTTCGCGAAATGGCCTCGACGATCCAGTCACCTTCAGCTAGGCCATGTTCCGCTTCGAACTGCCCCGCGGCGATCTTCCTGAGCGCAAGGTGGAAGTCCTCGTGGTCTCCGACGGGCCGTTTGAAATTCAGAACGACGTCGTCGACGATCGCAGGCGATCCGCTCCTGTCGTGAATGTCGTAGCGGATCTCGTTGCCCCTTATGGAGAGCGTGCCCTTGATGCCGGAAGTGGCCATTGCCTTCATTGCGGCCGCTTTGCGGTTGAACTCCTGACTGGCGACATAGGTGTTTTCCACGACCAGACCGCTCCAGCTGGAAGAGGCATAGACGGCCATGGTGACGTTCACCGCGATCACCACGCAAAAGAATGCCGAGGTCGAAAGCAGCATGTGCAGGCCTGTAAAACCTTGAGCGGAGGTCTTCATTTGATGTCTCCCGGTGCATTGAACGCTGCGCGGTAGGTTGCCCGATCGGCATGATCGGTATCTTCGACGACGAACAGAAATTCATTGATCGCGGCTCCGGTAGGCTTGCGCGTAACGAAGACCTTGAGCGTCGTGGCCGCGTCGGGTTCGGCATGGACTGTAAAGCTGCGAGCGTCTTCCTTGCTGAACTCGGGAATACGCATCGTCGCCCCCTCCAGCCCGACCAGGCTTATGTTCACATCCCTCGGCGTCGGCACCATGTTCAGGACACGAAGCGTGTAGCCATTGCGCAGAGAGCCGTCGCTTTCCAGAACATATTGGGGATTTCGGTCGTGAACGACGTTGAGTTCAAGGCGCTCGCGAAAGGCGAGATGGACCAGCATGGCCACGCCGACCGACGCCCAGGCA
>Ga0102593_1001940_pt1 | contig 17668 bp, 16 predicted proteins | sample AraplaCol_mMS_r2_2_FD_76862 | JGI IMG/M metagenome (GOLD analysis project Ga0102593, IMG submission 76862) | Arabidopsis root microbial communities from North Carolina, USA - plate scrape MF_Col_mMS_r2 (SPADES assembly) (version 2) | ecosystem: Host-associated > Plants > Roots > Endosphere...
TCTTCAAGCGGCGGACTTTCCATTCTGTTGGGCGCTTTACGAAGCATCAACCCAAACCTCGATCGCGCCGTTCATGAAGAGAAGCTGGGTGAGCTCGGACGAAGAGAATCGCTTCCGCTCAATATGGACCACTGACAACGCTCAACTCATCGTATGCGACAACCAACCAGCGGGTTGGTTTTGCCTCAAGGAAGGCCCTCAGTCGGTCGTTGTCGAGCACTTCTACGTGGCACCTTCACACCGGAAGCGCCGCATCGGCTCGATCCTCATGGGATACATCATTGATGAGGCCAAGAGGCAGGGCAAGAAGGTGTCCTTGGACGTCATTCACGGCAGCTCAGCGCGGACATTCTTCGAGAAGTTGGGCTTTGCTGAGGTGGTCCAGAAGCAGGTCACAACGGAGCTGAGCAATTAGTCAAATCGATAGGAGGTTCTATGGCGCAAGCGCTGCAGCGTGACGTCGAGGTAGCGTCCGAAGAGCTGAAATCGGCCGGGGCCGATGGCTTTGGCCCCGCAGAGCAGTTTGAACTCTCAGACTGCGAAGTTGAGACATTGCGACGCGCAGCACTCGCTCGGCGCATGCCCTATGAGCCCCTCCGACGAAAGTACTCTAGGGCCGAGCTCATGCGCTACGGGCTGGTCCGCGAGGGGTACACGCGGGAAGAATTGCGCGAGAGGGGCATAGGGCCCGGAGCCGTCACGTCGTTCGACCAACTGGCGAAGGACGCCACAGACCTGCTACCCGTTGAAACTCCGTTCGGTTCAGGTATCAAGAAGTGGCAACTGCCTGTAGACATGATGCCGCTACGCGTCTTCCAGACGATCTTCCCTCCTGGGACGCACGTGCGTAGCCATGTTCATCCTCCTCATTCTGACGAAGCTCCTGGCGGTGGCCTTCGGATCATTTCGCGCGGGTCGATCACTTACAAGGGTCAGAAGTTTGGGCCGGGGGACTGGTTCTTCGCACCGAACGGAGAGCCCTATGAGTTCCGCACTGATCCAGATGTAGAAACGATCGTGTTCTACAAGTACGCGTTCTTCGCCGTCGAGCAGGGGAACAGGTTCTCGCACCCTCACGCGGCTGATCAGGAAGGCTAGACGAGTCACTTGTTTCGGCGGGTCCCAAGGGTGCTGCCGGCGGCGCCCGTTCCGGTCGTGTGATGCACAGGAAAGATCTGCACAGCAGTCCCGGTTCGTATCGGTCGCCATTGCCGAGACTCCACCCGAGCCCCGCTGCCCGCGTGGCATCGAGCTCGAACTGCACCGAGGCGCGATGACGATCCGGCTGACGTGGCCGACGGTCGCGGGCAACGAGTTGCCTGACACAAGCAGGTGAGCCCCGACTTCGGGTGTGTTCACTCGTGGTCTCGTGCCAGGTCGTGCTAGCAGGGCGCGAGGCAGAACGCCATCAGCGATCTTCCCTTAATCAGATCTACGTGGTCTGATACCTCTTCTGCCGGGAGTGGGAGCGCATGGCGAGCAAGCCCTACCAGGAACTTACTGATATCGAAAGGCTGCAGAAGCAGTGGCACAAGCTCTCGGGCCTTCACTCCCGAGAGGAGTGGTCTGCCGCGATCGTGCGTGCGGCGACGGCCGCCGAGTTGGCAGCCAACCATGCCATTCGCGCCGAATTTGCGGCGCGCAGCCACTTTGATGGCGCGTTCGTCGACAGCCTGCTCAGGTGGGCGAACGGGTTGAGTGGAAAGCTACGCAACCTGCTCGTGCCCCTTGTTGCTAACGATCCAGCAAAGCGAGGTTCCATGGCCGCCCTGCAGACGCTTGCCGATCGTGTGAGTGCGAAGCGAAACGCCATCGCGCACCAAGGGGAGTTCTGCAACGAGCAGGAAGCGACGGAGGCCATTGCCAACGCTCGCAACTTCATCACCGGCCTCGTGACGCTCTACGAACCGCAGTTCAAGCTCAAGGATCGTGGCACGACCAAGAAGCTCCGTGAGTAGCACCGACAAGCAGTTTGGGCTAGAGGCACGATTCGGTCGTTTCGTCGAATCGCTTCCCAATGCTGAGGTCATTGATCGGCTCGAACTGCCCTCCAATCCCACGCGCCGCCGCAAAGCAGACTATCTGCTTGGTGGGCGCAGCGTCATTGTTGAGCTGAAAACACTGTCGGACGATGTGTCCCACAAGGTTGAGGCGATGGCAGACCGTCATCGAGAGCGGGACGACTGGCCGTTGTTCTATGGAACGGCGGATGTGAGCAAAGTGCTTGCGCACCTGCCGGACGGTGAGGCGATCTACGGAAAGCTGGTCAATGCGCTCGGCCGATCGGTAGAAGACGCCGTCCGGTCAGCTGAAGAACAGATCACACATACAAGGGAGGTGCTTGGCCTTCCCGATGCGGCGGGCGTACTGGTGATCCTGAACCAGGCCGTGGAGATTCTTGACCCGTACGTAGTGGGTCACCGCGCTGCGCAACTCTTGCGGCGCCCCCGGACGGGCAACAACGCGTCCGAGAAGCTGAACTTCGTCTGGTTGCTCTTCGAGAGCCACGCCATGGGGAAAGTTGCTGGCATACCCGCGGTCCCAGCCCTCCTCATACGTGCAGATGGTGCCTCGCGGTTCCCGTGGTTCGATGCGTTTCACAAGGACGTGGTTCGCCGTTGGGCAGAGTGGAACGGTGGTATTGCCTTCGAGGGCGATGCACACGATCCTTCGAAGATCCACTTCAGCCCTATGAGGGATGTGCGCGAGCCAGCGCCTACTCGGATTCCACGGCACGAGCTGTGGCGCCGACGGTATCGAGCCAATCCCTATCTACGTGCGCTTAGCGATGAAGGCGTGCTGGCCCGAGGCGCGGACATCGTGCGCCGCCTCATGCCGCACTTCATCAAGGGCGGGCCGGGCTACGTCCCCGAAGCCGCGAACCCACTGATGGAGGAGTTCACGCACTTTCAGGAAGAAGCGAGCTTTCGAGCGCTGGACCTGCGGGACATGCCGATGCATGGTGGGACATGACTACCAAGAGAAAGCGCTCCCAGGCGACCAGCCGAGAGGGAATCAACTTCGTGCGTACGCTGGTCGAGCGCCACAACTGCGCGTTCCAAGAGATCGATCTACAGAACGACCTTGGAAACGATGCCTACGTCGAGTTTGTGGTCGAGGAAAGCGCCACGGGTTGCTGCGTAGTGCTGCAAATCAAGTCGGGCTCTTCATACCGCGCTGCCGGTGGACGCTACGGGTTCCAGTCCGATAGCGACCACTTCGAGTACTGGGCCTCTCACACGCTGCCCGTGCTTGCGATCATTGTCGACCCCGAAGCGAGCAGGGCGGCCTGGGTTGACATCACCGACCATCTTCGACGCAACCCTGCGGCGGTCAAGGAAGGACCCTTCAGCATTTACGCTGACCAAGACTTCTCAGAGTCTTCGTTTGCTGAATTTCGGCAGCACTGCCTGGCCTACCGCGACCCATACAGCCGCGAGCAGAACTTCGGGAGGGCTCTGGACGCCTTTGCCGATCGAGCGGACGATGAACGCTGCTTTGACGGACTACGGGCACTGTTTGCGTTCCATAGGCAGCAGGTAGCTACCTGGTACTACTTAATCTCCTGTCTCTCCAACTTCCAAGGGCACAGAGTCCTGCGCCCTCTCGTTGCACGTCTCTGCCACATCCCCACGCATGGAGACATCTTCTGGAGCCGACAGAACATCATCGAGGAAGAAGTCCGTCAGGAGGTGCTCCGACTAATGCGTCAGTTGTTTGACCGCAGGGACGCGCTCACAATGCTCTCGGCGATCGACGATGCGGGCATTGATCGGGGAACCATCGGGCAAGCGGTACATGCGCTGGTGGACACCATGGCAAATGTGCCGGCAGTGATGGAGTCGATCGCAATCGATCAGAGCCAGAGCGAGCGCGTTCGCCACAGCGCGATCCTGTTCGCAACCAGCTCGGCCCAGTGGCAATCCCCTGCGGTCGCTCTTGATCTCCTGGATCGCATACGGGCTTCGATTGCCAGCGATGACGAACTGCGCGCCGTGATTGATTGGTTGGCAGGCGATCTGAAACAGTACGGCCGTGTGTCGTTCTACTATTGAGCTTTACGTAACCCATGACATCACCAGAGCTCTGCTTGCTTCCAGCACGCCGTGATGATCGATTGCCGCCGTTGCCCACTTTTGAGCTTGGCGCGTGCGGTGGTCTTGAGCTCCTGCAGAGAGCGGGGACAGAAGTTGGCAAGCGCATGCCGCTTGAGCCAGGCCCAGAGGTATTCGACCGGGTTGAGGTCGGGCGCATAGCCGGGCAACAGCGCCATCTGCACGGCGCCCTTGGTGCTGTCGAGGTAGTCGCGCACGATGCGGCTCTTGTGCTGAGCAGCCCCATCCCAGACGATGAGAAGTTTGCGCTTGAGGTGCGCGCGAAGTGCCTTGAGGAAGTCGATGATCTGCGCGCTCTTGACCGCCCCGTCGTAGAGCCTGAAGAGGAAGTTCGCGCGGCTCATGCCGGCGACCGCCGAGATGTGCTTCCAGTTGAAGTGGAACTGCACGACGGGCGTGCAGCCCTTGAGGCCCCAGGTTCGCACCCGCGTTGGCCGCTCCGACAGTCCCGATTCGTCGATGAAGACGATCAGCCGTCGCTCGGCAGCGCACTTTTTTTGAGCGCGGGCCAAGTCTTTCGCTTCCATTCGAAGACGGCCAGGTCGTCACGCTCCACGGCGCGCCGGTCGGGCTTCTGCGAGCTGAAGCCCATCGAGCCGAGCAGGCGCCAGACGTGCACCTCGCTGAACTGCACACCGTACAGCCTCTCGATGAGCGCACGTACTCGCTTGAGGGTCCAAAGCTGCGTCCCGAAGCCATGGGCCATGGCGCCCTGCAGCAAAGCTGTTGCGAGCGCATCGCGTTGGCCCTTGTCCAATTGCGCCGGACGCCCCGGTGCCATCGCCCGAAGTGCCTCGATTCCACCTTCATCGAGCCGAGCCTTCCAGGTGTACGCGGTCTGCCGCGCAACGCCCACTGACTTGGCCGCCTGCGCCGGCGTCTGCCCGGCCAGCATGAGCCTGCCGGCAAGTACTCGTTTGCGCGCCGCTTCCTCTGCATCCGCCATGACCGAATCCTCCAACCATGAGACTCCTTGCACAACGCATGGGTTGAAGAATGGTTGTCATGCATTACGTAAATCTCAATAGACTGGACAGCGACGGCAAACGGATTGACGTGCTCTTCAAGCGACGAATGCTGGACTTCGATTTCACGAGCCAACTTGCGCCGGCCGTACACGCATGCGCCGCCTGGCGGCTTGCCCGCCGCAGCAGCATGCGCCCATGCATTACCGCTTTGCCTGCGATTCACCAACCAGCGCACGAAGGCGCTTCAGCTCCTCGCGCAAGGCGAAAACCTCCTCTTCGATCGCTGCAGTGTGCGCCTTTAGTTGCTCCGCCGCAGTCAGGCGAGGCGCCGTGATCTTGGCAGCCAGGTAAGGTTCGAGCGATTGGGGATTTCGTTGACCCATTCGCAGACTGACCGTTGCAGCGATGCTTTGGCTAGAGGTGTCGATTCCCTTGTCGATCCGATACTCGGTTTCGGAGTCCATCTCGTCGTTGGCGAACTTGCGCCTGAGCGAGTGCGTTGCCGTCCACGCGGGGGCACCCAATGCGCGAAAGTGCCCTGAAAGCAGCTTGGTGATCGAGCGGTCGCGCATCGCTCGTCCGTCGCGATAAGACAGGAACAAGGGACTCGTGCGCTGATCGATCTTCCACCCTCGCGCTCTCGCGAGCGGCAGGAGATAGTTGGAAATGAAATGCGCAATGCGCTGAGCAAGGACTACTGGAAACTCGAACGACTCCTCGTACCCAAACTTCTGCGCGTCCGGCGTCACGTACATGAAGCTGCCCTGCGCTTCGTCGATCTGCCCGTCGAGAAACTGCGCGATCCGAAGCGAGTTGATCGACTCGCGCCGAAATCCCACCGTGTTTGCGATATCAACGATCAGTGCGTTGCGATGAGCAAGATACGGCGACTGGGCCGTTTCATGCAGTCGCTCGATAAGTGAAAACCGGAAATCCTCTGTTGGAACGAACTGGCGGCGGTGCCTCGATCGAATCGCGGTCTTCCTGAAGAGGAGCGGATACTCTTCTCGCACCTGCCGACGCGCGGCGGCGGAATTGCCACGGTGCGCGCGCTCTGTGGACGAACCTTCCGGCAGCGTCGAGCGCACCCCACACCCCTTGCGGCCGATCAGCCCCTCGCGCGTTCGGCCGTTTTGCTGCAGCCACGTCAGCCAGCGGTATACGCGGCGCAACCTCGCGTTGACCGTGCCATTGGCGATTCGAGGGTTCTGTTTCGAGGTCTTCGACTTGAGAATCGCCTTCTTCTCAGCGTCCCTGAAATTCCTCAGATCAACGTCGGTACATCGATCAACGGCGATCGCATGGTCCTGAAGATACTCATAGAAGCGCTTGAGGAAGTACGAGTGGTCGGTGACGGTCTTGGCGTCCAACTGCTCTTCGTCCGCCATGTAGATCGTGTAGTCGGTGAGGTCATCGACCACCTGGTCCGCAACGAGGTCGTAGAAGACGACCGCCACTTGTTCCATCTCGGCGTGGGCAGACAGAATCAGCCGCAAAGAGCCTGGGGAGACGCTCATACGGCCTTCAGCGTTGTCCGCTTGGCGAGCGCGCTCAGGCGGGTGTTCTCTCGCTTCAAGGCGGCGATCTCGCCATGCAACTCTTTGACCTGCTCTTTCGCCTTTGCGGCGGTGCTCGCAACTACCGCCTCCAATGCTTCGGTTTTCGCGCGCTCCGTGGACACCGCGCGCCGCGCGCGGATCAGTTCCTTCTCGGCAATCTGCCTGAGCCGGTTGGCGAGTGCGATTTTGCGAAGGAGTGCAGCCCGAGACTGTTCTTTCGCGCTGGCCTGAGCATTGCTCTGACCGATCGCGCGGATGCGTTCAATGACTAGGACGTGCAGGTCTTCATGCTTCTTCAGCGTCGCGTTCGAATTCTTGAAGAAGGGAATCACACGAGAGCGAACCTCTTGGCGCAAGGCGACAGATTCCCAACCATTGAACTGCCGCGGCGAGCGAGGAAGATCTTCCAGCGTCAGCGCGCCGTGGCTGGACGCGTCAGCGGCCTGCAGCCCGCCGGCCGCGCGCGACAGATAGTCGGCCAAGAGGTCGAGCTTTGCAGCGATGTTGCGCCGGGCGACCTCGGCGTTGTGGGCCGCAATCGAAGGTGCTGGTCTTCGACCCTGTGGCGCTCGCGGCAGACCGACGGAGCGCGTCAGTTCATCCGAGCTTCGTGTAGCCATATCGCCTTCTGTAGGTTCTCGCGCAGACGCACGCGCTGATTCGACTGGACCGTTCCGACGGCCTGGGTCGCGATCTCCCTGTCCAACATTTCAAGGTCCATTTTCTGCCCTTGCAGGTGACCCTCGCTGACCCAGTGAAGCGAACACCTCGAACACACGTCGGCCGAGGCGTTCTCCGGCGCGGGTCCGCTCCCAGGACCCTCTGCGCACTTCGCGCTGCGCGCCGCGGACCGCCCCGCGAGGCAATCACCGTGGGGGAGTGGACGGATCGCATGACCGCGTCTCTCCACCACCGCCGCCAGCCGCTTCGTTTGCGCATCCTTGTCCAGACGGCTGTAATCGACGGCAGCGGTCAGACGACGCTGCAGCCGCAGCAGCAGCGCAGGAAAGCCGCCTGAAGCGGGCGCACCGCCGACGAGCCCCTTGATGGACTCGTACAGCTTTTCGCTGCCCACGGCCTTGATCTCTTCCGCCAGGTCGCGCAGATCGCTTTGCATCGCCGCCCGCACTTCCTGGGGCTGCTTCTTGATGGATGCGGGAATGCGGCCCGTCGCCAGCCCGATCACCGCGTCGCTGACGTACTGCTGCGTGCAATCGAGGTTGAGCTGCGCGAGTTGATACCGCAGGTGGATGAGACTGGCGTGCTCGAACCGGTAGAAATAGATGATCGCGTAGAAGCGCCTGAACATGTGGGCGGACGTGCCCTGCATGCTTGCGCCGTCGCCAAGCGCGTCCCTCAGGAATCGACTGCCCGCTCCGGAACGTCCCATTTGGAACTGGTACCAAATGCGGTCGCCAAGTTGCCCGCGCGTTACCGAATACGTGCGGCGCCAGAAGAGCGAGTGGCTGGAATCGGGAATGTCGCTCGCGGGCAAGAGCATCGCTTCCACATTCTGCTGCACGATCTCCAGCTTCGAAAGGACAACGAAGGCATCGTAGGTCGTCCTGTTGACGAAGTAGGGGGCGTAGTCCTGCAGCGTCTTCATCAGGTAGAAGTCCCCCTGGTAGACGCCAAGTTCCTCGTTGATCACGCGCATCGAATGCCGCGTCAAGCCAAGCTTGCGATGACAGATCTCGTCCTTACGACGGGCATTTAGCCCGGCGATCAGCACGAAGGCAGACGACATCAGGCCCTCCACGACATGGGCAACCGAGGCGGTGTCACCGTGCGCGTTCTCGTTGACCTTCACCATCTCGACCGGAAAGCCCAAGGTAGCTTCGGCCTCGATGCGAACCGTCGAACGTCGCCACATCTCGTCCGCCAGCCTCGCTCTTAAGTTATGGCCCAGTGACTCAGTCCCGAGTTGCTGCGCGATGCGCCCCACTTCTGCGACCATCGCGACCGCCGCGTTCGCCTTGTTCTGCACCCAGTCGTACGAGTGCACCAACAGGCCAACCGCCTGTTCGACCGTCATCGTTCTCGTGCGCTTGTTCGGCACTGCGAGCTTCTTGGCCCGCGTGTAAGGGTCGGGGTAAGGCGCGAACGTGAACCCGAACTTCTTGGGGACACGCACCAACTCATTGATCCCACGCAAGGTCTGAACCATCCAAGAGACGGTGGGACGTCGGTTCACCCATGGCTCCAACCGGTCTGTCACTCCCGCGTACTCGAAGAGAGTCTTTCTGACGCTACCCAATTCCTGGACGGACAGATTCGTATGCAGGAGCGACGCTAGTCCCTCTCGCAGAGACACGCTTGCCTCGGAGTCGAAGCGCACGAATAGCGAAGCCGTCGGACGCGTCCAAAGCAATTCCTGCACTCGACGATCGAGTTGCATGCCGCCTGTCCAGCGCGACTTACCCAAGGACTTTGCCAGCGCCCGAAAGTGAGACTCCTTCCAGTCCGCAGGCCGATACAGACCCCGAAGGCGACCCCATTCCCAGAGCTTCGCAAGCGTACTGACAAGGTTTGCTACCGACCTGTGCGTGTCCTTGTTCGCCCCGGCGTTCAGCAGATGAGAGTCAACGGCGAGCACCGTGGCGATCGCCAGGGTTCTGTCCTCCGCCAAGCTACAGGCACTGATCAGCGGTGACTCAGGCAGGTGGTATTGCGAGAGGTCGATCTTCTTGGACTGCTCGTCGTTGACGAGCGCGTACTCTCGCTTCAGCGCAAACGTCGTCGGATCAACATACACCAATCGCCCCGACAAGCATTCGGCAAGCGCCTCTTGCATCAGGTCTCCGCGTGAGACCTTCGGCGCCGGTTCCGAGCGCTGTCGGACAGCGAGCTGCTCACGCGCCTGGGCCATCGCTCATCTCCTGCTTCACCAGGGCCATCACGCGATGAACCCTGGCTGCAAACGGTCCGGCCGACACGACTTGATAGAGCGCCTCGTTGACGAGGATGGCCGGCAGTTGCTGTTTCGCGAATCGATCCGGATTCGATTGCCAGGCCAACTGCCAGGAGGACTGATAGTGCACTCGCGTGCGAACAAGCTCTTCAATCCTCGCGCCGTCGATCACGATCCTGCGGTTCGGGCATCCACCATCAACGTGGCAACGCTGCCCGTCACAACTGTCTGACTGGCGGCTTCGGCCTGGGGGCGGTCTGTTGGGGTTGGCGCAGCTTGTCCCGTCGCCGATCGGCTGGAGGAGCTTCAGATTCAGAGAGTGCAGGTTCTTGGTTTTCGTCTTGTGGACGTACACCACCTCGGACTCGAGTTCCTTGGTGAAGGCGAGGTTCATGGACGAACTGATCCGATCCTGGATGATGTTCTCGACATAGCCGCCTGTGGTGCTGATCCATTCGTGCCCCGCAAGTGCCTGTGCCGCCCGGATACCCCCTTTTGCAAAGGTCAGGATGAACAAGAACTGGGTGCGGATCTGGTCGAGCGAATAGGCCGGAAGGCCGTGCCTCTCCTGAAGGTCGCTCAAGCGGGCCGCGGGGTGAAAGGTGTGCGCAGCCTGGTTCGAAGGCTTGGCGCGAACCACCGCCCAAAGGTCCAGCACGCTCGAATTCAGATGTCCCAGAAGAATCATCTGCTTGCGATTCCATAGGAGTAGCTCTATGGCCATCGACACGCCGGGCTCGGTCAGAGGGATTTCGACTTCGGGTGTGTCATCGTCCGTCTTTTGCTTGTAGCCCTGGATGATCAAGCTCTTGCCATTGATCTCCACTCGATCAACGGTCAGTGCCATCACGGACGAGAAGTTCCAACCTGTGTAGGTTTGCAGCAGATGGACCGCTGCGAATACTTCTTCGGGACACGCGTGTTGTGCGATTTCGAAGATCCGGTGCGATCGAAAGATCGGAAAGCCTGCAAAGAGTTGCGCTCGCAGTTCGTCAGCAGAGCACACGCAATACGAATGCGGTGCGTTCTTGTCCGCGAGTCGCTGCTTCTCGATCCCCTGAAGGATCGCTGGCAACCGCGCTTCCGCCGGCACGTTGGCGGCGTCGAACGCACGCTCCGGATGCGCAGTGCCGCACAGTGAATACGCTGCGGCTTCCTCATAGCGCGGATCGAGTTTGATCCGGTTCCAACCTTTGACCCGCTCGCGTACAGCGGCCGCGATCTCCATCTCCCGTATGCATGCCTTGCGCACTTGATCGAGGTCCGAAGTCGCTCGGACTCGGATCGCCTCGCTCAGGTCCACCGCGGACTTGACTAGCGTTGCACCGATTGGCGGATTCTTCTCTTCCTCGCCGGCAATGTCGGTCAGGTCACTAATCAGGGCACGGGGGTCCGAAAGGACTCGGGCGCGTGGCTTGAAGCGAACAGTTTGCTCGTCGATCTGTTCCGCCAGTGCGACCGCCTCTGCGCGTTCGTAGACGAACGTCCTAAACGTTCCCATCGCTCGGGGCCCGCCCGCCCCTTCGAACTTGCCGTTGAGAACCAGTTGGTCGCTCGCGCGAAACAGCGCTTTGACGCGGGCGACGGTCACCTCATGCGGAAGCAGATCAAGAAGCACTCGTGCTTTCCGATCTTGGCCGAGGCACTTTAAGGCGGCAGCCAACTGCTTGGCCTTGGCCTCGGGGGCAGCACCTTCCACATTGTGGAAGGCAAGGAGATCTTCGAGCATGCCCCACGTCCACGAATCGCCGTGTAGGCGCAGAGCGGCACCGTCGAACTCGACGGTGCCGGTGTATTGGTGCCGGTAGGAGCTGTAGTAGGTCCGCAAGACGACGCGCCCCGCTGACGCTCGCTCTACTTGCGACGTAGAAGGTACACCGGGTTTCTTCGACTTTCCCATGATCTACCTCGCACTGTGCCCCTACAGTTGTACTGTGCTCGTCTTTCCATACTACATTGACAACCACCGTGAACCTGGCCCCGGCCGACCTGCCGAAGGAGTCCGGCCGCTTCGATCTGCCGATCGCGCTGGGCATCGTTGCCGCGCAGGGCGGGCTCGACCTGCAGCGCCTCGCGCGCTTCGAATTCGCCGGCGAGCTGTCGCTCGCCGGCGACCTGCGGCCGGTGCGCGGCGCGCTGGCGATGGCGCTCGCGCTGCAGACCCAGGCCACCCCCGCGCGGGCGCTGGTGCTGCCGGCAGCGAATGCCGAAGAGGCCGCGCTGGTGGCCGGCATCGAGGTCCACGGTGCGAGGCACCTGCTCGAGCTGGTGCAGGCGCTGCGCCCGGACGACCCCGACAACCCCATGCCGCGCGAGCTGCTGCCGCGCGCGCTGCCACCGGGCCCGGGCGTACCGTCCGCGCAGCCCGACCTGCGCGACGTGAAGGGCCAGGCCGGCGCGAAGCGCGCGCTGGAGATTGCCGCGATCGGCGGCCACAGCCTGCTGATGATCGGCCCGCCCGGCACCGGCAAGTCGATGCTCGCGCAGCGCTTCGCCGGCCTGCTGCCGCCGCTGACGCCCCAGGAGGCGCTCGAATCGGCCGCGGTGCTCAGCGTCAGCGGCGGCTTCCGCGCCGAGCACTGGCAGCAGCGGGCGATGCGCAGCCCGCACCATGGCGCCTCGGCGGTGGCGCTGGTCGGCGGGGGGTCGCCGCCACGGCCGGGCGAGATCTCGCTCGCGCACCATGGCGTGCTGTTCCTCGATGAACTGCCCGAGTTCCCGCGCGCCGCGCTCGAAGCGCTGCGCGAGCCGATGGAAACCGGCCGCATCACGATCTCGCGCGCGGCGCGGCAGGCCGATTTCCCGGCCCGCTTCCAGCTGATCGCCGCGATGAACCCGTGCCCCTGCGGCCACCTCGGCAACCCGCAGCGCGCCTGCCGCTGCTCGCCCGACCTGGTGCTGCGCTACCAGGCCCGCATCAGCGGCCCGCTGCTCGACCGCATCGACCTGCAGGTCGAGGTGCCGGCGCTGCCGGCCGACGCGCTGGCCGCGGCGCCCGACGGCGAGCCGAGCGCACCGATCGCGCAGCGCGTCGCGGCGGCGCAGCAGCGCGCGCTGGCGCGCCAGGGCTGCCGCAACGCGCAGCTGAACGGCGACGCGCTCGACATGCATTGCGCGCTCGACCCCGCCGGCGCGGCCTTTCTCCGCTCGGTGTCGACCCGGCTCGGCTGGTCCGCGCGCGGCTTCCACCGCGTGCTGCGGATGGCGCGCAGCATCGCCGACCTCGCGGGCCGGCCGGCCATCGAAACGGCCGACCTCGCCGAGGCGGTGCAGTACCGGCGCGCGTTGTCGTCCGGATGAACCGGCCGGTCCCGGTCGCGCAGGTCGCGGGCATGCGGCTTGCCGCCGCATCGCATGGCCACCGGCACGGTTCGAATCGGCATCTCGGGATGGCGCTATGCGCCCTGGCGCGGGGTCTTCTACCCGCCGAAGCTGCCGCAACGGCAGGAACTGGCGTTCGCGTCGCGCATGCTGCCGAGCATCGAGATCAACGGCTCGTTCTATTCGCTGCAGCGGCCCTCGTCCTACGAAGCCTGGCACGACGACACGCCGGACGACTTCGTGTTCTCGGTCAAGGGGCCGAAGTACATCACCCACCTGCGCCGCCTGAAGGAGGTGCGCACGCCGCTGGCCAACTTCTTCGCGTCCGGCGTGCTCGCGCTGCGCGACAAGCTCGGGCCGGTGCTGTGGCAGTTCCCGCCGCAGCTGCCCTTCGACGCCGAGCGCTTCGACCGCTTCTTCGCGATGCTGCCGCACGACACCGACGCGGCACGCGCACTGGCGCGCGAGCACGACGAGCGCCTCGACGACCGCACGTGGTCGAAGGCGGGGCCGACCCGGCCCGTGCGGCATGCGGTGGAGATCCGGCACCCGAGCTTCGTCGACCCGGCCTTCATTGCGCTGCTGCGCCGGCACCGCATCGCGCCGGTGGTTGCCGACACCGCGCAGCGCTGGCCGCTGATCGAGGACCTGAGCGCCGACTTCGTCTACCTGCGGCTGCACGGCGACAAGGAGCTGTACGCCAGCGGCTACGGCGATGCCGCGCTCGACCGCTGGGCGCAGCGCATCGACACCTGGCGCCGGGGCGGACAGGTGGCGGACGCGCGGCTCGCGTCGCCCCATGCCGCACCCCGGCGCGCGAAGCGCGACGTGTTCTGCTACTTCGACAACGACGTCAAGGTGCACGCGCCGTACGACGCGGCGCACCTGGCCGAGCGGCTGGGGGTGCCGACCGGGCTCAGCTCACCCGCGCCGGCGACAGCAGCGGCATCTTGAACAGCCGCCCGTCGGGCAGCACGACGTAGTGGCAGCAGGTATTGCCCGGCCGCTCGGTGACGGTCATCGACGCGCTGCGCCACGAGCGCAGTTCGGTGGGGTGGGGTTCGCGCAGGTCCCGCAGCGTGAGGGCGGCATGGACGGGCGCGGAGGACGGTGCGGCGTGAGTTGTGTTCATGTGTTCATTTTGTTGAGCACATGAAAGAACGCGGCACGCCCGGCGAACCTGCGTGCAGCGCCGCGAACATCAGCGCCGCAGGTCGAGGTGCCCCCGGAAGCTTGCCGCGTCGAGGAAGCCCACCACCCGCGCATCGGGGCGCTCCTCGCCGCCGGGCGCGAAGAACAGCAGCGCGGGCGGGCCGAACAGGCCGTACCTGCGCATCAGCGCCTTGTCCTGCGCGCTGTTGGCCGTCACGTCGACGCGCAGCAGCGTCATGCCGGCCAACCGCTCGCGCACCGCGGCATCGGTGAAGGTCAGCGACTCGAACTCCTTGCAGGCGACGCACCAGTCGGCATACAGGTCGACCATCACCGGCTTCGTCGACGCGCGCACCGCGGCATCGAGCGCTGCGAGGTCGGCGACCGGCTGGAACGGCAAGGCCGTCTCGCGCGGGCTCCCCGCCGTGCCGGTGCCGGCGAGGTGCTGCAGCGGCTGCAGCAGGTCGCGCCCGCCGGACGCGAGGCCGGCCAGTTGCAGCACCGCGAGCACCGCCAGCAGCAGGCCGACGCCGCGCGTCGCGGCACGCCCAGGCGACGCGGGGCCGCCGTCGAACGCGCCGAGGTACACCGCGCTCGCCAGCAGCAGCGCCGCCGCGCCGAGCATCAGGCCCCAGGGCGGCAGCACCGGCGACACCATCCACAGCGCGACCGCCAGCAGCATCGCGCCGAAGAAGTGCTTCACGCGGTCCATCCAGGCGCCGGCGCGCGGCAGCAGCGAGCCGGCCGACACGCCGACCAGCAGCAGCGGCACGCTCATGCCGGCGGCCAGCGAGAACAGCGCGATGCCGCCCAGCCACACGTCGTGCGTGCGGCTGATGTAGACCAGCGCACCGGCCAGCGGCGCCGCGACGCAGGGGCCGACGATCAGCGCCGACAGGCCGCCCATCACGAACACGCCGAGGACCTGCCCGCCCTGCAACCGGCCCGACACCTCGCTCAGCCTGCTCTGCAACGCAGTCGGCAGCTGCAGTTCGTAGACACCGAACATCGACAGCGACAGCCCGGCCAGCAGCAGCGCGAACGCGCCCAGCACCCAGGCGTTCTGCAGCGCGGCGGCGAGTCCTTCGCCGAGCAGCCCGGCCACCATGCCGAACGCGGTGTAGACCAGCGCCATGCCGAGCGCATAGGCCGAGGCCAGCGAGAAGCCGCGCCAACGCGACACCGTGCCGCGCTGCCCGACGATGATCGACGACAGGATCGGCAGCATCGGCAGCACGCAGGGCGTGAACGACAGCAGCACGCCGGCCAGCAGGAACACGCCAGCGATCGTCAGCAGGTTGCGCGACTGCAGCGCGCTCGCGAAGCGGCCGGTCTCGGCGGCGGCGGCAGCCGGCGGTGCAACCGGTGGGGCAGCCCCCGGCGCCGCCGCGCTGTCCGCGTCGGCCACCGCGGTCACGGCCCACCCACCCGCCACCGGCCTCAGGTCGAACGCGTGCGTGGCCGGCGGATAGCACAGGCCCTTTTCGGCACAGCCCTGGTGGCCCACCGTCAGCCGGAACGGTGGCGCATCGGCGGCGATGGGCAACACCATCGTCACCTCGTCGTGGAAGGTCTCGACCTCCTTCTGGAAGGTTTCGTCGAACTTCGTCTTGCCGCGCGGGATCGCCGCGTCGCCCGCGGCCGCGGCGGCCGGCAGCGCCTGCACGCTCAGCCGCTCGCGGTACAGGTAGTAGCCGGGCGCGATCGCGATATGCATCGCGACGTGCTGCGCATCGCGCGCCTGCACGCTGAGCCGGAACGCGGCGTCCGGGTCGAGGAACGCATCGGCCGCGACCGCCCGCCACGGCAGCAGCGCGGCCATCAACCACAGCGCCCGGAACAGCAGGTTCTTCATCGAAGGGTCTCCGTCAAAACTGCCGGCTGACGCCGAGCTGCACCGAGCGCGCGCGGAACGGCGCGACATTCGGCGAACCCTCGCCGCCGGCGCGCCAGTTCCCGCGCTGCTCGTAGGCCTCGACCTTCGCGTCGACCGACCACAGCGCGTCGAGCTTGTACTCGGCCTTCAGGCCCACCGTGAACGCACCGAAGGCCGACAGCCGCTGGTCGCCCGAGTTCAGCTGCCCCGGTGCCACCGTCGGGTACAGCGGCAAGCCGTTCGCGTCGACTGCCGACTTGCTGTAGAAGTCCGCCGCACCCTGCGTGTGGTAGCGCAGCAGCGGCGTCAACGCGAACTGCCCGCCGAGCGGCTGCACCCACTCGGCCTGCAGCGTGTGGGCGCGCACGCCGTAGCTGTCGCGGTACACCCGCCAGCTGCTGCGCAGCGTCGCGCCGAGGTCGGCGACGTGGTGGTTCCAGCGCGCCAGCAGCGCGACCTGACGCCGCCGGTCGGGACGGACGTCGAGGTCCTTGTACGGATCGTCGAAGTAGCCGTGGCCCAGGCTGTGGCTCGCATCGAGCTGCACCAGGTCGACCGGCGACACCGCCTGCGTGACACCGGCGATCAGGTCGGTGCCGCTGCGCATGCGCCGGTCGATGCCGGCGTTGCCGCCGTCGGTCGGGTGGATGCGGTCGCGGTTCGCGCCGAGGCCGGCATGCCACGTGGTGTTGTTGTCGTCGCTCGACCAGCTGCCGTTGAACGACAGCGCATCGGAGTCGTAGTCGTGCTCGCGCGAGACGCTCGCGCCGACCGCATACGACGCGCGGTCGAGGTAGCGCGTCAGCCGCACGTCGCCGGCACGCCGCGTCTCGTGCATCGTCGATGCGCTGGAGACCGCACTCTGCCAGCGCGGCGTCGCGCCCGACAGCGAATCGAGCACCGCGGTGCCTTCGATCGACCAACGCGGGCCGAGCGGCGCGAGCAGGTAGAACGACGGCGAATCGACGGTGATGCGGTGCAGGCCCGGCTGCGAGTCCTCGTAATGCAGGTGCTTGATCGCGACGAGGCCATGCTCCGGCGCGCCCTGCGCTTGCGCGGCGGATGCCATCCAGACGCCGGGCAAGGCCAGCGCCGCGATCACCAGCGCGCCGCGGGGGTCAGTTGCAGCCACAGCCACCTCCGCCCACGCCGCCGCTGCCGCTGGCCGCTTCCTTGCTGTTCATGATGTGCAGGTCGAAGCGCTGCTCCAGCGGGTCGCCGCCGAGGGTCATCGCTTCCTTCGCGAGCAGGCCCTTCTCCCAGGGCTGCGGCGGCTGCCAGACGGCACAGCCGCCCAGCGTCGAGAGGATCAGCGCGCAGGCGCCGATGCGTTGGAATGTCGTCATCAGGAGGTCCCGGTTACAGCAGCGGGTCAGTGGGAGGCGGCCGCGAGCGCGGCCACGATCGCGTCCTCGAGCGCCTTGCGCTCGTCGTCGCGGAAGCCGGTGTGCACCTGCAGCACCTTGCCGTCGGCGCCGACCAGCACCGAGGTCGGCATGCCCTTGATCGCATAGCGCTTGGGCGTGTCGCCTGCCGCGTCGAAGGCGATCGTGAAGCTCGCGGGCACCTCGGCCAGGAACTTGTCGGCGTCCGGGCGCTTCGCGTCCAGGTTGACGCCGACCACCTGCAGCCCCTTGGCGCCGTACTTGGCCTGCATCTCGTTCATCCACGGGAAGGACTGGCGGCAGGGGCCGCACCACGAGGCCCAGAAGTCGAGGTAGACGACCTTGCCCTTCAGCGCGGACAGGCTGACCTGGCCGCGCGGG
>Ga0102593_1001943_pt1 | contig 17649 bp, 14 predicted proteins | sample AraplaCol_mMS_r2_2_FD_76862 | JGI IMG/M metagenome (GOLD analysis project Ga0102593, IMG submission 76862) | Arabidopsis root microbial communities from North Carolina, USA - plate scrape MF_Col_mMS_r2 (SPADES assembly) (version 2) | ecosystem: Host-associated > Plants > Roots > Endosphere...
CGACGTTACCGGGCGCTCAGCGCTCGATGACGAGATCGCTAAGCGGCTTGGAGCAGCATGGCAGAAAGAAGCCGGCGTCGATTTCCCGCTGACGAATTCCGCCATTGTGGTTCATGTCGACCGTGCCTGACGTAAGCTTCGACTTGCAGGTGCCGCAGACGCCGTTCGCGCAGGACGACGGGATCCTGACGCCTGACTTCTTCGCGCATGAGAGCACGCTCTGGTCGCCGGAGACGTCGATGCTGCGGGCCTGCTTCGAGAAGGTGACCTGAAAGACCTTGGCAGCGGCCTCCTGAACCGCAGGGATTTCGGGTTCGTCGATGACCGCGGCGTCGAAGCTTTCCTCCAGGTAGTTCGAGCCGGGCACGCCGAGTTCGGCGGCAATGCCGCGCGCGGCGGCCATGAACGGGGCGGGGCCGCAGCACATCACGGTTCGCTCGGCGATATCGGGAACCGCAAGCCGCATATAGTCTGCCGAGATACGGCCGGTCAGACCGGGCCAGGATGGCTCGCCGGCAACGGTCTCCGGGAGGAAGTGGAGGCGAAGGCCTTTCAGCCTGCGGGCGATGCAGGCGAGTTCGTCGCGAAAGATCAGATCCTGCGGCGTCCGGCCGGCATGCATGAAGACGACGTCGGCGGGTTCGCAACTGTCGGCGATCTCACGCAGGATGGACATGACGGGCGTAATGCCGGAACCGCCGGACAGCAGCAGAAGCTTCGGTTTCGACGTCGCGGGCCTGACGAAATGGCCAAGCGGGCCGTTCGCCTTGACGGTTGCCCCGGGAACCAGGGTGTCATGAAGCCAGTTGGAGATCTTGCCGCCGGGAACGCGCTTCACCGTCACGGAGAAGGCGTTCGTCCGATGCGGCGAGGAGGAGATGCTGTAGCACCTGTTTTCAGCGTCTCCATTATGTTCCAGGTCGAACAGAAAATACTGCCCGGCCTTGAACGCGAACCGCTTACCCTCACGGGAGGCGAAGGTGAATGTCTTGACGTCGTGGGTCTCCTGCTGAACGTCGAGGCAGACCAGCGCGTCGTCTTCCTCTGGGTTCCACAGGTCGTGAAGGGCGGCTCTGGGCGCGGGCGCCTGCGGGCTTCTAGTATCCATGGGCGCGCATCCGGTCGATGTACCAGGCGGCGAACTTGTCGAGGTTCGTCTCGGAGAAGCGGGAGTAGGGGCCGGGCTGATATGCCGGGTCGAGAGCGCCGGCATGGGAGCGGGCGACGAGATCGGCGTCCTGGTCGGTCGTCGCGACCCAGACGTCCGTCAGCTTGTCGAGATCGTAATCCACGCCTTCGACGGCGTCCTTGTGGACCAGCCACTTGGTTCTAACCAGCGTCTTGCCCGCGGAGAGCGGAATGACGGTGGCCACCACGGCGTGGTCGCCCATGAAGTGGTTCCAGCTGTTGTGGCCCCAAAGATGTGTGTCACCGAGATCCTTGCGGGTCATCTGCCCGAGAAGCTTGGAGGATGCGGCAGTGGCGTCGTGGGTCTGGGATTCACCGGCGCCTGCGATGATCAGGCGCTGGGTGCGGAAATTGGTGGCGCAGTCGGCGAGTTGTTCGACGGCAGCCGAGGGGAAGCCGTCAGCCTCCCACGCCTTGGTCCGTTCTTCATACAGCCTGAAATGCTCTTCGGCCTGTTCACGATCCTCCGGGCTCAGAGTTTCGGGGTCGAAGCCGAAGTCGAGATCGACGAAGGAGACGCAGAGCTCCGGATGGTTTGCGGAGCAGTGGTAGCATTCGCGATTGTTCTCCATCGTCAGCTTCCAGTTGCCGTCCTCGATGACGTCCGTCTGGAAGGCAATCTTTGCGTTCCGGATGTCGTAGGGGGCGAGGCGCTCGGTCATGGCCTGCTCGAGGAGAGCGATGTCCTCGGGCGGATTGTCGGAAAGACAGACATAAATCAGTCCGCCGATCGACTTGAAGGTGACGGACTTGAGGCGCCGACACTCCTTGTCGAAGTCCTTGCCCATGTGAGGCGCGTAGCTGAGCTCACCCGTCAGTTCATATGTCCAGGTGTGATAGGGACAGACGAGTTTTGAGACGATCGTCTTGCCCGGATCGAGAAGGCGGGAGCCGCGATGGCGACAGACATTGTGCAGGACGCGGATTTCTCCGTCGTCGTCACGCAGAAGGATCAGGCTCGTCTTGCCGATATCGACCACCGTGGCGTCGCCGGGTTCGGGAACATCACAGTCCAGGCCGACACAGATCCAGTGCTTGTGGAAAAAGACCTCGAGGTCTGCTTCGAACACGTCTTCTCTGACGTAAAGGCCGGCCGGCAGCGAGTGACCGTCGGCGCGGGCGTCGAGAAGGGCTGAAATGGTAGATGGAAGCCTGTTTAGCATGAGAACCTCTTATGCGAGAGTTTCCCGAGATTGCCCTTGCAACGCTGACGTTTCAACGGCATAAAAAATCACGTTCGCATGAGTTTTTATCATGTGAAGAGGAGTTCTGCGATGCATTTCCGAAGACGGATCCCGTCGCTGACGGCACTGGTGACCCTGGAGGCGGTGCTCAGGAAGAAGAGCTTCACCACGGCTGCGACCGAATTGGGTGTCACCCAGGCGGCAGTCAGCAGGCAGATTGCGTTGCTGGAGGAGGAATTCGGCCAGCCCCTATTCGTGCGCAAGCATCGAGCCATCGAACCGACAACGGCATGCATCAACCTCGGAGCCACGCTGGCGAAGAGCTTTGCCGATATCGCCGAGAGCGTGGAAGCGATCCAGTCGCGCAGCCAGGACGTGTTGACGATAGGGGCGACCGTTGCATTCTCTTCCTTCTGGCTGCTGCCGCGGCTGGCCGAATTCCGCCGGGCGAACCCGGGCATTCTGGTGCGAGTGATATCCCAGGACAGCCCGATCGCTCTCGACGACGGAGAAGTCGATGTGGCAATTCGCTATGGTGTGCCCCCTTTCAGCGATGCTACCGTCATCGCCTCGCGCGGCGACGTCATCTGCCCCGTCTGCTCTCCCGATTACCTCAGGCGTCGAGGAGATGGCCCGCTAGGCTCCGTCGACGAATTCATCGAAACGGACGTTCTTGATCGTTCCTGGTATAGCTGGGCGCAGTGGTTTTCTCTGACCGGCGCCAAGCTCGAGGTAAAGCCGTCGCTTCGGTTCAACCATTATACCGAAACCATCGCCGCCGCGCGCGCAGGGCAAGGGATTGCCTTGGGATGGCGCATGCTGGTGGGCACTTTTCTGGAGGATGGAACCCTGGTGCGGATCGGCGGCGGTGAGCTTGCCGCGGAAGATCGTTACAACGTGATCGTGCCCGTCAAAGCCAAGCGAAACAACGCGCGGGACCTTGCCGCCGCCTGGCTGACGGCATCATTGCACGGTTGATCGAAACTGCCGTATTCACAAGCCCAATCCTACAGTGGCCGTTCGGTGGACGCCTTTGGGGACGAAGGCGAAGTGATCTGCCAGTCCCAGGAAATCGGCCGCCAGGTGAATGACGGAAAGCCACATTTCCGTCCCCTGCAAGCTCGGTTCACCACCGTCGGAAAACGGGAATCCCTCGCCATCCCGCCATCTATCCAGAGCCCTTGATATGAGATTGCGGGCGATCGCCTCTCCGTCAGCCCGCCTGTAGTCGGTCTGCCGGGCAATCAGCAGCAGAGGATGAATCGTATCGAGCAGGTTGCACGCATTGTATTTCGCAGCAACGAAGCCCTTATGGTTGCGATAATTGAGGTGAACTGTTTCGAGCGAGGCATGCGGGTGGGGAAGTGCCGCGCCGAACTGGGCGTAGGTGCCACGCGTCAGGCGATAAAAGCCGTTCACAGGCTGGAGCCATCCTTCCCCCGCGGTCGGCTCGCCCCAGAGCCCTGAAACGCTGTTGGCATTCCGGCTCAGCCACTCGAAGAGCTGCTGCCGTGAATGCCCGATGCCAAAATACTTGGCATTGAAGTACATGGCGGTTCCGATCGCATCGACCACGCTGCCGGCGTGCCATGCCCGGGTTGGCCAGGGCAGGGCGCTCAGCCATTCGTCAAGCTCTCCGATGCCAAACTCGACGGCATGGACGGGTTGCCGTGGACTGGAGCCAAGCAGCTCAAGCGCATATCCGACCGAAAGGACGTTGTAGAGCGCCTTTGGATCATCCCTCAGCGCCTTGTCGTGCATGCGCGAATGCTCATCCGGGAACAGCCCGGTCTCTCGTTCCTGGAGGCCTTGGAGAAGCTCGACGGTTTCCGAGAGATTGAGGTCGGGCGGCAGGTGACCGAACCCGGCGGCGATCTCGATGGCATCGCATAAATGCCGGATCGCCGGCCTCCGGACGCCGTCCGCTTCCAGGGATTCATAGGCTCCCTGCGTTTTCCAGCGTGCAAGAATGTCCGGCCACTGGTCTTTCGCCTTCTGCCCCAGCCTGACCAATTGATCTTCGATGTCTCCAGTGCCGGATTTCCTAGGTGCCGAGCCTCGGCTCCGCAGTACCCGGGCGGGCACGCCACCGGCAATCGACATGGTGGGAATGTCTCCGGTAACCACCGCTCCGGCGGCGATCACGGCGCCATTTCCAATTGTTGCGCCATCGAGGACCACGGAATTGGCGCCGATCCAGACATCGTCACCGATCACTATGCCGATGCTGACGACACCCTGGCGGTGTATGGGAACTGCCGGATCGTCGAAGCCATGATTGAAGCCGACGATCGAGGCATGCGAAGCAATCCGCACGCCATTGCCGCACGTCACTGTGCCGGAAATACAGGCATAGGGATTGATGGTGCAATCATCGCCAAGGATCACATGGCCGCGGACGAGTGCGTGCCCGGCGATCCAGGATCGCTCGCCCATCGTCAGGCTTTCGGTGAAGATCGCGGCATTCTCGGCGATGTAGGACGTCTCGGCCAGCTCCGCACCGCATGATCGCCTGAGTTCCGCCTTGCGGGCAAGGTGGGCTGGATGGCCGAGGTCGGACACAATGTGTTCCCAGGTAAGGTATTGAAGCCTGCGCGCTTCCCTCTGTTCGTTCACCGGGGCTTGCGGGCCATTGGCGTGATCCATCTGATCCTCATTCTCAGGTTCAACCGCCGAATATTCGTCTGATTCAGCGATCCGTTGCCTCGCTGCATCAGACGGCGTGATCCGTCCAAAAGCAAGACTTCTGACAATGGTGGCACAGCCCTCGTTGCGATGGCTCCAATTGCCTTGGTTGCCGTGTAGGTAATCGGTTCGGCCGAGGCGCCCGGGTTCATCGCCTGTACGGAAAGCGCACCGCCCGGCGAGAAGATAAGGGTATGCTTGCCACGCTCACCTCTGAATTCGCAATTGGCAGAGACGTCATGCACCACGCACCGATCATCGGCAACGTGCTGAGCCATCTGGAAACCTTGAGGCGAGTTATGCCGCGCTCAGAAGTTCAGCGCTAACCGGCATTCCCATATGAAAGCCCTGGACGCGGTCGATGCGAAGATCCTTGAGAAGGGAAAACTGTGCTGCAGTTTCGACGCCTTCCACCAGGATCGTATTCCCACGATTGCGGATGAGAGCAATCATGTCCTGAAGCATCATCAGACCGCGTGGGTTCGAGCAGTCGTGCAGGAAGGTTCTATCGACCTTGACCGTCTGAAACTCGATTGCCCTCAGCCAAGAGAGGCCCGCGAAACCGCAGCCGAAGTCGTCAAGCCAGATCTCGACGCCGAGTGCCCGCAGATCGGCAATGCATTTCAGCACCTCCGACTGCATATCCATGTCCAGGCCCTCAGTGACTTCCAAGGCTAGTCGCGATCCGCAGACCCCGCACCGAGCAAGGATATCAGCGACACTGGCAGCAAAGCCGGGGGAACGCAGTTGTATTGGCGACACGTTGACGCTGACGGTAACCATGCGATCGGTCATCAATATATCGCGGCATGCCGTCTCGATCGCCCACCTGCCCAGTTCGAGGATAGCGCCACTTCGTTCTGCCACCGGAATGAATGTCTTCGGCGAAACCGCGGTGCCGTCCGGCATCCTGAGGCGCATCAAAGCCTCGACAGCTCTTGCCTTCTCGTTCGTCACGTCGAAGATCGGTTGGTACACGAGCGAAACCAGTTTGCGATCAATGGCGGCCGCCAGCAGTGGGACGAGTTTACCAGCATAGTCGTCGGGGCGAGGCAACAACGGATCAAAACTACGAATGCAGTTTCGGCCACTTGCTTTGGCATTGTAGAGAGCAAGGTCGGCTTCACGCACTATTCGTTCAACTTTCTCTCCAACTTTCTCGCGGGTGAAGGCGGCGCCAATGCTGACGGTTACGATCGACATATCATCTGGTCGCTCGTCGTGAGCAATCGCAAGAGACTCGACTTCCATTCTGATCTTCTCGGCGAGAGTCATCGCGACCTTGGGGAGGGCAGCCGGCATGACCACGATAAACTCCTCGCCACCATACCTGCCGATCATGCCGTCGGACGACTCTACAACTGCCTTCAGCGCATTGGCGATGACAATCAGACATCGGTCTCCTTCCTGATGTCCGTAGCGATCATTGAAGCGTTTGAAAAAGTCGACGTCGATGAGGAACACGGAGAAGTCGCGTTGTTCGTCTTTCCAAGCGGCCCAGCATTCGTCGAGTCGCCGATCCAGCGCGCGTCTGTTGCTTATGCCTGTCAGGTAGTCAGTATGTGAAAGCTCGAGCAGTGACCTTCCCCGCTCGGACGCTTCCCAGTGCTGGTGGCGAGCCTCCGCCGCGTTCAACAACACGTTTCGACGCTCCACGTTCAATCGCCAATTGACGAAAGACGTGAAGATAAAGCACGAAATGTAGAACAACCCGAAGGCAAACTTGTAGGTTTGGCTTGACGGGAAAAATTCCTCGATCGTAACGAAAAATGCGCAAAGAACGAGGCTCGAGGTGATCACCGAAAGCCGAAACGGGAAACTGAAAAAGAGGTTGGCGCCCATCATGAAGATGGCGCCGAATATCATGTAGTATGACATGGCGGTGACGTCGCGGGTGGCAATCGCCGGGTAAAGCCAGCCCACATAGCCCGCAAGCAGTGCCGAGGCGCATGTGATGTCAAGCCAGACGGTTTTCGCTTTTGCCAGGCGCAGGGTCTCGAAAACCAGCAGAGCGATCGTTGCAACGACGAATCGCGCGGCGATCGTCACAGGCGCAACATCGGGGATCAGCCAACGGTCGGGAAGTGCGAAGGACACATAAACGGCAACCGCGATCCAAAGACCATGCCGTGAACTCCGCCATCGGACAGCATCATTTTCAGTTTTCAAAGACTTGAGGGCCTCGGCGAATGAAAAGCTGGCGGTGGATTCGTCGGGCGGGACATTAGCGTAAGCCGCGGTCCTGCAAAAACGCCGGACTGACAGCCATCTAAAGTATGTTGAAAAGTAAGCCATACTTCGGCGCCCTCCAGAGTTGCGTTCGGCAACCTGCAACCGGTTTGTCTTGTTGCTTAGCTTTGTTAGAGGGGTAGCATCGGACCCGCAAGAGTAGAATTACCCTTATCCCGTGTAGATTCTAGTCGCATCCTATTTCGAGGTTGATTATGCTTAACGCTATGTCAAAGGGGGCTCGAAATGGCACAAAACCTGGTCTTGGACGGTGAAAGTCTTGTTGCGCCAGGTGAAATTCGTCGGGCGGCAAGAAGGGTTGCTGCCCCAGATCCCGGCCACCTTATCGTTGCCAGAGCCGAGCTTGCCCTCAGCCTTGACGTGTCGATCCGTCAGTTCAAATCCGGCATCGAGCCTAATGCGATAATCGAGCGTCTTACCGACGCCTTGCATCAGATACGGCGGCGCTTTCATCCGGAGGTGTGGGACGTCATCGTTCCGATCGCGCAATCTCATCCAGTTGCTCACTATCTTCATCAAGATCCATTGACCCGCTGGTCGTTCGAAAAGCCGCGCGGCTATTCTGGCGACGCACGCCTTCTCGACTTCATCTACGGCAGACCTGAGATTGAGGACGCCGTCTTATCAGCGAGCAACCTGGGACGCTCGATCTACGCCTACACTCGAAATGCTTCGTCATCCGTCGCGGTAAGAGAGCGTCGAGACATTCTGGCTCGCCGCGTTGACGAAATCGCTTTGGCCCGGCCTGGTTCCACCGAAGTCCTCGCCATCGCGGCCGGACATCTTCGTGAGGGGCCTTTGTCACGCGCTCTCGGCGCCGGCGCGATCAGGCGCTGGGTAGCCTTGGATCAAGACCCGATGAGCGTTGGAACCGTCACCCGCGATTTCGCCGGCACGTCCGTCGAAGCGGTGAACGGGTCGGTCAAATCCCTGCTCGGTGGAAGGCATGCGCTGGGAATGTTCGATTTCGTTTATGCCGCGGGTCTTTATGACTATTTGCCGGACGCGGTAGCCGTAAAGCTGACCAAGAAGTGCGTCAGCATGCTTAAGCCTGGCGGCACATTCCTATTCGCCAACTTTTCCCCGGAGACGGAGGTCGATGGCTATATGGAAACATTTATGAACTGGGCGCTGCTGTTGCGGTCAGAACGAGAGATGGGCTTGATCGCCAGTGAAAGCGTGGCTGGGGCGGATGTGAAGGTGTCGGTTTGGTCCGGCTCAAACCGCAGCATTGTCTACTGTGAAATTCAAAGACCGCGGTAGGCCGCTTGTTGGCTTGAAGGGCTTGCCGACCTTCAGCGTCTACTCGGCCACCAAGGTCTCGCTCGCTCGTTCACCCGCTGCTGACGACCAATCTGCGGCGCCCCGGTTCCGCGTTCGCACGGGAGGAGATGGCGATGCCAAGCGGCGAACGGGGCACGCTTCGGTGGCAGTATTCCTGCCATTTCTCCAAGGGTTGTCATCCGAAGCAGATATCGGTTTGACGTGCTGGCCGATCTCGGCTCAACGGACGCCCGAGAGGAACGCTATTTTAGATTTCTGCTCATGCAACCTTTGTCAGATGCGTTCTATGCGGAGCGGATACTCGCCGCGCACCAGCAACGGCTCGAAGTCATTGTCGAAGCGGCCGAGCCTGATCAGCCCGTCCCAGCGGTAATCCGCGTAGAACAGCGCCAAGTTGCCCCAGGGTTTGAAGTAGCAAAGGTCGCCCGGCTGCTCGTTTCCGAAAGCACCGCTGCCTTCTTCGGTGAGCTTGCGCGGCAGATGGACGATCTTTTCGTTCCTGCCATAGTCCTCGATCTTAAGGTTCAGGGGTAGCATGGAAACGAGATCGCGCGCCGTCGGATTGTCGGCGAGTGTCGCGGTCAGGGTTAGATTGTTGAAGCCTATCCGGATCCTGACGCCTGTCGCCTCGGGCTCCGCCGGGCCGCACTCGTCCTGCCCTTGCGCCACGAGAGGCAGAGCGGCGGCCGCCAAGGTTAAGCCCAGCACCGCGCGACGGCTCATGAACTTGGATGTCATCGACATAGCGCGCCTCGCGTCAGACAGGTTGAGCCGTCGGCCGGAACAGGATTTCGTTGATGTCGACATCGTCCGGCTCGTTCACCGCGAAGGCGACCGTTCGGGCGAACGTGTCCGCGCTGACGGCGATCTTGCTGACGAACTCCTTTGTGCCCGCCTGGATGTCCTTTTCGCTGATGTGTTCGAGGAGTTCGGTGCTCACTGCGCCGGGTGAAATGATCGTGGTCCGGATGTTGTACGGCTTCACTTCCTTCCGCAGCCCTTCCGAGAGGGCGCGCACGGCGAATTTCGTCGCGCAATAGACGGTGGCGCCCGGATCGATCACATGACCGTAGACGGAGGATACGTTGATGATGTGCCCCGACTTCTGCGCCTTCATGTGCGGAAGCGCTGCTGCGATACCGTAGAGCACCCCTTTGATGTTTACGTCGATCATGCGATCCCACTCGTCAACTTTGAGCCGTTCGAGCGGCGCAAGTGGCATCAGGCCGGCATTGTTCAGCATCACGTCGATGCGACCGAACGCGTTGACGGCCGTGTCGACGAGCTTTTTGACTTGATGTTGGTCCGTGACGTCGGTTTGGACTGCCTTGGCCTTATAGCCCTTGGCGGACAGCTCCTCAGCCAGCGCAGCGATGCGGTTGCTACGCCGCGCGCCGAGGACGACGGACGCGCCGCGCTCCGCAAGGTGACGCGCGGTGGCTTCGCCAAGCCCGCTGCTTGCCCCGGTGATGACGACCACTTTGTTTTCAATTCCTTGGGACATGATGATCTCCTGTTTGGTTTCTGAAGGCTCAGGAACGGCGGCCGGCGAGCGCGGCCAGGACAGCCGAGCCGGCGAGAAGGCAGGCGGCCAGAAGGAAGGTGCTCCGCCATCCCGAGGCGTCGAACAGCATGCCGCCAGCAAAGGCGCCGCCTGCAATGGCGAGCTGGATCAGCGCCACCTGCAGTCCACCTGCCGCTTCCAATTCACCAGGAACGATGGCGGCCATCCAGGTGTTCCAGGCCACCGGAATCGGGGTCGAGAAGAATCCCCAGAAGACGAGCAGCAATGTCGTAATCGCTGCGAACGGCCCGAGAGCGATCAGCAGCAGGGCAAGGACAGCAAGAGCAGCCGGCAGACCTACGAGAACGAGTAGGAGGTGGCGCCGGGCGACGAAGCCGATCACGGAGGTTCCAGCTAGCCCGCCGACTCCGAGGCCGAGAAGCACCATGGACAGAACATTCAATTCCAGTCCCGTGACGCCTTCGAGGAACGGGCGAAGATAAATGGACAGTGCGTTCTGGCCAATGAAGGCCAAGCCGGTCGCCGCCATTCCAACTGCGAATGTGCGATTGCGCAGCAGCCCGAATATTCTGGCCACCGAGACGGTTGATGTCGCCGGCATCCTCGGCAGAACGACCAGTTGCCAGACGAGTGCGGCAATTCCGATCGGCACGGTAATGAAGAACGCTCCGCGCCATCCGATGAACCCGCCAAGAAAACTGCCGAGTGGCGCGGCAAGGACGAGCGCGAACGCGGTGCCGCCTTGCAGAAGCGCAATGGCCTTGGGCAGATCACGGTCCGAAACCAAGCGTGCCAGAATAGCCGTCGACAGCGACCAGAAGCCGCCGATCGAAACGCCGACCAGGGACCGCCCGACGAGAAAGACAGGGAAGTTGGGTGCGAGAGCAACCGCCAAGCTCGATGCAACAAGAACCGCCGTATAGAGCAAGACGACAGACTTCCGGTCGATCCTCGCCAGGAAGGCATTGCCGAAAAGGCTGGTGAGAACCGCAAAGACACCCGACACGGTGATCGCCAATCCGGCTTGCCCCTCTGAAATAGAGAGGTCCCTGGCGATTGGGGTCAGAAGGCTCACAGGGAGAAATTCCAGACCCACCAAAAGGAAAGTGAGAAGCGAGAGACAGGTCACAGCAGACCACGAGGTCGCCGTGTCGTCCATCAGTGAGGTCTCATTCAATGTCAACTCGACGGTCATTCACGTTCTCCTGTCCGTTGCCAGATAGATAGCCGGACTGGTTTTGCGCGACTAGAAGCTATAATCTGAACGTCGTGATGAAGGAGATTCAACAATGCGGCGAGACGAGTTCACGGAAATGCGTGCGTTTCTGGAGGTGGCTCAGGAGCGGAGTTTCACGCGCGCTGCATCAAAATTGGGAGTTACGCGCTCGGCGTTGAGCCATACGATCAGCGCGCTCGAAGCCCGACTCGGCGTCCGGCTTCTCTCCCGCACGACGCGTGACGTGGCTCCCACGGCGGCCGGTGCGCGCCTCGTGGAAACTATCCAGCCGCATTTCGAGAGCATCGCCGCCGGGATCAGTGCCCTCGGCGCGTTGCGCGACAAGCCTTCGGGCACAGTCCGCCTCGTATGTCCCGATGATGCCGTGGAGCTGGTTTTCCGTTCGAGGCTGTCGGCATTTTTACGGGATTACCCCGATATCACCGTGGAACTCATCGTCGACAACGGTTTCACAAATATCGTGGAGCGCCAATTCGATGCCGGCGTGCGGCTCGGCGAGGCGATTGCGCGCGACATGGTGGCCGTTCGCATCGGGCCCGATATCTCTTATGCCGTGGTCGGATCACCGGAATATTTTGCGGCCCGCACTGCACCTTCGACCCCGCAAGACTTGACGGACCACAATTGCGTGAACCTGCGTCTTCCGACGTCAGGCGCTCTGTATGCCTGGGAGTTTGAAAAGGATGGCCGCGAGTTCAGCGTACGTGTGGAAGGCCAGCTCGTGATGAGCAACATAGGACCTGCGATCAATGCCGCTCTCGATGGGGCGGGGCTGTCTTATGTGCCGAGGGATCTCATCAGGCAATATTGTGACAGCGGTCAACTGCACGAAGTGCTGGGGGACTGGGCGCCAACGTTCCAAGGGTATCATCTCTATTACCCCAGCCGGCGCCATCCATCCCCTGCTTTCTCCGCCTTCGTCGAAGCCTTTCGCTACCGGCATCGGTAACCAACACTCGAGACGGCGTGGTGGAAAGAGTACGCCAAGAGCGTGCCGGTGAAATCGAGCCCACGCGGTCGAAAAGCGAGAGATGGCTGAATGGCTGTGGGTGGATTGCTGCTTGCCGCAACCGCTTTAGCCATCGCTTCATGCGAATGGTCGGAATGATCGCATTGGCGCGACAGCCGATGGCAATGACGATATCGCAGTCCCTCCGGCGGCAACTCACCGGCAGCTCGTCATAGCCTCCCACGGATCACATTCACGAAAAACTCGAACCGGACTTGTCCCAGCCTTCCTTGATCGTCTCCATGGCGACATTCGTCGATGTGCTGGCAACGTGAGGCAGCGTCGAGATACGCTCGCCCAGAACCCGACGGTAGCGGCCAATATCGCGGGTGCGGATTTTCAGCAGATAATCGAATCTGCCTGCAATCATATGACACTCTTCGACTTCCCCGATCTTCTTGATGGCATCGTTGAAGCTTTTCAGCGCATGCTCGCGGGTATCGGAGAGTTTCACCTCGACGAAAGCAATGTGGTCGAGCTGCATTTTCGACGGATTGAGGATGGCCTTGAAGCCTTCGATGTATCCTTCGCTGATCAGCCTTTTGAAGCGGATCTGGCATGGCGTCTTCGACAGTCCGACACGCGTAGCCAGATCGGTGATCGACAGCCTTCCGTCCTCGGCGAGTGCGGCGAGGATTTTTTTATCGAACTGGTCCAATTCACTAAAGATGTCAGTTTCTGTGGCCATTTGAACTCTCGGTGACGTATTAATAAGTTCATACGGCCTAGAAACTGTAAAAATCAAGTGAGATCGCGATCTGGGGCTGTGATAGATTGGGCGCCGGGTGAAAGAGCGCTGTGATCGGTATCGGCGTCGACCTCAAAACGGGGGATCATACATGCATGACAACGAAGCGGATGATGACCAAAAACCCGACCTGCTCGTTCACTACCGGCCGGTGGCAATAAGGGCTGTGGCGGCGGCGCTCACCTTCAAGCGCGACAGACCAGATGCGCGCCCGCTGCGCGAGACGGAATATTCCGGCCCCGCTTTCACGGATGATGCGCTCTGGGACGATGAGCCCGCTGTTCCATTTATCCGCTAGACCAAACATCGATTGAATAGGGACCCCCATGTTGAACGCAGCGACGCCCTCCACGCCCTCCCATGATCCCGTCGACGGCGCGCCGTTCTCCGGCTTTGCCCCACCGATCCGACCGCAATCCGAACTTCGCCAGGCCATCACGGCAGCCTATCGCCGACCGGAAACCGAATGCCTTCCGCCGCTCGTTGCCGCAGCGCGTGTCTCCGAGGCAAAACGCTATGACATTCGCAGCACGGCCCGCAGCCTGATCGAGGCGTTGCGCGCCAAGCACAAGGGGACCGGTGTCGAAGGGCTGGTGCAGGAATACTCGCTCTCCAGCCAGGAAGGCGTGGCGCTGATGTGCCTCGCCGAAGCGCTGTTGCGCATTCCCGATACCGAAACCCGGGACGCGCTGATCCGCGACAAGATCGCCGAGGGCAACTGGACCTCCCATATCGGTGGCGGAAAATCCATGTTCGTCAACGCCGCCACCTGGGGTCTCGTCGTCACCGGCAAGCTGACCTCGACGGTTAACGACCGAAGCCTGTCGGCAGCGCTGACGCGGCTGATCGCGCGGGCCGGCGAGCCGGTCATCCGTCGCGGCGTCGATATGGCGATGCGCATGATGGGCGAGCAGTTCGTCACCGGCGAAACGATCGCAGAGGCGCTGAAGCGCGCCCGGCCGCTGGAAGCGCGTGGTTTCCGCTACTCCTACGACATGCTGGGCGAGGCCGCCACGACGGGCGCTGATGCCGAACGTTATTACCGGGACTACGAAAAGGCGATCCATGCCATCGGCAAGGCGTCGGACGGGCGCGGCATCTATGACGGCCCGGGCATATCGATCAAGCTTTCGGCCCTGCATCCGCGTTACGTGAGGTCGCAGGCCGGCCGGGTGATGAGCGAGCTGCTGCCGAAGGTCAAGGCGCTGGCCGTTCTCGCCAGGACCTATGATATCGGCCTCAATATCGACGCGGAGGAGGCCGATCGGCTGGAGCTTTCACTCGATCTCCTCGAGGAGCTTTGCTTTGACCCTGAGCTCACCGGATGGAACGGGCTGGGCTTCGTCGTGCAGGCCTATGGCAAGCGCTGCCCCTTCGTCCTCGACTACATCATCGATCTCGCACGCCGTTCCGGGCGCCGGGTCATGGTCCGTCTCGTCAAGGGCGCCTATTGGGATGCGGAGATCAAGCGCGCCCAGCTGGACGGCCTCGACGACTATCCGGTCTATACCCGCAAGATCTACACCGATGTCGCCTACATCTCCTGCGCGCGCAAGCTGCTCGATGCTCCGGATGCGGTCTTCCCGCAATTTGCCACCCATAATGCGCAGACGCTCGCTACGATCTATCGTCTGGCGGGTCCTGATTTCACCGTCGGCAAATACGAGTTCCAATGCCTGCATGGCATGGGCGAACCTCTCTATGACGAGGTCGTCGGGAAGGAAAAACTGGACCGGCCCTGCCGCATTTATGCGCCTGTGGGAACACATGAGACGCTGCTCGCCTATCTGGTGCGACGTCTTCTGGAAAATGGTGCCAATTCCTCCTTTGTGCACCGCATCTCCGATCCGAATGTCTCGGTCGAGGCCCTGATCGCCGATCCCGCCGAAATCGTCGCAGCCATGCCGGTCGTTGGCGCCCCCCACGTGCAGATCGCCTCGCCGAAGGCTCTTTACGGTAACGCCCGGGCCAATTCTGATGGTCTCGATCTCTCGAACGAGGCCACCCTCTCGGATTTGGCTGAGGCGCTCGCCACCACGGCTGCTGCCCCGTGGCACGCACTTCCCATCCTTGCCGACGGCTCCACGGATGGGGTGACGCGCGATGTTCTCAATCCTGCCGATCACCGGGATGTCGTCGGTACGGTAACCGAAGTGAAGGTCGAGGAAGCAGCGCGCATCGTTCGCATGGCGGCCGAGCATGCGCCGCAATGGGCCGCCGTGCCGCCGGCCGAGCGTGCCGCCTGTCTCGAGCGTGCGGCCGACATCATGCAGGCCCGCATCAAGACGCTGATGGGCATCGTCATGCGCGAAGCCGGCAAATCCGCGGCCAATGCCGTCGGCGAGGTGCGTGAGGCCATCGATTTCCTGCGCTACTACGCCGAACAGGCGCGCAAGACCCTCGGCCCCTCGCATGCGCCCCTCGGCCCGGTCGTCTGCATCAGCCCGTGGAATTTCCCGCTGGCGATTTTCACCGGGCAGGTCGCCGCAGCCTTGGTGGCCGGCAATCCCGTGCTTGCCAAACCGGCCGGCGTCACGCCGATCATCGCTTCGGAAAGCGTGAAGATCCTCCACGAGGCGGGCGTGCCTGTCGGTGCCTTGCAGTTCGTGCCCGGCAGCGGCCGCCTTGGCGCCGGCATGGTCGGGGCGGAGGAAACGGCAGGCGTCATGTTTACCGGGTCGACCGAAGTTGCCCGCATGATCCAGGCGCAGCTGGCGGAACGGCTGTCGGCGAGCGGCAGGCCGATTCCGCTGATCGCCGAAACGGGCGGTCAAAACGGCATGATCGTCGACTCCTCGGCCCTGGCCGAGCAGGTGGTGGCCGACGTCATTGCCTCGGCTTTCGATAGCGCCGGTCAGCGCTGCTCGGCGCTCAGAGTTCTCTGCCTTCAGGACGATGTCGCCGACAGGACCCTCAACATGCTGAAGGGCGCCTTCCGCGAACTGACGATCGGCCGTACCGATCGGCTGAGCATCGACGTCGGCCCAGTCATCAATGACAGCGCAAAGACGGAGATCGACCAGCATATCGAGCATATGCGCGGCTTAGGCCGCAAGGTGGATCAACTGCCGCTGCCCGAAAGTGCCGCGGCGGGGACCTTCGTTCCGCCGACGATTATCGAAATCAAGTCGCTGTCGGACCTGACGAGGGAGGTCTTCGGACCGGTCCTGCACGTCATCCGCTTCAAGCGAAACGGGCTCGACCGTCTGATCGACGACATCAACGCATCGGGTTATGGGCTCACATTCGGGCTTCACACCCGGCTTGATGAAACGATCGCGCATGTGACCAGCCGCATCAAGGCTGGCAACCTCTACGTCAACCGGAACATCATCGGCGCCGTCGTCGGCGTGCAGCCTTTCGGCGGTCGCGGCTTGTCGGGAACAGGTCCGAAGGCCGGCGGTCCGCTCTATATCGGCCGGTTGGTGCAACGCGCTCCGGTGCCGCCGCAGCAGGATTCCGTTCATACGGACCTCGCCCTTCGCGACTACATTGTCTGGCTCGATAAGAAGGGCCTGCCGGGCGAGGGGGAGGCGGCGCGTGGATATGCGAGCCGTTCGGCGCTCGGGCTCGAACGCGAACTCACCGGTCCGGTCGGGGAGCTCAATCTCTACGCGCTCCATCCCCGCGGCCGTATTCTCCTCGTGCCGCAGACGGAAAGCGGGCTTCATCGCCAGATCGCCGCAGCCCTGTCGACCGGTAACCATATCGTCGTGGACGCGGGTTCCCTATCGAAGTCAGTCCTGGCGGATCTTCCGGCGGCTGTCGCCAGCCGAATTTCCTGGACATCGGATTGGGAAAAGGACGGACCGTTCTCGGGTGCCCTCGTCGAAGGGGATCGCGACAGGGTTCTGGCCGTCAATCAGAAGATCGCTCACCTGCCCGGTCCGCTTCTGCTGGTCCAGGCCGCGACGGCCGAGGAATTGGCGAGCGATCCCGAAGCCTATTGCCTGAATTGGCTGCTGGAGGAGGTGTCGACGTCGATCAACACCGCGGCCGCCGGCGGCAATGCAAGCCTCATGGCCATCGGCTGAGTAGCAATACGAGGGCGCAGAAAATGCGCCCTCGAAACTCCAGACGGGAAAGTGGCTCTCTTCCCGGGATTCAATCTCGATACCTCGGCCTATAAGGGCGACGGGCGGCGATCCGGTCGCGACACGGTATTGTTGGCGTGAGGAGGGAGGTTCAGTCGAAGAACCCCGCATCCTCTTCCCTGAGATATCTCCTGGCCGCTTCGGCGTCGATATCGAGGCCCAGCCCCGGCGCTTCCAGCAGGTCCACCATACTGTCCTTCACGATCTGCGGTGGCAAGCCGACGACCAGATCCTCCCACCAGGGGTCGGTGGCGCTCGGATATTCGAACGCGATGTAATTTGCAGGCAGGGTGGCGCAGACATTGATCAACGCGCCGAGGCCTAGCAGGCCGTTGGCGACCCCGTGCGGTGCCATCAGGATCGAGTGCATGTAGGCGTGCTCGGCGACCCATTTGAGTTCGGCAATACCGCCAATATCGGCTGGATCTGGGCCGATGACGCGCAC
>Ga0102593_1001947_pt1 | contig 17629 bp, 18 predicted proteins | sample AraplaCol_mMS_r2_2_FD_76862 | JGI IMG/M metagenome (GOLD analysis project Ga0102593, IMG submission 76862) | Arabidopsis root microbial communities from North Carolina, USA - plate scrape MF_Col_mMS_r2 (SPADES assembly) (version 2) | ecosystem: Host-associated > Plants > Roots > Endosphere...
CCGCGAGCGCCATCGTGCCTGTTCGCTCGGCCGCCAGCTGCAGCCGGCGCGAGCCGACCATTGGCAAGCGAACGAGTTCACCAACGACGGCTCCGAGCCCACCGAAGGAAAGCCCCTCCTCCATATTGGCGAGCACGTCCTCTTCCTTGTCGGACTCGACAAAGATTACCCTATCGGCATGGAGGCCGACCTCAGCGAGTGCCGGAAAGAAGAGATCGGGACGCGTCAGGCACCAGACGATCGGGCCTGTTGTCCGCGCTGCGATCCCCGCCGCAAAAAGTGCTGCCGCTGCACCATCCACCGTGCCCGACCCGCCACCGGCAAATTCGTGCAGGGCGCCATAGGCAAGGCCACCGCCCGGCAGGACCGCATCGATCTCCGGCACCCCAAAGGACAGACAGCCAGCCTTTCTGGCCGACACGCCCTCCAGCGACGCCATGCGCTCGCGCAGATCGGAAATCACCCGTTCACGGGCAGCAGTCATCGTTCACGGCTCCCTTCAAGGTCGTGTTGGCGGCCGACATCATGTCGATCAAAATGCGGATGTTCTCTATCTGTTCCCGCCGACTTGAAGAGTCAAGCAACCGGAGGATGGGAATATTATCCTGAACATTAGGAATCGGAAGAATACTCAGGAGAATCAGGTGGGTAGCGGTTGAAGGTTTTTTTCGGAGCGTGTCAGAGCGCTACTCCCTTTGTGTGAATTGCGGGGACAAGTCGGCATCGTCACAGTGTCTTTAAGATTTTTCTGCTGAACTGTCGGCATGACCAAGCCTCCGAGATCAAAACCCCTCCTTCGTGACACCGAGGCTCCGATCCGATCAAAGCCGCGAGGCAAGCGAAATCCGGCCCAGCCACAGCTGCCTTTCGATCCCATGCCAGACCGCGTCGAACCCGCGTTGGCGCAATTGAAGAGCCATCCTCCAAAGGGGAAAGAATGGAGCTGGGAGCTGAAATGGGATGGCTATCGCCTCGCTGTTCACATCGAGCCGCGCGGTATCCGGATCCTCACCCGCGGCGGCCATGACTGGACGCACCGCTTTCCGGCGATCGTAGAGGCCGCCCGAGGGCTCGGGCCGGCGACGATGATCATCGATGGCGAGGCGGTCGTGCTTGATGAAGAGGGCCGGCCGGATTTCGGGCTGCTGCAGCAATCGCTCGGCGCATCCGGCAAACAAGCCGGCAACCGGGCCTCCGAGGCCATCTTCTACGCTTTCGATCTCATCTATTTCGACGGACACGATCTGCGCGGTGTCGAATACCGATCGCGCCGACATCTCCTTGAGGACTCGTTGACCGGCCCAAAGGGTGACAAAGACGGTGCCATTCGGCCGTCGGAAACATTCGACACCGAACCAGCCGTCCTGCTTGAGCATGTCTGCCGCCTCGGCCTGGAAGGCATCGTCGGCAAACACCTCGATCGGCCCTATCGTTCCGGCCGGACCGGGGATTGGGTGAAAGTCAAATGCATCCAGAGCGAGGCTTTCTTCATTGTCGGCTATGAGAGGTCTTCGGCGTCGCCTGCCGGCTTCGGCTCGTTGGTGCTTGCTGCCTATCGCGCAGCCGATCTCGTCCACGTCGGAAGTGTCGGCACGGGCTTCAGGCAAGCCGAGGTCATCAGATTGCGGAAGATGCTGGACACGCTGCGATGGAAGCGAAAGCAGCCACCCCTGCCCTATTCCGGAAGTGCCGATATTGTCTGGGTCGAGCCGACCCTGATCGCCGAGATCGAGTTTCGCGCCTGGACGACAGACGGGAAACTTCGCCATCCATCCTACAAGGGCTTGCGAGACCGTTAGGACAATGCCGAGGTCTTCCGGCTCGACTAGCGAAATCAGCGCCATACGCTAGATTGTCGTCCATTCGAGCTCGGCGGAGTAGATATCTAGAATGTGCAACCTGTATCGCATGGAAGACAAGGACTGGGTCGCCAAATGGGCCCAGGACGCTGAAAGCCTGATCAACCTGATGCCGGCCTACCAGATGAACCCCGATCAGATGGGGCCGATCGTGCGCAACACCGCCGACGGCAAGAAACAACTGGTCCATGCGCGCTGGGGACTGCCCTCCCCGCGTTTCACGCTCGAAAAGGCCGCCAAAGCCAAGGCCGAGAAACTTGCGGCCAAGGGCAAGCCATTCGATCTCGAAGAGCTGATCCGCATGGAGGCCGACCGCGGCACGACCAACGTGCGCAAGCTTAGTTTTCCGCATTGGAAGCGATGGTTCGGGGTCGAAAACAGATGCCTCGTCCCGGTCACCAGTTTCGCGGAACCGGATCCGGCCAGCAAGGAGGAAGGCGGCAAGGTGCCCAATGCCTGGTTTGCACGCGACGAGGAGAAGTCGCTGATGTTCTTTGCCGGCATCCATGTGCCGCAGTGGCAGAGTGTCCGAAAGGTCAGGGACGGTCTGACGACTGATGATCTCTACGGTTTCCTGACCACCGATCCGAATAACGTGGTGAAGCCAATTCATGAGAAGGCCATGCCGGTCCTCCTTCTGACCACCAAGGAAACCGATGTTGGATGCGTGCGCCATGGGATGAGGCCAAGGCGCTTGCCAGCCCACTGCCCGACGATGCGCTGATCGTAACATCCCGGGAGCCTTACGGCTCGACGATCGTAACGAGGGCCGGAGAACCGGTCGTGCAGCCGAGCCTTTTCTGAGCCTGACCGGCCTAAAGCAGATCGATCCACACTGGGGGCATGATCGCTTGTGTGGTTCCAGTCTCTCACCGAGTTGTCGATCTTGGCCTGCTTGAGATTGTCAGCAAGTGCTGGGTTTAAGAGGAGTGATCGATCCGCAGCCCTGCGTCGCGGGCAAACGCGTGTTGATATCGCCGCGAAGGCTGCTATGTTCTCTCTTTGTTTCGGGTAAGGCCCTCAAAAGGGACACCGAGCCGGTAGCTTTCTTGCAAGATCCGCCATGAACGATACGACGCCAACGCCGATCCGCAAAATTGTCCATGTCGACATGGATGCTTTTTACGCGTCGGTCGAGCAGCGCGATAACCCGGAACTTCGTGGCAAGCCGCTCGCCGTCGGCGGATCCGCAGCGCGCGGCGTGGTGGCCGCCGCAAGCTATGAGGCGCGTGCCTTTGGTGTCCATTCGGCCATGCCATCGGTCACCGCAAAACGGAAATGTCCTGACCTGATTTTCGTGCCGCCGCGCTTCGACGTTTACAAGGCCGTTTCCCAGCAAATCCGCGAAATCTTCGCCGAATACACACCACTGATCGAGCCACTCTCGCTCGACGAGGCCTATCTCGATGTGACGGAAAACCTGAAAGGCATGGAAATCGCCACCGAGATTGCCCTGGAGATCCGCGCGAAGATCAAGCAAATCACCGGGCTCAACGCTTCGGCCGGCATTTCCTACAACAAGTTCCTGGCCAAGATGGCCAGTGACCTCAACAAACCCAACGGCCAGGCCGTCATCACGCCGAAGAATGGGCCAGGCTTTGTCGAAACCCTGCCCGTCAAGAAATTCCATGGTGTCGGGCCTGCGACGGCCGAGCGCATGCGTAAATTCGGCATCGAAACCGGGCTCGATCTGAAATCGAAGTCGCTCACCTTCCTGCAGGCGCATTTTGGGAAATCCGGTCCCTATTTCTATGGCATCGCCCGTGGCATTGACGAACGCCAGGTCAGACCCGACCGCATCCGCAAATCGGTCGGCGCGGAAGACACATTCGCCGAGGATATCCATAATCTCGAACGCGCGAAGGCAGAACTGAAGCCGCTTGCCGAGAAAGTCTGGCGCTACTGCTATGCTCAGGGAACCAGCGGCAAGACGGTGACTGTAAAAATCAAATATTCGGACTTCACCCAGGCGACGCGCAGTCGGACAGGCACAGTGCCATTCGCAAACATGGCTGATTTATTCGACGCGGCATCGGCACTTCTGGCAACCGTCTATCCCTTCAAGCTGTCAGTGCGCCTGTTGGGGGTGACACTCTCGTCGCTGACCAACGATCAGCCCAGCGACGCCACCGAGGGGCAGCCGCAACTCGATCTCAATCTTTAGCAGGAACGAGGCGCCGAAAACAAACAGCCTGCCGCGGGGGCGGTGCGGCGAGCGCCTGGCAGGATTATTTCGATGGGCAGCGTTCCCTCGAACAGGCGATCAAGCGGCTCGCCAAATCGTCGAAGCAGGCCACTTGAACGCGCGGTCCGTTAGATACCATATCGCCGATCGAGTTCTTTGAGCGCGGACTGTACCTCATCGATCGAAATCGGCTCTGGCATTCCCGGCACCTGCCGGAGAGCCGGCATCGAATCGACAGCGTAAAAGTCGGAGGCCCAGGCGGCGAGGATCGTTCGCTTATCATCGACGGAAAGAGCCGGCGCTCTCACCACATCGATTGGCCGCTGAAGCTCCATACCCTGAAGCAAGACCGCTGGTCCCATCGCCATCGCGTTGCTGGCTGCCTGCTGCAACATGTCATGCGTCATCGGACCACCTCACTGTACGTGTGGATCCCGGTCACGCTGCAGACGTGACGCGGCGATCACGTTCATTTCCGGCGCCAGCAGATCGTGTTTCTCGGCGAAAGCCGCAAACAGGCCACGCGCGGTTTCTGCTTCAATCTCGCCACGCAGTGCCGCACTGCAGGCCTTCAGCGCAATCGCATGCGCGCTGTCCCTGAGTGACGTCGGACACTCGGAAAGATGCCGGTAGGCATCCATGACGCTGCGAACCTCCGCTGGGTAGCCAAGGCCGACGAGAATGGAAACAGGCTGTCTAAACATATCGGGTTTCATCGCTCTCTCCTTTCCAACCCGGAATGTTGATGAGCGCCGTAGCCACGGCGCCCTTGTTCTGCGGTCAATGCGGGGTCAAGCCGCCTTCTGCGCTTCGATCTGCGGAGGAGCGACTGCCCCAGCGCTCTGGATGGAGATCTTGCGCGCCTTCAACGCCTCGGGGATCTCCCGAACCAGATCGATCGACAAGAGCCCGTTGCTGAGTTCCGCCCCGTTCACTCTGACATGGTCGGCGAGTTCGAACCGGTGCTCGAACGGCCGGCCGGCAATGCCGCGATGCAGGTAGCCCTCGGCAGCCGCTTCCTGCTTCTTGCCGGTAACCGTCAGTAGATTGGATTGGAAGGTGATGTCGAGTTCGTCCTGGGTGAAGCCCGCGACCGCGATCGAAATCCGGTAGGTGTCGTCACCGGTCTTGACAATGTCATAGGGCGGCCAGTCGCTGATCGACCGGGCGCGCTGGGCGTTTTCCAGAAGATTGAAAACCCGGTCGAAGCCGACGCTCGAACGGTAGAGCGGTGCATAGTCGTAAGATGTTGCCATAGCCATATCCTCCTTGAGCAACATGGATATGGAAGCGCCGAAAGCGGCGCTCCCAGCAAGGCCAGCCCTTCATTGAGCGGCTGGCGGCAATCGATTTGGTTTTTGAGAATTTCGGATTCAAGAGTAGCGGCAGAAAAAAATTTGCTCGTGTTCGGCTTCTGCCACCGGCTCAATCCAACTCTATCCTGAACCTCGCGCAAGCCTTTGTAGGATGCGTGACGAAGATTGCCGTCGTCGGTCCAGCCCCGGAATTCGATCTCGGCAATCAGCGTCGGCTGGCGATGGCAACCGGTGAAGAGGGTTCGATCAAGCGACGCCCTTGCCGCCGGTGACACCATAGACCTCACCGTTGATGAAGCTTGCTTCTGGCGATGCAAGCAGGACGAACACGGGAGCCAGCTCGACCGGCTGGCCGGGCCGGCCGAAGTCGCTATCCTTGCCGAAGTTCTTCACCTTCTCGTCTGGCTGCCCGCCACTCGGCTGGAGAACCGTCCAGACCGGTCCGGGTGCGACGACATTCGCGCGAATGCCACGCTCAATCAGCTGCTTGGCAAGGGCCTTTGTATAGGCGACGATGCCGGCCTTTGTCGTGGCATAGTCGAGCAAGATCGGCGATGGCTGATAAGCCTGGATTGAAGCGGTCGTTATCACCGCGGATCCCGGCGGCATATGAGGAACGGCGGCTTGTGCGATCCAGTGTAGCGCATAGAGATTGGTCTTCATCGTCTTGTCAAAATCCTCCGTCGACAGATCTTCGATCTTCTCGCGGTACTGCTGACGACCGGCATTGATGACGAGGATATCGAGACCGCCAAGACCGGAGACCGCCTTGTCGACCAGTTGCCTGCACCATGGCTCCTCCTTGATGTCGCCGGGTAGGGCGACGGCTTTGCGGCCCTCGGCTTCGATAAGTCCGATCACTTCCTTTGCATCTACCTCTTCATCCGGAAGATAGGCGATGGCGACATCGGCGCCCTCGCGCGCGAAAGCGATTGCCGCGGCACGGCCGATGCCCGAATCTCCGCCGGTGACGAGTGCCTTCCGGCCAGTGAGCTTCCCCGACCCGCGATAGCTCTCCTCGCCGTGATCCGGCGTGGGATCCATCTTGCGGGCGAGGCCAGGCGCATGTTGCGGTTGGTTTGGGAAAGGCGGTGCTGGATAAAGCGTGCGAGGATCGTTCAAGGAGGTCTTGTCGCTCATAATGACACCCAAGGTTTTTCCGAATTGCATGGCAGAATGCATTTCTGCGAACGCCCGTTTCATCCCTTTGTTCCTGTAACGCCGTCGGCTCGGAACAAACTTTTTGCGTTGTCGTTCGTTCTGATTATCAACGAAGGAGGAAATGTCATGCCCCGTGGTGACAAGTCCAAGTACACCGACAAGCAGGAACGCAAGGCAGACCACATCGCCGAAAGCTACGAAGACCGTGGCGTATCAGAGAAGGAAGCCGAGCGCCGAGCCTGGGCGACCGTCAACAAGGATGATGGCGGCGGCAAGAAGGCCGGCGGTTCCGGGCAAGGCAAGCATACCGGTCATCCGGCCGCCCATAAAGGCGGCGAGAAGGGCGGCAAGGCGGCAGCGTCGCGATCGGCCGCAGACCGTTCGGCTTCGGCAAAGAAGGCGGCCGCGACGCGGAAGCGGAATGCCGAGCACAACGCCCATCATTGATCGGTCGTGTCCGTGACGGAGCAGAAACGCTACATCCCAGCACCTGACGGATTCCCAATGGTCTTGAGACAGGGAGACGACGTGCTTGCCCGCCTGGGAACGCTCATGGTCGACGAAGACATACCATCGGCCATGCTTGCTGGATTCGGGTTCGCTGGCCAGATCACCTTCGGCTTCTTCAATTTCGAAGCCTACGAATACAAGCCGAAGAGCTACGAAAACCTTGAGGTGACCAACTTGACGGGCTCGCTTGCCTGGAAGGAAGGCAAACCGCTGCCGCATCTGCACGCCACCGCCGGCAGCTATTCCTTCGAAGCCGTTGGCGGTCACTTGTTGGCGCTCGAGGTCGGTCGCGGTTCGATGGAGCTCCATGTGACGATCCTGAGAGATCGGCTTGAACGGTCCACCGACGCGTCGATTGGCGCCAACGTCCTGCAACTTGGTCCGGCCGGTTAAGACACGATGCTGGCTGCGCTGCCTCGTTTTAGTCGCTGATGGCGCCGCGGGGGACGAACAGTCGGATCGAGAGTCCGTTCGGCATCCAGTCGCGCGCGATATCGACCCCGAGACTCTGACTTATTATCTGCTCAAGCCGGCTTCCAAAACCGATCGAACGTGGCTCCAATGCAGCCTGCGGAGGACCGCTGCTCTCAAGCCAGACGATCTCCAGGATCTCACCCTTCATCGTCGCTGCTATCTCCAGCTTCCCCTCCTCGATGGACAGCGCACCATATTTCGCGGCATTGGTTGCGAATTCATGGAACAGAAGCGCGAAGTTTGTAATTTTGGTGCCGCTGATGTCGATGTCATCTCCGATCAGCTGCCAACGATTGGCACCGTCCCGCTCATAAGGCGCGAGGATATTCGACAGAAGCTGAAAGAGGGTGGTCTCCGGAGCACCGGTCGCGGTCTCACCGTTTAAACTCGGCAATGTCATCTCATGCGCCCGCGAGAGGGCCATCAACCTGTCCTTCATCCCCGCAGCGAGATCAGCAGTCGTCTTCGCCGTCCTTGCTGCAAGGGTGATGATGCTGCCGGTAATGGCGAACAGGTTTTTTACCCGGTGATGCATCTCGCGCAGCAGAAGTTCCTGACGCTCGGCGGCGCGCTTACGCTCTGATATGTCGCGGGCAATTTTCGATGCGCCGATGATCTTTCCGTTGCCGTCCCGAATAGGCGAGATGGTGAGAGAAATATCGATCAGGCTACCGTCTTTACGTCGTCGTATCGTCTCGAAGTGATCGACGCGTTCGCCGGCTTGAATGCGGGCGAGAATGGCTGGCTCCTCGTTCAGGCGATCGGGTGGAATGACGATCGTGATCGGGTTGCCGATAGCCTCGTCTGCCGTATAACCGAAAAGCCGCTCAGCGCCCTTATTCCAGGTCGTTATGACTCCGCTGAGGCTCTTGCTGACGATCGCATCGTCGGAGGATTCGACGATCGCTGCAAGAAAATCTGCAGCACTATGTCCGTGCTGCGCAGCTTCTGTGTCGGCCTCCAGCTGTCGCAAACGGAGCTGGGTCTGGCCCTCGTGTGGCTGGTTATCGGAAATCGACATTTACGCCTCGTCAATCAACGCATTTTTCAAGAAATCGAGACGGCCGAGACCGCTAATGCACCGCCGACCATATTCGCTAAACACCACCAACAACAGTCAGAATGACAATAGGGCTCGCAAATCCGTATGACGCCTTTCGAACGCGAGATCGCTAGCAAAATGCCTTCGCCTTGAACGGATCTGAACTGCCGACTACCTCCAAATTCTACTAGAACTCGGCAATGAAGATTATTTTTCCATAACTTAGGAAATCAAAGCACCGACCGCAGGAAATCTGCCGTTTCAGAACGCTGCGGACTATCAAATATCTGCTCAGGTGTTCCGAGCTCATGGATAAGCCCTTCGCGGAAAAATGCCACGCGATCGGAGACCTCTCGGGCAAACCGCATTTCATGTGTCACCACGATCATGGTCATGCCTTCCTGGGACAGCATGCGCAGCGTGTCCAACACTTCGCCGACCAGTTGCGGATCCAGGGCGGACGTGACCTCATCAAACAGCATATAGTCCGGCGACATCGCAAGTGCGCGGGCGATCGCCATTCGCTGCTGCTGTCCGCCCGAGAGGCGCGACGGAAAGGCTTTCAGCTTCTCACCAAGGCCGACATGCTTGAGCTGCTCAACCGCGATCGCCTCGGCCTCCGCCTTTGATTTACCCAGCACCTTTCTGAGCGCCAGCATCACGTTTTCGAGCACCGTTAGATGCGGGAACGCGTTCCACTGCTGAAACACGATCCCGATCTTTCGGCGGAGTTTGTTGAGATCGGTGCTCTTCGCATGCACGTCTGTGCTATCGACACGAATGCGGCCGCCCTGGATAGGCTCAAGGCCATTAATGCACATCAACATCGTTGATTTGCCCGAGCCGGATCCACCGACCATGGAAAGGACTTCGCCTTTCTGGACGTTCAGACTGACACCTCTCAAAACATGCAAAGTGCTGAAGTGCTTATGGACGTTTTCGATTTCAATCATTGTTTCTGCAACCTTTGTTCAAGTCATGGCCAAGGGCTGATGAGGGCTCGTGAGAGCGAGGATCAAGCCGACGAGTAGCCTTTCGGGTTCAATCGTTTTCGCGCCACCTGGCTTCCAGCCGGGCACCGAAACGAGAGATGGGAAAGCACAGGACGAAATAAGCCAGTCCAACGATACCGAGGACAAACAGCGGCTCCTGAGTGCGCGTCACGATGATCTGCGAGGAGCGAAGCAACTCAACGACGCCAATCCATGAAATCAGCGCCGTGTCCTTCATAACGCCGAGCGTGAGGCCAATCCAGTTCGGCAATGCCACCCGCAAGGCGATAGGAAAGACGACCTCCTTCAAATCCTGAGCCCAAGTCATTCCAAGAGACCGGGCGGCCCGCCGGGTCGTCGGGGGAACGGCCAGAATGCCGGCGCGAACCACCTCTGTGCAAAAGGATGCTGTATAAATGGCCAGAACCACACAGCCGACGGTAAAAGCCGACCAGTTCAACCCGATGATGGATTTGAACGAATTGGCGAGCACAAACTGGATCAACAGTGGAACCGAGCGGAAGATGTCGAGGACAAAGCCGATCGGTCCGTTAAGCCACCAAGGTGCGCTTGCACGCCCCAAGCCGAGCAACAGTCCGAGTATGGATCCACCAAGCACAGCCCAGAACGTGATCGAGATCGTAACACCGGCACCTTTGAGCATGAACCGAAGGTCATTGAGGGTCAGGGAGGTGTCAAAAAAGGTCTGCATCATAGCGGTGGCCCTCAATGTCGGAACAGGCGCCACGCCATCAGGCGCGCCGAGCCGATGACCACCTTGGTCATCAAATAATAGAGAACAGCGGCAATCGCGAAGAACTCGAACGTACGGAATGATCGAACATTCAGGTCCTGTGTCACACCGGTAAGGTCATTCGTCAGGCCCACCACCACGCCCAGAGACGTCATCAGGATCGCCCAGACCATCTGGTTTGTGAGCGGCGGAAAGACGACGCGGAACATCTGTGGCAGCACGATAAGGCGGAAGGCTTGGAATTGTCCCATCCCGAGAGACCGGGCGGCACGCATTTGCGTGCCAGGAATTGCTCGAAGTCCGCCACGGAAGGTTTCGGCAAGATAACCCGCATTGTTGAATGTAATCGCCGCGAGCAAGGCGAGGAAGCTGTCGAGGAATATCCCCAGTGACCCCAGACCAAAATACACCATGTAAATCTGGAACATCGCCGGCGTGTTACGGGCCAGCTCAACCCAACTGACGGAGAGAGCCCGAAGTGCGCGGAAGCGGGAGCCGGATGCGACAGCCAACAAGATCGCGAGGAATGTGCCGAGCACCATCGACAGCAGGGCGACCTCAAGCGTCACAAGGGCGCCCCAGAGCATATCAGGCAGCGCTCGAAACGCCGCTCGCCATTGAAAAGTATAGTCCATGGTCGTTCCCGCCATTTGAAAAGGATCGGGGGAAGGAACTCTCTTGGAGATCCCGTCACGTCGAACTGCGGCGGGCACGACTTCCTGTCAGGGAAAGTCTGCCCGCCGAGGTCGCAATCGATTAGCGATAGACTCCGGGGATCGTCAGATCGGGTGCGTCACCAACGCCGACCCATTTATCCCACAGTTCCTTGTAACGCCCCGTGCGCACCTGCTGATGGATGAAGAGGTTCAGGTAATTGATCAGGCCCTGCTCCTGGCGAAGCGTCACGAGCGCCGTATAGTCGACCTCATACGGTGCTTCGCCCGCAACCACGACGCCCTTGTATTTGCCGTCTTTCACGATGGTTGCAGCAACAGGAGCCGTCACCACGGTCGCTTCAATTTGTCCTTGAGAAAGTGCAAGGAACACATCTGCCTGGCTCTGGAAAGCTCTGAAGGATCCGCCGCCCCACGCCTTGACATCCTTTTCGAGGGCCATTGCCTCATAGCCGCCGGCAACACCGCCGACATTGCGGCCTTTCAGCTTCTCATAGCTATCGATCCCGAGGCCCTCTTTCACGAGAACGACTTCTGTCAAGGCGGTGTACGGCATGGTGAAACCGACAGTTTTCGCCCGCTCCAGAGTGTCCGATGTCTGTGCGACAGCGATGTCTGCCCGGCCGGACACCAGTGCCGGAATACGATCCGGGAAGGTGGTCTCAACGATCTCTGCCGATACGCCGAGCGCTTTGGCGATGTCATTGCAATAATCGACGTCATAGCCGGCCGGATTGTTCTCAGCGTCGCGCATGCCCATCGGTGGATAGTCGAGCACAACCGCGCAACGTAACGTGCCCGAAGCCATAATATCATCCAGCTTATCGGCATGAGCGACCGTGACAGTTGATGCCACCAGTGTGGTGGCCAGGATAATTGAAGCCATACGCATTGTTGCATTCCCCTTTTTGTTGATTGGTAGGACTTGGAGCACGGATGTTATCGTATTTCCAATATCGTATACGTTTCTTCCGCGCAGGCTCCGGCTATCGAACGAGACTGCTGCGAACGTAAAACTGTAATTACTGAACCAGGAAACCGAACGTTAGCGGGTCTTCATCATCGATCGTCCAGTTTGCAAACCCGCAAATGTAGGCCTTGCCACTGACTTCCGGGATGACCGCATCGTAGTCGCCAACCTTTGTCTCGCTCAACACACGTCCCTTGAACACCGTGCCGATGATCGACTCGTTCACCAGTGTTTCCGATGCTGAAAGCTCGCCACGAAGATAGAGTTGCGCGATACGGCCGGCGGTTCCGGAGCCTGTCGGTGATCGGTCGATTGCCCGATCCGCATAAACACAGCAATTCGCCTGGGTCGAGCCATCGTGGCGGGGATCCCCGTAGACCATGACGCCATAGACGTCATTGAACTCGGGGATTTCGGGGTGAACCACAGGCATCTTGGCGTTTACGGCAGTCTTGATCTCGTATCCGAACTGCTGGATCTTCTGGACATCCTTCTCGCGGATGGCGATGTCGTGCGGGCGACCGTCAACATAGAAATAGGTTGCACCGCCATAGGCTATATCACCGGTCACCTTGCCGAAAGTCGGGGTGTCGACAGTCACATCCCGCTTGAAAATGAACGACGGCACATTCACGAAGCGAACATTCCCTGCCCGCTTTCCATCCCATTCGACGAAGGCCTCGATGAAACCACATGGCGCGTCGATACCGACGCGGGTTTCGGGCGACTTGCGCTCGACCCAGCCTAGCTCCAGGGCTGCGGTTGCGAGCGCAATGACGCCATGCCCGCAATGGGGGCTGTAACCCATGTTGTTGAGGAAGATCACGCCGAAATCGGCATCCGCACTGACCGGCTCCGTGAGGTAGCCGCCGTAGAGGTCTTTGTGGCCGCGGGGTTCCAACATGACCGCGCGTCGATACTGATCGGCATTTTCTTGCAGCCAGGCGCGGCGCTCGACGATGGTCGCTCCAGGGATCTTCGGCAGACCCTGGGTAACAAGGCGGAACGTCTCACCGCACGTGTGGAGCTCGACGGTTGTCAGTGATCTTTCAAATTGCATACGGACTTCTCCAGGATATCGCACCACGCAGTCGCCAGCACTTCGGTCGTCGGTGGTTATTTTAAGATATCGTATACGATAAACGATGTTGGTCAACCGTGAAAATGTAAGAACGGCGCTTTTTCATACAAGCACCATTTTTGTGCAGCGGCGTTCCGTGCCATCTGTCAACCGAATGGCGCGCGCAGTCGCACCCGCGATCTTGCGAGCGTGGGTCACACGTGGACGTCGAGCGGCACAGCGGAGTCTGGCTATTTCCGGATGTTCGCGAGAAGGGACTCGCAGGCCTTGGTAATATGCTGCGTCAGCAGCTCAGCGGCCCTGTCGGCGTCGCGCGCCCGGCATGCGGCGAGGATCTCGCGATGCTCCCTGTCGTCGACACCCGTTCCTCCGGACAGCGTCAGCTGGATGCGGAGATAGCGCTCGATACGATCATTGACCGAACGGATAAGGTTGAGAAGGAACGACCGTTCGGCGTCCTCGTAGAGGCAGGAATGAAACTGCCAGTTCAATTCCGCCCATCTTGCAACATTCGTTTCCTGGGCGAATGCATCGCAATATTCCTCTGCCCTCTGGAACGTACGTGCCGTCATTCTGGGAACGGACAATCTGATGGCATTTGATTCCAGCATGGCGCGAACTTCGAAGATCTGCGCGATTTCCGGCTCGGAAACGCTTGTCACCACGGCACCGCGGTTCTTCTGAAACTCGACAAGCCCTTCAGCCTCGAGCCTCTTCAATGCCTCACGCACGGGGATTTTACTGACATCGAATAGTTTTGCGACGTCGTCCTGGCGGATCGGCTCGCCCTCGTCGAATTCCCCGGTGACGATCGCTTCCCGGATGTGCTTGGCAATGATGTCGGATGCCGTGGGGGCGGCTCCAAGCGATGGCAGATCTGCGGGGTTAAGGGGCAAGGAAATCTCCGAGTCGGCGGCAAAGGTGGGAGGGATCGAATAACGTATTCGATATTAGATCGCAATGTTGGGACTTTTTCTCAGGCGCACGCGCCGTCGTCGTCACGATAAAAGCGGGTTGACACGAACAGATAACGTATACGATATTCTATCGGTGTACTGCTCGCAAATGTCCACCGGCTCAACCAATCGCCCTCTCACTCGGTGAACCATGTCTATCCAGGAACACAATCCGCCGGGGGTTTTAGGCTACGTTACCCCCCTCAGCGCCAGGCCGGGTGAACGGCTCGACTTCAAGATCTCATCGGTCGGCGGTCGCGCCATTGCCGCGAAGGTCGTCAGGCTGGATTGCTGCGATCCGAACCCACTCGGTCCTGGATTGAAAAGCGAACAAGTTGAATTCGGCCTATCGCCGGTCTATCCGGCCACAGAGCAGAAGACCCATCTTGGATCCTGCGCCTTCGGGGCGCTGCCAACCATCCCGGTCACGCAAGACCTGACGGTCGAACTGACAGTCCGCCCGGGCTTTGTCAGTGCAACCGATCAGACGATCTTTTCCCTGCAAGATGCCGCCGGCACGACAGGTACCGCCTTGATTATCAATGATGGGCATCTCTTCCTCAAAAATCTGCGATCGCCGGCACAACTCCAAGGCCTGGATCTTTTGCTCAAACTGAATGTATGGAGCAAGCTGGAGGTCTGTTTTTCGGAAGATGGCGTGATCGTGCGCACATCGACCCCGGAGACGTCAAAGGTCGCCGAGTCCAAGTTGATCGCAGGCATGGGCGAAGCATTGCGCGATGTCGACCATATCTGCCTTGCGGCATTGTGGAACGGACATCCCAAGGATTGCTTCAATGGTTCGATCGAGGCGCCACGTCTGTCGGTGACATCGCGAGAGACTGTAGAACCCCGCCGCACGATCATCGCCCAATGGACCTTCACCGATAGCGGCAACAGCGAATGGGTGAGCGACGATATCGATCCATCTCGCGGGCTCCATTTGATAAACCTGCCAATGCGCGCCGTTCGCTCTTCCTCCTGGACGGGCCGCCACATGGACTGGAAAATCGCACCGGAGGAATACGCGGCAATCACCTTCCATTCTGACGATCTGAGCGACTGTGCATGGGAGACGACGATCGCGGTTACCGTGCCCGACGAGGTTCCTTCGGGCGTCTACGGTCTTGCGGTCGAGAATGACATCGCGACCGATACCATCCCGTTCTACGTGCTGCCGGGTCATGGCGCGCAACGACAGAAAATCGTCTTCCTGGCGCCGACCTTCACCTACATGGCCTACGCCAATCACGCCCGCGGAAACTTTGCTGGCCCCCTCGAAGCGCGCGTAAAGGACTGGGGCGCCTATCCCCATAATCCGGATGTCGTCGGCACCTTCGGCTACTCCACCTACAACCGCCATCCGGATGGAACCGGCGTGACGATATCTTCGCGGCTGCGCCCGATCATGACGATGCGTCCTGGATACCTTGTCTACCACGACCCGCACGGCTCGGGAATGCGCGGTTTCCCCGCCGACTCTCACCTTACCGACTGGCTAACCTCCAAGGGTTTTGCATTCGACATGCTAACTGACGAGGATCTGGATCGTGAAGGGGTCGATGCCCTCTCGCCCTACGATGTCGTTCTAACCGGCACCCATCCCGAATATCACACCCGCAGAACGATCGAGGCGATTCTAGCTTACCGGCAGGCCGGCGGGCGGCTGATGTATCTCGGAGGCAACGGCTTCTACTGGAAGATCGGCCGCGACCAGAACTTGCCCCACATTCTCGAACTGCGACGCGCCGAGGGCGGCATGCGCGTCTGGGCCAGCAAGCCCGGTGAATATTATAACCAGCTCGATGGCGAGTATGGTGGTCTCTGGCGGCGAAACGGTATCCCTCCCCAGATGGTTGCGGGCGTCGGCTTTACCGCCGAGGGCAATTTCGAGGGAACCTACTACGTCCGCACAGAGGAGTCGTTTGCCGAAGGACTGGCTTTCCTGTTTGAAGGCATTTCCCCCGACGAGCGGCTTGGCGAATTCGGCCTGTCGGGTGGTGGCGCTGCCGGCTTCGAGATCGATCAGGCCAGCACAGAGCTGGGAACGCCGGACTTCGTAAGGGTGGTGGCGGCGTCCGAAGGGCATGGCCCGTCGTTCGAGACCACATACGAGGAGTTGCTGACGCCGGGCGTCATCGATGGCGGCCCTCGCCCCTACGGTGGTATGCGCTCGAACATCGTCTACGGCCTCGATGAGAACGGCGGCGGCCTGTTCTCGGTCGGCTCGATCACCTTCTGCGGCAGTCTTTCCCACAACGGCTACAACAACAATATCTCCCGGCTTCTCGGAAATTGTCTCCGGAAGTTTCTCTCGACCCCGCGCCGCGCCGGGGATGCGCACGCTCCGCCTGCCCCCGGCACCATTCCTCCCATTGGCAGCAATTCATGACACATGAACAACCAATCCACGTCAAATTCGACTCTTTGAAAGCCATACTTGCTCGGATTTTCCTGAAACATGGAACATCCCAGTTCGTCGCTGACATCCTTGCGGCAAACTGCGCCGGCTGCGAGCGCGATGGCGCGATCAGCCATGGCATCTTTCGTATCCCGGGTTACCTCGCATCACTCGACACCGGTTGGGTTGATGGAAAAGCTGACCCCGAAATCTCCATGGTTAGCCCGTCGTTCATTCGCATCGATGCTCACAACGGATTTGCCCAGCCCGCACTCGCCGTCGCAGCAGACGCAATCGATGCGGCCGTAAAGGCGACTGGCATTGCTATCGTGGCGACCCGGAATTCTCATCATTTCAGCGCGTTGTGGCCGGATGTCGAGCCTTTAGCACGAAGAGGCATGATGGCGATCACATTCGTCAACGGTCTGGCGAATGTCGTCCCCCATGGTGGTCGCGCCCCGGTATATGGCACCAACCCGATCGCCTTCGCAACGCCGGTCGCTGGTGCGGATCCGCTCGTTGTTGATCAGGCGACGAGCGTGATGGCCAACGGCGAGGTCAGGCTACACGCACTGGCGAACCGAAGTCTGCCGGAGGGAACGGGCGTCGATCGCAACGGAACCCCATCCACAGATCCGCATGCGGTTCTGGTCGGTGGCGCACTCAACACATTCGGCGGGTATAAGGGCTCGTCCATTGCAATGATGGTCGAGCTGATGGCCGGCGCGCTCACCGGCGGCCAACTATCGTTCGAGAACGACTTTGGTGATTGTGTCGGTGCGCAGACACCGAAAGCGGGGCAGCTGTTGATCGTTATCGACCCGGAGCGTGGCGGCAACAACGACTTTGCCAAGCGCGTCGGGCTGCTTTGCGATCGCCTGATCGACGCGGGCCAGGACAGGCTGCCCGGAACACGGCGGTACGAGAACCGCCGCCAGTCAACTCTCCTTGGCATTCCCGTTTCGGAGGGAAAGCTCCTCGAACTGGAAAACCTTGCCGGCAACTGAGCCGGTCAACGCAAATATCCCAGAGGCGGACATGAACGAGATCACGCTCGATAAAAGACGGCTGCAGCTGCATCGGTCCTTGAATGACCATCAGGTCGACCAGCTGGTGGGACTATTTCAGCAAGAGTGGTGGACCAAGGGTCGGACAAAAGCCGACGTCGTGAAAGCACTCGCTTCCGGTGGGCCGGTCTTCGCCTTCATCGATCCGGACGGTGACGAGGTCGTTGCGTTCGCTCGCGCAATGACG
>Ga0102593_1001951_pt1 | contig 17545 bp, 14 predicted proteins | sample AraplaCol_mMS_r2_2_FD_76862 | JGI IMG/M metagenome (GOLD analysis project Ga0102593, IMG submission 76862) | Arabidopsis root microbial communities from North Carolina, USA - plate scrape MF_Col_mMS_r2 (SPADES assembly) (version 2) | ecosystem: Host-associated > Plants > Roots > Endosphere...
TTCTTCGACGGTGATAACGCCTTCGTTGCCGACCTTCTGCATTGCTTCAGCAATGTCGAGACCGATCTGCTTTTCGCCGTTTGCGGAGATCGTGCCGACCTGGGCAACTTCTTCCGAGGTGTTGATCTTCTTGGCCTTGGCCTGGAGATCCTTCACGACTTCAGCAACAGCGAGGTCAATGCCGCGCTTCAGGTCCATCGGGTTCATGCCGGCTGCAACAGCCTTGGCGCCTTCGCGAACGATCGCCTGAGCGAGAACCGTTGCGGTCGTCGTGCCGTCGCCGGCGATGTCGTTGGTCTTCGAAGCAACTTCGCGGACCATCTGGGCGCCCATGTTTTCGAACTTGTCTTCCAGTTCGATTTCCTTGGCGACCGAAACGCCGTCCTTGGTGATGCGCGGAGCGCCGAAGGACTTGTCGATGATGACGTTACGACCCTTCGGGCCGAGCGTTACCTTCACTGCGTCAGCGAGAATGTCGACGCCACGCAGCATCTTTTCGCGCGCGGTGCGGCCGAACTTGATTTCTTTAGCTGCCATGATTGAAACTCCTGAATTCGAGTTGTCCGGGCTTTGGGCCCGTAGCTAAAATCGGAAAGGGGAAAAACGGCTGATTAGCCGATGATGCCCATGATGTCGGCTTCCTTCATGATCAGAAGGTCTTCGCCGTTGATCTTGACTTCAGTGCCGGACCACTTGCCGAACAGAACGCGATCGCCAGCCTTGACGTCGAGAGCGACGACCTTGCCGGACTCGTCACGAGCGCCGGAACCGACGGCGACGATTTCGCCTTCCTGCGGCTTTTCCTTGGCGGTGTCGGGAATGATGATGCCGCCCTTGGTCTTTTCTTCGGACTCAACGCGACGGACAACGACGCGATCGTGAAGGGGGCGGAAATTGGTGCTTGCCATTGTCTAATCCCTCGATCAAATGACACTCGCAGGCCGAGAGCGGCCCGCACGGATGGGTGTTAGCACTCGTGCTTGGTGAGTGCTAGCGAGGCAGCATTTAGGAGTGGCCCAACGGGGAGTCAAGAACGGCCGCAATTTTTCTTCGCCGTCCTCACAAACAGCCTTAACAGCAAATCCTTGTCGGAAGTGCGACAGGCTGCGTTCTCTCCGAGATTTCCGAACGTCCTGAAGCTGGAGAGCTTTTGTATCCCCGGAACGTTTGCGGCACCCGCGGGGCGAGTGGCGTCAGGATTGCCGCGCATACACGCCGATGGTATCGAGCAGCTTGGGGCAGGGGGCGGCAACCGTGAACAAAACGATCGCGGCGGACGAAATCATAGCGGTACCGACACTTGGGGAGGCGGCGCGTGTATGGGCGCGCATCGGCTGCTTGGGCTTCGGCGGGCCGGCCGGTCAGATCGCCCTGATGCACACGACGATTGTCGATGAGAAGCGCTGGATTTCCGAGGAGCGCTTCCTGCACGGATTGAATTTCTGCATGCTGCTGCCTGGCCCGGAGGCTCAGCAACTGGCCACCTATATCGGCTGGCTGATGCACGGCGTGCGCGGCGGCCTCATTGCCGGCTTGTTGTTTGTATTGCCGGGCTTCCTTGTCATCCTGATGCTGTCGAGCCTCTACGCCGTCTTTCAGGAGGCCGCGTGGCTTCCCGCGCTTTTCTTCGGAGCAAAGGCTGCCGTTTTGGCAATCGTCATCGAGGCCTTGCTCCGGGTGCGGCGCCGAGCGCTGAGGGAGCGCTTTCATTATTATGTGGCCGGAGCGTCGTTCCTGGCTCTCTTCTTCCTGAACTTGCCGTTTCCTCTGGTTATCATCCTGGCCGGAGCAGCAGGCTTGTTATGGATGAAGTATTCCAAGCGTCGATTGGCAGCGCCGGTCTTGCCGCAAGCCTCTTCGCGCACGCATTTTCCCGCGGTTACGACGCATGTGATCGCAAGGCCTCTTGTGGTGCTCGTGTTCTGGATCCTTGTCTGGCAGTCGCCACTCTTTTTCATTCGCGGCCTCGATGTACCGACGGACCTGATCGCCGAAACCCTGAGCGGCGAAACCAATGTTTTCGGCGCGGTCTTCATCTTCTTCTCCAAGATGGCCGTCATCACCTTCGGAGGCGCGTACGCCGTCCTCTCCTATGTCGGCCAGGTCGCCGTCGGCCATTACGCCTGGCTTCAGCCGGCCGAGATACTCGATGGACTGGCACTTGCCGAGACGACGCCCGGGCCACTTGTTCTTGTTCTCTGTTTTGTCGGATTTCTCGCCGGCTATCGCAACCCGCTCGCCATGGCGCCGCTTGCCGGGGGCTTCCTTGGTGCTTTCCTCGCCGGCTGGGCGACCTTCGTGCCGAGCTTCATCTGGATCTTCGCCGGGCTCCCTACATCGAGAAGCTGCGCAGCAACGAAAACCTCTCGTCGGCCCTTTCGGCGATCACCGCGGCGGTAGTCGGCGTCATCCTCAACCTTGCCCTTTGGTTCGGTCTGCACGTGCTCTTCGCCGAAGTTGGCCGTGCCGCACTCCTGTCCGGGAAAACCGGTCTGCCAATCGTCAGCGTCGCATGGCCGGAGTGGCGGACCCTCGATATCGCGGCGCTTGGGATCTTTGTAATGGCGTGCGTGATGCTCTTCCGATTCGAGAAGGGCCTCCTGACGATACTTGCTGTGTCGACTGCCGCAGGCCTGCTAATCAAAACGGGCGAGGCCCTTCTCTAATCGACGAGCACAGTTTTTTGCCGTTGCTCACTGCAAAATGCCTTGCCATCCCGGCATGCCTTTGCGATGTCACCTTGACTTAACGACAGCGGGAAATCGGAATGGCCAAGCGGATCGAGAACTTTGCAGAAATCACCAGCCACTACGACGCGGTGTTCTGCGATGTCTGGGGCGTCTTGCACAATGGAGTCGATCCCTTTCCCAAGGCGGCTGCGGCGCTGGAAGCAGCGCGCGGCGAGGGGCTAACCGTCGTTCTCATCACCAATTCGCCGCGCATCGCTCCGCAGGTCGTGACGCAGCTTCGCCAGATCGGCATCCAGGATGGCGCCTATGACCGCATCGTCACATCGGGCGACGTCACGCGGGGCCTGATCGCCGAGGGTCCGAAGAAGGTATTTCTGCTTGGACCGGATCGCGACGAGGCGATCATCGAGGGCCTTGGTGTCGAGCGCGTCGAGGCCAAGGATGCGGACTCGGTCGTCTGCACGGGCTTCTTCGACGACGAAACCGAGACCCCGGAAGACTACACCAAGATGCTGAAGGCATTTCAGGCGCGTGGCGTGCCGATGATCTGTGCCAATCCCGATCTGGTTGTCGAGCGCGGCCACAAGATCATCCCCTGCGCCGGCGCGATGGCGGCGTATTACAATCAGCTCGGTGGCCAAACGCGCATTGCCGGCAAGCCGCACAAGCCGATCTACGAGGCCGTGCTATCTGCCGCCCGCGAAGCCCACGGGGACTTTCCGCTGAACCGTGTGCTTGCGATCGGAGACGGTATGCCGACCGATGTTCGCGGCGCTCTCGATTACGGGCTTGATCTCCTCTATATCAGCGGCGGCATCCACGCGACGGAATATACGCTGAATGGAGTGACCGACGAGGCGATCCTCACCGCCTATCTGGAGCGCGAAAGAGCGACGCCGAAGTGGTGGATGCCCCGCCTCGCATAACGAGCCTCGCAAGAGAAAAGCCAGCCGATGACCGTTTTTCACCGCAACGAAACCCGCGAACCCCTGCCGGCCCATCTGCATGGCGGCGTGATTGCCATCGGCAACTTCGACGGTGTGCATCGGGGCCATCAGTCCGTGCTCAACCGGGCCTTGGAGATATCGAGGCAGCGGGGCATTCCGGCACTGGTCCTGACGTTTGAGCCACATCCCCGCACTGTCTTCCGCCCGGAGCAGCCGGTCTTTCGCTTGACGCCGGCGCCGCTCAAGGCGCGCATCCTCGAAGCGATCGGCTTCAATGCCGTCATCGAATATCCCTTCGACCGGGAGTTCTCACAGCGCTCGGCGGACGATTTCATCCATTCGATCCTCAAGGATTGGCTCAGCGCATCCGAGGTCGTGACCGGCTTCAACTTTCATTTCGGCCGCGGCCGGGAAGGCGGCCCGGCCTTCCTGATGGATGCCGGCCAGAAATACGGCTTTGGCGTGACGCTGATCGACGCGTTTCGTGACGAGAATACCGACGTCGTCTCCTCGAGCCACGTTCGCGAATTGTTGAGGGATGGCAATGTCAGCGAGGCGGCGGCGATGCTCGGCTATCACTATACGGTGGAAGCGGAAGTCATCGGCGGCGAGAAGCTTGGCCGTCAGCTCGGCTTTCCGACCGCGAATATGCGGTTGCCCGCCGAAGCAGACATTCAGGCGGGCATCTATGCCGTGCGCTTCCGCCTTGCCGATGGCACGCTCTATGATGGTGTCGCCAGCTACGGTCGCCGACCGACGGTCACCGACAATGGCGCGCCACTGCTCGAGACGTATCTCTTCGATTTCAGCGGCGACCTCTACGGGCAGCTCTGCTCCGTGTCCTTCCTCGGCTATCTGCGCCCGGAACTGAAGTTCGATGGCCTCGACCCCCTCGTGGAGCAGATGAACCGCGACAAGGAGGAGGCGAGTGCGCTGCTGACAGGCGTACAGCCGCTCGGCGAGCTCGACCGCAAGATCTGCTTCGCCTGAAGGTTCAGACGCTTTCGAAAATTGCGGCCCTTTCGGGACGACGGCCGTTGCCGTGTGGGGGCAGGGGTCTATGTCATCTGTTTGATTAGACGCGGATTCGCTGCGCCCCCAAGCACCGAAAGGCAATCATCAAATGGATAAAAGGATTGGAACAGCAGCCTGCTGGCTGCTCATCATTCCCTATATCGGGCTCCTTTGGGTTCCCTTCTACAACTTTCACGACCCGGTTCTCTTCGGTTTCCCATTCTTCTACTGGTATCAGCTCGCCTGGGTGCCGGTTACCGCTTTCCTGACCTGGATCGCCTACCGGAGCATGCGCAATGACGACTGAACTCAACACCACCGCGCTTGCCGTCTTCGTTTTCTTCTTCGTGCTCGTCACGGTGATGGGGTTTGTCGCCACCCACTGGCGAAGGCCGAAGACGCTTGCCCATATCGACGAGTGGGGCCTTGGTGGCCGCAGCTTCGGCATCTGGATCACCTGGTTTCTGGTCGGCGGCGACTTCTACACCGCCTACACGGTCATCGCTGTTCCGGCGCTGGTCTATACGGTTGGCGCCTACGGTTTCTTCGCGCTGCCCTACACCATTATTGTCTATCCCTTCGTCTTCATGGTCATGCCGCTCCTTTGGCAGCGGGCGAAAGACTTCGGCTACGTGACCGCCGGTGACGTGGTTCACGGCCAATTTGGTTCGCGCGGGCTGGAGCTTGCCGTCGCTGTAACCGGTGTCATCGCCACGATGCCATACATCGCGCTGCAGCTCGTCGGCATGACCGCCGCGCTGAAGGCGCTGGGGCTGCATGGCGAGGTACCGCTGGCGATCGCCTTCATTGTGCTGGCGCTCTACACCTATTCGGCTGGCCTGCGGGCGCCGGCACTGATCGCCTTCGTCAAGGACATCATGATCTACATCGTGGTGATCGCCGCCGTGGCGCTCATTCCCTCGAAGCTTGGCGGCTATGCCAATGTCTTTGCTGCCGCTGATGCCGCGTTCCAGGCAAAGGGCTCCGGCAGCCTGCTTCTTCAGCCCAACCAGTATGTCGCCTACGCGACGCTGGCCCTCGGCTCGGCGCTTGCGGCCTTCATGTATCCGCATACGCTGACTGGCATCTTCGCCTCCAACAGCGGCAACACCATCCGCAAGAATGCTGCGTTGCTGCCGGCCTATACACTGCTGCTCGGCCTTCTGGCACTGCTCGGCTACATGGGACATGCCGCAGGCTTGAAGCTGGACAACGCCAACGATGTCGTGCCGGCGCTCTTCCAGACGCTGTTCCCGAGTTGGTTCGCGGGCTTCGCCTTCGCGGCGATTGCGATCGGCGCGCTGGTACCGGCGGCGGTGATGAGCATCGGCGCGTCCAACCTCTTCACCCGCAATTTCTGGAAGGCCTATGTCAATCCTCAGGTGACGGATGCCGGCGAGGCAAAGGTCGCGAAGGTGACGTCGCTCGTCGTCAAGGTCGGCGCGCTTCTTGTCATCCTTTTCCTGCCGACCCAATTCGCGCTCGACCTTCAGCTTCTCGGCGGCGTCTGGATCCTCCAGACGTTTCCGGCGCTGGTCTTCGGCCTCTACACCAATTGGTTCCGCGCGCCCGGTCTGATCGCAGGCTGGTTCGTCGGCTTCTTCGGTGGCACGCTCTTCGTCTGGATCAACGGCCTGAAACCGCTGCAGCCTGTCACCATCGGAGAGACCTCGTTTACCGTCTATATCGGCCTGCTGGCATTGGCGTTGAACGTCATCGTCGCCGTCATCGTCAATGTGCTGATCCCGGCAAAAGTGACGGCGCGCGCCTGATCGTCCCCCGAAAACAGAAGCCGCGGGCGGGCAAGTTCGCGGCTTTTCCATGCGATGACCTCATGGAATCCCTCTTCCTTTTCCCTGCAAAAGCGCCTATGAACCGGCGCGATGAACAAGTTCCGGCTGGCGATCACGATACGAATTATCGGCCCGGCCTTCCGCGCGCGCTAAGCGGCCGGAAGGTCCGGGTTTTCGGCGCTTGGACGACGAGCGCCTCCGTCACCAATTTTCAAGCCCGTTGCGCCCGCTCCCGTGGCGCCTAGAGACGATTGCTAGACATGACCGATACAGCCGAAAAAGTTGACTATTCGAAGACCCTCTATCTGCCGGAAACAGACTTCCCGATGCGCGCCGGTCTGCCGCAGAAGGAGCCGGAAACCGTTGCCCGCTGGCAGCAGATGGGCCTCTACAAGAAGTTGCGCGCTTCCGCCGCCGGCCGCGAAAAGTTCGTGCTCCACGATGGCCCTCCCTATGCCAACGGCAACATCCACATCGGCCACGCGCTGAACAAGATCCTCAAGGACGTCATCAACCGCTCGTTCCAGATGCGCGGTTTCGACGCCAACTACGTTCCCGGCTGGGACTGCCATGGCCTCCCGATCGAATGGAAGATCGAGGAAAAGTACCGCGAGAAGGGCAAGAACAAGGACGAGGTTCCGGTCAACGAATTCCGCCAGGAATGCCGTGACTTTGCCGCCAGTTGGATCAAGGTGCAGTCGGAGGAATTCAAGCGCCTCGGCATCGAGGGAGACTTCGACAACCCCTACACCACGATGAACTTCCACGCTGAATCGCGCATCGCCGGCGAACTCCTGAAGATCGCGAAGTCCGGCCAGCTCTATCGCGGCTCCAAGCCGATCATGTGGTCGGTCGTCGAGCGCACGGCGCTCGCGGAAGCCGAAGTCGAATACGCCGATGTCGAAAGCGACATGATCTGGGTGAAGTTCCCGGTGGCTGACGGCCCCAACGAACTCAAGGACGCCTTCGTGGTGATCTGGACGACGACGCCGTGGACGATCCCGGGCAACCGCGCGATCGCCTATTCCTCGCGGTATAGCTACGGCCTCTACGAGGTCGAAACGGCCGAGAACGACTTCGGACCGCAGCCCGGTGAACGGCTGATCTTCGCCAAGCGTCTCGCAGAAGAGTCGGCCGCGAAGGCGAAGGTGACCCTCAAGTTCGTCCGCGATGTCGCGGCGGCGGAATTTGCCGCGATCACCTGCGCACACCCTCTGCATGGCCTTGGCGGTGGCTATCACTTTGAAGTGCCGCTCCTCGACGGCGACCATGTCACCGACGAGACGGGCACCGGCTTCGTCCACACCGCGCCGAGCCATGGTCGCGAAGACTTTGACGCCTGGATGGACAACGCCCGGGCACTCGAAGCGCGCGGCATTTCGTCCGCGATCCCGTTCCCGGTCGACGATGCCGGCTTCTTCACGGCCGACGCGCCCGGCTTCGGTCCGGACGCCGAGGGCGGTGCTGCTCGCGTCATCGACGACAAGGGCAAGAAGGGCGATGCCAACGAGCGTGTCATCAAGGGGCTGATCGGTCGCCATGCGCTGTTTGCGCGCGGCCGCCTCAAGCACTCCTATCCGCATTCCTGGCGTTCGAAGAAGCCGGTCATCTTCCGCAACACGCCGCAGTGGTTTGTCTACATGGACAAGGAACTCGGCGACGGCTCGACGCTGCGTTCGCGCGCATTGAACGCGATCGACGCAACCCGCTTTGTGCCGGGAGCCGGCCAGAACCGCCTGCGCGCCATGATCGAACAGCGCCCCGATTGGGTCCTGTCGCGTCAGCGCGCCTGGGGCGTGCCGATCTGCCTGTTCGTCGATGATGACGGCGGCATCCTGCAGGATGATGCCGTCAACGCCCGCATCCTGAAAGCCTTCGAGAACGAGGGCGCCGATGCCTGGTTCGCCAATGGTGCTCGCGAGCGCTTCCTGGGCGAGAAGGCGAATCAGCCCTGGACGCAGGTGATGGACATCCTCGACGTCTGGTTTGACTCGGGCTCGACCCACACCTTCACGCTGGAAGATCGTCCCGACCTGAAATGGCCGGCCGATGTCTATCTCGAGGGATCGGACCAGCACCGTGGCTGGTTCCACTCGTCACTGCTGGAAAGCTGCGCGACGCGCGGCCGTGCGCCTTACAATGCCGTCGTCACCCATGGCTTCACCATGGATGAGAAGGGCGAAAAGATGTCGAAGTCCAAGGGCAACACCGTCACCCCGCAGGAGGTGATGAAGGATGCCGGCGCAGACATCCTCCGTCTTTGGGTCATGACGACGGACTATTGGGAAGACCAGCGCCTCGGCAAGGCGATCATTCAGACGAATATCGACGCCTATCGCAAGCTGCGCAACACGATCCGCTGGATGCTCGGCACGCTGGCACACGACAAGGGCGAGGTTATTGCGCTTGCCGATCTGCCGGAACTCGAGCAGCTGATGCTGCATCGTCTGGCGGAACTCGATCAGCTCGTCCGCGAAAGCTACGACGCCTTCGAGTTCAAGAAGATTGCCCGCGGGCTCATCGACTTCGCCAACGTCGAGCTGTCGGCCTTCTACTTCGACGTCCGCAAGGATGCGCTCTACTGTGATGCGCCGTCGAGCCTGCGCCGTCGTTCGGCCCTGCATGTCATTCGCACCATCTTCGAATGCATGGTGACCTGGCTGGCGCCGATGCTGCCGTTTACGACGGAAGAGGCCTGGCTGTCGCGCAATTCTTCGGCTGTATCGGTTCACCTCGAGCTGTTCCCGACCATTCCGGCCGAATGGAAGAACGAGGCACTCGCCGAGAAGTGGAAGAAGATCCGCGCCGTTCGTACGGTCGTTACCGGCGCGTTGGAAATCGAGCGCAAGGACAAGCGCATCGGCTCTTCGCTGGAGGCTGCCCCGGTTGTCCACGTCGCCGATGCGGAGCTCCTGAAGGCACTTGAGGGTCAGGACTTCGAGGAAATCTGCATCACTTCGGGCATCGTCGTAGACAGCGCCGAAGGACCGGCAGATGCCTTCCGTCTACTCGAGGTTTCAGGTGTCAGCGTCGAGCCGAAACTGGCCGAAGGCACCAAGTGCGCTCGCTCCTGGCGGATCACCACGGATGTCGGCTCCGATCCCGCCTATCCGGACGTCTCGGCCCGTGATGCGGCTGCATTGCGCGAACTATCGGTGCAAAACTGAAGAATATTGCCGGGTGAATTGCCTAACGGTGGTTCATCCGGTAAAAGCTGCCTGAAAATGGCCGGATTTTTGCGTCAGGGGGACGATTGTCCGGTAGGGCGAAGATTGCACCGGCATGGCTGGAAGGGTTTTCATGTTATCAACGCGTTGGTTCCGTTTGGGCGTCTGCCTGACCGTCGCCGTGGCAGGCGGCTCGCTGATTTCCGGCTGCGTGGGGAGCCCGCGCTACGGAACAGACAAGACCGCCATGGAACAGCTGACCGACGACATTGGTCAGTCCGTTTCTCTCACCGGCGACGGTCCGAAGAACAAGGGCGTCAAGTACAGCGCTCGTCCGGGCCTCGTTCTGCCGTCCGCAGCAGCCAAGCAAACCCTCGCCGAGCCGCAGCAGACCATCGCCAGCAAGGATAATCCGCAGTGGATCGAATCCCCGGAAGAAACGCGCGCCCGTCTGGTCAAGGAAGCTGACGAAAACAGCGACAACCCGAACTATCGCTCGCCGCTCGCAAGCGACAAGGTTGAAGGTGGTCGGCAAACGACTGAGGCCCAGACCAAGGCTTATCGCGAGGCTCGCGCCGCCCAGAAGGGTACCTATACAGATCGCCGCTACATCTCGGATCCGCCAACCGAATATCGCGCGGTCGACGATCCGGCAAAGCTGGACGATCTCGGCGAACCGGAGCTGAAGAAGGCGAAGAAGAAGAAAAAGGAAGCTGCGATCGCCGGTACCGGCAAGCAGTGGTGGAATTTCCTCCAGTAAGGTTTCAAGCGGGGCAGTCAGCCCCGCTTTGCTTTTGCCCACCTGTCAATCAGCAAGGCGTCCAGAAACTGGCAGGCTAGGAAGATCCTGCGGGCGGCCCGATCTTCGTGCTCCTGTTACGGCATATCCCGCTTCTGCGCGAAGAATGTCCGAAGGATTTCGGTGGATGTCGTTTCTTGCAAGCCGGAATAAACGTCCGGGGCGTGATGGCAGGTAGGTTGCTGGTAGAAGCGCACGCCGTTGTCGACGGCGCCACCCTTAGGGTCTTCCGCGCCATAATAGAGCCTGCGAATGCGCGCGAAGGATATGGCCGCCGCGCACATCGTACAGGGTTCCAGCGTGACGTAGAGGTCGGCGCCGGTCAGCCGTTCCTGACCAAGCTCTTCGCAAGCCATTCGAATGACGGCGACTTCGGCATGGGCGGTCACGTCGTTAAGCTCGCGCGTACGGTTGCCTGACGCGGCGACCACGGCCCCGTCAATCACCAGAACCGCTCCGATCGGCACCTCGCCACGCTCTCGGGCGGCGCGGGCCTGGTCCAGCGCCAGCTCCATAAATTGATTTGTCTTCACGATCCGACAATTTCCACTTAACCGCAGGGGCGCGACCTGATAGGAAGGCCCGAAAAGGCAGGCAAACAACAAATGACATTCAAAGACAAGCCAAAACGGCCAGGCGGCAAGCCATCCCCGCGCAATGCCGGCCCAAAATCCGGTGCCAAGCCGGCAAAGGCGCTCGTCGAGACCGAGGCGGACGACGTCGCCGAGGGCGATGCCAAGGCCGAGCGCATCTCGAAAGTGATGGCGCGCGCCGGCGTCGCATCGCGCCGCGATATCGAGCGCATGATCATGGACGGCCGCGTCAAGCTGAACGGCAAGCTCCTCGACACGCCCGTCGTCAACGTCACCTTGGCCGACAAGATCGAGGTGGACGGCGTTCCGATCCGCGGGATCGAGCGCACACGACTCTGGCTTTATCACAAGCCCGCTGGCCTCGTGACCACCAACATGGACCCGGAGGGACGGCCGACGGTTTTCGATAACCTGCCGGAAGACCTGCCGCGCGTCATGTCGATTGGCCGCCTCGACATCAACACCGAGGGTCTGCTGCTTCTGACCAACGATGGTGGCCTCGCCCGCGCGCTGGAACTGCCGACGACGGGCTGGCTACGCCGCTACCGCGTGCGCGCCCACGGCGAGATCGACCAGGACGCGCTGGACAAGCTCAAGGACGGCATTGCCGTCGATGGTGTCCTCTACGGCGCAATCGAAGCGACCCTCGATCGCACGCAGGGCTCGAACGTCTGGCTCACCATGGGCCTGCGCGAAGGCAAAAACCGCGAAATCAAGAACGTGCTCGGCGCGCTCGGTCTCGACGTCAACCGTCTGATCCGCATTTCTTACGGCCCCTTCCAGCTCGGTGACCTGCCGGAGCGCGACGTCGTCGAAGTGCGTGGCCGCACCTTGCGCGACCAGCTTGGCCCGCGCCTGATCGAGGACGCGAAGGCCAATTTCGACGCGCCGATCTACAACACGCCTGCTGTTGTTGCCGAGGAAGAGCCGGAAGCGAAGCCGGAGCGCCGCGAACGCCCCCGCAAGCCTGAGGACAAGCGCGAGCGTGCGCTGAGCCGCCTCGACACCAAGCGGGACGACCGCCGTGATGACCGTCGCGATGGTGGCCGCATGGACGATGATCGCCCGAAGCGCCCCGCGCTCGGCAGCCGCCGCAACGCCAATGTCTGGATGGCGCCGGGCGCCCGACCGCTCGGCGAAAAGGCGGCCGCCAAGGCCGAGAAGAATGCGAAGACCGCCCGCAAACGCGGCGAGGCTCCGGGTTCCGCAAAGCCCGAGCGCTCGAGCCACGGCGACGACCGGCCGCGCGTTCAGATCAACCGCGCCCGCGATGACGAGGGCGAGTGGATTCGTTCCAGCGAGATCGTTCGCAAGCCGAAGGATGAAGGCGATGAGGGCTTCGGCCGGAAGCGCTCCTTCGGGGATCGTCCGGCGCGTGGAGAACGCTCGTTTGGCGACCGTCCGGCTCGTGGCGACAGACCGCACGGTGATCGCCCTTCGCGTGGTGACCGTCCGTATGGTGACCGCCCTCGCGGCGATCGCAAGCCGCGCGAAGAGGGTGACGAGCGTCCGCGCTCGTTCGGAGACCGTCCTCGCGGCGACCGTCCGTACGGTGACCGTCCTCCACGTGGCGACCGGCCGTTTGGCGACCGCCCTCGCGGGGATCGCAAGCCGCGCGAAGAGGGTGACGAGCGTCCGCGTTCATTTGGGGATCGTCCCCGTGGAGACCGCCCGTTTGGCGACAAGCCACGCGGCGATCGGCGCCCGCGCGCCGAGGGTGAAGAGCGTCCTCGCGCCAAGAGCTTCTCGGGCGAGGCCCGTTCGGAGCGTCCGGCCGGCAAGTCCTTTGGCGACAAGCCACGCGGCAAGAGCTTCGGCGGCAAGCCCGGCGGCGGCAAGAATTTCTCCGGCAAGCCGAAGGGCGACAGGCCGGGCGGCGGTGGCAAGCCTTCGGGCGGGCCGTCGCGGGGTGGACCAAAAGGAAAGGGAATGACGCGCGGTGCGGATCGTCGGCGGTGAATTTCGCGGACGGCCGCTTGCCGTACCGAAGTCAAACGACATCCGGCCGACAGCCGACCGGACGCGTGAGAGCCTGTTCAATATTCTGAGCCATGCCTATCCGGAATGCGTCGACGGCACCCGGATACTGGATCTCTTTGCCGGCACCGGCGCCGTCGGCCTCGAAGCCGTCTCCCGCGGCTGCCGCCATGCGCTATTCGTCGAAAACAGTGTCGAGGGCAGGGGCCTGCTTTGGGAAAACATCGATGCGCTCGGCCTGCATGGCAGGACGCGCATCCTGAGGCGCGACGCGACCGATCTCGGCAGCGTCGGCAATCTCGAGCCGTTCCAGATGCTGTTTGCCGACCCGCCCTATGGCAAGGGTCTCGGCGAAAAGGCGATGGCCGCCGCCGCCAAGGGCGGTTGGCTGCAACCGGGCGCGATTGCGGTTCTTGAGGAACGCGCAGACGTTGCCGTTTCTGTCGATCCTTCCTATCTGTTTTTGGAAAACCGAACGTTCGGCGATACCAAGGTTCATTTCTTCCGCTATCAGCCCGAATAAGGGCTGAGGAAATCGGGGGCAGCGGTGCAGCAGGCAGGGACGATGGAAACCGAGTTGCCTGCCCCACGCGGCACATCACGAGCTATGCCCACTGTTGCTGTTGCCTTCGGCGGAGGCGGCGCGCGCGGCCTCTCCCACATCCACATCATCGAAACGCTGGATGAGCTCGGCATTCGCCCCGTGGCGATTGCCGGATCCTCGATCGGCTCGATCATGGGCGCGGGGATGGCGGCCGGAATGACCGGCGAAGCCATCCGCGAACATGTGATGATGACGGTCGGCAACAAGGCTGCCGTTGTCAGCCGCCTGTGGGGCCTGCGACCGCAGACGGTGCGCGATGCCGTTGCCAACGGCGTGCGCATCGGCCAGTTCAATCTCGAGCGTATCCTGAAAGCCTTCCTGCCCGCCGATCTGCCGGATCGCTTCGAGGACCTCTCAATCCCGATGACAGTGACGGCGACCGATTACTACGGCCAGTGCGAGGTGCTGACGAGCGGGGGAGCGCTGCTCCCGGCGCTGGCGGCTTCCTCCGCGATCCCCGCCGTCTTCATGCCGGTGCGGCTGCACGGTCGGGTGATGATCGATGGCGGCATCAGCAATCCCGTGCCTTACGAATGCCTGATGGATCGCGCCGACATCGTCATCGGCATCGACGTCGTAGGCGCGCCGGAAGGAGATGGCGCCCACATTCCAAACCGGATGGAAAGTATCTTCGGCTCCGGCCAGCTGATGATGCAGACCGCGATTTCCCTGAAGCTGCGGCTGCAGGCGCCGCACATCTTCCTTCGCCCCGCAGTCGGGCGCATCGGCGTGATGGATTTCCTCAAGGCGCGCCAAGTCCTGTCCATGTCGGTCGGCGTCAAGGACGAACTGAAATACGCACTCGATCGGGAGATCGAGGCGCGGATCGCCTCCTAGAAGCTTCGCCCAGGCTTAGTAGCCGTTAATGCCGGCCCCACGAACCGGGCCAATCCCCGCGGGAGTTGCGTAGGTGGTATTCCCTGCGCCCGAGCCGGTGGTTGCACACCCGGAAAGGGCAAGGATCGCGATGGCCGCGACGGCCAGAAGACAGCGTAGAGGCATGGCATTGTCCTATCATCGAAGACTGCGCGGGCCTCAGGGGCCGGAGCGGATACTCCCGCAAATCAATGGCGATGGCAACGGGTAGCTAAGAGCGTAGGTTCGATGCGCTGCCCGGAATTGATCTCCGGATGCATTCTCACTCGTCCGGGCTATGGCTCGGACATCAACACAGCCGCCCGGTTCGCCCTGGCGCGCTTTGTCGTAGCCAGCATTCGTGGGTGCCCGGCAGGAAGGTTACCACCGTCGGCTAGTGCGGCGCACGTCGACGATGCGCCCATCCCTTTGACGGACCCCTATCTCGTAGCGGTTCCCATTGCGGATTGCGCGATAGGTAAAGTACCTCCCGCGGCAATTATCCCGAATGACGTCGCGAAATCCCCGGGTACGAAGCAGCCTCGCACCCTGAGGGCAGGTTATCGGTCGCCCGTGGTTCAGGCTGCTGCCGGAGCCGATGATGATCTGAGCGCTCGCTTCTTGGGGAAGCGCGACCGGTGAGACGAATACGACCAGAGCAAGTGCACATGAGAGAAGCGAAGATCCGAGTATAGCCTTGAGACTCATAACATCCTCCGGGTTAGCCCGCCTGAGTAAGGCAGGGCATGAGAAAATCGCCTAAGTTGTGGCTCAATACAAGTGATGACTCGACGACCCAGCCGGGGGAGTACGCTCATCAAACTCTAACGAACCTGCCACGCCTCTCAACGCGGCTTTACAAGGTGGCAAAACGCCCCCGCGATATCTAACTAGAACGGATAACTTAACACGGCCCGATTGCAAGAGCATGCTTGCTTTGATGGTGAACGGGACAAACACTAGTAGTTTCTGGCAGGGGGGCGTCTGCGGCGCCGCCGGCAGCCTGTTGTTCAATGCCTGGATCGTGCCGTTCCTCACACGAGCCTTCGACAAAGTCGGTGCCGGGCCCGAAGAGGTGGCTGATGCCGTTTTCCGATGGATCGAGCAATACATAGACCTCGGTATCTCGAGTGGGGGCAACTTGTGGAGTGCTCCCGACCCGGATTTCCTTCGACTTGTCTACTACGCGTTGCAGGTTGCGTTCCCGGCTACAGCAATCCTCATCGGTCTGCAGATAAGGCGTCTAGTTGTACGCTTCTGGCCCCAAGGGCCATAAATATGATCGCGCCAGAGAGCCCGTCGCCTGTCCTCTTTCCAACGGGCGAGTACAGGTTCATCATGCCATGGGATGCTTGCCGCCGCTTAGCTGTTGCAGTAGACCCCCGAGCCCGGAACTTGGCATTGGAAAACTTTGGCGGTCAGGCTTTGTAGGATGCTCAATTGGAGAGTTCCATGACCCGCTTGCACAAGCCAATCGCAGCACTCGCTTTTCTCTTGCTCACTGCAATCAGTTCGTCATGTACCACCGGTGGGCCGGGAGCCCGCTCGCTAAATGAACCCGCGAACCCCGCCTGCGCAGATGGCTTCACGCCCAAAGGCGGCGGTTCATGTGACTTTTGAGATCTGGGAAAGATGGAGATTGCCCACTACCGGTCGAGTTCCTATCAGACGCGAAGGCCAAGGGATCGATGAGGGTGTATCACATCGTCGCTCACGCGGGCATCCTTTGAGCAAGCAGAACGTTTCAATCTAACGTGAAAGGGTTCTAAGCGTCGGCCGTCACCTCTGCCGTGCCCGCCAGCGGGTCCTCGTCGAAGCTAGCGGCGCGCTTTGGCTTCATGAGCGGCTCCGGTTTGACCGGCTGCGAGAAAAGCATGTCGCGGCCGGCCTGCAGTCCTTCGGTGACCTGGAGCACGAGGCGCGCCTCGTCGCGCTTGCGGATATCCTCGCCGATTTCATAGGCCTCCGCTTCGCCGACGCCCAAGGCCTCGAGCGTTCGCCGGCCGAAGAGCAGGCCTGACTCCAGCGTTTCGCGCAGTTCGTAGTCGACGTTGAGGTTGCGCAGCGCTATCGAGTGGATGCGGTCGTAGGAGCGCACGAAGAGCTTTGCGTGTGGATAATCCGCCTGCACCAGTTCGACGATCTTGTCGGTGATCTCGCGCTTCTGCGTGCAAACAACAACGATCTTCGCCCGGTCGATGCCGGCGGCCCTGAGCACGTCCTTTCGGGTGCCGTCGCCGAAGTAAATCCGGAAACCGAAAGAGGAAGCCTGCCGGATGCGATCGGCTGAAAAGTCGATGACGGTCACGGCGCGCCCGCCGGCGAGCAGAATCTGGGCGGCGATCTGTCCGAAACGCGAAAAGCCGACCATCAGCACATCCGCGCCGGCACCTTCGAAATCCTCGTCCAGTTGTTCTTCCTGATTGCCCGACAGCAGCCGCTTGGCGAGCATCGTTCCGATCGGCGTGAGGGCCATCGACAGGGTGACGATCGCAATCAGCAGCGAGGCGGTACTCGTCGGCATCAGGCCGGAAACGGCAGCGGCCGAAAACAGGACGAAGCCGAATTCGCCGCCCTGCGGCAGCAGAAAAGCGATCCTGATAGCGTCGTCATGCGGCGAGCCGGTTGCGCGGCAGAGTACGTAGATCACCAAGGCCTTCGCTGCCATGACAACAGGCACGGCGACGATGATGAAGAGTGCGTTGTCTCTGAGTACCTCGAGCTGGATCGAAAGCCCGACGGCGATGAAGAAGATAGCGAGCAACACGCCGCGGAAGGGCTCGATGTCCGCTTCCAGCTCGTGGCGATAGGAGGATTCGGCCAGCATCACGCCAGAAAGGAAGGCGCCCATGGCCATCGACAGTCCGGCAAGCTGCATCAGGCTCGCCGATCCCATCACCACGAAGAGAGCGGCGGCGATCATCGCCTCGCGGGCCCCGGTGCGGGCGATGATCTGAAAGAGCGGTGTCAGCAAGTAGCGTCCCATGACGATCATCGCGCCGACAGCACCAATGGCGATCGCGAAGTCCAGCAGGGGCGTTCCGCTGCCCTTGCCGCCGTTGAGAATACTGATCAGGGCCAACAGCGGCACGATCGCAAGGTCCTG
>Ga0102593_1001953_pt1 | contig 17515 bp, 18 predicted proteins | sample AraplaCol_mMS_r2_2_FD_76862 | JGI IMG/M metagenome (GOLD analysis project Ga0102593, IMG submission 76862) | Arabidopsis root microbial communities from North Carolina, USA - plate scrape MF_Col_mMS_r2 (SPADES assembly) (version 2) | ecosystem: Host-associated > Plants > Roots > Endosphere...
CCGCAACACCAAACTCGAGCATCTTCCCCTTACCGTCGGCGATCACATCAAGCGCCTCGGCGATAACGGCGCCCTCGACGCAGCCCCCCGATACGGAGCCTTCGAAATTGCCGTCTCGGTCGATCACGAGATGGCTTCCGGCCGGTCGTGGCGCCGATCCCCACGTCTCGATGACCGTGGCAATCGCCACGTCTCGCCCGCTTTTTCTCCAGGCTTCCGCCGTCATTAACGGATCAAGGTCAAACGATGTACCTGTCATGCGATGCCTTTCAATCTTTCGAGGTACCGGCGCGGGTCACATTCCGTCGATCGCGTTGCGCCGAGTGCTTCCGCAAGGTCGCTCAAGGATGATAGATTGTGAACCGGTCGGAATTCGTCAACATGCGGCAGCATTGCGCGCACGCCACGCGCGCGCGGCTCGAAGCCGTCGAAGCGCAGCAGCGGATTGAGCCAGATCAGTCGCCGACACGAGCGATGCAACCTGTCCATTTCTGCCGCGAGCAGATCCGTTCCCTCGCGCTCCAGCCCGTCGGTGATCAACAGCACGACCGCGCCCTGCCCCAGCACACGGCGAGCCCACAGGCGATTGAACTCCCTCAGCGTCTCACCGATCCGCGTCCCACCGGACCAATCCCTTACCGCTGCCGCGCATTCATCCATTGCTTCGTCGGGATCCTTGTGCCGCATCTGGCGAGTGACATTCGTGAGGCGCGTTCCGAACAGGAAGGTATGAACCCTCCGGCGCTTCTCCGTTAGCACATGGAGAAAGTGCAGAAAGATGCGCGTGTACTGGCTCATCGAGCCGGAGATATCGGCGAGAACGACCAAGGGTGGCTGAACCTCGCGGATCTCGCGGTATCGCGGAAGAATGAGGCCGGCCCCGCTGCGCAATGCAGCCCGCATCGTCGCGCGCGCATCCACATGGGCGTGAGCATGCGATGGGCGGAAGCGCCGGGTCCGCACCTTGTCCAGAGGCAGCTGCAGTTTCGCAAGTGCCTTCTTGGCCGCGGCAATCTCCAACGCAGACATTTGGGCGAAGTCCATCCGCCGGAAGACTTCGTTGCCCGACATCGTAAAGCGCGCATCGATCTCGATATCAGGCTCGTCGCGCGGCGGCTTGTTGTCCCTTCGGTCGCCGAGCAAGGCGTACGCGGCGCGGCTTTCGCCGGGCTTTGCCTTCTCCTTCTGGAGGGTTTCCGACGCCCTTGGCGACAGCATTGCGATCATCTTCTCGACAAGGTCCCGCGAGCGCCAAAAAAGGCGAAACGCCTCGTCGAAGACCGGCTTGTCTTCGTGCCGTTTGACGAAGACGGATGAGAGCGCGGCGTGAAATTCCTCACGCGACCCGATACCGATCGTCTCGACCGCCTCGATCGCATCAACGATCGCGGCCGGCCCGATCTTCATGCCGGCCTTCCGCAGTACCCTGGCAAAGAAGACGATATTATCGGCAAAACGACCGTCACCGACCGGAAGAGGCGGAAAGACAATCCCATCCTGTCGGCTTGTAGCTTCCATCCGTTATCCTGCCGCCTGCAGCTCGCCCCTGATATCCTCCAGGACTTTCGCACCGTCGCTACCCTGGATACGCGCGATGTCGTCCTGGTATTTCAGCAGTGTTCCGATCGTATCGGAAATCGTTTCCGGATCGAGCGCCAGGCGATCGAGTTCGGTCAGCGCTGTCGCCCAATCAATCGTCTCGGCTACGCCCGGGTTCTTGAAAAGATCCAGTGCCCGAAGCTTCTGTACATAGGCGACGATCTGCGCGGACAGAGCCGCATTACAGCCCGGCACCTTGCGGCGAATAATCTCCAGCTCCTGCGCGGCATCGGGATAATCGACCCAATGGTATAGGCAACGCCGCTTCAGCGCGTCGTGAACCTCACGCGTCCGGTTCGTGGTTATAATGACGATCGGTGGCTCGGCTGCACGGATAGTGCCGAGCTCGGGGATCGTCACCTGAAAATCAGAGAGAACCTCCAACAGAAAGGCCTCGAACGCTTCATCGGTGCGGTCGAGCTCGTCGATGAGGAAGACGGGCGCCCGCCCATCTGCGCTCGACAGAGCCTGCAACACCGGCCGGCGGATGAGGTATCGTTCGGAGAAGATGTCCGACTCTATCCTGTTCCTGTCGGTCAGCCCGGACGCTTCGGCCAGGCGGATTTCGAGCATCTGTGCCGGATAGTTCCATTCGTAGACAGCCGAAGCGATATCCAGTCCTTCGTAACATTGCAGGCGGATCAGCGGCCGGCCGAGAGCTTTCGAGAGCACCTTTGCGATCTCGGTCTTGCCGACACCCGCCTCGCCTTCCAGAAAGAGAGGACGCTTCATCTTCAGGGCCAGGAAAAGCACTGTTCCAAGCGCCCGCCCCGCGAGATAATCCTGATCGCCCAGCATCGCGATCGTCTCATCGATCGACGATGGCAGCGGCGGATGAGTTTGATCCGGCATGTCTCCTCCCTTTTTCAGGAGTTATAGCGTGTGGTAATCCCGGTTCATATAGACAAGCGCAGGCTTCGCCTCGTTGTACCGGACTGCCACGACCTCGCCGAAAATGATGTGGTGCGTCGACATTTCCTTGATTTCGCTCACGCGGCAATCGAAGGAGGCAAGCGCGTCGCGAAGGATGGGCGCGCCCGTTACCAGCTTGTCGAACACACCCGTCGCGAAGCGTTCGTCGTTGGTGAGCAGCGCACGCCCCGAAAAAGCATCCGCAAGCGCTTGATGATGCGCGGCCAAGGTATTCAATGCAAAGATGCCGCTCCGAAAGAAGATGTCGTTCTTCGGATTGCTGTTGTTCAGGCATACCAGTACGGTCGCAGGGCTATCGGATACCGAGCAAGCGGCAGTGATCGTCACGCCTCTGCGCTCCTCGCCGATCGCCGTCGTTACGAGCTGCACATGGCCGCCAAAGCGGCTCATCGCATCCCGGTAGAGGCGCGGGTCGATCGGTTGCTTGTTCAACAAAGGCATTCTCCATCCGGCGTCACCGGTTTTGCTGTTTTCTATAATATGAAGGTGATCGGTTACCTTTTCTACAAAAGCCAGGCGAAAAGCTTCCCAACCGTGCGTTTTTCTTTGACGATCGATGCCGGACGGATAAAAGAGCAGGACAAACGACACGGACCTGCGGCTTTTATGAATACTTTGCGTGGCCTAGCACTTCTGCCGATGCTGCTCCTTGCGGCCGGAGAATGCCATGCCGCCGGCCTCACGATTGGCGTTGTTGCGCCACAGACTGGCAACCTCGCGCCAATCGGAGCCCAGATCATTGCCGGTGCCACTGCCAGGATCCAGCAGGATGGCAACACGATCGTCACGGTCGCGGAGACTTGCGAGGAAAACAGCGGCGCGGCGATCGCTGACGCGTTGATCAATGCCAAGGTCCAGGTAGCCGTAGGCTTTCTCTGCAGCGAGACGCTCGAGGGCGCACTGCCAAAGCTGAAGGATGCCAATATCCCGGCGATTACCATCTCGGTGCGCTCACGCATCCTCATGGAAGACGCGCTAAAAAATGCCTGGCCGCTCTATCGAATGGCGCCGGCCGATGGCGCGGAAGCGGAGAAGATTATCGAGGTGATCGTACGGGAGTGGGCGGCCTCGCCGATCGCACTGGTCGAAGACGGCACTATCCATGGCCGGGAGCTTACGGAAGCGATCCGAAACGCGCTCGAGGAAAAAGGCCTCAAGCCGGTATTCACCGACACCTATCGACCGGGCCAGGAGCAGCAGGTTGCTCTTGTACGCCGCCTGAAGAAGGCCGGGGCGACAAAGGTATTTGTCGGCGGGGATCGCAGCGACGTTGCAGTGATCGCACGTGATGCAGCGGCGGAAAAGATTCAACTCGATATCCTCGGTGGCGACGCCATGCGGGCTGCCAACCAACCGCTCGCGCTTGCCGATGGCGTTTACGCCGTTGCCCTGCCGGACTATGCGGCGCGGCCGGAAGCGAAGTCGGTTGTCGATGCGTTACGCGCCGGCGGCGTCGAGCCGGAGGGCTATGTACTGCCTGCTTATGCAGCTGTGGAAATCGCGACGAAGGCTGTCCAGGATGCCGGCGCTGATGATAGGCCGATCGCGCAGCATATCGGCGGCACCTCCTTCGAGACGATTATCGGAAAGATTGCTTTCAACGCCGGCCATGAATTGGCCGATAACCCCTACCGCCTGCTGCTATGGCACGCCGGTTCGTTCGTGCTGCCAAGCGCTCCGATCGAATAGGCTTTGCCGCCGCCGCTGCACGAGTTTTACGGAGAGACGTCAATGACTACGCCCATTCGCATCGCGCCATCCATCCTTGCCGCCGATTTTGCCAAACTGGGCCAGGAAGTCCGTGACGTGACCGCGGCTGGAGCCGATTGGATTCACCTCGACGTCATGGACGGTCACTTCGTCCCAAACATTTCCTTCGGCCCTGATGTGATCAAATCGCTGCGTTCCTATACGGACGCCGTTTTTGATTGCCATCTGATGATTGCACCTGCCGATCCTTACCTGGAGGCCTTCGCCAAGGCGGGCTGCGACCGCATTACCGTCCATGCCGAAGCCGGGCCGCATCTCCACCGGTCGCTTCAAACTGTGCGCAGCCTGGGCAAAAAGGTCGGCGTCACCCTCAATCCGGCCACGCCGCTTTCGGCACTAGAAAATGTCCTCGACGAGGTCGACCTCATCCTTATCATGTCGGTAAACCCCGGATTTGGCGGACAGAAATTCATTCCCGCGATGGCGGACAAGATTGCCGCCGCGCGGTCACTCATCGGTGACAGGCCGATCGATCTCGAAGTCGATGGTGGAGTAACAGTCGAAACGGCGCCGATCGTCGGCAAAGCTGGCGCCAATGTTCTCGTCGCAGGTTCGGCGATCTTCAAGGGCGGCTCGGTCGAGGCCTACAAGGCGGCCATCAGCGCCTTGCGCAGTGCCGCCGAAGGTCAGTCCAAGTCGTGATGAAAGCAGGCCGTCCTTGATCTCCGAGCGGCTCAAGGCGGCGCGCCCGCCTCTCCCCGATCTATTCGCAGGCGCAGTGCTCTGGGGCACGCAGATGCTCGCGTCCGCGATGGCCGCGCTCTGTTTCAGAAACGGAATGGAGACGGCACATCTCCGCGACCTCGCGCTACTCTATTTCACAGGCGGATTGCTGGCTTGGCCATTCATGTTGCCATTGGGTCGCTTCCTTGCGCACCGACGCTCGCCGGAGACGCGTTTTGCAGCCTTCTTCCTGACACTTGCTGCCGGGACGATCCTGATGACCGCCTTTCTATTCGCCATGGACTACCGGGTCTTCTACTCGGCGTGGCACGCTTCTTTTGGATCCCTGACGTGGGTGTTTCAATTCGTCTTCACCGGTGCCAGTGCAGTCTATCAGTTCGCCGTCCTTGGAATTCGCCTGTTTCTTCCGCTCGGCCTTCTCTGCCTTTTCGGCACTAGTGTTGCGCTTGCTAAACGCATGCGTTGAGATTGCCGCCTGTCTTTGATACAGGGGCGCCAGCATTTCCTTATGAACGAAAGCAGGAAGCCATGATCCCGCGCTATTCCCGGCCAGAGATGGTCGCCATCTGGTCGCCCGAAACCAAATTCCGCATCTGGTTCGAGATCGAGGCTCACGCCTGCGATGCGCTCGCCGAACTGGGTGTCATCCCGAAATCGGCTGCGAAGACGATCTGGGAACGAGGCGGCGCCGCCACGTTCGACGTTGCGCGGATCGATGAAATCGAGGCCGTCACCAAGCACGATGTCATTGCCTTCCTGACGCACCTTTCAGAGATCGTCGGTTCCGATGCGCGTTTCGTCCACCAGGGCATGACGTCTTCTGACGTTCTCGACACCACATTCAACATCCAACTCGTCCGCGCAGCCGACATCCTGCTCGCCGACATGGATCGTCTGCTCGCCGCTCTCAAGGCACGCGCCTTCGAACACAAGGACACCGTCCGCATCGGTCGCAGCCACGGCATTCATGCCGAGCCGACCACGATGGGCCTGACGCTCGCGCGCTTCTACGCCGAGATGAGCCGCAACCGCGCCCGCCTGCTGGCCGCGCGTGCCGAAATCGCCACCGGTGCGGTCTCCGGCGCTGTCGGCACTTTCGCCAATATCGACCCGCGCGTCGAGGAACATGTCTGCGCCAAGCTCGGCCTGGTGCCGGAGCCGGTTTCGACGCAGGTCATTCCGCGCGACCGGCATGCGATGTTCTTCGCCATCCTCGGCGTCATTGCCTCTTCGATCGAAAACGTCGCGATCGAGATTCGCCATATGCAGCGCACGGAAGTCCTGGAAGCTGAGGAATACTTCTCGCCCGGCCAGAAGGGCTCTTCGGCCATGCCGCACAAGCGTAACCCGGTCCTGACTGAAAACCTGACCGGTCTGGCGCGCCTGGTGCGCATGTCGGTCGTTCCCGCCATGGAGAACGTCGCCCTGTGGCATGAGCGCGATATCAGCCATTCGAGCGTCGAGCGCGGCATCGGGCCCGACACGACGATCACGCTCGACTTTGCCCTCAACCGTTTGGCCGGCGTCATCGAGAAACTCGTGGTCTATCCCGACAACATGATGAAGAACCTCGACAAGTTCCGTGGCCTCGTGCATTCGCAGCGCGTGCTTCTGGCGCTGACACAGGCAGGCGTTTCCCGCGAGGATGCCTACCGGCTCGTCCAGCGAAACGCCATGAAGGTGTGGGAACAGGGCAAGGATTTCCTGGAGGAGCTGCTTGCCGACTCCGAGGTCCGTGCCGCGCTCACCGAAGTGGAAATCCGCGAGAAATTCGACCTTGGCTATCATACCAAGCACGTTGATACGATCTTCCGGCGCGTCTTCGGCGCTGCCTAAGCTGGATTACCGAGACGGCGCCTTCACGGGCGCCGTTTTACGCTTCGTCTTCTTGAGCCTTGCCGACGCGCTCGCCTCGCCTCCACCATTTTGACCGTTGGACGCTTTTGACGACCGTTGATTGCGAACGCCTTTCGCCGCCTTGGCAACGAGGCGATCGAGATGTTGGAGGTCCTCGTCGTCAAGATGCTCGATGCCGATGAAGCGGTTTTCCGCGTGGCTGGTGAGTATGATTTCGTTGAGTTTGGCCTGCACCGCCCGAGCATCCCGCGTCTGCGCGTTCTGAAGCACGAACACCATCAGGAAGGTAATGATGGTCGTTCCGGTGTTGATGACCAGTTGCCAAGTCTCGGAGAAATCGAAGACCGGGCCCGTCCCTGCCCATACCGCGACGAGTACGACCGCCAGCACGAACGTGGCGGGCCTGCCTGCCCATTCAGAAGTCCTGCTGGCAAAGCGGGTAAACAGATGCTGCGGCGTTTCCATGTATAACCTCCCTCGGTATTCGCCTCAGCGAAACTCCCAGGGAGGTGTTGCAGTTCCCGGCGCCCTGACTGTCAGACCACTGGCGGTGCCACGAGCTTCCTATACAGGTGCCAACTGGCATGCCCGAGGATCGGCATCACCAACGCCAACCCGACAAAGAGCGGGATGGTGCCGACGATGAGAGAAACGGCGATGATCAGCCCCCAGCAGAAGACGGGGATCGGGTTGGCGACGGTCGCTCTGACCGATGTCTCCATCGCGCAGACGAGACCGACATCCCGATCCAGCAACAACGGGAAGGTGACGACGGTCGTGGCCAACACGATAATAGCAAAGCCCAGACCAAGCACGTGTCCCCAAATGATCAACTGCAGCCCTGCAGCCGTGCCGAAGATCTCTGAGAGGAAGAGCGAGATCGATCGCGGGAAAACGTCGCCGAACACGTTGGCATAGAGCGTCTGCGCAGCGACAAGCCAGACGACGAAGAAGCCAAACAGCAACAATCCGCCAGCAATGATCGATGGAAACGCTGGCGATCCTGTTACCTCGAGCGCGTGCCTCCACGAGGTATCCATGCCAGCTTCGCGCCTGCGGCTGATCTCATAGAGCCCGATCGCGGCGATAGGGCCGATCAGTGCAAAGCCCGATACCAGCGGAAAAATCATCGGCAGGAGGTTAGCACTTGACGTCGCGACAGCGAGAAAAATGCCGGCAATCGGATACATCAGGCACAAAAATACATAGTGGGATGGTTTTTCACGAAAATCGTCGAGGCCGCGCCGTAGCGCATCAAAGACATCCGAAACGCTGATCTTGTTGACGACCGGGCGTGTGTAGACATCGCTTGCACCCGACATAACATGGAATGCCGTCATGGCTTTCTCCTCCTCAGCCAAGATAGCCGGCAGCGAAAGGATCGGCGACAACGCCGATACGAGACGCAACCGGCACTGCCAAAAACATAACAAATTTCAGAAGCCTTGTCCCACCCTCCCTTGACATCGCCGTCGAGCTTTCTCACATCCGCGCCATCATGAAAGCTTCAGACGCCGAAATCCTCATCATTCCCGGTTATACGAATTCCGGCCCCGATCATTGGCAAAGCCGCTGGGAGGCCAAGCTCAGCACGGCTCGTCGTGTCGAACAGGCAGAATGGTCGAAGCCGGTCCGCGACGATTGGGTTCAGCGGATCGCCGAGGAGGTGAACGCTGCCACGCGACCGGTGGTGCTGGTTGCGCATTCCCTTGGCATTCCATCGGCGATCCATGCAATTCCCCATTTTCGCAACAAGATAGCCGGGGCATTCTTCGTTGCACCGCCCGATGTCGCCAATCCGGCAATACGGCCGAAGCACCTGATGACATTCGGCCCGTACCCGCGGGATCCACTTCCCTTCCCGACAATCACGATCGCCAGCCGCAACGATCCCTTCGGCAGCTACGAGCACGCCGATGACATCGCTGCAAGCTGGGGATCCCTCCTCATTGACGCTGGTGAGGCCGGCCATATCAACACCGAGTCCGGCCACGGGCCTTGGCCGGAAGGAACAATGGTGTTTGCCCAATTCCTTGGCCGTTTGAAGCCGTAATACCGGACGCTTTGGCAGAACCGCAATTCACAGTCGGGCATTGCATCGCCGCGCCCAGCACGGGAACGCTCGGGCGGTTTTAGCTGAGCAATCGGCTAGTCACCCTCTCCGCGAATGAAGAGAACGCCCGCCAGGCCCACAAGAACGATGCATTGCAGTATGAACATCGGCCATTCTGGAGACATCGCATTCCCTCCGCCAATTGGGGCGATATAGGGCACCACTGCACAAGTGAATGGGCATTGTCGAACCTTGTCTGCGCCCCTCAGGCTACGCAGGGCGGAACGCGCAACCAAGTAATTGTTTTTACGTAGATATTATTTTTATGGCATTAAGGGCTGTTTAATTCAATGCATCCAAAATATACACGCGCCAGGAGAGCGAGTACGCAGATTGAAACGATCGACACCCGGCAACCGGGGCAAACCGAAGACCAAGCTTCATGCGACCGGGCTCGACGACCACGCGCCCCCAATAAATAGCGCCGAACTCTCGGAGCGCGAGAGTCGCTGGAACTACGCTCTTGTCGGGTCAGGCCTCGGCGTCTGGGACCACGATCTTCGTCTTGGCAAGCGTTACTATTCCGATACCTGGAAGACCATTCGTGGCATGGCGCCCGATGAGGATGCCGACGGGGATTATGACACTTGGATTGAACTCATCCACCCCGATGATCGGGAATTCGTCGTAAGGGCGATCGATCGTCAGAATGCAGGCGATCCGGACTATCAGATTTTCGTGTATCGCGAGCGCCACAGGGACGGCCACTGGATCTGGATCGAATGCCGTGGTGCTTGTGTCGAATGGGACGAAAATGGCGCCCCTGCCCGCCTCGTCGGCACCGATACCGACATCACCGAGCGCAAGGAGGCGGAGGAGCGGCTGGCGCACGTGTCGCGACGCCTCGATCTCGCGCTTGATATCTCCAATATCGGCGTCTTCGAGGCCGACATCGAGAATGGCACTGTCGATTGGGACGACCGTCTTCTGGCGATCTACGGCATTACTGGGACGTCGCCAGCCACCACGGGCGATGCCTGGGAGGCTTCGCTGCATCCCAATGACAGGGAACGTGTGCTAGCGACCATCAGCGAGAGCATCGCTGACAACACCGATTTTGAGCACGAATTCCGCATCATCCGGCAGGACGGCATCGAGCGCGTCATCCGCGCAAAGGCGGCATTTTTTCTCGACAGCGACGGACGCCGCAAGCTGATCGGTGCGAATTGGGATGTCACTGCCGAAGTCCGGCTCAATAACGAGTTGCAGCGCGCCAAGGATCTCGCCGAAGCCCGCAATAGGGAGCTCGAAAGCGCCAAGGAAAACATCGAGCACCTGGCGCTGCATGATTACCTCACCAACTTACCCAATCGCCGATACCTGGATCGCATGCTGGACGAGCGTTCCGCCGAATGTCGCCGGACCGGCCTGACGCTCGCGATCCTCCATATCGATCTCGATCGCTTCAAGCAGATCAACGATACGCTCGGCCACCGTGCCGGCGACGCGATGCTGAAGCACGTTGCGCAGGTCCTGAAAAGGAACGTCCGTTCCACTGATTTCGTCGCTCGTATTGGTGGCGACGAGTTCGTGGTCCTGTGTACCCTCGACGTCACACCAAGGAAGATCTCTAATCTGGCCGAACGCATCATCCGCGAGCTCTGCAAGCCTATTCGCTACGAGGGCCATGATTGCCGTTTCGGCGCAAGTATAGGAATCGCCACGGGGGACGGTCCGGCGCTGGATGCCAAGCAACTTCTGCTAAATGCCGATATCGCGCTCTACCGTGCAAAGAGCGGTGGACGCAATCGCCACGAATTCTTCTCGACCGATGAGCGCCGCCGCATCATCGCCAGCAAGCGACTGGCCGACGAAATCCTGCTGGGCCTGGAACGCGGCGAGTTTATTCCGTTCTACCAGTTGCAGTTCCAGGCGCGAACGCTCGAGGTTGCCGGCGTCGAGACGCTGGCGCGCTGGCAGCACCGCGAACACGGTTTGCTGGCCCCCGATCGCTTCCTCGCGATTGCCGAAGATCTGGATGTTGTCTCGACGATCGACGGTCTTATCCTCGAGCAGGCACTGGCGGATCGCCAGCGATGGGAGGATGAAGGGCTTCGCATCCCGAAGATCGCAGTCAACGTCTCGTCTCGTCGCCTCGCCGATCCGAACCTTGCGAAGAAGCTTCGCGGACTGAAGATCGAGCCTCGCACGATCTCCTTCGAACTGCTTGAATCGATCTCGCTGGACGATTGCGATGATGCCGTGACCGCCAATCTCCGGCAGCTACGCCGCCTCGGCATCGATATCGAGATCGATGACTTCGGCACGGGCCACGCGTCGATTGTTAGCCTTTTGAAGCTGAGCCCGAAGACCTTGAAAATCGACCGCGAGCTGATCCGCATGCTGCCCCACTCGGCAGAGCAGCGGAAGCTCGTCCGTTCGATCATCGACATCGGTCGTTCGCTGAACATTCTCGTCACGGCTGAGGGGGTGGAGACGATGGACCACGTCCGAATCCTCTGCGACCTCGGTTGCGACATGCTCCAGGGCTACGCGCTGGCCCGCCCGATGCCCGCACTGCAGATAGCGCCCTTTGCACGCGCTGCGTCCTGGCGGGGCGTGGAAGGCCCTGCCCGCGGCCTGCAACAGGACCTGCGCAAGTCGATCAACAGCTCCGGCCAAAGATAAAGGCCTGCATGACTCCGCCGAGACGGACGGCTCACATTCCGTTGATCGCAAAAAACCTGTAAACTGCTTCGCAGAAAGTCTTCGATTCTCTTAGCGGCACTCCGGCAATCCCGGATTCCGGGGAAGGAGTGACAGGCGGATTGTGAAACCCTCGCTTTTCCTTTAAGGGGACGCCACGAGATCGATCCACTCGCGCTATCCCAAGAGCGCCAACGATAGAGAACAATTGCAATGAACCGTCGCCGCCGTATTTACGAGGGCAAGGCCAAGATTCTGTATGAGGGCCCGGAACCGGGCACGCTGATCCAGTTCTTCAAAGACGATGCCACCGCCTTCAACAAGAAAAAGCACGAAGTCATCGATGGCAAGGGCGTTCTGAACAACCGCATTTCGGAATACATTTTCAGCCATCTGAACAAGATCGGCATTCCGACGCATTTTATTCGTCGCCTCAACATGCGCGAGCAGTTGATCCGCGAAGTCGAAATGATCCCGCTTGAGATCGTTGTACGCAACGTTGCCGCCGGCTCGCTGTCCAAGCGCCTTGGCATCGAGGAAGGCGTCGTGCTGCCACGCTCGATCATCGAGTTCTATTATAAGTCCGACGCGCTCGACGATCCGATGGTTTCCGAGGAGCACATCACGGCATTTGGCTGGGCGAACCCCGCCGAACTCGATGATATCATGGCGCTTGCCATTCGCGTCAACGACTTCATGACCGGTCTTTTCCTCGGCGTCGGCATCCAGCTTGTCGACTTCAAGATCGAATGCGGTCGCCTGTACGAAGGCGACATGATGCGCATCATACTGGCCGATGAGATTTCGCCGGACTCCTGCCGTCTCTGGGATATCGATACCCGTGAAAAGATGGACAAGGACCGCTTCCGCCGGGACATGGGTGGACTTCTCGAAGCCTATTCGGAAGTTGCGCGCCGCCTCGGCATCATCAACGAGAACGAGCCTGTGCGCGGCACCGGACCGGTGCTCGTGAAGTAAGACTTTCAGGCCAAGCAAGACAGGGAAGATAAAGTGATCAAGGCTCGTGTAACCGTCACGCTGAAGAACGGCGTTCTCGATCCGCAGGGCAAGGCAATCGAGGGCGCCCTCGGTGCTCTCGGCTTCGATGGTGTCGGCCATGTCCGTCAGGGCAAGGTTTTCGACGTCGAACTCGAAGGCGCTGACAAGGAGAAAGCGGCGAGCGACCTCAAGGCAATGTGTGAGAAACTCCTCGCAAATACGGTGATCGAGAACTATAATATTTCCGTCGACTAATCTTGGTCGTGGAGCGCACTCGATGGCTGAATTGACGCAAGAGCTCATGCTTGAGTTGTTGACGAAGGTGAACGAGCACATCGATACGCTGGACGCGTCGCTTGACGAGATCCGAAGCGAAATGCATTGCATGCGCGACACGATGACCACGATGGAGCAGGAAATACACAGTATTTACGGTGTTCTCGGTCGGCACGAAGGCCGGCTGGAGCGTATTGAAAAGCGTCTCGTACTCAGAGAACTTGCAGAAGCACAAACAAGGTTTTAGCCGCACTCATGAAATCAGCCGTCGTTCAACTTCCGGGTCTCAATCGCGATCGAGACATGATCGCAGCACTGACGAAAATCTCCGGTCACGCGCCGGTGACCATCTGGCAAACGGAGACGGATATTCCGGACGTCGACCTGATCGTCATCCCCGGCGGCTTTTCCTATGGCGACTACCTCCGGTGCGGCGCTATCGCAGCGCGCATGCCGGTCATGCAGGCGATCATCGAAAAGGCAAACAAGGGCGTCAAGGTTCTCGGCGTTTGTAACGGGTTCCAGATCCTGCTCGAGGCAGGTCTGCTTCCTGGCGCGCTGATGCGCAATGCCTCGCTCAAATTCGTCTGCCGCGAGATCAAGCTCGAAGTCGTCAACGCCGACACCGATTTCACCCGCGCCTATTCCAAGGGTCAGATCATTCGCAGCCCAGTCGCCCATCACGACGGCAACTACTTCGCCGACGCCGAGACCCTGGCAAAGATCGAAGGCAGCGGCCAGGTCGTATTCCGCTATGCGGAAGGCACCAACCCGAACGGCTCGATCAACGATATTGCCGCGGTCATGAACGATAAGGGCAACGTCCTCGGCATGATGCCGCATCCCGAAAACCTCATCGAAGCAGCGCATGGCGGTTCCGACGGCCGTGGTCTGTTCGCATCCGCCCTCGAGGTAATCGCAGCTTAACCTTCGGCACGTAAGAGGCCATTCATCCAGTCCATTGGAGCAAGTTGATGCGTCCTCGCCTTTCGACGACACGTGTTCTCGCGATTGCCGCAACGGCGGCGCTGGTCGCGTCCTGCCAATCGAACACGCCCGCGAAGGGTCCTGACCGCAGCGCGCTGTCCACCATGGAGCGCGTTGCTCTCGGTGCGAACGCCTGCTGGTTCAAGTCGGGCGACGCGGCCTTTGCCGCATACAGGTTGGCGCCGGAGTTGAATTCCTTCTCCGGTCGTCCGCGCATTCTCGTCGTGCACAAGGGAAGCCCCGAAAGCCGCCCATTGCTCGTTGTTCAGGCAGAGGGCAACCCCTCCAAGCTCGATGCCTTCGGTCCGATGATGCAAGGCGCCACCGGACCGCGGATCGTCAAGGATGTCACCCGCTGGGCCTCCGGCGGCAAGGCTTGCGGCTGATCAGTCCCAAAAGAACGACTTGCTGGCCTCCTTGTTCGCCTCGGCGCGCGTGACGCCAATGTCCAGCAGTTCGGCGTCCGTCAGATCACGCAACACCCTGCGGCTCTCTCGCTTCTGATGCCACGATGTTAGTCGTTGCAATGCGGACACCAGCAAGGTGCGCGGCACACGGCGAGAGCCTTGCTGAATGCGGCATTGTATCGATTGCACCTTGGAAGGGAGCGGTGCAATCCGGAGCTCGTTCTCTGGAACGGCGGACATTTCATTCTCCACGTGGATTGTGTCTGTAATTCAGATAATCTTGACGGACGAAGGGTGACAATATAGAGAATTGTCATCATGACAAATTGGCTCCCAGACGTTTCGCGCGGTTTCGGCCCGGTTTACCTCCGGATTGCGGACAGCATTGAATCAGCCATTGCCGCAGGTACATTGCCCGCTGGCAGCAAGTTGCCGCCGCAGCGAAACCTTGCCTACGACATAGGCGTGACAATCGGGACAATCGGCCGGGCCTATGCGCTGGTGCACGAACGCGGCCTCGTCGCGGGAGAAGTCGGCCGCGGCACATATGTCCTGGATCGCGCCGAGACGGCACCCGGCAATCAGCCGGACCCACTGACCATCGCGCTCGGCGGCACGCGTCCGATTGATGCGCCGGCCGGCAAGATACGCTTTGACACCACCGCGGCTCCGGACCTCGGCCAGGGCAAGATCATCGGCAGCGTGCTCGCCGCAATCGGCGAGGAGCAGCTTTCCGAGATTTCGTCCTATTCCCGTGTTTTCCCGCAAAATTGGTACGAGGCAGGGCGGCGCTGGCTCGCCAGGAACGATTGGACGCCCGACACCGAAAACATCGTCCCTACCCTCGGCGCACACGCGGCGGCGGTCTCGGTGATTTCGGCCGTGTCGTCGCCCGGTGACAAGATCGTATTTGAAGATTTGAGCTATACGCAGGTCAGCCGCAGCGCCCGCATTCTTGGTCGCCGTACGATCACCGTCGACTCCGACGAGAACGGCGTAATCCCCGATGACTTCGAGCGCTTGTGTCTTCAGCAGCATCCCAAGCTCGCGTTCCTCATGCCGACCGCGCACAATCCCACCCTGGCTACGATGCCTTGCGAGCGGCGGGTACGGATCGCGGAGATTGCACGCAGGCATGGCGTCTGGCTGATAGAGGACGATCTCTACGGTGGCATGACTGGAGACGAAAATCCCCTGCTGGCGTCGCTCGCGCCCGATCGCACCTTCCTGATCAGTGGCCTTTCAAAGTCCGTGGCTGCCGGAGTGCGCGGCGGCTGGGTCGCCTGCCCGCCGCATTTTGCGCAGCGGATCAAGGTAACGCACAAGATGATTACGGGCGGGCTGCCTTTCATTCTGGCCGAGGCTTGCGCCCGTCTCGTTCAGAGCGGCCAAGCACACGAAATCCGCAAGGCAAGCACGGCCGAACTGGCCATCCGCGAGCGCCTCGCACGGCAACAACTACAGGGATACGATTTTGTGTCCCATCCGCATGTTCCCTTCCTCTGGCTGAAGCTGCCCGATCCCTGGCTCTCGGGAACCTTCAAGAACGCCGCCTATAGAGATGGCGTGCTGATCGATGACGAGGACGAGTTCAAGGCCGCTCGCGCCGAGAAAGTTTATCACCGCGTGCGGATAGGCTTCTCGTCCTCCAGAAACCGTGACGATCTGGTTGCAGGATTGATGACTTTGAGACGCCTACTAGAAAGCGGCGGCGCCGGCTATGATGGTGAGATTTGAAGCGACGGCAGATCGGCCGCAGACCAGCGACAAAGCATCGTCGGTCGGCAAAAATGCTTTACCCGCCGATGATCGATGGTGCGTAATTCGGATTACGCGCGCCGGCATCCAGGTCGGCTACAAGTTTTGAGCTGGCACGATAGTCGCCTTTTGGTGCCTGCTGTCTGTTAACAGCGGGCATTTTCCTATCGCGCGTTTCATTCACTTAGGCTAAAGACACCGCAATCGCGCAACGGCAGGGACTTCCGAGAGCTCATGACCATTTCCAATACCCGCCCGATCACCCCCGAACTGATTGCCGCCCACGGCCTGAAGCCAGACGAGTATCAGCGGATCTTGAGCCTGATCGGACGCGAACCGACTTTCACCGAGCTCGGCATCTTTTCGGCCATGTGGAACGAGCACTGCTCTTACAAATCCTCCAAGAAGTGGCTGCGTACGCTGCCGACCAAAGGTGCGCGCGTCATTCAGGGCCCAGGTGAAAATGCCGGTGTTGTCGATATCGATGACGGCGACTGCGTAGTCTTCAAGATGGAGAGCCACAACCACCCGTCCTACATCGAGCCATATCAGGGCGCGGCCACAGGCGTCGGGGGCATTCTGCGCGACGTCTTCACCATGGGTGCACGCCCGATCGCAGCAATGAATGCGCTGCGTTTCGGCGAGCCGGACCATCCGAAGACCCGTCACCTAGTCTCCGGTGTCGTCTCGGGCGTCGGCGGTTATGGAAACTCCTTCGGCGTTCCGACGGTCGGCGGCGAAGTCGAGTTCGACGCGCGTTATAACGGCAATATCCTGGTCAACGCCTTCGCGGCTGGCCTGGCCAAGTCGAATGCCATCTTCCTCTCGGAAGCCAAGGGCGTCGGCTTGCCGGTCGTCTATCTCGGCGCAAAGACCGGCCGCGACGGCGTCGGCGGTGCGACCATGGCCTCGGCCGAATTCGATGAGTCCATCGAGGAAAAGCGTCCGACCGTCCAGGTCGGCGATCCCTTCACCGAAAAGTGCCTGCTGGAAGCCTGCCTCGAGCTGATGCAGACCGGCGCCGTCATCGCCATCCAAGACATGGGTGCTGCCGGCCTCACCTGCTCGGCCGTCGAAATGGGTGCAAAGGGCGATCTCGGCATTCTGCTCGATCTCGATACCGTGCCGGTGCGCGAAGAGCAGATGACCGCCTACGAAATGATGCTGTCCGAAAGCCAGGAGCGCATGCTCATGGTTCTGGAGCCGGAAAAGGAAGCCGTGGCGAAGGCGATCTTCACCAAGTGGGGCCTGGATTTTGCGATCGTCGGCAAGACCACCGACGACCTGCGCTTCCGCGTTGTCCATCAGGGCGAAGAAGTCGCCAACCTGCCGATCAAGGATCTCGGCGACCAGGCGCCAGAATATGATCGTCCGTGGCGAGAATCGGACAAGCGTGCGCCGCTGCCCGCGAACCTCGTTGCCGCACCGGCAGACTACGGCCAGGCGCTGTTGCAGCTCGTTGGCTCTCCCAATCAATCGAGCCGCC
>Ga0102593_1001954_pt1 | contig 17489 bp, 17 predicted proteins | sample AraplaCol_mMS_r2_2_FD_76862 | JGI IMG/M metagenome (GOLD analysis project Ga0102593, IMG submission 76862) | Arabidopsis root microbial communities from North Carolina, USA - plate scrape MF_Col_mMS_r2 (SPADES assembly) (version 2) | ecosystem: Host-associated > Plants > Roots > Endosphere...
TCCTTGCCTTCGTCTCCCTTGCCGCCTTCATCTGGATCGAGCTGACCGTCAAGAAGCCGCTGGTCAAGCTCAGCCTGCTGACGCAGCGCAATTTCGGCATCGGCGTTGCCGTCAACGTGCTGGTGGGCGTCGCCCTCTTCGGCACCGTCTATATCCTGCCGCAATATCTCGGCCAGGTGCAGCGCTACAATGCCGAGCAGATCGGCATGGTGCTGGCCTGGACCGGTCTGCCGCAGCTGCTGCTAATCCCGCTCGTTCCGCTGATGATGAAGCGCTTCGATGCGCGTTACATCGGCTTTCTCGGCATCTCGATCTTCGCGATCAGCTGCTTCATGAACGTCACGCTTTCGGCCGATACCGCAGGCGACCAGTTCTGGATCCCGAACATCGTTCGCGCCATCGGCCAGGCGCTGGTGCTGACGCCGATCACCGCCATCACCACCGCCGGTATCGCGGCAACAGATGCAGCCGCCGCCTCGGGCCTGACCAACATGCTGCGCAATCTCGGCGGCGCCGTCGGCACGGCAACGCTCGGCACGGTGCTGACCAAGCGCGAGCAGTTCCACTCCAACATCATCGGCCAGTCGGTAACGCTCGGCCGCGATGAGGTTCGCGACCGGCTTGCGCAAACGACCGCCTATTTCATGCAGCACGGCATTTCCGACCCCGCTCTCGCCGGGCAGAAGGCCGTTGTCGCTCTCGGTCAGATCGTCAGGCGCCAGGCGCTCATCCTGGGCTTCGCCGATACCTTCGCCGTCATCGGCGTGGTTCTTGCCATTGCTGCCGTCGCCCTGCTGCTCACCCAGAAGCCGCGGGCTGGCGCTGGCGCCGGCGCGCACTGACAACTGCCTCCAGCTATAGCCGCAAATACTGCCGCCGGAGAAAAGCCTGCGTCGCGCGCTCTGTCGGGCGCGCGGCCTTCTATCATAAAATCTCGACGGTAAAGGCGAAGCGAGCGATCGCGCCCGGTGCCAGGATCGTCGTCGAGGGCCGCTTCGAAAGCTCGCCCGAGCTCCCAGCCTCCGCGGCGGTTCCATGCCAGGGCTCGATGCAGAGGAAGGGCGCACCCGGTTTGGTCCACAGGGCAAGATTGGGCAGATTTTCGAACCGGAACCGCATGGTCGGCCCGTCTTCGGCGCTATAACTTAAGCGTTCGCCCGCTCCTTGCGGAAAGATCATCGCATCCGCATCAAACATTGCGTGATCGAGCACCAGCCGGCCATCCTCGAACGGCGAGGGCAGCGGCACAGGATTGATAAGGCCACCCTGCAGCCGCACAAGCGGCGGCTCGCCCTTATTGTCGAGCGTAACGACATGGGCGTGCCCGGCAGCACCCGGCAGCGGCCAGGCAAAGGCCGAATGGAACCCGAGGCCGAACGGCATCGCCTTTTGGTCGCGGTTGGTAACTTCTGCCGTCACCGTCAAGGCGCGTCCCTCGATCGCATGGGTCACAGCTAGCTGAAAGTCGAAGGGATAAACAGCCTGGGTGGCCGCCGAGGTGACCAGTTCGTATCGGCACATTGTCGCGGTGGTTTCCGCAAGCGCAAATTCGCTGCGGCGGGCAAAACCATGCTGAGCCATCGGATAGATCGTGCCGTCGATTGTTATCTTGTCGTCCGGCGCCTTGCCGACGATCGGGAAAAGGATCGGCGACCGTCCGCTCCAGAAGGCCGCATCGCCCGTCCACAGCCATGAGCGCCCGTCGCTGGTGGAGAGCGCCTGCATCTCGGCCCCGAGGGAGGAGACGTCGACAGTGAGATGCTGGTTTCCAATCCGGATTGAGCTTGGCATCGCAATTCCCTTTCGCTGGTTCGGCACCAAGCCATATCTTTCTGCGCCGTTGATTTCCACTCAATAGGGAAGGGAGCGGCCTCCGCCCTCGCAACGCGTTATTTCCGCACCGCGCCCAATCTCGCGATTACCTCGTTCGGAATGCCGTAGCGCTGAATGGCGTCGCGGTTGTTTCTGAGCCCGCAGATCTCACGCTGGATGAAGAAGGCCCAGACCGCGTCGGACGCTGCATCGAGAAGTGTCTCGCGTTCTTCGGCACTCTGGCGGTCGGCGGTCCAAGCCTTCAGCGCGGCAAGTGTTGACTCCACCTTCCGCCCGTGACGCCCGAGCGCATCGGCGCGTTCCGACATCAACTCGTATTCGAGGACGTTGAAACCGTTTCTGTCCTGCTCGGATTGTCTGAAGGACTGCGGCGGACGAACGCTCATTGGCACAGGTCTCCGTTGGCGCGAGCGGCAATATTATCCAAATCAAACGTGCAGATCGAGAGGGGCGGAAACGGGACTATCCCCCGATTTCCCCGCATGGCATAAGCGCGGCAAAATCTCTTTCCCAGGCTCCCACGCACATCATGATTCGTATCGAGAATATCAGCAAGCAGCTCAGCCACCGCATCCTCTTCATCGAGGCATCAGCAGCGCTCAATAGAGGCGAGAAGATCGGTCTCGTCGGCCCGAACGGCGCCGGCAAGACGACGATCTTCCGGATGATCAACGGTGAGGAACAGCCCGACGAAGGGCAGGTCTCCTGTGAGAAGGGCGTCACCATCGGTTATTTCAACCAGGACGTCGGCGAAATGGCGGGCCACAGTGCCGTCGCCGAGGTGATGAACGGCGCCGGCCCGGTCAGTGTCGTTGCCGAGCAATTGCGTGAGCTCGAGGCGGCCATGGCCGATCCCGAGCAGGCCAACGACATGGACAAGATCATCGAGCGTTATGGCGAGGTGCAGGCGCGTTACGAGGAGCTGGACGGTTATGCGCTCGAAGGACGCGCCCGCGAAGTGCTCGCCGGCCTGAGCTTCAGCCAGGAAATGATGGACGGCGATGTCGGAGCGCTGTCGGGTGGCTGGAAGATGCGCGTGGCGCTCGCCCGCATCCTGCTCATGCGCCCCGATGTCATGCTGCTCGACGAGCCGAGCAACCATCTGGATCTCGAAAGCCTGATCTGGCTGGAGGAGTTCCTGAAAGGCTACGAAGGTGCGCTGCTGATGACCTCCCACGACCGCGAGTTCATGAACCGCATCATCACCAAGATCATCGAGATCGATGGCGGCGCATTGACGACCTATTCGGGCGATTACGAATTCTACGAGCAGCAGCGGGCACAGAACGAGAAGCAGCAGCTGGCCCAGTTCGAACGCCAGCAGGCGATGCTGGCCAAGGAAATCAAGTTCATCGAGCGGTTCAAGGCGCGGGCGTCACATGCCTCGCAGGTGCAGAGCCGCGTCAAGAAGCTGGAGAAGATCGACCGGGTGGAGCCGCCCAAGCGCCGCCAGGTTGTTTCCTTCGAATTCCAGCCAGCGCCGCGATCCGGCGAGGACGTGGTCAGCCTCAAGAACGTCTACAAGAAATACGGCAGCCGAAGCATCTACGAAGGGCTGGATTTCATGGTGCGGCGGCGGGAGCGCTGGTGCATCATGGGCATCAACGGCGCCGGCAAGTCGACACTGCTGAAGCTGGTGACGGGCGCCGCCGAGCCTGATCAAGGCAGCGTCGCTCTCGGCGCCAGCGTCAAGATGGGCTATTTCGCCCAGCACGCCATGGATATTCTCGACGGCGAGCACACCGTCTTCCAAGCGCTGGAAGACCGGTTTCCGCAAGCGGGGCAGGGGCCTTTGCGGGCGCTTGCCGGATGTTTCGGTTTTTCCGGGGACGATGTCGAGAAGCGGTGCCGCGTGCTGTCGGGCGGCGAGAAGGCGCGGCTGGTCATGGCGATGATGCTGTTCGACCCGCCGAACCTGCTGGTGCTCGACGAGCCGACGAACCATCTAGACCTCGACACCAAGGAGATGCTGATCAAGGCGCTCTCGCAATATGAGGGCACCATGCTGTTCGTCTCGCATGACCGGCATTTCCTCGCCGCACTCTCCAACCGGGTGCTAGAGCTGACGCCTGAGGGCATCCATCAATATGGCGGCGGCTACACCGAATATGTGGCGCGCACCGGCCACGAGGCGCCGGGTCTCAGGAACTGAGATTATTTTGTGCGGCATGTCGAAACCGTCGGAGCCGAAGCGACCAGCAACGAGCCGGCCGGCGATATCTCATCACCCTGTTCGTCGACGAGATCGACGTGGCGAGGGCATTTTACCAAAAGGTCTTTGCCGCCGATGTCGTCTATCAGGACGACGTCTGCTCGGTGCTGAAGTTTTCGGAAACGATGGTCAATCTGCTCCAGGTGACCGAAGCGCCGCAGCTGGTCGAGCCCTTGACGGTGGCGGCATCCGGCTCGGGCAGTCGCGTCCTGCTGACGATCAAGGTCGACAATGTCGATGCGGTCTGCACGGAGCTGCGCAAGCTTGGTGTAACACTGCTCAACGGTCCGATCGATCGTCCATGGGGCCGCCGCACGGCCGCTTTTGCGGATCCGTCCGGCCATGTCTGGGAGGTTGCGCAGGAACTGCGCTAAACATTGCATCCAAGGCCTTGGCAGGCCGCTTCCTTCACGCGGAGGACGGTTTCGGTGCTTATTGCCACGATGATGACCAAATTCCGTGGTGTTCGGAGCCCTCTTCATGCAATCGGGGACGGGCGCATCGGCATGGACTGGATCAATCGCTACATCGATCAGCCGCTACTGCACGGCGCGGCGGGCTTGCTGCGGAGCTGGCATCTTCGCACACGGCAACCGCCGGAGCTGCTGGAGCCGACATGGAATCTCGTCGTGCTCGCCTTTCTCCTGATCGCCAGCGGGCAAGTCCTGGCCGGCAAACCTTTCGCGCTCGGTGTTACCGCGCTGATCATGCTGGCGCTGCCGTCAGCACGAAAACTGCTTTCGGCGATGAAGGCGAGGGGAGGCGGCTACGGCGCCCGGGAATACAAGTCACTGAGAGCGCGCGCCATCGCCAAACGTGAGGCGGAGTGGTCGGTGCGGATCATCGTCCTGTTTTCCTCCGCCTGCCTTCCCTTCATCGGCCGCATCGACGATCCGGCGGGAGCCTGTTTCATGCTGGGGGCGAGCATCTGGTTCGTCCTGACTGGGCCGCTCAAGGCCTATCTCGATGCAGCCGAACCTCCCGAGCCGAATGAAGGCGACCGGATGTTCAGCGGCGCCTTCCATTTCGGCTGAACCGGGCCGATGCGACGTTGCATGCGCCGGCCGTGAGAGGGACAGGGAACCAAATGGGGGCGGCTTCCGTTATGTGAGCAGCAACGTAAAAGGAGATTGCGATGCTTTATTACGCTCTGGTGTTTCTCGTTGTGGCCTTGATTGCCGGCGTCCTCGGATTTGGCGGTATAGCAGGTGCTTCAGCTTCTATTGCCCAGGTTCTGTTCTTTATTTTCCTGGTGCTGTTCGTCGTATCTCTCGTCATGCGCTTTATGCGAAGAGTATAAATCGGATCGAACAAGTATAAAAACCCGGCGAACACATCGCCGGGTTTTTCTTTGTTGCCACCTTTGACGTCCCCACCACTGACGGTTCCCGGTTGCGGTCGGCCCCTGCAAAATCCGCATGAACCGCTGCATGAATGCCGTCCGCGAAGTGTCGACGGCAAGCAGGACCGTGCCTTTCCGGCAACCATTCCTGACAACATCATGAAATAACCGGATGGCGTGAATTAGTGCCTTCGAAATGTCCCATTGGGGGCTGAACCGTAAACGTGTTTGTCGCTTGCGCCTCCCAGGCGCTTTGACTTGCGATGCGAAAATGGTGCGGGATCGGATCGTTTTACGGTCCCGTCCGTTATCTGTTGCCGAATCTGGTGGCGAGTAGCCGGGTATGCTCCCGTCACGATTTGAGAAGGAGAGACTTATGAATAAAATTCTTGCGACGGCCTTTGCCGCGGTATCGTTGACGGTTGTCGGCGCAGGGGCGGTCAATGCCGCCGACCTCGTCACCAGGACATATGAAGAGCCGGACCTGCGCAATGGCGTCAAGATCGGTTACCTCACCTGCGATATCGGCGGCGGGACGGGTTATGTGCTCGGTTCCTCCAAGGAGGCCGATTGCATCTTCCAGTCGACCGTCGGCAATGAGCTTTCGGATCGTTATACCGGCGAAGTGAGAAAGCTCGGCATCGACCTTGGCTTCACCACGCGCAGCCGCCTGATCTGGGCGGTGTTCGCGCCGACGGCCGGTTATCACCGCGGATCGCTCGCCGGCCTTTATGTCGGCGCCACCGCCGAGGCGACGCTCGGCGCCGGTGTCGGCGCCAATCTGCTAGTCGGCGGCACTTCCGGCTCGATCCATCTGCAGACGGTCAGCCTGACCGGCCAGCTCGGCCTCAATGTTGCCGCCGGCAGCGCCTCGATGACGTTGACGGCCGACAATTGATATGCCTTTTTGACGCTCCCTGCCGCGGACGGCAGGGAGCGTCACGTCATTGAGGCCGGTTTCGTGCCTCGCAGCCCAGCCGGATTACGACATGATCGATATTCGAATGGCAACGCCCGATGAGGACGAGGTCCTTGTGGGGCACTATCTGAAGATCTGGGACAGCTACGGTACGCCACCGGAACATTACAGGCCCGATGCGGCGGCGCGGATCTTGTCTTTCATCAGAAGCGGCCGCGAGGAGCGGCGTCTGACGTCGTTCCTTGCCATCGTCGACGGTGAAATCGCCGGTTCCGCATCCTGTCAACTGCACCAATCGCCATTTCCGGAGGTCATCCGGGAAGAACAGCGGCTGCACGGCTACATCTGGTCCGTCTATGTTGCCGACGCCTTTCGCCGGCGCGGTATCGCATCGGCGCTGACCAACAAGGCCGCTGAGTATCTGAAATCGATCGGCTGCACTACAGCCGTCATCCATGCCTCGGATGCCGGCGAGCCGGTCTATCGGGCCGCCGGTTTCGAACTGGCCAAGGAAATGCGCCTGCAATTTCCGGCGGAGTAACGAAGATCCTCCGCTTAAGTTTTCGCCCGGCCGGGTGCGACAAAAGCGGCGATCGTCGCCTCATCATGGCCGGCCTCGCGCAGGAAGCGGCTGGCGAATTCGATGGCTGGGCTTCTGAGCGCATCGTCCGGTCGGATCAGATGAAAGGCCACATGATAATCGAGCGTCCGCGGCGACACGGCGACGACGCGCCCGGATGCCAGCGCGGCATCCGATAGCGGCGGCCGGGCGAGCGCGATGCCGAGCCCTTGCGCACAGGCATCGATCACCAGATTGTAATCCTCGAAGCGGCGGTCATGGCCGCGTGGCGTATAGTCGACGCCCTCGCGGGCGAGCCAGCGGCGCCAGCCTTCGATATTGGAATCGTGCAGGATTGGCAGCTCCAGCAGCGAAAGAGCGTCGGATCGCTGGCCAAGCCGGTCTGCCAGCGCCGGGGCGGCGATCGGAAACGACTTTTCCTGCCACAGCGGCAAGGCGCGCACGCCGGCCCAAGGGCCTTTGCCGCAGCGGATGGCAAGGTCCGTGCCTTCGCCGAAATCCGCCAGCCGGTGTTCGAGCGTCAGTTCGACATGCAGCTCGTTTCCTTCGAGCTTCGGCAGACGTTGAAACAGCCACAACGAGGCGACGGAGGGCGTCACCGAAAGACGCACCACCGCCTTGTTGCGGCGAGGCAGCCAGCGCTCGCCGCTATTGCCGAGCAGCGCAAGCGCTTCCTCCGCCCGCGCGAAAAACCGCATGCCCTCCGGCGTCAGGCGCACACCTCTGGCTTCGCGTGCGAAAAGCCGCACCCCCATCCAGCGCTCGAGGCGCGAGACCTGCCGCGACACCGCGCCATGAGTGATGCCGCTTTCCTCGGCCGCGGCGGAAAACGATCCGAGCCGGGCAGCGCGGGCAAAGGTCTCAAGTGTATCGAGCGGCGGAAGAACCGGGGAGCTGTGAAGCATAGACACATTTGATCATCGATTGCGATGCTTTTCAAGCACGCGTCGAAGGGCTACTCACTGTCACAGGAACATATGGAGGCGAAAATGAGCATGGCGGCAAGCGCACCGATTTCGACGAAACAGCAAGGTGGGTTGGATCTGGTGGCCTTTGCCGCGATCGTCGTCACCATCCTCTTCTGGGCGTCTTCCTTCGTGGTGATCCGTATCTGCCTCGGACCGCTGACGCCGATCGAGCCGGCGACGGCGCGTTACGTTGCCGCCGGAGTCATCGCTCTGGTCTATCTCGCCATCTATCGGCCGATGCCGGAAAAACGCGATTTCGTCCGTCTTTCCGTTGCCGCCGTGCTATTCATCGCCGCTTATGCGGTTCTGTTGAACACCGGCGAGCAGACTGTTGCAGCAGGGCCGGCGAGCTTCATCATCAACACCATGCCGGTCTTCACCGCCCTTATCGCCACATTCGCGCTCGGCGAGCGCTTCGGCCGCTGGGGCTGGGCGGGCACCGCCATTTCCTTCGGCGGCGTGGCGCTGATCGCGGTCGCCTCAGACGGCGGCTTCAGGCTCGATCCGAATGCCGTCCTCATCCTTGGCGCAGCGCTCTGCTCGGCGATCGCCAGCGTATTGCAGAAGCCGCTGCTCGGTCGGCTGCCGGCGCTTGCCGTCACCGCCTGGATCCTGCTGATCGGTTCCGTGCCGCTGTTTCCGGCTGTCCCGGCAACGGTCCAGGCGTTGGCCGCCGCCCCGGCGGAAGTGAATTGGGGTGTTGCCTATCTCGTCATCTTCCCGACGGCGATCGGCTACCTCACCTGGGCGATCGCGCTGAAGCGACTTACGGCCGCCCGCGCTTCGAATTTCCTCTATGGCGTCCCGCCCGTCGCAACGCTGATCGGGTTCGTCTGGCTGGGCGAGACGCCGACGGCGCTCGGTGCAGCCGGCGGCGTCATGGCGATCCTCGGTGTGCTCGTTGTCAATGTGATGCGGAAGCGATAGGCGCAATTTGCCCCGGAAGGTGATCGGGGTCTCATCCAGACCTAGCGGAGCAGCCCGTCCCGCCCAAACTCTTTCCAGCCCCGCAGCTTTGCGGACGCTTCGTCGGTGACGTCCTGCGATGCCGCAGTCGCCTTGCTGTCCTCCTTCAGGGAACGCGTCAGCTTCGCCTTGTAGGCAGCATTCCGCCTGTTTTCCATGGCAGCCGCGGCGTCCTCTTCGCGCCACTCTTCGACAGCGCCCCGGTCGAGCAGATCCTCGACCATCTGTGGTTCGAAGACGTGGAAGGTGATCTGCCTGGCGCGGCCCCGAAGCTTCACGGTTCGCGTTCCCCCGCTGGGCAGACGGCCGTCCTCTAGCCAGCGACGTCTCTCGGTCGTTGAGATTGTGAGGATGTCCTCGATTTCGCGCGGGATGACCGGCAGGCTTTCGATGCCTTCGAGCGACTTCGCAATGATCGCCGAGGCATGCCGAAACTCGCTCCTTGCGTTTTCAGGCATTGCGAGCGTCAAAAACCTCCCGCTGATATCCAGCGATTTTCGCATGGACGACGGGAGGCGCGCACGGATTTCCAAGAGGATGCCCTTGGCGCGCACGGAAGACCCTAGAGTGGCCGCGGGCGATAGCGTCCACGTTTCGAGCAGAGAAGGTATGTCATTCTTCTTGTTTTTCGCCATGCGCACACAGATGGGATCAAGGCGCGGCCCCGTCAACGATCACCACAATTGATACAGTGAGTCCTCGCTTCCCGCCAAGACGAACAGTTCCTGCGCCACGGCGTGGCACGACACCGGCGTTCGTGGTATTTTTAAGAACGGTGGAGCAGGATCAACGTCGATGCAGACGATTGAGGATTGGCTAGGTCAACTCGGTCTCGGCAAGTACGCCGACACCTTCATCGAGAATGACGTGGATCTGCGAGCGCTCCCTCATCTTGCCGAATCCGACCTCCAGGAGCTCGGTGTCTCGCTGGGGCATCGGAAGATTATTCTAGCTGCCATAAACCAACTTGCGGATCAACGGTCGGACGAACAGCCTCCTGCGTCGGCCGCTACCGAGGCCGTATCCGAAGCTGCGGCCGACCGGCGACTGCTCAGCGTGCTCTTTTGCGACCTGGTCGGGTCGACAGCGCTGTCAGCAGAACTCGACCCGGAAGACATGCACGAGTTGACCCGCCGTTATCAGGATAGCGTCGCCGGCGCCGTCACCCGCTTCGGGGGCTACGTCGCGAAATATCTCGGCGATGGCGTGCTAGCCTATTTCGGGTGGCCAATGGCTTACGAGGACCATGCCGAGCGCTCAATCCGGGCCGGCCTCGCGGCGATGGCCGCCGTCGACGCCCTGCAGCCGCCGAACGCAGAGCGATTGAAGGCCCGCATCGGCATCGCATCTGGGCGCGTGGTCGTTGGCAACACTGACGGCAGCGCGAAGGAGCGGGCATCGATCGCAGGAGACACTCCCAACCTGGCAGCACGCCTGCAGGCCGCGGCCGCCCCAGGCCAGATCGTGATCTCCGACAGCACCCGCCGCCTCGCCGGGCAGTCGTTTGAAATCGAGAGCCTCGGCGCGCAGGAGCTCAAAGGCTTCGCCTCTCCCATTGCGCTGTTCGAAGTCCGCGGTCAGCGAGAGGTGGATAGCCGTTTCGAAGCCGCGCATGCCAGCGGGCTTTCGAAATTTGTCGGCCGCGTTAGCGAGATCGGCCTGCTGCTCGAACGGTGGGAGTTGGCGAAGGCCGGGCAAGGCCAGGCGGTCTTCCTGTCGGGGGAGGCTGGCATCGGGAAATCCCGGCTTGTCGAGGCTTTCGAAGAACACCTGCGAGAGACACAGCATGAACTCATCCGATTGCAGTGCTCACCCTATCACGCTACCTCGGCCTTTTACCCGATCGTTGAGCGACTGAGCCGGGTTGCATCGTTTACGCCGGCAGATGACCGGAACACGCGCATCGAAAAGTTTCGCACGCTTGTGCGCCGCTACGGCGAAAATCCTTCCGACGTTGGCGCCATCTATGCCGAGCTGCTTTCGCTCGACGTCGGCGACGAGTTCAAGCCGCCGGATCTCTCCGCCCACCAGCGCAAGGAGCTTCTCGTTCGCACATTGGTGAACCGCTTGCTGCTTGCAGCCAGGATCGCACCAGTGCTCATGGTTTTCGAAGACGCGCACTGGATGGATCCATCCACCAGCGAAGTGCTGAGAGAACTCGTCAGCCGGCTGCACGGCGCCGCCGCCCTCGTCGTTGTGACCCACCGACCGGAATGGAGCGCGAACTGGGCAGGCGGACTGGCGCAGGTGACGACGCTCTCCGTTAGCCGCCTGACCAGGCAGCAGATGCGTGAACTGATCGAATCCATGGTGTCCGACATTCCCGAACAGCTCGCCGAAAAGATTGCGGAGCGGACGGACGGGGTGCCGCTGTTCGTCGAGGAGTTGACCCGCTCGGTCGTGGAGAGCGGAAAGCCGTCGTCGCTCAACGCAGAAATCCCGGACAGTCTGCAGGGCTCCCTGATGACACGTCTCGATCATTTAGCGCCGACGGCCAAGGAGATCGCGCAGATTGCCGCCGTAATAGGCAGGGAATTCGATCGCGGCCTTCTTTCGAAGATCGCAGGCGTCGACGACCGAGCGCTCGAGACAGCACTGAACCAGCTCGAGTCCAGCCAGATCGTCGTCGAAGGCGGCGTCTTGCATGATGCGCTCGTTTTTCGACATGCGCTCATTCAGGATGCGGCTTACCAATCGCTCCTCAACCGGCGCCGGCGGCATTTCCACGAGAGGATCGCAAGGGTTCTCGTCGAACATTATGACGATGTCGCTGCCACGCAGCCCGAACTCATCGCTCAGCACTACGAGAAAGCCCAACGGATTGAGCTCGCGCTTCCCTACTGGATGAAGGCTGGAGAGCGCGCCCTCGCACGATCCGCCAACTACGAGGCGGTCGACAATTTCCAGAACGCCTTGGCAATTGCAGAGCAGTTGCCTGAAGGGCCTGAGCGGCAAAGAGACCTGCTCACCGCGATCCTCAAACTCGGCGACGCCCTGTTCGCTGCGGGTCGCATGACGGATTCGCTGGCGAAATATAGGCTGGCCGCGCCATTGGCCCGCAAAGCGGCCGACACACAAGCCTTTATTCGTGCGGTGATTGGTCTAGACGGTACCAAATTCCTCTCCTCGAATTCGCTTGCCGAAACGATGCCGCTTCTCGAGGAAGCCCTCGAGATGGTTGAACCAGCGGATATGAGTTCACGGTGCCAGATTCTCAGCCGTCTTGCGCGGGCATACACCTATCTCAGCGACGGCCAGAAGGCTGCAAAATGCCATGCTGAAGGAATAAAGCTGGCTCGACGGGTTGGAGATAAGACTGCGCTTGTGGAGCTTTCCGCTCTGCCATTCCTGACGCCGGCACCGGTCAGGTCCGCCACGGAAAGAAACGACCGAATCGCTCGTATCGATGAAATAAGGCGCCTCGCGGACGAGATCGATGACGACGATGTGCGGAGCCGAGCGCTTTCCGTTGACGCCTATGTCTCCACGGAACTCGGCGATCGCGCACGAGCCGATCGGGCGGTTGACGCCCTCGACGAACTTGGTACCGAGCGGCAGCATCTCAACGTCCAGTTCTACGCTCGCACTGCAAAAGCGATGATGGCCATCCTGGATGGAAGGTTCACCGTCGCCGAGGAGTTTGCAGAGGAAGCGCTAAAGCTGGGTATGCGGATCCTTGGCGCTGCGCCGGAGGGCGTTTACGGCATGCAGATGTTCGCGATCCGACGGGAGCAAAGCCGCCTCTCGGAGGTTGCACCGGTCATCAAGCTGTTGATTGAGGAAAGCCCGGAGGGAACCACTTGGTTGCCGGGTTTTACGTTGGTTGCCTTTGACCTCGGCTATCGCGATGCGGCCCAGCGGAGGTTGAGCGAGCTTGCCCGCACCGGCTTTGCCCTTCCGCTTGACGGAAAGCGAAGTGCGTCCCTCTCGTTCCTGACGGAAGTCGCCGCCGGTCTCGGCGACGCAGATGCTGCCCAGACCCTCTATAAGCTTATGCTCGACTACAAGGAGATGACCGTCACCATCGGTATGGCGACCGTTTGCTTCGGCGCGGCAAGCCGCTATCTGGGCGTGCTGGCAGCGGCGCTGGGTGAATTCGACAGAGCGTCGGAGCACTTTGAGCACGCACTTGAGATGAACGCGGCGATCGGCTCGCGGCCGTGGCTCGCACACACTCAGGCAGATTATGCGGACTTGCTAATGAAAATAGGTAGCCGGGCCGCGATAAAGAGAGCAATGTTGCTATCCGAGAATGCCCGTTCAACCGCGGCCGACCTGGGAATGGTCCGGCTGCAACAGCGACTGAAGCCAACGATTCATTAGAACCAACAGTTCGTTGCTTTTGGTGGGAAGAAGGTCTCGTCATGCCACGCTACATCATTGAAAGAAACTTCGCGGAACAACTCGATCTGTCGAAAGAGGGGGTAGAGCAAATCAACCTGATCAATGACCAGGAAGGAGTGAAGTGGATCTTTTCCTTCCTCAGCGCCGACAGGAAAAAGACTTACTGCCTCTACGAGGCGCCTAGTACGGAGGCCATTCTCGCTGCGGCCCGGAGGAACAATGTCCCCGCGGATGTGATCATAGAAGTCAGCGAGGAGATCGGTCCGAATATGTTTGCGTAGCGCTCCTCGGCCACGCCCGGAGCAAGGCATTGCCGCGCTTCCAGTTAGAAGATTCACCAAACCGTAAGGGCCGCTTCGGTCGGCCGGCGTTGTTGCGACCGCAGGATCTAGGATCCTGCGAAAGCCCAGAAGCCATCTCCTTGGCATGCACGTGCTCGCGTCCTGCCAGGGGTCTGCGACAACTGCCAGAGCTTCCTGGATCATAAAAACCTTCGAGGCGGTGCCCGTGAGATTATTCCACATTTTCAGTCTTCACGAGCTGTCCTGTGGTCCAATATGCGAGGTCCAAATTATTTCAAAAGGGCATCTTGAAACCGAAAATACCGAAAACCAAATCGATATCGTCGGCAGCCCAGAAGGGGGCCGACAGCCGGGGACGCAGGTTTCCGCCGCGTTCCTTTCCATCTCGCTTCTAGGAGGTTTTGGTCATGAGAACTGAGTTTGACTTCGCACCGCTTTACCGCTCCAGCATCGGCTTCGACCGGGTTTTTTCGCTGCTGAACAATCCGCAGCGCCTGCAGGCCGTCGACGCCTGGCCGCCCTACGACATCCTTAAGGTCGGTGACAATGAGTACCGCATTGTCATGGCAGTCGCGGGCTTCGAGGATGGCGATCTCGATATCACGCAGGAGCGCAACGTGCTTCTCGTCAAGGGCGGCAAGGCCGATGACACCAAAGCTGAATACCTGCACCGCGGTATCGCCACGCGGGGCTTCGAGCGCCGCTTCGAGCTTGCCGACCATGTGAGCGTGGAAAACGCTTCGCTGAAAAACGGTCTTTTGCACATCGATCTGAAACGCGAGATTCCAGAGGCGATGAAGCCACGCAAGATCGCGATTGGCGACGGCGCACAGGTGCCGCTGCAGATCGAAGGTGAGAAGCAGGTCGCGTAAGTGTCGATCGAGGGAGGCGGGCGACGCTTAAGGCGTCGCCTGCTGCAAAACGATGAATACATTCGGTTTCGATAAGCCAGACTACTTCGGAGCTGCCGATCTGCGTATTTGCCAGGGCGTCTTCGACATTGTCACTTCGGAAGCAGGAGTGGAGCCGAGGTCCGAGGAGGGCGAGCGCATCGCGGCCATCGTCGTGCAGCTCTATCGCCAAGGAGTCAAAGAGCCAGACCGCCTGCGGGTTGTGGTCGAATCCGCCCGCGGGATTAATATTGCGAAAGCTGCGTAAGGGGTAGGACGCCGCACGACAGCGGCGTCCTTCATCCCGCCTGGTCATAATCCGTCGTCATCTTGAGGTGGCGGTTCCAAGCAGCCCGGCTCTCGCGGCTCAAGCCTTCGTTTTTGGTCATGAGGCGGCGGCGACTTTACTTGGACGCTTTCGGAGCGGATGTGCGTCCGGCGGGTCGATCCGTACGTAAATCTCAAAATCGTGAATCAGATCGGCTGAATTACCCTATAGCACGGGTCCGAGGAAGAAGGTTTAAGGTGCAGATGTCGTTTAAAGACGATGTCTATCCGGCAAGAGCTTCGCACCGCAAAAATGGTTATCTTACTCTTAGGTTGAGAGCAGGTGACAGATAGCCATTGCGCAGGCGTTCGCTTTCTTTAAAACGAAAGCTGATCGAAAGGTGCGCGCCCATGTTCTTGACCGACCGGCAAACTGAAATCGTGGCGATAGCGAGGTCGAGCGGTAGGGTTCTGGTCGAAGAGCTCGCTTCCCGCTTTTCCGTAACGCCGCAGACGATCCGCAAGGATCTGAACGATCTCTGCGATGCGCAAGTGCTCACGCGCATCCATGGCGGCGCCACATTCCCAAGCGGAACCGAGAACGTCAAATACGAGGCGCGCCGCCAGATCGCCGCCTCCGAGAAACAGGCGATCGGCATGGCTGCGGTCGAGCTGATTCCGAGCGGGGCCTCGCTTTTCATCAATATCGGGACGACGACCGAAGCGGTGGGCGAGGCGCTCGCCAACCATCACGAGCTGATGGTCATCACAAATAACATCAATGTTGCCAATAGGTTGCGCTTGCTGCCGGCGATCGAGGTGGTGATAGCCGGTGGCGTCGTGCGCGGTTCAGACGGCGGAATCGTCGGCGAAGCGGCTGTCGATTTCATCCGCCAGTTCAAGGTCGATTACGCCGTCATCGGCGCATCGGCGATCGATATGGACGGCGCGCTTCTCGACTATGATTTTCGCGAGGTCAAGGTTGCTCAGGCGATCATCGCCAATGCCCGACACGTCATTCTCGTTGCTGACTCCACCAAGTTCGAACGCACCGCGCCGGTCAGGATCGGCCAGCTTTCCCAGGTTCACACCTTCATCACCGACCACTGTCCGGTGCAGTCCATCCGCAATCTCTGCCTCGAAAACAATGTGAAGCTGATCGAAACGAATGGCAGGTTTCGCTGAGGGCGAGCCAGCGAGGCGTTCCGAAACGAAGATCCGCGAAACATTCGTTTGACATTCGTATTCCTTTCGTTTTAACTGCCCTCACTTTCGCAATCGCGCAATTTTTGTGCGATGCGAAATCCGCAGCGGGCTCGGAGGGGATATTGGGCCGGGAGATCTACGACATATTCGTCATCGGTGGCGGCATCAACGGCTGCGGCATTGCGCGCGATGCCGTCGGGCGCGGTTATTCCGTGGCGCTGGCCGAGATGAACGATTTCGCCTCCGGCACCTCATCCGGCGCTACGAAGCTGATCCATGGCGGGTTGCGGTATCTCGAGCACTACGAATTTCGCCTGGTGCGCGAATCGCTGATGGAGCGCGAAATCCTCTGGGCGATGGCGCCGCACATCATCTGGCCGCTGCGCTTCGTGCTGCCTTACCACAAGGGCGGCATCCGGCCGGCTTGGCTGATCCGGCTCGGCCTCTTCCTCTACGATCATCTCGGCGGCCGCAAGCTGCTGCCGGCGACCGCGGTGCTCGACATGCGCCGCGACCCGGCCGGCAAGCCGCTGAAGGCGCTATTCGCCAAGGCTTTCGAATATTCCGACGGCTGGGTCGATGATGCCCGCATGGTGGTGCTGAACGCCCGCGATGCCGCCGACAAAGGGGCGACCATCATGCCGCGCACCAAGGTGGTGTCGGCAAGGCGCGAGAACGGCCTCTGGCACATCGAGACCACCGATACGGTGACCGGCCGCAATGACAGCCACCAGGCCCGCATGCTGGTCAATGCCGCCGGCCCCTGGGTCGATCATGTCATCCGCTCCGCCTTTGGTCAGAACGAAGCTCACCATGTCCGCCTCGTCCAGGGCAGCCATATCGTCGTGAAGAAGAAGTTCGACGACCCTCGCGCCTATTTCTTCCAGAATCCCGACAATCGCATCATCTTCGCCATTCCCTATGAGGGCGAGTTTACCCTGATCGGCACCACCGATCGCGATTACACCGCTGATCCCAGGGATGTCAGGATCTCCGAGGAGGAGACCGTCTATCTCTGCAATGCCGCCTCGGAATATTTCAAGGAGCCGGTCAGACCGGAGGATATCGTCTGGACCTATTCGGCGGTCCGGCCGCTTTATGACGACGGCGCCTCGAAGGCGCAGGAGGCTACGCGCGACTACGTGCTGAAGCTGGAGGGCGAAGGAAATGCCGCGCCGCTGCTCAACGTGTTCGGCGGCAAGCTCACCACCTATCGCCGGCTTTCCGAACATGCGCTGGAGAAGATCGGCGCTGCGATCGGCGTCAAGGGCGCCCCGTGGACGGCCAAAAGCCATCTGCCCGGCGGTGACTTCCCGGTCCGAGGATACGATGCCGAGGTCGCCGATCTGAAACGGCGCTATCCGTTCCTCGCCGATCGGTATGCCCGCCGGCTGGTGCGCCGCTACGGCACGAGGACAAAGGCACTGCTCGGGGAAGCCCGTAGCCTCGACGATCTCGGACGGCTCTTCGGCGGCGATCTCTACGAGGCCGAGGTCACCTATCTCGTCGAACATGAATGGGCCCGGCACGCCGAAGACGTGCTGTGGAGAAGGACAAAGGATGGTCTGCGCCTTTCGAAGGAGCAGGCTCAGTCACTGGAGGAGTACATGGCTGCCATACCGGCGATGGTCGGATAGGCGGCGTGTGGTCCCCGCTGCGT
>Ga0102593_1001956_pt1 | contig 17474 bp, 9 predicted proteins | sample AraplaCol_mMS_r2_2_FD_76862 | JGI IMG/M metagenome (GOLD analysis project Ga0102593, IMG submission 76862) | Arabidopsis root microbial communities from North Carolina, USA - plate scrape MF_Col_mMS_r2 (SPADES assembly) (version 2) | ecosystem: Host-associated > Plants > Roots > Endosphere...
GGTTGGCAGCGTTCCGCCGGATACCGGCCGGCCCCGGGACCAGCGGGGTGGATAAGCCCTTGATCCGCATGCGCTCTGCAGGGGCGCCCGGAGGAGGGCGGTCTGCTCGCCCGGGCTGCCACGACCTTGACCTTTGGTCCCATCCGCAGTAGATACCCGGCACTCGCAGCCGGCCCGTTAGACGCGGATCTCCGGCGCGGCTTTTAAATCCCCGAACAATCGAGCCCGGTTTCCGGCTCATCCTTCGAGACAGAGGGCTGGGCCAACGGCGGCTGTTCGGATCCCTGAAATTCATTTGCGTCTGTCGACGGACGCTGGACCCTAGGCGATGGCAGTCAGCCCGTTCAAGTTCTTGCAGGAAGTGCGCTCGGAGACCGCCAAGGTCACCTGGCCGACCCGTCGCGAGACCACGATCACCACCATCATGGTGTTCGTCATGGTCGCGGTCGCCTCGGTGTTCTTCTTCGCCGCCGACCAGATCATCCGCGTCCTCATCACCTTCCTTCTGGGCATCCACTGATGGCTACAGCAACCGCTCAAGTGTCCGACAAGCGCTGGTACATCGTCCACGCCTACTCGAACTTCGAGAAGAAGGTCGCCGAATCGATCCGCGAGCAGGCCAAGCAGCGCGGACTCGAGGAGCTGTTCGAGCTGGTGCTGGTTCCGACCGAGAAGGTCACGGAAGTGCGCCGCGGCCGCAAGATCGACGCCGAGCGCAAGTTCTTCCCGGGCTACGTGCTGGTGAAGATGAAGCTGACCGACGAGGCGTTCCATCTGATCAAGAACACGCCGAAGGTGACCGGCTTCCTCGGCGCGGAAAACAAGCCGATGCCGATCTCGGAAGCTGAGGCCATGCGCATCCTGCACCAGGTGCAGGAGGGCGTGGAGCGGCCGAAGGCGTCGGTGTCGTTCGAAATCGGCGAGAACGTGCGCGTGGCCGACGGCCCGTTCGCCTCGTTCTCGGGTGTGGTCGAGGAAATCGACGAGGCGCGCTCGCGCGTGAAGGTCGCGGTGTCGATCTTCGGCCGTGCCACGCCGGTCGAGCTGGAATTCGGTCAGGTCGAGAAGGTCTGACCGGACGAGGCGTGAGGCTTTCGGGCCTCGCGCGACAAGAGGCCGTGGGAGGACGAGGGCGGTTGCCAGCCGCACATCGGTCCCGACCACGAACCTGAAACCGCCGGCCCTGCCGGCACAACAGGAGTGATACATGGCAAAGAAAGTGACCGGATACCTGAAGCTTCAGGTCCCGGCCGGTGCGGCGAATCCTTCGCCCCCGATCGGTCCCGCGCTCGGTCAGCGCGGTCTCAACATCATGGAGTTCTGCAAGGCGTTCAACGCGCAGACCCAGAAGGAAGAGAAGAACACCCCGATTCCCGTCGTGATCACGATCTACGCCGATCGTTCGTTCACGTTCGAGATGAAGACCCCTCCGATGTCCTTCTTCCTCAAGCAGGCTGCCAAGATCCAGTCCGGCTCGAAGGCGCCGGGCCGTGACAAGGCCGGCAAGGTGACCAAGGCGCAGGTGCGCGAGATCGCCGAGAAGAAGATGAAGGATCTCAATTGCGACACCATCGAATCGGCCATGAAGATGGTCGAGGGCTCTGCCCGCTCGATGGGTCTGGAAGTGGCGGGGTAAGCGGTCATGGCAATCGGAAAGCGTTTGAACAAAGCCCGCGAAGGTGTTGACCGCGAAAAGCTTTACCCGCTCGCGGACGCCATCAAGATGGTCAAGGAACGCGCCAAGGCGAAGTTCGACGAGACCATCGAGGTCGCGATCAACCTCGGCGTCGATCCGCGTCACGCCGACCAAATGGTCCGCGGCGTCGTGACCCTGCCGAACGGCACCGGCCGTACGCTCCGCGTCGGCGTGTTCGCCCGCGGCGCCAAGGCTGACGAAGCCAAGGCCGCTGGTGCCGACGTCGTCGGCGCCGAAGACCTGGTCGAGAAGGTGCAGAACGGTTCGATCGATTTCGACCGCTGCATCGCCACCCCCGACATGATGCCGCTGGTCGGCCGTCTCGGTAAGGTGCTCGGCCCGCGCGGCCTGATGCCGAACCCGAAGATCGGCACCGTGACCATGGACGTCACCGGTGCGGTGAAGGGTGCCAAGGGCGGCTCGGTCGAGTTCCGCGTCGAGAAGGCCGGCATCCTGCAGGCCGGCGTCGGCAAGGCCTCGTTCTCCGAGGAGAAGCTGGTCGAGAACATCAAGGCTCTGGCCGATGCCGTCTCGAAGGCGAAGCCGGCCGGTTCCAAGGGCACCTACATCCAGCGCGTTGCGGTGTCCTCGACGATGGGCCCCGGCGTGAAGGTCGAGCCGGGCACCATTCTCGGCTGAGGTTTGGAAATTGCATGAGGCGAGGGGCGGAATTGGGCAACCGATTCCGCCCCTCGTCGTTTGTGGCGGTGCTTACCGGAAACAAGAACAATGGCTGACAAGGTCCTGATCTTTTCGCGCTTTCCCAAGACGATGATGGCGCGTTTCGCCGAGCGGTTCGAGCTGCTCGACACGGGCGGCAAGAAGGCAACGGAGGCGTTTCCGCCCGAAGAGCTCGGCGGCATCCGCGCGCTGCTCACCGCGGGCGGCTCGCCGCTGGGAGCGGACGCGATGGACCTGTTTCCGAAGCTCGGCGCCATCGTCTGTTACGGCACCGGCTATGACGGCGTCGACCTGAAGGCGGCGGCAGTGCGCAACATCGCGGTCGGCCACAGCCCCGGCGCCAATGCGGCGTCCGTCGCTGACATCGCGATGACCCTGATGCTGGCGACGACCCGCCGGATCCTGGTCGCCGACCAATATGTCCGCAGCGGCGACTGGGCCGCCTCGAAGCAGTCGCCGATGATGCGCCCGCAGGCCGGCATGCCCGGCCGCCGCATCGGCGTCTACGGCATGGGCGAGATCGGCCGCAAGATCGCGGCGCGCTGCGCCGCCTTCGAGAGCGAGGTCGGCTATTTCAGCCGCACCAGATACGATCTGCCCTATCGATATTTCTCCTCGCTGCAGGCGCTGGCCGACTGGTGCAGCGTGCTGATGATCGCGGTGCGGGCAGGGGCCGACACCCAGCACGTCGTCAACGCCGATATCCTGGGGCGCCTCGGCGCCGACGGCTATGTCGTCAACATTTCGCGGGGCTCCGTCATCGACCAGAATGCTTTGGTCGCGGCGCTCGCCGACAAGACCATCGCCGGTGCGGGCCTCGACGTCTTCGAGAAGGAACCGCACGCGCCCGATGCCCTGACCGCGCTCCCCAACGTCGTGTTCGCCCCCCATATCGGCGGCCACACCCTGGAATCGCACGTCGCCATGCAGACCTGCGTGCTGGCGAACCTGACCGCATTCTTCGAGGGCAGGCCGCTGCCTTATGCGGTCAAATCGGCCTGAATCGGCCCTTGTTGGCCTGCCTCAAGCTGTTCCGGCAACGGATTGGAACTGGTGTGAATTTTGCTCTTGGCAAGCCGGCGGAGAGCGGTTAAAGAACCGCCTCCGGACGTGCCGGCCTCGGCTGGCGCGTTCGTGCACGCATTCCGAAAACCCGACACGGCAGGAGATCATTCCTTTTCAGGACGTCCGCAAGGATTTGCCGGAAAAGGAAGGAAAACCCGTCGGTTGGCTGGGATGCGGGCAGGGGTCGGGCGGTTCGCCGGCTGACCTCGTCCTGTCCAAGACTGCAGGCGCCCGCGGGAAATCTCGATTTCTCAACGGCTTAATCGCATGGCCTGCATAGACGGGTGAAGACCGGATTTCACTTCGCACCCAGCTTTAAGGGCTGGCTTTGCGAAACGGGTCTGGTTCGGACCTCGACACGCCGTGGGCTCTGATGGGCTCCCGGAGGGCAGGCTTTAAATTGTCGTCTCGCCCGGCGCGTGTCCTGGGGGTTTTGACCCCGAGGTTCAGGTTTTGGGTGGGACGATGGGTGCAACCCGGCGGTCCCGCTTTTCGCGATGACCGCCAACCGGAAAGAGCTTGCTGTGGAACGAGCGGCAAAAAAGGAAGCGGTCGAACAGCTCAACGGGGTCTTCAAGACCACGAGCGTCGCGGTCGTTGCCCAATATTCCGGCCTCACCGTCGCCCAGATGCAGAAGCTGCGCCAGCAGATGAAGCAGGCGGGTGCATCGGTGAAGGTCTCGAAGAACCGTCTCGCCAAAATTGCTCTTGAAGGCACTGACGTCGTTGCCATCGGCCCCATGCTGAAGGGACCGACCGTGATCGCCACTTCGAACGATCCGGTAGCGGCGCCAAAGGTCGCCATCGAATTCGCCAAGGCGAACGAAAAGTTCGTCATCGTCGGCGGCTCGATGGGGAAGACCGTCCTGAATGTCGACGGCGTGAAGGCGCTTGCCTCGCTGCCGTCGCTTGATGAACTGCGCGGCAAGATCGTCGGCCTGCTTGTGGCCCCGGCGACCAAGCTCGCTCAGCTCGCCAACGCGCCCGCGGGCAAGCTCGCGCGCGTCATCCAGGCTCATGCCTCAAAGGGCGAAGCGGCCTGACGCCCTTCGCAAAACTCAAACCCGAACCAGACTTACACGTAAGGAAACTGAACAATGGCTGACTTGCAGAAGATCGTTGACGACCTCTCGAGCCTCACCGTGCTCGAAGCTGCCGAACTCGCGAAGCTCCTCGAAGAGAAGTGGGGCGTTTCGGCTGCCGCGGCTGTCGCCGTGGCCGGCCCGGCTGGCGGTGGCGCTGCTGCCGCTCCGGTGGAAGAGAAGACCGAGTTCACGGTCGTTCTCGCCTCGGCTGGCGACAAGAAGATCGAGGTCATCAAGGAAGTCCGCGCCATCACCGGTCTCGGCCTGAAGGAAGCAAAGGACCTCGTCGAGGGTGCTCCGAAGCCGCTGAAGGAAGGCGTGAACAAGGACGAAGCCGACAAGATCAAGGCCCAGCTCGAGAAGGCTGGCGCCAAGGTCGAGCTCAAGTAAGCACTGCTTACTGGCGGGGATCCCGGGCGGGCATCGGCTCGGCCTGGGATCCTGGTCCGCCCTCAATCGGGGTGGTCCGGATGCAAAAGGCGTGCGACGGAACGTGCCGACGCAGGCCGAACACGAAAAAGTGTGGGGATTTGCGGGTTTAACCCTCGAATCTGCACTATTGTCGCCCCATATCGGGTCGGCAGCACGAAAGCGCGGTGGGCAGGGAGGCCGGATTTCCCTGTAAGCCGTTGGGAGAGCAGGCTATTTCGGGCTTTTGCAGTCCGTGAAGACGATCGTTGTGACGGGCGGGCGCGCGCTAGCGCCCCGCGCGTCGTTTTGCGTTTTGAAGGTCTGAAGAACAGATTCAGGACATTCCCGCCTGAACCTGACTTTTCCGACCCCCAAAACGGGTTCGAAAAATTCAACCCGGGGAGCGGTGGCAGCCGCGTTCCGGACGGCGCGCCCAGAGCGGGCGACGAAATGAGAGGCCACGATGGCGCAGCAGACATTCACCGGTCGCAAACGCGTTCGCAAGTTCTTCGGACACATCAAGGAAGTCGCCGAGATGCCGAACCTCATCGAGGTTCAGAAGGCGTCCTATGACCAGTTCCTGATGGTCGACGAGCCGACCGGCGGTCGTCTCGACGAGGGTCTGCAGGCGGTGTTCCGCTCGGTGTTCCCGATCTCGGACTTCTCGGGCACCTCGATGCTGGAATTCGTCCGCTACGAGTTCGAGCAGCCGAAATACGACGTCGACGAGTGCCGCCAGCGCGGCATGACCTTCGCTGCGCCGCTGAAGGTGACGCTGCGCCTCATCGTGTTCGATATCGACGAGGAAACCGGCGCGAAGTCGGTCAAGGACATCAAGGAGCAGGACGTCTACATGGGCGACATCCCGCTCATGACGATGAACGGCACCTTCATCGTCAACGGCACCGAGCGCGTCATCGTCTCGCAGATGCACCGTTCGCCGGGCGTGTTCTTCGACCACGACAAGGGCAAGACGCACTCCTCGGGCAAGCTGCTGTTCGCTGCCCGCGTGATCCCGTATCGCGGCTCCTGGCTCGACATCGAGTTCGACGCCAAGGACATCGTCTATGCGCGTATCGACCGTCGCCGCAAGATTCCGGTGACGTCGCTGATGTTCGCCCTCGGCCTCGACGGCGAGGCGATCCTGTCCACGTTCTACAAGAAGATTCTCTACAAGCGGACCAAGGAAGGCTGGCGCGTTCCGTTCGACGCCAACCGCTTCCGCGGCTACTCGACCGTCAACGACCTGATCGACGCCGACACCGGCAAGGTCGTGCTCGAGGCCGGCAAGAAGCTCACCGTCCGTGCCGCCCGCCAGCTCCAGGAGAAGGGGCTGAAGGCGCTGCGCCTGTCGGATGAGGAACTCGTCGGCAACTACCTCGCCGAAGACCTCGTCAATCCCAAGACCGGCGAGATCCACGCCGAGGCCGGTGAGGAAATCACCGACAAGAACATGAAGGCGCTCAACGAGCACGGCTACAAGGAGCTGCCGCTGCTCGACATCGACCACGTCAATGTCGGCCCCTACATCCGCAACACGCTCTCGGCGGACAAGAACATGACGCGTGAGGACGCGCTGTTCGACATCTACCGCGTGATGCGTCCGGGCGAGCCGCCGACGCTGGATTCGGCGCAGGCGATGTTCCAGTCGCTGTTCTTCGACGCCGAGCGTTACGACCTCTCCGCGGTCGGCCGCGTCAAGATGAACATGCGCCTCGACCTCGATGCGCCCGACACCCAGCGCACGCTGCGCAAGGAAGACATCCTCTCCGTCATCAAGACGCTGGTGGACCTGCGCGACGGCAAGGGCGAGATCGACGACATCGACCATCTCGGCAACCGCCGTGTGCGCTCGGTCGGCGAGCTCATGGAGAACCAGTACCGCATCGGCCTGCTGCGCATGGAGCGCGCGATCAAGGAGCGCATGTCCTCGGTCGACATCGACACGGTCATGCCGCAGGACCTGATCAACGCGAAGCCGGCGGCTGCCGCCGTGCGCGAGTTCTTCGGCTCCTCGCAGCTCTCGCAGTTCATGGACCAGACCAACCCGCTCTCGGAGATCACCCACAAGCGCCGCCTCTCGGCGCTTGGACCGGGCGGTCTGACCCGCGAGCGCGCCGGCTTCGAAGTCCGCGACGTGCATCCGACCCATTACGGCCGTATCTGCCCGATCGAGACGCCGGAAGGTCCGAACATCGGCCTGATCAACTCGCTCGCGACCTTCGCGCGCGTGAACAAGTACGGCTTCGTCGAGACGCCGTACCGCAAGGTCAAGGACGGCCGCGTCACCGACGAGGTCGTGTACCTCTCGGCGATGGAGGAGGGCCGCTACACGGTCGCGCAGGCCAACGTGCCGCTCGACCCGAAGGGCCGCTTCACCGAAGACCTCGTGGTCTGCCGTCACGCCGGCGAAGTCTTGCCGGTGACGCCGGACAAGGTCGACTACATGGACGTGTCGCCGAAGCAGCTCGTTTCGGTCGCCGCGGCGCTGATCCCGTTCCTCGAGAACGACGACGCCAACCGCGCGCTGATGGGCTCGAACATGCAGCGCCAGGCGGTGCCGCTGGTTCGCGCCGAGGCGCCGTTCGTCGGTACCGGCATGGAGGGCGTCGTTGCCCGTGACTCGGGCGCTGCGATCGCGGCGCGCCGTTCGGGCGTGATCGACCAGATCGACGCGACCCGCGTCGTCATCCGCGCCACGGAAGATCTCGATCCGACCAAGTCGGGCGTCGATATCTACCGTCTGATGAAGTACCAGCGCTCCAACCAGTCGACCTGCATCAACCAGCGTCCGCTGGTGAAGGTCGGCGACATCGTCAAGAAGGGCGACATCATCGCCGACGGTCCCTCGACCGATCTCGGCGAGCTCGCGCTCGGCCGGAACGTGCTCGTCGCGTTCATGCCGTGGAACGGCTACAACTTCGAAGACTCGATCCTGCTCTCCGAGCGGATCGTGAAGGAAGACGTCTTCACCTCGATCCACATCGAGGAGTTCGAGGTGATGGCCCGCGACACCAAGCTCGGGCCTGAGGAAATCACCCGCGACATTCCGAACGTTTCGGAAGAAGCGCTGAAGAACCTCGACGAAGCCGGTATCGTCTACATCGGTGCGGAAGTGCGCGCCGGCGACATCCTGGTCGGCAAGATCACGCCGAAGGGCGAGAGCCCGATGACGCCGGAAGAAAAGCTCCTGCGCGCCATCTTCGGCGAGAAGGCCTCCGACGTTCGCGACACCTCGCTGCGCGTTCCTCCGGGCGTGCAGGGCACGATCGTGGAAGTGCGCGTGTTCAACCGTCACGGCGTCGACAAGGACGAGCGTGCGCTGGCGATCGAGCGGGAAGAGATCGAGCGTCTGGCCAAGGACCGCGACGACGAGCAGGCGATCCTGGACCGCAACGTCTACAACCGTCTTGCCGAGCTGCTCGAAGGACGGCAGGGCATTGCGGGTCCGAAGGGCTTCAAGAAGGACACCAAGATCACCCGTGCGGTGCTCGAGGAGTACCCGAAGTCGCAGTGGTGGCTGTTCGCTTCGCCGAACGACAAGCTGATGGCCGAGATCGAGGCCATGCGGAAGCAGTACGACGAGTCGAAGAAGGGCCTCGAACAGCGCTTCCTCGACAAGGTCGAGAAGCTGCAGCGTGGCGACGAACTGCCGCCCGGCGTGATGAAGATGGTCAAGGTCTTCGTCGCGGTGAAGCGCAAGATCCAGCCCGGCGACAAGATGGCCGGCCGCCACGGCAACAAGGGCGTGGTGTCGAAGATCGTGCCGATCGAGGACATGCCGTTCCTCGAGGACGGTACGCACGCCGACATCGTGCTCAATCCGCTGGGCGTGCCCTCGCGCATGAACGTCGGACAGATCCTCGAGACCCATCTCGGCTGGGCCTGCGCCGGCCTCGGCAAGCGTATCGGCCAGACGGTCGATGCGTATCTGTCGAAGCAGGACATCAAGCCGCTGAAGGAAACCTTGAAGAAGGTCTACGGCGAGGACGAGACCATCAAGTCGCTCAACGACAATGAGCTGCTCGAGCTCGGCCACAACCTCAGCCGCGGCGTGCCGATCGCAACCCCGGTGTTCGACGGCGCCAAGGAAGCCGACATCGAGGAGATGCTGAAGCTTGCCGGTCTCGACGCTTCGGGTCAGTCGACCGTCTATGACGGCCGCACCGGCGATCCGTTCGATCGCAAGGTGACGGTGGGCTACATCTACATGCTCAAGCTGCACCATCTCGTCGACGACAAGATCCATGCGCGTTCGATCGGTCCGTACTCGCTCGTCACCCAGCAGCCGCTGGGCGGCAAGGCGCAGTTCGGCGGCCAGCGCTTCGGCGAAATGGAGGTGTGGGCGCTCGAGGCTTACGGCGCGGCGTACACGCTCCAGGAAATGCTGACGGTGAAGTCGGACGACGTCGCCGGCCGCACCAAGGTGTACGAGGCGATCGTGCGCGGCGACGACACGTTCGAGGCCGGTATTCCGGAATCGTTCAACGTGCTGGTCAAGGAAATGCGCTCGCTCGGCCTCAACGTCGACCTGCACAACTCCAAGATTGGACCGGCGCCGACGTCGGAAGCGGCCGAGTAATTCGACCTTTCATGCCCGGCCTTCGCGGCCGGGCATTGGCGCCCCTCCCGATGCCTTGAGGGCAGGGCGCCGTGCTCGAGTGATTTTCGAATTTGCGGCCGGAGGCGACCGGTCCGCGAGGAGAAGACGATGAACCAAGAAATTATGAATCTCTTCAACCCGACGACGCCGGCTCAGGTCTTCGACCAGATCCGGATCTCGATCGCGTCCCCAGAGAAGATTCTGTCCTGGTCCTACGGCGAGATCAAGAAGCCGGAGACCATCAACTACCGTACCTTCAAGCCCGAGCGCGACGGCCTGTTCTGCGCCCGCATCTTCGGGCCGATCAAGGACTACGAGTGCTTGTGCGGCAAGTACAAGCGCATGAAGTACAAGGGCATCATCTGCGAGAAGTGCTCGGTCGAGGTCACGCTGTCGCGCGTCCGGCGCGAGCGCATGGGCCATATCGAGCTCGCCGCGCCCGTCGCCCACATCTGGTTCCTGAAGTCGCTGCCCTCGCGCATCGGCCTTCTGCTGGACATGACGCTGAAGGATCTCGAGCGGATCCTCTACTTCGAATACTACGTCGTGCTCGAGCCGGGCCTCACCGCGCTCAAGGACCGTCAGCTGCTGTCGGAAGACGAGTATCTGAAGGCGCAGGACGAGTACGGCCAGGACAGCTTCACCGCCATGATCGGCGCCGAGGCGATCCGCGAGCTGCTCAAGGGCATGGACCTCGAGAAGCTCGAGGCCAGCTTGCGCGTCGAGATGCAGGAGACCGACTCCGACATCAAGCACAAGAAGCTCGCCAAGCGCCTGAAGATCGTGGAAGCGTTCCGCCACTCCGGCAACAAGCCGGAATGGATGATCATGACCGTCGTCCCGGTGATCCCGCCGGACCTGCGTCCGCTGGTGCCGCTCGACGGCGGCCGCTTCGCGACCTCGGATCTGAACGACCTCTACCGCCGCGTCATCAACCGCAACAACCGCTTGAAGCGGCTGATGGAGCTGCGCGCGCCCGACATCATCATCCGCAACGAGAAGCGCATGCTTCAGGAAGCGGTCGATGCGCTGTTCGACAACGGCCGCCGCGGCCGCGTCATCACCGGCGCCAACAAGCGTCCGCTGAAGTCGCTCGCCGACATGCTCAAGGGCAAGCAGGGCCGGTTCCGCCAGAACCTGCTCGGCAAGCGCGTCGACTATTCGGGCCGTTCGGTGATCGTGGTCGGTCCCGAGCTGCGCCTGCATCAGTGCGGCCTGCCGAAGAAGATGGCGCTCGAGCTGTTCAAGCCGTTCATCTACTCGCGGCTCGACGCCAAGGGCCTGTCCACCACGGTGAAGCAGGCCAAGAAGCTGGTAGAGAAGGAGCGGCCCGAGGTCTGGGACATCCTGGACGAGGTCATCCGCGAGCATCCGGTGCTGCTGAACCGCGCGCCGACGCTGCATCGCCTCGGCATCCAGGCGTTCGAGCCCGTGCTGATCGAGGGCAAGGCGATCCAGCTTCACCCGCTGGTCTGCTCGGCATTCAACGCCGACTTCGACGGCGACCAGATGGCCGTGCACGTCCCGCTGTCGCTCGAAGCGCAGCTGGAAGCGCGCGTCCTGATGATGTCGACCAACAACATCCTGCATCCGGCGAACGGCCAGCCGATCATCGTGCCGTCGCAGGACATCGTGCTCGGTCTCTACTACGTCTCGATCATGCGTGAAGGCCTGCCCGGCGAGGGCAAGATCTTCGGCGACATGGCCGAGCTCGAGCACGCGCTGCACGCGAAGGTCATCCACCTCCACACCAAGATCAAGTACCGGTGGCAGGGCATGGACGAGACCGGCAAGGTCTCGACGCGCTGGATCGAGACCACCGCCGGCCGCGTCATGCTCGGCAACCTGCTGCCGAAGAACCCGCGGATTTCGTACGAGATCATCAACAAGCTGATGACCAAGCGCGAAATCTCGGGCGTCATCGACCAGGTCTACCGTCACTGCGGTCAGAAGGAGACGGTGATCTTCTGCGACCGCATCATGGCGCTCGGCTTCTACAACGCGTTCAAGGCCGGCATCTCGTTCGGCAAGGACGACATGGTCGTGCCGCACGGCAAGTGGAAGATCGTCGACACCACCCGTACGCTGGCGAAGGATTTCGAGCAGCAGTACAACGACGGTCTGATCACCCATGGCGAGAAGTACAACAAGGTCGTCGACGCCTGGTCGAAGGCCACGGAAGAAATCGCCAAGGCGATGATGAAGGAGATCTCCTCGACCAAGAAGACGGCGAGCGGGGCCGACGCCGACATCAACTCGATCTACATGATGGCTCACTCCGGTGCCCGCGGTTCGCCGGCCCAGATGCGTCAGCTCGCCGGCATGCGCGGCCTGATGGCCAAGCCGTCGGGTGAGATCATCGAGACGCCGATCATCTCGAACTTCAAGGAAGGCCTCTCGGTTCTCGAGTACTTCAACTCGACCCACGGCGCCCGCAAGGGCCTCGCGGACACCGCGTTGAAGACCGCGAACTCGGGCTACCTGACCCGTCGTCTGGTCGACGTCGCGCAGGACTGCATCATCACGCAGTCCGACTGCGGCACCAAGCTCGGCATCAAGATGCGCGCCATCGTCGATGCCGGCACCGTGGTTGCTTCGCTCGGCTCGCGCATCCTCGGACGCACGGCCTGCGAAGACATCCGTGACAGCTCCGGCAAGGTGATCATCAAGCGCGACACGCTGATGGAAGAGAGCCATCTGGACGCCATCCAGCAGGGTGGTGTGCAGGAGGTGAAGATCCGCTCGGCGCTGACCTGCGAACTCGTCAACGGCATCTGCGGCAAGTGCTACGGCCGCGACCTCGCCCGCGGCACGCCGGTCAACCACGGTGAAGCCGTCGGCGTCATTGCGGCGCAGTCGATCGGCGAGCCGGGCACCCAGCTCACCATGCGCACCTTCCACATCGGTGGTGCGGCGCAGCTCAACGAGCAGTCCTTCGTCGAAGCCAACTTCGACGGCAAGATCGTGATCCGGAACAAGGCCATCGCCCGCAACAGCGAAGGTCACCTGATCGCGATGGTGCGCAACATGGTGGTGGCGATCGTCGATGCCGACGGCACCGAGCGTGCGACGCACCGCGTCCAGTACGGCTCGCGCCTGCACGTCGACGAAGGCGACATGGTCAAGCGCGGCCAGCGCATCGTCGAGTGGGATCCCTACACCCGTCCGCTCCTCACCGAAGTCGAAGGTACGATCGGCTTCGAGGATCTGGTCGAGGGGCAGTCGATCTCGGAAACGCTCGACGAAGCGACCGGTATCGCCAAGCGCGTGGTCATCGACTGGCGCTCGACCCGCGGCGGTTCGGACCTGCGTCCGGCCATCGTGGTCAAGGGCAAGGACGGCAAGGTGCTCAAGCTCGCCCGTGGCGGCGATGCCCGCTACATGCTGTCGGTCGACGCCATTCTCTCGGTCGACGTCGGAGCCAAGGTCAACCCGGGCGACATTCTCGCCCGTGTCTCGACCGAAAGCGCCAAGACGCGTGACATCACCGGCGGTCTGCCGCGGGTGGCGGAACTGTTCGAGGCACGGCGTCCGAAGGATGCGGCGATCATCGCCGAGATCGCGGGCACCATCCGGTTCGGACGCGACTACAAGAACAAGCGTCGCATCTCGATCGAGCCGATGGACAAGACCGAGGAGCCGCGCGAGTACCTGATCCCGAAGGGCAAGCACATCCACCTTCAGGACGGCGACGTCGTCGAAAAGGGCGACTTCATCGTCGAAGGCAACCCGGCGCCGCACGACATCCTTGCGGTCAAGGGCATCGAGGAGCTCGCGGCCTACCTGGTCAACGAAATCCAGGAGGTCTACCGGCTCCAGGGCGTGCTCATCAACGACAAGCACATCGAGGTGATTGTCCGTCAGATGCTCCAGAAGGTGGAAGTCACCGACCAGGGCGACACGGACATGATCTCCGGCGAGCAGGTCGACAAGATCGAGTTCGACGCGCTGAACGAGAAGGCCAAGGAAGAGGGCAAGAAGGTCGCCACGGGTACGCCGGTTCTGCTCGGCATCACCAAGGCGAGCCTGCAGACCCGCTCGTTCTTCTCGGCGGCCTCGTTCCAGGAGACCACCCGCGTCCTCACCGAGGCGGCGGTCAACGGCAAGATCGATCCGCTCGAAGGCCTCAAGGAGAACGTCATCGTCGGCCGGCTGATCCCGGCAGGCACCGGCGCCTCCATGGCCAAGATCCGCGAAGTCGCGATGAAGCGCGACAAGCTGATCCTGGACGAGCGCGAGAAGCAGGCGTCTGTCGTGCCGCCCGCGCCGGAAGCGGAGCTTCCTGCGCTGCCGCCCGCGGAATGATCGTTCATCCGTAGGAATACCGAGGACAATGAAAAGGCCGGCGCAAGCCGGCCTTTTTGCTGCTTTGTTTGCTTGCTGCGATGCGGGATCAACCTTTGTTCATCTTTCCTTCAGGCGCAAAAGCGCTTCTGCTAGGAGAGCTTAGACCGGTGGATCCCGTGACGGGGGCAGGGCCGGAGACCACGGAACGGATATGCTTGATCTCGCAATCGTAGGCGGCGGCCCCGGCGGGCTGATGAGCGCCTGGTATCTGAAGCGCAAGCTCGGCGACCTCTGCCGCGTCACCATCTACGAGGCCTCCGACCGGCTCGGCGGCAAGATCGTCACCCGCAAATTCGATTCCGCGCCCGCGATGTACGAGGCCGGCGTTGCCGAGATCTACGACTACTCGATGACGGGACCGGATCCGCTGCGCGAGCTGATCCAGCATTTCGGCCTGCAGACCATTCCGATGGACGCCGAGCAGGTGCAGTTCGGCGGCGAGCTGCTCAACGACGTGCCCGGCATGCGCCGCAAATACGGCGCCAAGACCGCGGCTGCGATCGAGGCCTTCCGCAAGCGCTGCGCCGAGGTGATGTCGCCGATCGAGTATTACGAGGGCGTCGGCGCGCACGACAACGAGAATCCCTGGGCCTACAAGACCGCCGAGCAGGTGCTCGACGAGGAGGTCGAGGACGAGACCGCAAAGCGCTTCTTCAAGGTGATGGCGCGCTCGGACATCGCGACCGAGAGCCACAACACCAACGGCCTCAACGCGCTCAAGAACTACCTGATGGACGTCGACGGCTATATCGGCCTCTATTCCATCCAGAACGGCAACGAGCAGCTGATCGAGTGCCTGCAGTCGGAAGTGAACGCCGACATCCAGCTCAATCACCGGGTGCTCACCGTCGGCAAGGCGCCGACCGGCCGCTACCAGCTCAAGATGATGAACGGCAAGGGGCCGGAGACGCGCGACTTCGATCTCGTGCTGGTCTGCCTGCCGCATTCCTGGCTCGCCACCATGGGATGGGAAGGCGAGCAACTGCGCAAGTCGATGGTCAAGCACGTCTCGTATTTCGACCGTCCGGCGCACTATCTGCGGGTCTCGATCCTGTTCGACTCCCCGTTCTGGGGCGAGAAGATTCCGGGCGCCTGGTTCATGTCGGAAGCCTTCGGCGGCTGCTGCGTCTACAACGAGGGCGCGCGCCACGACGTCGGCAAGCACGGCGTCCTGAACTGGCTGATTCCCGGCTCCGACGCGCTGGCCTTCGCCAATCTGTCGGACCAGGAGCTGATCGACGCCGCGCTGAAATCGCTGCCGGCCTCGCTCGGCGATGCGCGCGCGCATTTCATGGAAGGCAAGATCCATCGCTGGCTGTCGTCGGTGAACGCGATTCCGGGCGGTCTGCCCGTGCGCGACGTCATGACCAACCACCGGCCCGAGCCGAAGGAGCATCCCGGCATCGTCGTGGTCGGCGACTACCTGTTCGACTCGACGCTGAACGGCCTGCTCGACTCCTCGGACGCTGCGACCGACATCATCCTCACCGAGATGATGCGCCTGCGCCGCGAGCGCGCGCAGGAGGAGGGTGAGCCGATCTCGGACAAGATCGACCGCGACTATTTCGACAACTATCGCGGCCTCGGTCCCTACCATGAGGCGTGGCGGCACTTCACCGATCCCGATTACCTGACAAAGCTGATCGGCATCGTCTGGGGCAAGGCAAAGGGCTCGAAACTCCTGGTCGCCGGCTCCGCCAGCGGCGAGCTGGTCGGTGCTCTGCGCGATCGCGGCATCGATGCCTGGGGCATCGAGAACAACCGCGCGATCCACGCCAGGACGCCGAAGGCGCTGAAGAAGTACAACAAGCTCGGCTCGATCACCGACATGCCGTTCAAGGACGGTGCGTTCGACTTCGTGTTCGAGACCAGCCTCTGCCACGTTTCCCCGAAGCAGGTGGTGCGCGCGATCCGCGAGCTCAACCGCGTGGTCAAGACCGGCCTCGTGTTCGGCTCGATCACCTCGGACATGGCTTCTGTCGTGATCGACCGCTACGACCTGCTGCGCGGGGTCAAGAAGCTCGGCACCTGGTGGGAGTGGTCCGAGCTGTTCTTCGGCAACGGCTTCGATCTGTCGATGCACCGCAAGGACTGCGCCGATGCGCTCTGGGAGGCGACGCTCGCCGCGGGCAAAGGCCCGGGCCAGTGGTACGCCGACGCGGACAGCCTGCGCTACTCGTTCTTCGACAAGGTCGAGGACGAGGACGACGACGACTAGTCCTTAAGGCCGGGTGAATTCGCCAATTGCTTTGCCGAATGCGTCGTGATCGCATAGAATCGGTGCGATAGCGGTTTCCGCTATGTCCTGCTTTCTCTGCGGTCATGCCGGCCGTCAGCATTCGTTGGTTTTATGGCGTCCAAGCCCCTCCCGCCCGACAAACAGAAGCTCGCCGCGAAAGAAGCGGCCGAGCTCGAAGACAAGCTCGCCCCTGCCAAGCCCGACCTCGAAGACGACGAGGCCGACGACGAGGAGGATGACGAGCTGGAGCTTGATGACGACGATGAGGATGAGGACCTCGTCGTCTTCACCGCGCGCGAGGCCGCCGGCGCGCTCGCGACCATCGTGGGTTTCGTCAAACCCTTCCTCACCAATTACAAGCGGATGCTGTCATTCGTGGCGTTCGGCGTCATCGTCGAGACGCTGTTCAACGTCATCATGCCGCTCAGCCTGAAATACCTGATCGACGACGCGCTCGGCGAGGAGGACTTCCAGGCGCTGTACAAGATCCTCGGCGTGCTCGCGGTCGCCGGCATCTTCACCTCGATCGTCGCGGTCTGGTACGAGCGCTGGGATGCGAGGCTGGCCGCCTGCATCATCTCCGACGTCCGCAAGCGCCTGTTCGAGCACGTCCAGGATCTGCCGGCGTCCTATTTCGGCCGCACCAAGCGCGGCGAGATCCTGTCGCGCTTCTCGGTCGACCTCTCGGCCTTCGAAGGCTCGGTCAAGACCTTCGCCAACAGCGCGGCGCTGCCGTTCCTGGAATTGATCGCCGGCATCATCCTGATGATATTCCTGAACTGGCAGCTCGCCGCGGTCGCGCTGCTGGTGTTCCCGATCACGCTGATCGGCCCGCGCATCCTCACCCCGAAGGCCGTGCAGGCCAATTACGAGCAGAAGCAGAACGAAGCCGCGTTGCTCGGCATGGTGCAGGAGAACATCGGCGCCCAGGCCGTGATCAAGGCGTTCAGCCTGCAGCGCAGGATGTTCGGCTTCTTCACCTTCCGCAACGACGAGACCCGCAACAAGATCGCCTCGGCCGCGTTCCTGTCGACCATGGTGGAGCGGACGGTCACGATCTCGGTCCTGATGCTGCATTTGGTGGTGCTCGCGATCGGCGCGTATCTGGCGACCAAGGGCCAGATCACCATCGGCACCTTCGTCACCTTCGAGAGCGCGTTCTGGGAGGTCTCCTACAACATCGCCCACGTGATGCATTTCATCCCGGTGTCGATCTCCTCGGCCGCCGCGATCCGCCACATCCAGGAGCTGCTCGACGAGCCGACGCGCGGCGCCGATCGCCCCGGCGCACCCGACCTGCCGCGCATCACCCACGACATCACGTTCGACCGCGTGACGTTCCAGTAC
>Ga0102593_1001958_pt1 | contig 17461 bp, 17 predicted proteins | sample AraplaCol_mMS_r2_2_FD_76862 | JGI IMG/M metagenome (GOLD analysis project Ga0102593, IMG submission 76862) | Arabidopsis root microbial communities from North Carolina, USA - plate scrape MF_Col_mMS_r2 (SPADES assembly) (version 2) | ecosystem: Host-associated > Plants > Roots > Endosphere...
CAGCGCACCGAGCAGGTGGATGCCTGGCCTGATCCCAAGACCGCGAAGGTCCGCATGTACTACACGGGCTGGTCGTCGTCCACCGGCGAAGCCGACTGGGGCCTGCGCCCGCTGTTCGCGTCCGAAGCCTGGGCGCCCAAGCTGAACAACATGTCGTTCTACAAGAGCGAAGTGGTGGACAACGCGCTGGCCAAGGCGCTGGTCACCGTGGACGACAAGGAAAAGGCAGCGCTCTACAAGACTGCGCAGGAAGAAATCCGCAAGGACCTGCCGCGCGTGCCGATGGTCACGGAGCAGAACCTGTCGGCGCACGCCAAGCGCCTGTCGGGTGTGTTCGTGATGCCGGACGGCAACATCAACATCGACGCCATTGCAGTCAATTGACCACCCCCGAAGCGGCTCACTTCGTGTAGCCGCCTCCCCCTCAAGGGGGCGACACCTGCGGCCCGGCAAAGCCGGTTCCGCGGAGTCCCCCCAATAGGATCCCAAGGCGCCGAGAGCCTTACCGCCTGTATGCCATGCTGAATTACTTCCTCAAACGACTGTTGGGCCTGATCCCGACGCTGCTCATCGTGGCGGTGCTGGTGTTCCTGTTCGTCCACATGCTGCCGGGCGATCCGGCGCGCCTTGCCGCCGGCCAGGAAGCCGACGAGCAGACCGTGGCCATGGTGCGCGCGGAGCTGGGCCTGGACAAGCCGCTGCCTCAGCAGTTCGTGAGCTTCTTCACGCACATGCTTCAAGGTGACTTCGGCACCTCGATCCGCACGCGGCGGCCGGTGTCGACGGAGATTGCCGAGCGCTTCTTCCCGACAGTGATGCTGACCGTCACCAGCATGGTGTGGGCGGTCATTTTCGGCATGGGCATTGGCATCGTTTCCGCGGTGTTCCGCAACCAATGGCCAGACCGGATCGGCATGACGCTGGCCGTGTCGGGCATCTCCTTTCCCGCATTTGCACTGGGCATGCTGCTCATGCAGATCTTCTCGGTCCAGCTCGGCTGGCTGCCTACCGTGGGCGCCGCCACCTGGAAGCACTACATCCTGCCTTCTGTAACGCTGGGCGCCGCCGTGGCGGCCGTGATGGCGCGCTTCACGCGCGCATCGTTCGTCGAAGTGATCCAGGAAGATTTCGTGCGCACTGCGCGTGCCAAGGGTGTGGCCGAATACGGCGTGGTGTTCAAGCACACGCTGCGCAACGCGCTGATTCCGGTCGTCACCATGATGGGCCTGCAGTTCGGTTTCCTGCTCGGCGGCTCGATCCTGGTCGAGGCGGTGTTCAACTGGCCCGGCCTCGGCCGCCTGCTGGTCGACTCAGTGCAGATGCGCGACTACCCCGTCATCCAGACGCTGGTGCTGCTGTTCTCGCTCGAATTCATCCTGATCAACCTGGTGGTCGATGTGCTGTACGGCTACATCAACCCGACCATTCGCTACAAGTGAGCAAGCAGCCATGACGCAAGCTTCCGGCGTGTCTGCCGAAACCATCGTTCCACTGTCCCCCACCGCCGCGGTGCAAGCCGCGGGCAAGGTCCGCACGCCCTGGGGCGAGTGCTGGCGCCGCTTCAAGAAGCAGCCCGTGGGCATCGTTGCAGCAGTGTTCGTGCTGCTGCTGGTGTTCATCGCGGTGTTCGCACCGTGGATCGTGCCCTTCGACGCGGAGAACTTCTTCGACTACGACATGCTGAACAGCGGGCCGACGGCCACGCACTGGTTCGGTGTCGACCCGCTCGGCCGCGACATCTTCAGCCGCATCCTGATGGGTGCGCGCATTTCGCTGATGGCCGGCTTTCTCTCGGTGCTGGTGGGCGGCTTCATCGGCACCAGCTTTGGCCTGCTCGCGGGCTACTACGAAGGCTGGTGGGACCGCATCGTGATGCGCGTGTCGGACGTGCTCTTTGCCTTTCCGGGCATCTTGCTGGCGCTGGGCGTGGTCGCCATCCTGGGCAGCAGCATGACCAACGTGGTGGTGGCGGTGTCGGTGTTCAGCGTGCCGGCCTTCGCGCGCCTGGTGCGCGGCAACACGCTGGTGCTCAAGCAGCAGACCTACATCGAGGCCGAGCGCAGCATCGGCGCATCGGACTGGACCATCATCGTGCGGCACATCCTGCCGGGCACCATCTCCTCCATCGTGGTGTATTTCTCGATGCGCGTGGGCACGTCGATCATCACGGCGGCCAGCCTCTCGTTCCTGGGCATGGGTGCGCAGGCGCCCACGCCAGAGTGGGGCGCCATGCTCAGCGAAGCCCGGGCCGACATGGTGACATCGCCCCACGTGGCGCTGTTCCCGAGCCTGGCCATCTTCTTGACCGTACTGGCCTTCAACCTGCTGGGAGACGCGCTGCGCGATGCGCTCGACCCGAAGATCGACCGCGAGTAGCCTCGGCTTCTTTTTCTTCTTCATGGCATCGAATCCTCCGCGCATCGGCCGCCTGCTCCAGGGACCGCGCAACGCCATCACCGACGTCGAGGGCGTGACGGTGGGCCACCGCACGCTCGACGACGGTCCCGTGCAAACCGGCGTCACGGTGATCCAGCCCCATGCCGGCGACCCGTTTCGCGACAAGGTGCCGGCCGCCGCCGTGGTGCTCAACGGCTTCGGCAAGAGCGTGGGACTTGTGCAGATGGCCGAGCTCGGCGTGCTGGAGACACCGATCGCGCTGACCAACACCTTTTCGGTCGGCACCGTGGCGACGGCGCAGATCCGACACTGCGTGGCCGCCAATCCCGAGAGCGGCCGGTCGCTGCCCACGGTCAATCCGCTGGTGTTCGAGTGCAACGACGGTTTTCTCAACGACATCCAGCGCCTGGCGGTGAGCGAAGCCGACTACCTGCTTGCGCTGGAGAGCGCGGCCAGCGACTTTGCCCAGGGCTCCGTGGGGGCCGGCCGCGGCATGTCGTGCTTCCAGCTCAAGGGCGGCATCGGCAGCGCCTCGCGCAGGGTGTCGTCGCAGGACGGCGGCGTGCACACGGTCGGCACGCTGGTGCTGGCCAACTACGGCCGCCCATCGCAACTGGTGCTGGCCAGCCAGGCGGTCGGCGAACAACTGGCGGCGAGGCTGGCCGCTAAAGGCAGCCGGACAGCGAGGGAGCCGGAGAAAGGCTCGATCATCATCGCGGTGGCCACCGACGCGCCGCTCGACGCGCGCCAGCTGCGCCGTCTGGCCCTGCGCGCGGGTGCCGGCCTGGCGCGCACAGGCTCGGTCTTCGGCCATGGCAGCGGCGACATCGTGCTGGCCTTCTCGACCGCCTACACCGTGCCCGACAGCGCCGAGCGCCCGATGCCGGCCGTCGCGATGGTGCACGAGAGCCTGCTCGACGGGCTGTTCGAAGCCGCGGCCGACAGCACCGAGCAGGCCATTGTTCATGCGCTGTGGCATGCCACCGCAGTGACCGGACGCGATGGCAACCACCGTGCGACGCTGGCCGAGCTGCTGCCCTCCTCCGTTCATTCTTCTCTTGCACCGACACCCGCCCCATGAAAGTCCTGATTTCCACCGACATCGAAGGCGTTGCCGGCGTTTACCACTCCGAACAGGTGCGCTCCGGCAACCCCGAGTTCGAGCGTGCACGCCTGCTGATGGCGCAGGAAGCCAATGCAGCCATTGCGGGCGCCTTCGATGCCGGCGCCACGGCGGTGCTGGTCAACGACTCGCACGGCGGCTTTCGCAACATGCCGCCCGACGTGCTCGACCCCCGCGCCCGCGCAGTGCAGGGCAAGCCGCGCTACCTGAGCATGGTGGCGGGCGTCGACGAAGGCGTGGACGCCGTCTGCATGGTCGGCTACCACTCGCGTGCGCAGGGGCGCGGCATCCTGGCTCACACCATCAACAGCTTTGCCTTTGCGGGCATTTGGCTGGGCGAGTTGGAATTGGGCGAGGCGGGGCTCTATGGCGCACTGGCAGGCGAATACGGCGCGCCGGTGGTCATGGCCAGCGGAGACGACGTGTTCATCGCCGAGAACCGGCCGCTTTTTCCGCATGCGGTCTTCGTCGAGACGAAGCGCGCCACGGGGTTCAGCAGCGGCGTGTCGCTGTCGCCCGAGCGGTCGCGAGAGGCGATCCGGGCCGGCGTGACGGAAGCGCTGGCCGGCCGCGCCAATGCAAGTGCGCTGGTCTTCAAGGGCCCGCAGGTGGTGACGCTGCGCACCCAATCGCCGGCCATGGCCGATCTGTTCTGCCAGTGGCCGGCTTTCGAGCGCGTCGACGGCGTGACCTTGCGCTTCACTGCGGACACAGTGGAAGCCGCGGTGCGCATGCTGAACTGCTGTTCAGCCATGTCGTCGATGCTCCGCTGAAAGTATTACTCCCTCTCCCTCCGGGAGAGAGCTGGGGCGAGGGCCGGCAGCGGCAACCTTGCGCAACTCCCCTCTCCCTTGGGAGAGAGTGGCCAAACGCGGAACTCCCGCGGGCGTTATCCTTGGTCTTGCGAGAGCACTCCCGCCTTATCCAGAATAAGCATTCAACCGCCCGGAAACCCGCATGGGCGCTGGAGAATAAGCTTATCCGCATAAAGCGCGAACCAAAAAATAGTTTGCTTCCATAAGGCCAGCTTTCAGAATCTCGGCTTCTTGCTGGGGCGCCCCGTTGTACGTGCGGCACCGCACTTCTTCAAGACACACGCACGATGTACCAATACACAGAATTCGATCGCCAGTTCGTCCATCAACGGGCTGCCCAGTTCCGGGACCAGCTCGAGCGCTGGCAAAAAGGCCGTCTCCACGAAGACGAGTTTCGCCCCCTGCGCCTGCAAAACGGCTGGTACGTGCAGCGCTACGCACCGATGCTGCGCGTGGCAGTGCCCTATGGCGAGCTTTCGAGCCGCCAGCTGCGCGTGCTCGCGCGCATTGCCCGCGAGTACGACGAGCCCGAGGCCGAGGTCTACAAGAAGGCTCTGGAAACCCAGGGCCTGCTCGGCACGCACAAGCTGCCCACGCACTACGCCCACTTCTCGACGCGCCAGAACGTCCAGTACAACTGGATTCCGCTTTCAAAGTCGGCCGACGTGATGGACCTCCTGGCTTCAGTCGACATGCACGGCATCCAGACCAGCGGCAACTGCATTCGCAACATCACGAGCGACGAGCGCGCCGGCATCGCGATCGACGAAATCGCCGATCCGCGCCCGTTCGCGGAAATCATGCGCCAGTGGAGCACGCTGCATCCTGAATTCGCCTTTTTGCCCCGCAAGTTCAAGATCGCCATCACCGGCGCCACCGAAGACCGCGCCGCCACCGGTTGGCACGACGTGGGCCTGCACGTGGTGAAGAACGAAGCTGGTGAAATCGGCTTTCGCGTGCAAGTGGGTGGCGGCATGGGCCGCACCCCCATCATCGGCACCGTGCTGCGCGAGTTCCTGCCGTGGCAGCAGATCATGAATTACCTCGAAGCGGTGATCCGGGTCTACAACCGCTATGGCCGCCGCGACAACATCTACAAGGCGCGCATCAAGATCCTGGTGAAGGCCGAAGGCCAGCGCTACATCGATGACGTCGAGGCCGAGTACAAGCAGATCCTCGAGCACGACGGCGCACCGCACACCATCACGCAGGAAGAATACGACCGCGTGGCCGCCTCCTTCGTGCCGCCCACGCTCGCCACCCGCGTGCTGCAAAGCGCCGAGAAGACCGACGCCGAGCTGCGCACCCACGCCGCGGACGACGTGCAGTTCGCCCGCTGGCTGGCCCGCAATGTGGCCCCGCACAAGAACCCCGCGCTGCGCGCCGTGACGTTGTCGTTCAAGCGCCTGAAGCAGGCGCCCGGCGATGCCTCGGCCGACCAGCTCGACACGCTCGCCGTGCTGGCCGACCGCTTCTCGGCCGGCGAAGCCCGCGTCACGCACGACCAGAACGTCGTGCTGCCTTGGGTGCATGCCGAAGACCTGCATGCGCTGTGGCTCGCGGCCCGCGCGGCCGGCTTTGCCAGCGCCAACGTGCACCTGCTGACCGACATGATCGCCTGCCCTGGCGGCGACTTCTGCTCGCTGGCGAACGCACGTTCCATTCCGATTGCCGAAGCGATCACCGAGCGCTACCAGGACCTGGACGAGCTCGACGACTTGGGCGAGATCGACCTGCACATCAGCGGCTGCATCAACTCCTGCGGCCATCACCACAGCGGCCACATCGGCATCCTGGGCGTCGACAAGGACGGCAAGGAGTGGTACCAGGTCACCCTCGGCGGCTCCGACGGTTCCGCGCTCAGCGGCACGCCGCAGGCCGGCAAGGCGGTTGGCCCCTCGTTCTCGGCGGCCGAAGTGCCGGGCGTGATCGAGGCCGTGCTCACCACCTACCGCGACACCCGCGAAGGCGGCGAAACCTTCATCGATACCCTGCGCCGCGTCGGCCACGACCCGTTCAAGGCCGCCGCCAACGGTGCGCGTTTCAAGGTGGAGGAAGCAGCATGAGCCGCAAATTGAACATCCTCGCCGCAGAAGAACATATCGACGACGGCGACCCGAAGGTGCTGCAGCTGCCGAACGATGCCGATCCGCTCGCTATCGAGGTGTGCTTGGAAGACATCGAGCGCATCGACCTGAACTTTCCGAAGTTTACCGATGGCCGCGCCTACAGCCAGGCATTTTTGCTGCGCCGCCGCCTCGGCTTCAAGGGCGACATCCGCGCCACCGGCGACGTGCTGATCGACCAACTGGTGCAGATGGAACGCACCGGCTTCTCCAGCGCCGTGCTCAAGGAAGGCGTGGACGCCACCGACGCGCAGCGCCAATTCGACCGCTTTGCCGCCTTCTACCAAGGCGATGCGGTGAAGACCGCGCCGCACTTTGCGGCCTGCGCCTGAGCCCGCTTGGAACCTTAGACATGAGCATCGCCACGAACATCGACTTCGCACGCATCAACACCGAACTCGGCCGTAACGCAGAGGGCCTGGTGGACTGGGCGATTGGCCTCGGCCAGCCTTCGATCATCACCACCAACTTTCGCCCTTTCGAGGCCGTGATCCTGCACATGGTCACGCGCATCAAGCGGGATGTTCCCGTGGTCTGGATGGACAACGGCTACAACACCGAAGCCACCTACCGCTTTGCCGACGAAGTGACGAAGCTGCTGGGCCTCGACCTGCATATCTACCTGCCGCGCCGCTCGCGTGCGCATCGTGAAGCGGTGGAGGGCCCGACTCCGGCGCTCGACGATCCGCGCCATGCCGCCTTCACGGAAGAGGTGAAGCTGGAGCCCTTTGCCCGCGCGCTGCGCGAGACGGCACCGAAGGTCTGGTTCACCGCGTTGCGCGCTACCGACACGGCCGTGCGCGCGCAGATGGACCCCGTCAGCGTCAATCCGGACGGCCTCATCAAGGTCGCGCCGCTCCTGCACTGGTCGTCGAAAGATCTGTACGCCTACTGCGAGGCGCATGGCCTTCCTAACAACTTCGACTACGTGGACCCGACCAAGGGCGAAGACAACCGCGAGTGCGGATTGCATCTTGAGCATTGAAGGCCAACGCCGCACCGAATCTTCGTATTCCGCACCACACCCGATGAACGCCCGTACCGAAACCGAACTGCTGGTGCCGCCCATGCACTCTCCCGCGCACCTGTCCAACACCCACCTCGACGCGCTCGAGGAAGAAACCATTTTCATCCTGCGCGAAGTGGCCGCCGCCTTCGAGCGCCCCACCCTGCTGTTCTCGGGCGGCAAGGATTCGCTGGTGCTCTTGAAGTGCGCGGAAAAGGCTTTTGGCGCGGGCCGCATTCCGTATCCGCTCTTGATGATCGACACGGGCCACAACTTCCCCGAAGTGACGGCCTACCGCGACCAGCGCGCCACGGAACTGGGCGCCGAACTCATCGTGCGCAGCGTCGAGGATTCGATGGCGCGCGGCACCGTGCGTCTGGCGCATCCCGGCGAGTCGCGCAACGCGCACCAGTCGGTCACGCTGCTCGAAGCCATTGAAGAATTCCGCTTTGACGCGCTGATTGGCGGCGCCCGCCGCGACGAAGAAAAAGCACGCGCCAAGGAACGCATCTTTTCGCACCGCGACAACTTTGGCCAATGGCAGCCTAAGGACCAGCGACCTGAACTCTGGACGCTGTTCAACACGCGCCTGGCACCGGGCGAGCACTTCCGCGTGTTCCCGATCTCGAACTGGACCGAACTCGACGTTTGGCAATACATCGAGCGCGAGCACGTCGGCCTGCCATCGATCTACTACACGCACAAGCGCGAAGTGGTCGAGCGCCGCGGCCTCCTGGTGCCCGTGACCGAACTGACCCCGGCGCGCGACGGCGAAACGGTGCAGGTTCGCGACGTGCGCTTTCGCACCGTGGGCGACATCACGACCACCTGCCCTGTCGAGAGCCTGGCGGCCGATGCGGGCGACGTGGTGCTGGAAACGCTGTCGGTCGACGTCAGCGAACGCGGCGCGACACGCATGGACGATATGACTTCGGAAGCTTCGATGGAGAAGCGCAAGAAAGACGGGTATTTCTGATGAGCACGACGACGGCAACCCTCGACAACACCGCCCTCCACGGTGACACCGGCACCGCCCTTCGCTTCATTACCTGCGGCTCCGTAGACGACGGCAAGAGCACGCTGATCGGCCGCCTGCTGGTCGACAGCAAGACCGTGCTGCAAGACCAGCTGGCCGGCGTGCAGCGCGGCGGCGAAACCGATCTGGCGCTGTTGACCGACGGCCTCTCGGCCGAGCGCGAGCAGGGCATCACGATCGACGTGGCCTACCGCTACTTCTCGACGGCCAAGCGCAAGTTCATCATCGGTGACGCACCCGGCCATGAGCAGTACACCCGCAACATGGTCACCGCCGCCTCGGCCGCCGATGCCGCCGTGGTGCTGGTCGATGCCACCAAGCTGGCCTGGGCCGCCGAAGTGGAAGACGGTACCGTGGTCAAGCGCGAACTGCTGCCGCAGACGCGACGCCACACGCTGCTGGCCCATCTGCTGCGCGTGCAGTCTATCGTTTTCGCGATCAACAAGCTCGACGCCATCGACGACGCCGCCCTGGCTTTCGAGCGCATCTCGACCGCGCTGAACGCGTTCGCCGAAGCGGCGGGCGTCGAAGTGGCCGGCATTGTGCCCATCTCCGCCCTCAAGGGCTGGAACGTGGCCACGCGCCACGCCGACTGGGTGGGCTACGAAGGTCCGAGCCTGCTCGAGCTGCTCGAAGAGCTGCCGGTCACCGCGCAGGACGAGGCAGTGCCCTTCGCCTTTCCGGTGCAGTGGGTCGAAAAGTTCTCTTCCTCGGCCGACACCTCGCAGGGTCGCCGCGTGTTCTGGGGCCGCGTGGCTGCGGGCCATGTGGAGCCCGGCCAGCGCGTGACCGTGCTGCCGAGCAACCAGACCGCCACGGTTGCGCAGGTGCTGAGCCACACGCGGCAGCCGAAGGCGGTGCATGCAGGCCACAGTGCCGGCATCGTTCTCGACCGCGAGCTTGACGTGTCGCGCGGCGACTGGCTGCTGGCGCCCGGCGCCTTCGAGCCCGTCCGCGAAATCACCGCCACCGTGGCCTGGCTCGACGACGAGCCGCTGGTTGCGGGCCGCGTGTACTGGGCGCTGCAGGGCCACCGCTGGGTCAAGGCCAAGGTGGCGCGCATCGTCGATCGCGTGAACATCACGACGCTCGAATCAGAGCCCGCAACCCAGCTGGAAGCCAATTCCATCGGCGACGTGGTGCTTGCGCTGCAGCAGCCGCTGGCCGTGCTGCCCTTCACGCAATCGCGTGCATTGGGCTCCCTGGTGCTGGTCGATACGGCCTCGCACAAGACCGCGGCTGCCGTGCTCGTGCAGCCTGCCGCCGCAAAGGCCTAAAATCTGGGGTTTTCCCCGACCTCACACTGACGTTAGAAGACAAATGACCCACGTCGTCTCCGAAGCCTGCATCCGTTGCAAATACACCGACTGCGTGGACGTATGCCCCGTGGATTGCTTCCGCGAAGGCCCCAACATGCTGGTGATCGACCCGGACGAATGCATCGACTGCGCGGTCTGCATCCCCGAGTGCCCGGTCAATGCAATTTACGCCGAGGAAGATCTCCCGGCCAACCAGATCGCGTTCATCAAGCTCAACGCCGAGCTCGCGCTGGCCGACGGCTGGAAGAGCATCACCAAACGCAAGCCCGCCCTGCCCGACGCGGAAGAGTGGAAAGACAAGACCGACAAGGTCGGCGAACTGGTCCGTTGAACCCCCAAGGCCCGGCCCCCATCGAAACCGACGCGCTCATCATCGGCGCCGGTCCGGTCGGGCTGTTCCAGGCCTTCCAGCTCGGCCTGCTCGAGATTTCCTGCCACATCGTCGATGCGCTGCCCGCCGCGGGCGGCCAGTGCGTGGCGCTCTACGGGGACAAGCCGATCTACGACATTCCGGGCACCCCGGTCACCAGCGGGCGCGATCTTGCGCAATCGCTGCTGCAGCAGGTTGCGCCGTTCAAGCCGCAGTTCCACTTTGGCGAGCAGGTCGCCACTCTCGCCCGCCAGGCCGATGACCGCTTGCTGCTGACGACATCGGCAGGCAAGGCCTTCCTGGCCAGGACCGTGTTCATTGCCGCCGGCGTCGGCGCCTTCGTGCCCAAGCGCATTGCCATCGAAGGCATTGCGCAGTTCGAAGGCAGCTCGCTTTTCTATCACCCCGATTCGCTGGACCGCTTTGCGGGACAGATGGTGGTGGTGAATGGCGGCGACGACGTCGCGCTGGAAACCGCCATTGCGCTCACGGGTATTGCAAAGCAGGTCACGCTGGTGCACCGGCGCGATGGCTTCCAGGCCGACGAAGGCCTCGTCGCTTCAATGCGTGCGCTGGTGGCTGAAGGCAAGCTGGCGTTCAAGGTCGGCCAGCCCACTGCTTTCGACGGCAAGCAGCTGCAGATCACGACGCCCGAGGCAACCACTGTCGATCTGCCGCTCGACGCGCTCGTCGCCTGCCTTGGCATTTCGCCGCGCCTCGGCCCCATCGCCGACTGGGGCCTGGAGCTCGAGCGCAAGCAGGTGCCGGTCGACACCGAGAAGTACGAAACCCGCGAGCGCGGCGTCTTCGCCGTAGGCGACATCAACACCTACCCGGGCAAGAAGAAGCTCATCGTCTGCGGCTTCCACGAGGCCACGCTGGCCGCCTGGGGCGCCACCGCCATCGTGTTTCCGGGCAAGGCGGTGCCGCTGCAGTACACGACCACCAGCACGCGGCTGCACGAACTGCTGGGCGTGGCTACTGCGCGCTAGTCAGCGAACGAGAGCCCTCGGTCCGCGCCGCTCAGCCGGCCCAGCGGACCTTGTGCACCGTGCCGGAGTCGCCCTCCCAGCTGCGCACCTCGGGCTCGGTCCAGCGCATACCCTTCGCGCTCGCAATCTCCATCGAGGTGCTCTGGAAGGCCCCCTGCGCCGCCGTGCCTTGCACTGTTGCGATGTTGCCGGCGCCGTCCTTGTAGCGGGTGAGCGTGCCTTTGGCCACGTCGCCCACAGAGAAAGACGGCGCGTCGCCGCGTTGAATGTCGATCGGCACGCTCTTCGCGGGCAGCCACTTGGTGACCGCCGGCCCGAGCACGGCACCGAACATGCCGCCCTTCTTGCCCGAAAACACAGCCTCGAGCGCGCTGCGCTGCGCATCGCTGGCGCTGCTGTCCAGGTACAAGCGGGCGGTGCCGTTGCCGGCAAAGAAATTGCCGGGCCACCAGGCCGCGAGCGCGGCACGGCAGCCACCCACGTCCTGGCCATCGATCGCGCCCTTCTCGATGTCGATAAGCAACGCGCCGGCGCACCAGCCCTCGTCCGGGACGGACTCCGGGCCGAGCCAGCACGAGCACATCGCCTTGCAGCTGCACATCTCGAGCATCGTCGCATCCATCTGCCAAGTCATCGTCGTCTCCTTCGGCCGCTTGAAACAGCCAACGCACGCGCAACCCCGACTCACATAAAAAGTATAGGCAACGGCGAGTCGAATTTCCAGGCCGCGCGCTTCGCGTGCCTCTAGCCTCTATCAACCCAGCACCAAGACCCCCACGCCCGCCGCGATCATCAACCCACCGACGGCGCGCGCCGCCTGGCGCCCGAAGGGGAGCGCCTTCTCCACCAGCACAGCGGCGGACAGCAGCGCGATCCACAGCAGGTTCATCACACCCGCAACGAAGAGCAGCGCCATCAGCAGCCAGCAGCAGCCGACGCAAAAAGCGCCGTGCCGCAGGCCCATCCTCACCGCACCGGTCCATCCGTCGCGCCACTCGGTGAGCAGAAAGCCGAGGGGAAGCCGGCACTTCGACAGGCAGACGTTCTTGATGGAAAGAAATTGGTAGACGCCCGCTGCGATCAACAACAGTGCGTTCAACACGGCACTGGAACTGCGCATGGTGGGTCCGAGCAGTTCGGTCTCGTGCAATGCCCATTGCGCGGCGGTTGCAACCACGCTGAAGCCACCCCACACCAGCAGGTAGCCGAGCAGGAAAGCAGCCGTCGCTGCAATCGGCGAAAGCGCCGCAGGCCGCGAGCGGCTCACGTTCAGGTAGGCGAACAGCATCGGCGCCGCACTCGGCACCATCATGCCGACCATCATCACCATCCACATGGCCAAGCCGAGCGCGAACTCCCGCGCGCCCCACTCTCCCATCGGCATCAGCCACATCGCGCGCGAGCTGAGCAGTGGGTTTTCCATTGCTGCCGTCGCTTCGGCCATGATCGCCAGATACAGCCACGCGAGAGCAACGAGCAGCACCAGGCACGCCCCCACCAGCCGGCGATCGCGCCGTGCGCGAGCGATCTGCGCGTCGGCAAAGGCATTCAACACTGCCGCTCCCGCTGATTAGGGAGAAATATTTTAGGCCTGCGCACAGGAGCAGGCTAGTTCCCGGGCTCGCGCCCGCAATCCGCCGCGGAAATCAGCCGTACGCCGCAACTTTTCGAGCCGCTCGCGGCGCGGGAGCCTAAAATACGCGTTCGCTAGGGGTGCTAGGGCGGCTTGCCGTCCCTGCTGAGAAAGTCCCTTTGAACCTGATTGCGCCTCCTTTGTTTACTTGGGAGGTCCGAGGTAATCCTCGCGCAGGGAAGCTGGTCCGGCGGCCTGTCGCGTTAAATCTCGCGCGATGGCTCCGCCGCCGGAGCCTCGCCCACCTGCCAAACCTTTTGCACTGGAGCAACTGGATGGCACATGACGACGAATTTTCTTCCGCCAACGAGGCGCTGACGCCTTTGCCCGCGTCGCAGCGCGTGTTCGGCTGGCACGACCACGCCTCGCTCTGGTTCAGCCTGGGCGTGGGGCTGCTGGTGATGCAGATCGGCGCCTACCTGGTGCCGGCGGTGGGCACGCGCGACGCGGCCATCGCGATCGTGCTGGGCTCGCTGATCGGCGCGGGCCTGTTGGCGTGGACCGCACGGCTGGGCTGCGAGAGCGGCCTGGCAAGCGCCGGGCTGATGCACGCCACCTACGGCAGCGCCTTCGCGCGGCTGCCGGTGCTGCTCAACATCGTGCAGCTGGTGGGCTGGACCACCTTCGAGCTCGTGATCATGCGCGAGGGCACGCAGGCCATCGGCCAGCAGGCGTTCGATTTGACGCTCACCGGACCACTGGGCGACGCCCTCACCACGCTGCTCTGGGGCGCGGTGCTGCTGGCGCTGCTCGCAGGCTCCATGGTCAAGCTGGTGCGGCGATTCGTGAGCCGCTTCGGCCTACCGCTGGTGGTGCTGTCGCTGCTCTGGCTCACCTGGCAGTTCGCGACGCGGCTCGAGGCCAAGGGGCTGGACGCCTTCTGGGCCCGGCCGGGCGCCGGCGGCATGGGCATGTTCAGCGCGCTCGACCTGGTGATTGCCATGCCGGTCTCGTGGCTGCCGCTGGTGGCCGACTATGCGCGGCACGGCAAGCGCGGCGCGGGCGGGCAGCGCGGCTTGGGCAGCGCCTTCACCGGCACCTGGCTCGGCTATGCGTTGGCCAATATCTGGTGCTATGCGCTCGGCGTGATGGTGGTGAGCGTGGCGGAACCGGGCACGGGCCTGGTCACCGCCCTGCTTCTTGCCCAAGGCGGCCTGGTGGCGCTGGGCCTGATCCTCATCGACGAACTCGACAACGCCTATGGCGACGTGTACTCGGGCTCCGTGTCGACCCACAGCCTGTTGCCGCGCTGGGGCGTGCGGCGCTGGGGCCTGCTGCTTGCGGCGCTGTGCACCGCGCTGGCGTTGGTGCTGCCGATGCACACGCTCGAGCCGTTCCTGCTGATGCTGAGCTCGGTGTTCGTGCCGCTCTACGGCGTGATCCTGGGGCGGCTGGGCACGGGCCAGTCCATCTCATCGGTGGGCATCCGCCGGGTCGACCTGGGCGCAGCGCTGATCTGGATTGCCGGCATCGCGGCTTATCACGTTTGTGCCAAATGGGCGCCGCAGTTCGGCTCGGCGCTGCCGACGCTGGCGGCCACCTTCCTCTTGGCCTGGATCAGCCGGCCCAAGCCGACGTCTACGACGGCAGGCGGTGCGTCGGCACTGGTGCAAAGCCGTGGTTGAGCGGACCGTGGCCCGCGCCGACTCGCACATCCGCCCCGGCCGCCATGGCGCCGATGACATAGGCGCGCGCGCGTTCGACGGCATCGGGCAACCCGAGGCCCAGCGCCAAATGCGCCGCGACGGCGGACGACAGCGTGCAGCCCGTGCCGTGCAGGTTGCGGCTTGCGATGCGCTGCGAGGCCAGCCGCTTGCGCGTGCCGTCGCTTTGCAGCAGCACGTCGACCACGTCGTCACCAGGCAGGTGGCCGCCCTTGAGCAGCACGGCCTTCGCGCCGAGCGCCAGCAATTCGTCGGCCGCAGCGTCGAGCGCATCGACGCCATCGATGGCATGGCCGATGAGCAAGGCGGCCTCGTCCAGGTTAGGCGTGACCACCACGGCGCGCGGGAACAACTCTCGCACCAGCACCTGCACGGTTTCCGAAGCAATCAGCCGGTCGCCGCTGGTGGCAACCATCACCGGGTCGAGCACCACGTTGGGCAGCCGGTAGTGATCGATGGCCCATGCGACCACTTCGACCACCTCGGGCGCATGCAGCATGCCGAGCTTGACCGCATCAACGCCGATGTCCTCGACCACCGCCTGGATCTGCGCCTTGAGAAAAGCCGGCGGCACGCCGTGGATGCCCGACACGCCAAGCGTGTTCTGCGCGGTGAGCGCGGTGATGGCCGTCATGCCGTAGCAACCGAGCGCCGCGAAGGTCTTCAGGTCCGCCTGGATGCCGGCACCGCCGCCGCTGTCGGAGCCAGCGATCGAGAGCACGCGCGCGTAGCGCAGGGGCGCTTGCGGCGCGGCGGGATGTGCAGCTTGGGTCATGCGGAAAATTATCGGCGAATGGGCTTGCCTTGCTCCCTCCCCTCCCGGGGGAGGGTTGGGGTGGGGGCAAGCGGCGTATCCGTTGGGCGCTCTGGCTGCCCCCATCCCGGCCTTCCCCCGGAGGGAGAAGGAGTAATGCCATGAGCCTGCCATTTCAATCGGCCGCGATCCTCGGCGCGGGCCTCATGGGCCGGCTGCTCGCGGTCATGCTGGCGCGGGCAGGTTGCCAAGTCGCGCTGTATGAAGCCGGCAGCCCGGAAGCCGAAGGCGCCGCCGCGCGCGTAGCGGCCGCCATGCTCGCGCCGCTGGCCGAATCGGCCGTGGCTCCGGTGCCTCTCGTGCGCATGGGCCATTACGCACTGTCGCGTTGGCCCGAACTGCTGGCGCCGCTGGTCGAGCCCGTGTTCTTCCAGCGCGACGGCACGCTGGTGCTGTGGCATCGCCAAGACGCCGCCGAGGCCGCGCGGCTCGCGCGCGTGCTGGCCCGCACCGGCGCCGAGGTGCCGGAGCTCGCGCCGATGCAAACGCTCGATGGCACCGCCATCGCCGCGCTGGAGCCTTCGTTGGGGCAGCGCTTTGCACAAGGCTTGTTCCTTCCGGGAGAAGGCCAACTCGACAACCGCGCCCTGCTCTCGGCCCTGCTCGCCACATTGCGAGCCAGTCCCCAAGTCACCCTGCATTGGCAGTCCCCACGCGAACCGGACGACTTTTCTCCAGGCACACCGGGCCAGCCCGACTGGGTGATCGACTGCCGCGGACTCGGCGCGCGGCCGCAATGGAACAGACTGCGCGGCGTTCGCGGCGAGGTCATTCGCGTGCATGCACCCGAAGTGGCCTTGCAGCGGCCGACACGGCTGGTGCATCCGCGCTACCCGCTTTACATCGCACCCAAGCCCGGCGGCGTGTTCGTGATCGGCGCGACCGAGATCGAGTCGGACGACATGTCGCCCGCCAGCGTGCGCTCCACGCTCGAACTGCTGAGCGCGGCCTATGCGGTGCACAGCGGCTTCGCGGAAGCTCGCATCCTCGAGATCGCAACGCAGTGCCGCCCCACGCTGCCCGACAACCTGCCCGCAATTCGCCAGCTGCAACCGCGCGTGCTGCAGATCAACGGCCTGTACCGCCACGGCTTCATGATCGCGCCCGCCGTGCTCGATGCCGCCATGGAGCTGCTCGTGCACGGCCGCTCGGCGCTTGCGCAGACCCTTGGCCTCAAGACATCCGAAGCATGACGATGAACGTCCTGATCAATGACAAGCCCTTCACGCTGCCGGACGGCGCCACCGTGGTCGATGCGATCACCGCACTGGGTGCTGTGCCGCCGTTCGCGGTCGCCGTGAACCGGGAGTTCGTGCCGCGCTCGGCCCATGCGGGGCGCGCACTGAAACCCGAAGACCGCATCGAAGTGATCCGCCCCGTGACCGGCGGCTGAACCAACGACCCACAGAGATGGAGACAACCCGCACCATGACAACCACATCTTCCGTGCCGGACAACGACCCGCTGGTTCTCTACGGACAGACCTTCCACAGTCGCCTGCTGCTTGGCACCGCGCGCTACCCCTCGCCGGACCTGCTCGAAGCCGCGGTGAAGCGCGCAAAGCCCGCCATGCTCACTGCTTCGCTGCGGCGCCAGTCGGCGAGCCCGGGCGCAAGCGACAGTGGCAATGGCTTCTGGGAACTGCTGCGCCGGCTCGCAGTGCCCGTGCTGCCCAATACCGCCGGCTGCCACAGCGTGCAGGAAGTGATCGCCACCGCGCAGATGGCGCGCGAGCTCTTCGACACGCCGTGGATCAAGCTCGAACTCATCGGTGACGACTACACGCTGCAGCCCGACACGCTGAACCTCGTCGATGCCGCATCGCAGCTGATTCGCGATGGCTTCCAGGTGCTGCCCTACTGCACCGAAGATTTGGTGCTTTGCCAGCGATTGGTCGATGTGGGCTGCCAGGCCGTAATGCCCTGGGCCGCGCCCATCGGCACCGGCCGAGGGCCGGTCAATCCTTACGCGCTGCAGTTGCTGCGCGAACGGCTGAGCGTGCCGATGCTGGTCGATGCGGGCCTCGGCCTGCCCTCGCACGCTTGCCAGGTGATGGAGTGGGGCTACGACGGCGTGCTGCTCAACACCGCGGTGGCGCTCGCGCAAGATCCGGTGTCGATGGCCGGTGCCTTCGCCGATGCCGTGCAGGCCGGCCGCGCCGCCCAT
>Ga0102593_1001959_pt1 | contig 17439 bp, 22 predicted proteins | sample AraplaCol_mMS_r2_2_FD_76862 | JGI IMG/M metagenome (GOLD analysis project Ga0102593, IMG submission 76862) | Arabidopsis root microbial communities from North Carolina, USA - plate scrape MF_Col_mMS_r2 (SPADES assembly) (version 2) | ecosystem: Host-associated > Plants > Roots > Endosphere...
TCATCGCTTACTTTTTCGCTAGTAAAGAATTCAAACGCAAATTAGGGTGAATTTTATAAACTGAGCAAGCTATCCAAGGTATATGGAATCATCGAAATTTTAATGTAAAGTATTGATAGCATTGTTCCCATCGAGGAGAAATCAATTAGCAATGAAAAGACCTCTCTTATATGAGTGGTCTTTTTTATGTGTATTTTAAAACGCTGAAATTTGCAAGTTATACGCAAAATAAAAGTTAATTTCGTCAGGGAGCGTTTCTCTGCATGTTAAAATCGTCGATTTATTAGGTTTTTATTTATAAATGATTTTGACGAAAATGCATCTTTCTGGGAGGTGCTTTTTTCGTTTCCTATAAAAATATAAAAAAGAGGAGAGTTTTTATGAAGAACATTTTTATGAAATTAATGACCGTTCTTACATTATTAATGGTCGCATTATGTGGAGTAAATCAGGGGAAAACAGAAGCAGCAAGTAAACCAGCAAATCAAGATTTAATCATCATTAACAAGTACTATAACAAGCTTGCGTATTTTCATAATGGTTATATTGAAATCGTTGATCCAGTAGAAACGGGGAAAACATGGGTCAAAACACCTGTTGGCTTTTTTAAAGTGGTGAACAAGATTAAAAACCGCCCTTACTATACAGGGCATATTTCTGCGGGCAATCCTCGCAATCCACTAGGAAAACGTTGGTTAGGGATAAATGCAAACGGTACGTATGGTGATACGTATGGCATTCACGGCAATAACAATGAAAGCAGCATTGGAAAATACGTGAGTCAAGGTTGCGTGAGAATGCATAATGCAGACATCGAAAAGCTTTATGATAAAGTTCAAGTTGGAACACCGGTTGCGATTACGTATTCCTATAAGAGCTTCGTTGATCTTACAAGCGTATATGGATATAAATTCAAAGGCTACAAGATGAAAAACAATTAATATCTGAGCAGCATTCCCAAGTTCTTCTCATGCTCATGTGAGTGAAGTATCTATTTGGGGTAACTTAACAGGATGGGAAAATGAAGGTCTGTTCGGTGCATTAACTGGTTGGGAAACATCCGGTAATCCATTCGAGACTGAACAATTAGATTTGTTCATCTTTGAAGAAGCAGAACCAGTTGAGTTTCCACCTATAAAACAAGAGGGAGACACAAGATGATTTTTTTAGTAGGAGCATAGGTTAACCCTCTTGTTTCTTTTGTATAATGTTAATAATTGCAATTACTAAACGACTAAATAAAGCTCTTACATTAAGGCTAATAAGGCTGTAATACCATTTCCAGCCTTTTTGCCACTTAATTAGTTTCGTATATTTTTCTGCCCATAACTCAACTAAAAATAGTGAACTGATGGTAAGTACAATTTTATATACAATTTTAAAAGGATTATCATTTTTTGTTAAATGATAAAGCCATAAAGAAACAGTTGGTAAACATAAGAAATCAAATAAAACATTCGATTTAAACTCTTTAGGTATAAAGCGTATAGGGTATTGAAGTATTCGACGGTTAACTAGAAACCTGTCAACGATAGCATTTGTATATCCATTCATAAACAAGACCAACAGTGAGTCTTTGACAGGGGTTTTCTTTAAAACGAAGGGTAAGCTACCTAAAAATATGACGGTTATACACTTTAGAAATCGTCTTTCTAATTTTTTACTTTTCATATAGTTTCATCTCCTTTCTTAGTCGTAAAATTAGTATTAGCTGTTCTATGATTTACGATGCAACAGTTTTTCCTTTGTCATGCAAATGTAACAAAATAAACCATGACAATTTTTATCAAATGGTTACATTCGTTCGGTATCAAAAAACTGAATAGGAGTGTTGTCCATTGAAGAAAAAGCTAGTACCTATCATAATGGCTTTGGGAGTTTTTATCCCGAATCAGGCATTTGCTGCAACGGGAGACAGCATTATCAAGACAGGCTAATTCCTTCCTTTATGTATTTATTGTTTCATACCTTATCTTTTCGTAAATATTTAGAATATGCAATAACATTTATACTAACTTAAAAATTCTTTAATTCATTTAAGTAAATGGTTAATTATTTTTGTTATAGATACTTTAGTATTTATATCTGTTGTCGAAAAAGTTCATATTTTTCTACAAAACATATAAATGATAAAATGAAATTTAGAGTTAGTTTATTATGTTATCGATATGTTGAAAAGTGAAACTAAACGCAATACCCATTACAGGAACGCAAAAGAAAGCACCTTTACTTAAGGTGCTTTCTTTTTGGTTTATTTAATGCATTTTGCAGTATATTTAATGCATTTTCCATCTTTATCATATAGTTCTTATCGTTACTAGAACATTGAAACGAAATATCATTAGTTCCATTGGTACTTAGTAAACTTTTTTCTTCTAGGAGACTAGACAGTCTTTCTACAGTACCTTTACTGCCATCAATAAGTTGAATATGAGAGGGAAGCAAATCTTTTAATACAGGCTTGTAATAAGGGAAATGAGTGCAACCTAGTACAACCGTACCATATTGATTTAAATCAAATCCTTCTAGCTTTGTTCTAAAATACGTACTTAATTTGTCCCAATTAAAGTTTAGATCTTCACAGAATTCAACTAATTCTGGAAGAGGTAATGGGTCAACGATTGAATCCTTATCAATTCTAGTAATTAACTTTTTATATTTCAATTCTTTTAATGTTAAGTCTGTAGCAAAAACAAGCACTCTTTTATCCATTGAACTACTTAATTCAATAGCAGGCTTTGCAGCAGGCTCCATTCCGATTATTGGGATATCGTACGTAGACCTTAATTCGTTAATAGAGATGCTAGTAGCTGTATTACAAGCGATAACAAGTGCTTTAACCTCTTGTTTAAGAATATCTTCCACTGCAGTTTGGACATGTTTATTTACTTCTTCTTTTGTCTTGGTTCCATACGGAACATTGCGTGTATCAGCATAATATAAAAAATCTTCTTTTGGAAAATGTTTTATTGCTTCATTTAATACCGATATTCCTCCAATGCCAGAGTCAAAAAAACCAATTCTCATGTTTTTCACCTTACAATTCAAATATTTTTTCACATCATTTATTATACCTTTAGAGTAAATGATTAAATAGGAAAAGCCCAATTCTATAGATTCAAACGATAATTACTATAGAAAGAGGCTCATTTATTAATTTAACTATAGTTGAGTGTTTTTAGAATATTTTCTGCTTGTTGCATAGTAGCTTTCACTAGATCAGCTGCTGTTCTATCTCTTTCTAATAGCCTCGTACTTTGGCCACACCATAAAGACATATACTCTTTATCACCTAGCTTAGCTGCAGCTTTTCGAATATCTCCCGTAATGGTATTTTGTGTAGGAAAACATAACGGTTGAATCTTAGAAGTTTCGAACTCCTTAATAAAAGTATTGGCTATTCCTCGTGCGGGACGACCTGAAAAATGTCTAGTGAGAACCGTGCTTTCTTCATTACTTTCGTGAAGAGCCTCTTTATAACAAGGATGTGCTCCAGATTCTTGTGTCGCTAAAAAAGCAGTTCCCATTTGTACACCACTCGCGCCCAAAGCTAAAGCTGCGATTAATCCTCTTCCATCCATAATTCCACCGGTGGCAATGACGGGAACATCCACTTGATCCACTATTTGAGGTACAAGTGAGAACAGCCCAATATTAGCTCCGTAAGGATGCTCATTTACATCAAATGTTCCTCGATGACCACCTGCTTCACTTCCTTGAGCTATAATCACATCCGTCCCCTGTTCTTGTGCAGTTAGGGCTTCTTTGACTGTTGTAACCATTGTCATAACTTTTATGTCATTTTCTTTTGCTATTTTCATCGCATAAGGTGGAAGAACACCAAAAGCTGTGCTTACGATAGGTACTTGTTCTTCTACCAATACTTTAAACTGCTCTTTAAATAAATTTTTAGTTTTGACTTCTTGTTCAATACGCTTAATAGATAAAACGCCTCGCATCGTATCTAATAATTGCTGAACCTCTTCTAACCCACCCGTATTATCTGCCATTTCAGTAGCAAAAAGATTAACAGCAAAGGGCCTTTTAGTATATTTTCGAATCTCTCTCACAGCTTGTCGGATATCCTCTGGATGCATATAAGCAGCACCTAATGTTCCAAGCCCACCTGCCTCACATACGTTTACAATGAGATCTACTGTTGTAATTTTATCTCCCGCCATACCAGCCTGTATAATGGGTACCTTAATATCTAACATTTCACAAACACGATTATCTAAATTCATTTTTCTCCCCCAGGTTATGAAGTAGACTACACGAGTTGTATTAAGAATTAAATAAATGATGTGGTCTGGTAGTTAATTCATTTTTATTAAGAGCACATGTGAGACTCATAAAAATATAATGGCACTTTATAATCCTCATAAAAGATGCTCCATATTTATCATATATGTTTTTATCTATATGGTATAATTCAAAAAAAAGATATTTGTCATCTCTTTAACAGATGGTAAAGAGAAATTAGGTGTGAAGAAACATGGATATTCAATCTTTGCGTATTTTTAAGGCAGTTGCCGAGTATGGGAGTATCTCAAAAGCTGCAAAAGAGCTAAATTATGCACAGTCTAATATTACGACTCGGATGCAACAGTTAGAAAACAGCCTGCAAACGGTCTTATTTTATCGACATAACAAAGGGGTTACACTAACAGCAAAAGGAGAAGTATTAATAACTTATGCTGATAAAATTTTTCGTCTTTTAGATGAAACAAAAGAAGTAATGAGGGACCAAGAAGAGCCTCAAGGTCCCTTAGGTATCGGTTCAATGGAGACAACGGCTGCCGTTCATTTGCCTAGGTTTCTCTCTAGGTATCACTCTGCCTATCCTCAAGTAGATTTAAACTTAAAAACGGGGCCTACAAGTCAGCATATTGAAGCAGTGTTAAATTATAAATTAGACGGTGCATTTGTCTCTGGACCTCTATCTCATCCTGACCTTATTACAAAGAAAGTATTCAGTGAAGAATTAGTATTGGTAGGAAATTCGTTACTTTCTCAATCTTTAAAATCTCATAAAGTTGATGATTTGACACTGTTAGTTTTACACAAAGGTTGTTTTTATCGTGAGAAGTTAAAGCATTGGTTACATGAAGAAGGAGTGATACCTTCTAAAGTTATGGAGTTTGGTTCCTTGGATGCGCTTATGGGATGTATAGCAGCTGGCCTGGGAGTTACTTTACTACCTCTATCTATTGTACAAAGATACAGCTATCTAGAAGAGGTTACTCATTATTCTATTCCAGAAAAATTTTCGCTAGTCGACACGCTTTTTATTTATCGTACTGATGTCACTTTCTCTACGCCTCTTATTAAATTTGCAGAAATGTTTCAAGAGGAGAGGATTAGTCCTCTATAATATCCTAGAGGAGGAGAAGGGACTTTCATCCTCGTTATATGGATAAAGGTTTCCACACAACTATAGCGTGGATTCATAATTAAAAAATGTGTACGTATATGGAATAAACCCCGCCATAGTAATTGAATTTATCACATTTTATTTAATAAAAAGCCCTTTGCTTAATAAGAGCAAAGGGCTTTTACACATGTGTAAATATAGTAGTGCAGAGAGCTCTATAGACTTAAAAAATTATGAACGTGCTAGCAGACTCATTGAGAAGCCAGAGATACAAACTTCGATGGATTTTGATATCTGTTTTAAAGATACCTGTTATCTATTTTATGTATTTTATTATATATCAAAATAGAGATATGCTGAAGTAGTAACATTTTTTAAGGAGATGAGATCTTGATTAAAATTTTAGTTGGTGGAATATTATCGTTAGTTATTGCAATGGGAATTGCAAGGTTTTCCTATACGCCTATTCTACCTCTTATGCAAAGTGACATGTCATTTTCAAATAAAGTTGCCGGGTATCTTGCTACAAGCAACTATGCAGGATATCTAATTGGAGCTGTTTTAGTAGGAATCCTACCTTTAAAAAAACGTAGAAAAGCAGTCTTAAGATTAAGTCTAATTTTCAGTGTAATTACGACTGCAGGCATGGGATTATTTCAAATGTATTCAGCATGGTATACTTGTCGTTTTATATCCGGCTTTTCTAGTGCATTTGTACTTGTTTTATCTTCAAGTATTGTATTAGACAAACTTGCTGAAAAGGAAAAAACAAATTGGTCTGGGCTTTTCTATGGAGGAGTTGGAGTAGGGATTTTTCTTACTGGAATCACTATCCCTATTTTAAATCATTATTTTAAATGGGAAGGAGCATGGATTGGGCTCTCTATTCTAAGTATTATACTAACTTTCCTAGTATGGATTTGGTTGAAAGATGAGACCTCTAGTTCTACTCAGAATAAGAAGAAGGAGATACCTGCTCATGGCCCTCCAACGAAATGGATTCCTTGGTTGATTATAGCCTATGGCCTAGAGGGTCTAGGGTATATTGTAACTGGTACCTTTATTATATCTATTGCAGGACAAATACCAAATTTTAATGGCGATGCAACCTTTATATGGATGATTGTCGGTTTAGCTGCGATTCCATCTTGTATTATCTGGTCTTCACTTGCCAAAAAAATGGGGTTTGTGAAATGCTTAGTTGTTACCATGCTATTACAAGCCTTTGGCATTGTAGTTCCGGTATTATTAATGACTAAAATAGGTTTAATTGTAAGTGCACTATTGTTTGGAGCAACATTTATGGGAATTACAACACTTGCTACAACATTAGCAAGCCGAATTACTCCAAAGAATAGTAGCCGTATCATCGGTTACCTTACAGCTATTTATGCTGCTGGTCAAATGATAGGGCCCTTGCTTGCTGGCCACTTTGCATCTGCTAGTCATAATTACAACTCTGCTTTAATTGGGGCTGCAATTGTTGTATTAATTGGTGCTCTCTTTTTATTATCCGGGATTCGATTTGATAATAAGCCTGTTAAGATTGTAATTACAGAAAATATACAGAATGAAGAAATTTAACTTTTATGTGTCTAATAAGTATTGAAAGCATATAGTTGAGAAGGAAGTAGTAGAAAGAGAAAGAACAATATAAAACATTACTTTATTCATATATCTTTGTTTGCGTCATTTTGATAACTAAAGGTTTGATAAATAAAAGCTATCGTATCATTTTTTAAGGAAAAACTTGATATGATAGCTTCTTCAACCAAAAGACGTGAAGCAATTGAATATTCATATTGCCTCCTAACTTAAGTGGATATCTCTTTTAGAGATACCCCATATCTCAGTATTGAATTATACATGTAAGCAAATCTATTATAAAGTATAGGTATTGATTAAGAAATATTTGGAGAAAACAGTCGATAACTTTAGCTGAAAATAAAGTCTTTATTGATGATAGTTGTTTAGAAGAGGGTTTAGTCACTTTAACGTTTGGTAATTAGGAGAGGAGAGTTTGTATGGTAACATATCATACTTTAGAAGTGAAAGGTCTGAATATATTTTATAGGAAGGCAGGGAATCCAGATAAACCAACCATCTTATTGCTACATGGATTTCCATCTGCAAGCCACATGTTCCGAGATCTTATTCCGGTTCTAGAAAAAGATTATTATGTAATTGCCCCTGATTATCCTGGCTTTGGAAATACAACTTCGCCTGATCGAAAAGAATTCGACTATACATTTGATCATATTACTGAGGTAATTGAAGCTTTCGTTAATAAATTAGAACTTGATAAGTATGCTCTATACGTTTTTGATTATGGTGCTCCTATTGGTTTTCGTTTAGCTATGCATAACCCAGAGCGTGTAACAGCAATTATTAGCCAAAACGGAAACATTTATCGAGAAGGTTTGGGATCAAAATGGGCGACCAGAGAAGAATACTGGGAAAATCCCACGCCGGAAAAAAGACAAAGTTATCGAACGGCTTTTGCATCAGAAACCATTAAGCATCAGTATATCGATGGGACGCGGGAAAATACAGTTTCCCCAGATGGTTATACGCTTGACATTACCTATATGAAACGACCAGGAAATGATGAAAAACAGTTAGATTTAATATTTGATTATCAAACCAATGTAAAGATGTATCCTGAATTTCAACAATATCTCCGTAAGTATCAGCCGCCCTTATTAGCAGTATGGGGTAAAAATGATGTTTCCTTTATTCCAGAAGGGGCTAAAGCTTTCAAAAAAGATTTACCTGATGCAGAGGTCCACTTAGTAGACAGTGGCCACTTTGCTCTAGAAACACACGCAAATGAAATTGGAGAATTAATGTTAGATTTTTTAAAACGTAATCATATTTAAATAGAAAAAAACGATGAATCTCTCTAAACGCTACATCGTAATTTATAAAAATACGGAACATAGAGGTTTATAATTTATTTATAAATCCCTATATTACAATAAGGTAAATATCTAAAGGAGGTATTATATATGACAAGAAAATGTATTAATGCTGATGGCGCTGTTGCTGTTGGGCCGTACTCTCATGCAGTTGAAGCAGGGGAGTTCCTATTTTTATCCGGGCAAACTCCTATCGATCCACAGACTCAAAAGCTCTCGGAGGGTAATATTGTAGAACAAACAAAACAATGTTTTGAAAATCTTTTTAAAGTATTGGAAGCATCAGGTCTAACCTCTGAAAATGTGGAAAAGGTAAATGTTTTTTTAACCAATATGAATGATTTTGCAGCAATGAACGAAGTTTATGCAACACAGTTTTCTGCTCCTTATCCTGCTCGTACAACTATAGGTGTAGCCTCTCTCCCTCTAGGCGCACAAATTGAAATAGAAATGATAGCTAGAAGGTAATACCTAACGGTGAATATTATGTAACTAAATATCTCTCATCAACAGATAAGCTACAGGCTAGTGTACAAGTAAACACTGAAGGTGAGGTCATTACAAATTGATGCCTAGAATTATTAATTTAGCTATTGGAACGCCAAAGGAATATAACTGGAACCACGAAGCTAAGCTATCTGGAATAGGAAAGACTTCTACCAAGGTTGCTGAGTTAAAAAAGGTAGGGTTCGTGGGAGACGACGTTGGAAATAAAGAAAAGCATGGAGGCGTTGATAGGGCGGTATGTTTATATCCATTTGAACACTATTCTTATTGGGAAAAAATCTTACGAAAGAAAATGGTTTTACCAGCCTTTGGAGAAAATATTACAGCAATGGGCATGACTGAAAAACAAGTTTGTATAGGCGATGTATATCAAATGGGAGATGCAATTGTGCAAGTGACGCAAGGAAGGGTACCTTGTGATACAATATCGAAATATAATGAGGAAAAACACCTTTTAAAGAAAGTCGTTGAAACCTCTCTAACAGGTTACTTTTTTCGAGTATTGGAAGAAGGAGCTATTAAAAACAATTCAGAAATAAACGTTATTGATAGGCATCCTAGAAGAATATCAGTGGCTTTTGCTACAAAAATTCTTTTTCATCAACACCAAGATAAAGAATCAATCGAAAAGATACTGAGAGTTGATGATTTATCAGAGGAATGGAGAAATAGATTTTTAAAACTCTAATGATGTTTTTTTATTATATATCTAAGAGGTGTGATTGTTATGGAAAAGTTAGAGTATGAATGGGTAAAACAAACAAGACAGATTTTACTAGATCAGTGTAAAGAATTAAATGAAGATGACTTTACGAAAGAGTTTGAATTTGGGTTTCAAAGTATTAGAGACTCTTTAGTTCATGTGGCAGGTTGCTATCATGCTTGGCTAGGTTCTTTTGTTCTTTCAGAAACTTCATCACCACTACTTACAAAAGAAGTCCTTAACACTATGCAGGTAGACGATATTAAACGTTATTTTGAACAAGCTGATAGATACGTAGAAAAAGTATTCGAGCAATTCACAGATAAATTTGATGAATCTATCGAAAAAGAGCTTGCTTGGAGAGCAAACAGTGGTCTTATAAGAAAAACACCCCGTCAATTGCTTGTCCATTCAATTACTCACGAATCACATCATAAAGGACAAATTGTAGCTATGTTACGTCTACTTGGGCATACGCCTAAAAATACGGACATATTAGGGCTATCTGCAAAAGAACTTACCAAATAATAAATTAAAAAATCTTGCCTAAAAGAGCACATTTTTATAACAATATATGTGCTCTTTGTTATGTATATCATATGCATCGCTAGTTTACATAAAGTCTCTTTCTGGTAGACATCACAAAAAATAACCCTTGCGGCAGTAGGGTTCAGCTAAGGATTCTCTTTCTGGAGTAGGCAGCTTTTTATACCATCCTCCATATAATAACGATTTGTCTTGAGGGGATTAGGGGACAAGTGCATAAAAAGAGGACCTTTTATACAATTGCTAAATGGTTCAAGTATTTGAATAATATTTTATGTTAACTACGAATGTACATCATATACAGCTTAAAATCAGAAAAAAACTACCCAATCATCAGAGACACGTAGCTTGTCTGTCTTGCGTACCATTATTTTTAGGGCGATGCTTTTTTGAAAACATTGTTAACAGTTTGCCCTTGCTAATTTATACATTGTTTATTTATCTACGAAATGTAAAATCAGCGAAAATAAATAAGCGTTTATCCTTAGATTAAAACAGCAGGTGACGATATCAGTACAGCTAACACTAATTATTTTAACATTGGCCTTAAGTGTGGGATGTGTCTTGTTTGTAATGAACATATTTAAAGTCGGATTTGTAGAAGTAACGAGTTCAAGTAATACTTTATCGAAAGTGTCGATTTCTCTGATGGGGGCTTATCTACTGATGCTTTTTACAGCATTCTTTTGTATGATTAACAACCTTTAAAAATAGGAGAAATAAAAAGACAGCTATTTAATTTAAATAGTGGCTGTCTTTTTTGTATATACGAACTGAATAGATACCAGGGTAAGGTCATTCATTTAAGTAATATTTTGTAACTTTCCCTCTCACAAGATATAAAGCGATACCTAAGCATCCTCTTCAGCAAAAAGAGTACGAGCTGTTTGGATAAAGGCATCTGTTGCTTTTGATGTATCTTTCATATCTAGCACTGCTATATTAATTTCTCTGAACGTGTTCGGCTTCAACTCTCGAAAAACTACTTGTTCTGGCAGCGACAAGATATTTTTTTTCGTTGTAATGGTAATTCCTAATCCTTCTTGTACCATACTTAAGGCTGTGTCATATGTAGTTCTTCACCGGCTTTTGTAAAACTTACTGTTTCCGATATCTGAACAATAAGGTGAATTTGTGATTTATTCATATCATTTTTGTTATATCCCATATAATTAATATGCATTTTATTTATAATGAAACCTAATGTACCATAGAAGAGGATTAAGTTTCAAGAAATTAATCGGAGGTAATTAGTATGGTCAATCGTAATAAATTATTTCTATTTGCACTTATACTAGCTGCATTTAACCTTAGGCCGGGTCTAACTTCAGTTAGCCCAGTATTGTATGGAATAACGAAGGATCTAGGTATGAGTTCTACTTTAGCTAGTTTGCTCACTTCCATTCCTTTGTTATGTTTTGGTTTTTGTTCGTTATTTGCTGGTCGTTTAGCAAATCGCTATCAACCAGAGAAGATGATTACTTTCGCTATAACTTGCATAGGTATTGCAACATTTCTAAGGGCCTTTACAAATTCTTCAATTTACCTGTTAATAACGGCTTTATTAATTGGTGCAGGAATTGGTGTTGTAAGCCCTTTGCTTTCTGGTTTTATTAAAAGTCATTTTCCAGACAAGGCAGCATCGATGATAGGCATATACTCTACTTCAATGGTAGTGGGTGCATCTATTTCTATTGGGCTAACGACACCACTTCAACACTGGTTCAATAATTCATGGAAAAATGGATTAGCATTTTGGAGTATTCTTGCTCTACTCGCTATTCCACTTTGGCTTATGGTAATAAAACAATCTCGTATTCCTGCAAGTAATTTTTCACAAAAAACGAAGGCTTCTTTACCATTAAAAAATAAAAAAGCCTGGCTATTAACTTCTTTTGTAGGGATTGTAACTCTTCTATTTTATTGTTTTGCAGCATGGCTACCAGCCATTGTAGAGGAAAAAGGGTGGACGCCAGCATTTGGTGGTCTTGTAGGTACAATCGCTATGATTGCACAGCTACCAGCTACTCTTTTATTACCTAGTCTTTTAAAAGTGCTACCGAGCAGAAGGTTTTGGATTACAACCTTTACCTTAAGTATAATAATTGGTTTATCCCTTTTATGTTTTACAAACGTAACACCTATTGTTTCAAGTATATGTTTAGGAGTTGGTGCCGGTGGTCTTGTGTCGCTAACTTTGTTGTTACCATTAGATATGGCATCTTCCCCTATGGAAGCAAGTACTTGGTCAGCAATGACTCAAGCAATTGGATATATGATCGGTGCAGTCGGCCCATTCATAATTGGATTTCTGCATGATTATCTAGGAAGTTTCGTTCCGACATTATATCTTCTTATAATTATAGGATTCATTGCCATCTTATTAGGGTGGAAAATTACCAAACCAGCTAGGGGTAAAGCAGAGGGTCTACCTGTGAAATAAAAACCTATATAACAACTTTTAAAGTATAGAGTGATATTACTGTGTGCAAGAGGAGGTTTGGTCCCATGAATACATTTGGTCAGATAAATAGTAGCGATTATATAGAATCACGCGTGGGTATCGCCTACTAATAAAGACTTTTATTACTCGATTATTAGCTTAAGACATATTTTTCTATCTTTCTGAGGTGACGTTATGAATTTACATGATTTAACAAGCCATCTTATTCATCGTACAGATGTAAGAGCAATGAATTATTTCAAGAAAAAGCTCAAACCTTATGGCATGACTCCAGTACGATGGAGCATCATTAGTGTTCTAGATTCTCAAAAAGGGATCACCCAAACAGAACTAGCAGAAGCAATTGATAAGAAACAAACAACTATTGTAGAAATGATTTATGCGATGGAGGAAAAAGGACTCTTAAAAAGAATATACAGTAAACGAGATCGTCGCTTACACTATCTATTTCTTACAGAAAAGGGGGAAGAGTTAAAGAAAATTCTTTCACCTTTAGTTGAAGACGCTCACCTCTTCATCACGCGTCAATTAAGTAATGAAGAAAATACTCAACTAAAGACATTGTTAAACAAGGTATATAACGGTATACAATAAGCCGTGTTACTGAATATTCCTTATAAAGAGAAACCTTTTTTATAAGCATTCAATAAATACTCTTCCTAGCCACTACCATTCATAAATAGTAGAAATAAAAAAGACAGCCACTTTTTGAATCAAACAGCTGTCTTTTTTATATGCACTAAATAGCAACACATGTTTATTTAAGTACTATTTAAGCATCTTCTTGAGCAAAAAGGGTACGAGCTGTTTGGATAAAAGTATCTGTCGCTTTGGATATATCTTTCATATCTAGCACTGCTATATTGATATCTCTAAACGTATCTGGTTTTAATTCACGAAAAACGACTTGCTCTGGCAACCACCAAATATTTTGTTTCGTTGTAATGGTAATTCCTAACCCTTCTTGTATCATACTTAATCCTGTCTCTATATAATCCATTTCAAACCGTACTTTAGGAGTCAAGTTATACTCGTTGAATAAAGCATGAATTTGTACCTCATAACCGCATTTTCCAATTAGTATATCTTCACCTTGTAGGTCAGGAATACTTATTGTTTCTTTCTGAGATAAAGGATGGCTTGAGTGCATAAGTACAATCAGTTGATCTTTAATTAAAGGTACGGTATCAAAATCTTTATCAGGAGGAATAATAATTCCTACATCAATGCATTTGGAACGTAACCACTCTTTTACTTGATCTACACTACCTTCCGAAAGCTTGATTTCTATACCAGGATACTGACTTTCCATTGCACGTATGATCTTAGGAATAAACCTAGTACAAGCAGTTCGGTAAGCGCCAATGTGTACCTTTCCAATTTCTAACCCCTGTTCAGCCACAATTAATTCATCTACTTTTTGTAATTCACTCAGGATTGTTCTAAAAGTAATTAATATTCTCTCTCCTACATCTGTAAAAGATATTCCATTCTTCTTATCTCTTTTAATTAACTTCGTTCCTAATTCCGATTCAATTGTTGCAACGGTACGACTTACCGCAGGTTGTGTCATATGTAGCTCTTCACCGGCTTTTGTAAAACTTCCTGTTTCTGATATCCGGACAATAAGTTCAATTTGTGATTTGTTCATATCAATTTTGTTATCTCCTATATAATTAATATGCATTTCATTTGTATTAGAATCCAATGTATCATGAAAGAGAATTAAACTTCAAGAAATTAACCGAAGATAATTAGGATTAGCGATTGTAATAAATTATTTTCATTTGTGCTTATAGTACTGTTTTGAGGATTTTATTTTTAAAGTGCAGTTGGCTTTAGCAATACTATATAATCATCCATCAGGAAAATGAGATCTCTATAGTATACTTGCAACTATAATTTTAGCTTGTACTCATATGGGGTATCTAATTCATTCAGAAAAAGGGGTACTAACAATGGAGGATAACTCGAAGTTACAGCAGGCGACAAAAATATATAAAGCACTCGGTGAACCGACCCGATTAAAGATTGCTCGTTTGCTTGCTAATGAAGCAAATTTATGTTGTTCGGATATTGGGACAAAACTTGAATCAATTGCTGGATCAACTTTATCCCATCATTTAAAACAATTAACTGATTGCGGACTTCTGAGTACTTATAAAGAAGGCACATATATATACTACAGCCTAGACCGTGAGTTAATTGGAAAGTATGCTCCATATGCAATGGAGTAATTTCTCTTAGTTCTATATTTCTATACTTAAGGAAATATAGAACTAAGAGGTATGATTTTTCTTGTCTGGATTATGGCTAAATTGCTTGATAGGTATCCTCATCTAAATTCTGAGTATATCCATTACTAGTACTTTAGATAAAAAGGCTAAAGCAAATCATCTATCGTTATTATAAGCGCGTTAAATTCATGTTGTGTCACCTTTATAAAACATTTCTGAAGAAATTGTAAAGGTCCCTTTGTCTACGTGCAAAAATCAGCTCTTTACAGCTAATTTTTCAAACGCTCGGTTAATGTATGAACTTAAATCTATATTTCTAGAAATACCAAAATATAAAACAAAAGGAGAATGAATAATGGCAATTAAGCCTGTTGATTTAAAGAAAGCATACCGTTTATTACAAGTAGGTCCAACAACCATGATTTCTGCTAAACACGATGGGATAGAAAATGTAATGGCAGCCGCTTGGGTCGGTCTGGTGGGAAATAATAAAGTGATGGCGTTTATCGGCAAACAAGCTTTCACACGTGAACTCGTTGAAAAGAGTGGTTATTTTGTAGTACATGTTCCAACTGTTAAACAAATGGAAACTGTCTTGTATGTTGGTGAGCACAGCTCTAAAGAAATAGACAATAAACTTGATAAGATCTCACTATTTTACCAAGAAGAGTTTGATTTACCACTAGTTGAAGGTTCCGCTGGCTGGCTAGTATGCAAGGTTCTTCCAAATTCTGAAAATGAACAAGAACATGATCTTTTCATGGGTGAAATTGTTGGTGCTTGGAGTGATGATCGAGTATTCAACAACGGACATTGGATTTTTGATGATGCTCCTGATGAATTGCGTACAATACACTATGTTGCTGGCGGTCAATTCTATGCTATTGGAAAAGGTACTAAATTTAATCACGGACCTGGTACAGACTAAATAAATCGGTAAAGAAAACTCTCACAGTCTCATTTTGGTTAGATGAAATGGCCAAAGAGGAAATGCTTTTGAGGATGGACTGAGTCTTAAGAACAAGTAAAAATCAGCCTTACAAAAAAAGTGGCCTTTCTCTAACGAGAAAGGCCGCCCATATTGTTTACTTATTTTGTTCGAGAGTTACATTTTCAACTACCACAGCTTTTTCAGAACCTGTAACTGAATTGGAACTTGTTCCTGTCTCCATTGTAAAGGCCAGTATAACAACGGCTGTCAAAGCAAGTCCTCCAACAGCATAAGCAGCGTAACGCTTTAAGCTCTTTACAGTTAATTTTTCAAACGCTCGGTTAATTTGCAAAATGTCAGTAGAGTATAAAAAGTCAGCTTCTTAATTCATGGTTAATGCCTGCATCATAGAAAAATTGTTAATACTGCTTTTTGATTAATTTTCTTTTAAATGATACCCTTTGAACTCGTAACCGTACACGCTCGTCAACTCTACAAAGCTCTTATAGGAATAAGTGATAGCAACCGGTGTGCCTACTTGGACTTTATCATAAAGCTTTTCGATGTCTGCATTATGCATTCTTACGCACCCTTGACTCACATATTTTCCAATGCTACTTTCATTGTTATTGCCGTGAATACCGTATGTATCACCATACGTACCGTTTGCATTTAATCCTAACCACCTTTTTCCTAATGGGTTGCGAGGATCGCCCCCAGGAATATGTCCTGTATAGTAAGGACGGTTTTTAATTTTGTTTACCACTTTAAAGAAGCCAACAGGTGTTTTATCCCATGTTTTTCCCGTTGCTACTGGATCAAACATTTCAATATAGCCATTGTGAAAATAGGCAAGCTTGTTGTAGTACTTGTTAATAATATCAAATCTTGATTCGTAGGCTTGCTTGCTGCTTCTGTTTTCACCTGATTTACTCCACATAATGCGACCATTAATAAGGTAAGAACGGTCATTGATTTCATGAAAATGTTCTTCATAAAAACTCTCCTCTTTTTTATATTTTTATAAGAAATAAAAAAGCACCTTTCAATTAGAAAGATGCTTTCTCGTCACCATCATTTATAAATAAAACCCTAGTTAATCGATTATTTTTTAAGTGAGGCTTTTCTTCTATTATGATTTTTAGTTATTTAAGCTTGAAAATAGTCCGTTTAGTTCTAACGATTGTAGGAGAAAATGTGTTAAAATATTCCGGAAAAAGGAGTGGTGAACCATGGAAAAAGTAGTAAAAGCGATTCAAGACGAGTATCCGGATGATTTTGCATGGTGTTACGGCTGCGGCCGATTAAATCAAGACGGCTATCATTTTCGGACAGGGTGGTTAGAAGAAAAAACCATTACCCTTTATACACCTAAGCCTGAACATACAGCCATACCAGGATTTGTTTATGGCGGACTTCTTGCATCACTGATTGACTGCCATGGAACAGGCTCTGCATCTCTTGCTCTATACCGTAAAAATGGCTACGAAATAGGAGATTCAGCAGAGCCGCCGCGATTTGTTACCGGTTCTCTTCACGTGGATTTTAAAAAGCCAACGCCGCAGGGTGAAGTACTAAAAGCAATAGGAACAGTTGAAGAAATTCACCCGAAGAAATGGAGAGTTAAAACAGAAGTATACGCGAGTGACATCATTGTTGCGACCGGAGAAGTTGTAGCAGTTGTTATGCCAAGTACGTTTAAACGAAAAGAAGGCTAAAAAATGCAAAACAGTTACATAAAAAGGGAGGAAAAGGTATG
>Ga0102593_1001960_pt1 | contig 17416 bp, 14 predicted proteins | sample AraplaCol_mMS_r2_2_FD_76862 | JGI IMG/M metagenome (GOLD analysis project Ga0102593, IMG submission 76862) | Arabidopsis root microbial communities from North Carolina, USA - plate scrape MF_Col_mMS_r2 (SPADES assembly) (version 2) | ecosystem: Host-associated > Plants > Roots > Endosphere...
TGTTGCTGTCCGAATAGCCGAGCATAATTTCCTGTTTGCCGCCGAGCGCTTCCACATATGTCCGATAGGCTTCGACGGCCAAAACTGTTTGCATCACGTCATGCGACCTTCGAAGATCCGAGATCGTCTCGAAAAGAGGTATGATGTTCATTGACGCCGCTTCGGGCTCATCGGGCCGGAACAGCCCCGCCTCACGGAACAGAACCATGACCTCCAGAAGGTCGGAAGGGCTTCCGGCCTTCGAAATGATGTAATTGGGGACGCTGACGCGGCCATAGCGCTTATGGGCTTGGGCAGCTTCACGCAGAACGGAAAGCTCCGACACCGTCTCGGCCGAATAGGTCCTGAGCGGTGTAATCAGCAGCTGGGAAGACCGCAGTTCCTCGGTGAGCAAGCGGATCTTGTCACTCTCGGCCAACGCCTCGTAACGTGTGCCAGGCCGCACGTTCTCGAAAAGCTCATGAACAACCCGCTGATGAACCTCGGAATTCTGTCTCAAATCCAGACTGGCAAGGTGAAAACCGAAGACGTCCACGGCGCGTTGGAGCCTGCGCAGTTTTCCAGTGGCGATCTTTTCTGCGCCATTGGCTGTCAGGGATTTGCTGATCGTCGCCAAGTCTTTGGCGAATTCGGCAGGGCACAGGTAGGAAGGGGCGGCCGCCACAGGTTCGCGAACCAGTTCCGTGCTGCCGAACTTACGCGCCGTGGCCGCCAGGCAAGCATACATGCCCGAGATCGCCAGGCGATATGGCTCGTGTCGGCGCCGCTCCGATCTGTCGGGGGAGTCGGTCGCGAGGCGCTGAAGCTCCTGCGAGACTTGCACATACCGGTCATCCAAGGAAAGTTCGGCGCCAAGGCTGTGCAGTTCGCCGAGATAGAACGAGAAAACTCTCTCACTCTGCAACCGGAGCGCCTCCCTCAGGGTTTCGCCGTTGACATAGGGATTGCCATCCCGGTCGCCACCGATCCAGGAACCCATGCGCAGGAATGGCGGCAGCGCGTCCTCGCCGAAACTCCAGGGAGAGTCTCGAAGCTGATCTTCGAGAATCTCGTATACCTCCGGGATCACCCGGAAAATGGTGCTGTCGTAATAGGACAAGCCATTGAGGATTTCATCCACGACCTGAAGTCGCCGTCCCCGAAGGCTGTTCGTTTGCCAAAGCGTCGTCGTCGCCCTTTCCAAGTCCTCTTGATACCGACCTATCTCCTGCTCAATCAGGCCGGCTTGGTCGAGCTGCGTCAGGCATCGTGCAAGCTCCTGCTCGATTTCGATAACGCTCTTGCGCCGAACCTCAGTCGGGTGCGCTGTGAAAACGGGCGAGACGACCGCTTCAAGAAGCAGTCTGCGGATATCTTTCGCCTCTACCCCGGCCGCAGCCAGAACGGAAAGCGATCTGGCAATTGTTCCCGGCATGGCAGGTTCACGATCGACGATGCTGAAGCGCTGCATCCTGGTTTGGTGTGCGTCTTCGGCAATGTTCACGAGTTGAGAAAACTGGCTGAACGCGCGGATCACACGCTTGAGGGTTTGGGGAGGCATGGTTGCACAAAACGGGGCGAGCTTGTCGTTCAGGTGCGGGCCGGTCCTTCTGTGACCGGTAACCGAGAGGCTGCGGACCTGTTCCACGACCTCACGGGCTTCTTTGCCGTCGCTTGCTTCAATAGCCTCGCACAACAGGCGGCCGAGCAGCCGAACGTCCTTCACCAGAGCCTTGCTGGGCGTGCGGCGTTTCGCCTGCATGCTTGCTTTCTGCAATTGAAGGTGCAAATGCGCATTCCTTGTGCTAACGTTAGCATAAATTGACAGGCTTTAACCGAGGAGTCAAGCGACGCTCGCAAACGAACAGGAGCGAAAGGCGCACAGATGGCGAAGCCCCTGGCACATCCCAGATTTATCAAAGGTGTCTTAGGTATGGTTTCATCGGCTCCCGCTATCAGCCGACAATGCCTTCCTGGTAACGCGCGACCTCTTCCAGCAACCATGCGCGGAACGCAACGACAGGCCGGAAGTCCTTCCTGCTCAGCGGCGCGACCGCATAATAGGCGCTGGTGCTTTTGACCTGATGTGGAAAGGCTTGAACGAGCTGGCCATTTGCGAGCTCGGAGTCGATGAGGAAAAGCGGCATCAACGCGAGCCCCAATCCAGCAATGCAGGCTTGGGCCACATTGCTGAACTGTTCGAACCGCATGGCCTGCGACGGGGTGCCGTTGACCTGGAGGCTTTCAAAAAAATGGCTCCAGGCCCCGGGACGGGACGCCATCTGCAGCAGCGGCAGGCGAAGCAGATCTTCGACCTTCACGATGGGATGTGAACTGAGAAAAAGTGGCGACGCGATCGGTGCTACCATCTCTTCCATAAGAAATGTGCTTTCCGCACCGGGCCAATCGGGCTGGCCGATATGAATCGCCATATCCATGTCGTCGCGATCGAAATCGAACACGCCAATGCGTGTGGCGAAGTTCAACGTGATCTCGGGGTGTCTGGCGACAAATCGCGGAATGCGCGGCATCAACCAGCGGGTGCCGAATGTCGGCAAGATGGCAAGATTGAGTTGATCGCTATGTTGTTGGGTCATGGCCTGCAGTGAAGCGGAACGAATTTCCGCAAGAGCGTTGGCAATTGCACGGGCATAGTTTGTGCCCGCCTCTGTGAGGTTGACACCACGGCTGGTGCGCTCGAACAGTAAAACGCCGAGTTGTTCCTCCAGCGACGCGATCTGCCGGCTGATGGCTCCCTGTGTCAGGGAAAGCTCCTCCGCTGCCGCAGAGAAGGTGCCCATCCGCGCGACGGAATCGAACGCCGCGAGAGCCGAGGTGGAGGGAAGGAGCCTTCGCGAGAGGTTTGCCATGAGCTATTACTATAGCTCATGGGCCGATGAGTAAACCTCGCTTTCTCAGTTGCGAAAAAGCGGCTTTAATTCCGTCAAATTCGAACTGCCAAAAACCTCAATGGGAGGACGACCATCTTGGCCTTTACTTGGAACGACCCGTTTCTGCTCGACGATCAGCTGACCGAAGATGAACGGATGATCCGCGAGTCCGCTGCGGCTTTCGCAGAATCCGAACTCTTGCCGCGCGTCCAGGACGCCTATCTCGAAGAAGCGACCGACCCCGAGCTGTTCAGGTTGATGGGGCAGACTGGCCTTCTTGGGGTGACGCTGCCTGAAGAGTACGGGGCCGCGAACGCATCCTATGTTGCCTATGGTCTGGTCGCTCGCGAGGTCGAGCGCATCGACTCCGGATATCGCTCGATGATGAGTGTGCAGTCCTCGCTGGTCATTTATCCGATCTACGCCTACGGCTCTGGCGAGCAGAAGAAGAAGTACCTGCCGGGCCTCGTTTCGGGTGAACTGATTGGCTGTTTCGGCCTGACCGAGCCTGACGCAGGCTCAGATCCCGGCGGTATGAAAACCCGCGCCGAGAAAATTGAGGGCGGCTACCGATTGCGCGGCTCGAAGATGTGGATCTCGAACTCGCCGATTGCCGATGTCTTCGTCGTATGGGCCAAGTCCGAGGCTCACAACAATGAAATACGCGGCTTCGTTCTCGAAAAGGGCATGAAGGGCCTTTCGGCCCCGAAGATTGGTGGCAAGCTTTCGCTGCGTGCCTCGATCACAGGCGAAATCGTAATGGACGGTGTCGAAGTCACCGAGGATGCGCTTCTGCCCGGCGTTTCCGGCCTCAAGGGGCCGTTTGGCTGCCTCAACCGCGCCCGCTACGGCATCTCTTGGGGCGTTATGGGAGCCGCAGAGGACTGCTGGTTCCGCGCTCGTCAATACGGCCTGGACCGCAAACAGTTCGGGAAGCCGCTTGCAGGGATGCAGCTTTATCAAAAGAAGCTCGCCGATATGATGACCGAAATCACGCTCGGACTGCAGGGTTCGCTTCGCGTTGGCCGGCTGATGGATGAGCACAAGATGGCCCCGGAAATGGTCTCGCTCGTCAAGCGTAACAACTGCGGAAAGGCGCTGGATATCGCTCGGCAAGCCCGGGATATGCATGGCGGCAACGGCATTCAGATCGAATATCACGTCATGCGCCACGCGCAGAACTTGGAGACGGTCAACACTTACGAAGGGACCCACGACGTCCATGCCCTGATCCTTGGGCGTGCCCAGACGGACCTCCAGGCGTTCTCCTAATTCCCCGATAGTCTATTCGGCACAGATCCGTCCTTCAACCTCCGGATTAGCGAGAGGCAGCATGCCTGTAGTGAATAAGATTTCTACCGTCGCCGTCATCGGTGCCGGACAAATGGGTACTGGGATCGTCGAGGTCGTGACGAGACACGGGTATGAGGCGCTGATTTACGATCTCGACAAAAGTCGAATTCGCGCGAGCATCGAAGCGAGCGCCGGATATTTCGGGCGCCAGGCGGAAACCGGCAAAATGCCGGCCGAGGCGGCTGAGCAGGCGATCTCCCGAATAAAGGGAGCGTTCTCCCTTTCGGATCTGGCGACTGCCGATTTGGTCGTCGAAGCGGTCAGCGAGAATGAAGACATCAAGAGGAAAGTCTTTACGGATGTGTGCACCGTGCTGAAGCCTGACGCGATCTTGGCGACGAACACATCGTCGCTCTCCATAACGCGGCTCGCGGCGTCAACCGACAGGCCCAATCGTTTTATAGGGATACACTTCATGAATCCCGTACCGGTTATGAAGCTGGTCGAGCTGGTTCGCGGCATCGGAACTGATCAAGAGACATTTGCCATAGCCAAGGATTTCGCCGAATCCATCGGCAAAACGGTCACCGTCTCCGAAGATTTTCCGGCTTTCATCGTAAATCGTATCCTCATCCCTATGATCAACGAAGCGATCTACACCCTGTATGAGGGTGTTGGAAACGTAGAAGCCATAGACACCGGCATGAAGCTCGGCGCCAATCATCCGATGGGGCCACTCGAACTGGCAGATTTTATCGGTTTGGACACCTGCCTCTCCATCATGCAGGTCCTTCACGAAGGGTTGGCTGATAGCAAATACCGTCCATGCCCGCTGCTGGTCAAATATGTCGAAGCTGGCTGGCTCGGTCGCAAGACACAACGCGGGTTCTACGACTACGGATACGTTCCAGCTCGGCCAACTCGCTGACCCCCATCTCATCCTAACATCGAGATTTGTCAGGCATTTATCATGACCGAAGAACACGCAGACGAAAGTCGAGAGAGCATGGAATTCGACGTGGTGATCGTCGGCGCCGGTCCTGCCGGTCTTGCGGCGGCGATCCGGTTGAAGCAGGTCAATCCGGAGCTGTCGGTCGTCGTGCTGGAGAAGGGCGCGGAAGTTGGCGCGCATATCCTCTCGGGCGCCGTGGTCGACCCGATCGGCATCGACCGGCTGTTGCCCGGCTGGCGCGACGAGGCCGATCATCCGTTCAAGACCAAGGTCACATCAGATCACTTCCTGCTGCTTGGCCCGGCCGGCTCTGTTCGCCTGCCGAATGTGCTGATGCCGCCCCTGATGAACAATCACGGCAACTACATCGTCTCGCTCGGCCTCGTCTGTCGCTGGCTGGCGACCAAGGCCGAAGAACTCGGCGTCGAGATCTATCCGGGTTTTGCCGCAGTAGAAGTGCTCTACAATGACGAGGGTGCCGTCATCGGGGTCGCCACCGGCGACATGGGCATCGAGAAGAACGGCGAGCCCGGCCCGAACTATACCCGCGGCATGGAACTGCTCGGCAAATATGTGCTGATCGGCGAGGGCGTGCGCGGCTCGCTCGCCAAGCAGCTGATCGCCAAGTTCGATCTGCAGAAAGACCGTGAACCGCAAAAGTTCGGCATCGGCATCAAGGAGCTCTGGCAGGTGAAGTCCGAGAACCATCGGCCGGGCCTGGTGCAGCACTCCTTCGGCTGGCCGCTAGGCATGAAGACCGGCGGCGGCTCCTTCCTCTATCACCTGGAAGACAATCTGGTGGCGGTCGGCTTCGTCGTCCACCTCAATTACAAGAACCCCTATCTCTATCCCTTCGAGGAATTCCAGCGCTTCAAGACCCATCCGGCGATCCGCACCACCTTCGAGGGCGGCAAGCGGCTGTCCTATGGGGCGCGTGCCATCACCGAGGGCGGCTACCAGTCGGTGCCGAAGCTTTCCTTCCCCGGCGGCGCGCTGATCGGCTGTTCGGCCGGTCTCGTCAACGTGCCGCGCATCAAGGGCAGCCACAATGCGGTGCTGTCGGGCATGCTGGCGGCCGAGAAGATCGCCGCCGCGATTGTATCAGGCCGCAGCCATGACGAAGTGACCGAGATCGAGACTGAATGGCGCAAGGGCGACATCGGCAAGGATTTGAAGCGCGTCCGCAACGTCAAGCCGCTGTGGTCGAAGTTCGGCACCGCACTTGGCGTAGCGCTCGGCGGCTTCGACATGTGGACCAACACGCTGTTCGGCTTTTCCGTCTTCGGCACGCTGAAACATGGCAAGACCGATGCGCAGTCGCTCGAACCCGCCTCGATGCACAAGCCGATCGCCTATCCGAAACCCGATGGCGTCCTGACCTTCGATCGGCTGTCCTCGGTGTTCCTGTCGAACACCAATCACGAGGAGGACCAGCCGGTGCATCTGCAGGTCAAGGACATGGCGCTGCAGAAGAGTTCGGAACACGACATCTATGCCGGCCCGTCGACGCGTTACTGTCCGGCCGGCGTCTATGAATGGGTGGAAAAGGATGGCAAGGACGTCTTCGTCATCAACGCCCAGAACTGCGTGCACTGCAAGACCTGCGACATCAAGGACCCCAACCAGAACATCAACTGGGTGCCGCCGCAGGGCGGCGAGGGGCCGGTCTATCCGAATATGTGAGACCGGATGGTCGTTCGCTATCGTAAACCCGGCGCGGCTTCCTTGCTCTCCTTTCTGCAAACGGGAGAACTTGGGCCACTGACGCGCGGCATGACCATGAGCGCGGTCTCTGAGTTGCTGGGGCCGCCCGATTGGTGGATGGATGGGGGTGGCGAAGCGGCTGTTCCACTTCTTTGGGGCTATCGGCCCTTTCTCGAAATTCTGTTCGAGCGCGAGCCGCCCCATCCGCTGCGGATGATAAAGGTCCCGCGGCTTCCTCTCGTTGCCAGAAAATCCATCCGCATGGCCTGCCTGCGCGTGGCAACCGATGGCTTCCATGATGAAATGCGACTCTCGGATTTCTTGCGCCGGAACACCTGGGGCAAGGATGATGAGATTGTCATCGGCAGATGCACCGGCGGGAATCCTGTTATCGACATTTGCACCAGAAACGTCCGGCTGGTCTGGTCTATGTCGGGTGAGAGCGACGAGATCCTTCAGCGGGAAAGCGAAGACGGCCTTTCGAAGGCGGCTTACATGGCCCGGCGCGACCAACTCTCTGATGGATTCTTAGGCATCTATTCCAGTTTCTCGCCAGATCTCGATCGTGCCCCGCAAGCTGGCTGGGAAAACTTTTCCGCAGATCAATATCTTGCGCTGGCGAGTGGTATCGAAAATATTGCGGAATAACAGCTCGCTTCTCGAGGATAACGCATTCGTTATCTCTATCTATTACGCCCGGTTAGCGTTTCATTAACCATAATTTCCTTAGCTTGCGACATCGTGTTGACGCACTAAGGACACATTCATGACGATCTCCCGCCGGGGCTTCCTGATCGCCTTGCCGCTTTTCGTGGCCGGCTGCTCTTCGACCGGTCTGAACAGCCAGACCAATTATGCTGCACTTCCGGACGAAAAATTCCCGTTGAAGCAGGTGCCGATCGACAAGATCAAGCCGGAGCTCCGCCGCCAGGAAGTGGCCTACGAAACCACCCATGCTGCCGGCACCGTGATCGTCGATACACCCGCGCGCCGCGCCTATTACGTCCTCGGCGGGGGCAGGGCGATGCGTTATGGTGTCGGTGTCGGTCGCGAGGGGCTGGCCTTTGCAGGTAACGCCTATATCGGCCGCAAGGCCGAGTGGCCGAGCTGGACGCCCACCGAAAACATGCAGCGCCGTGAAGAGCGCTATCGCAAGCTTGCCGGCGGCATGCCGGGCGGCCCGAACAACCCGCTCGGTGCGCGGGCCATGTATCTCTTTCGCGGCGGCAACGACACCCATTTTCGCATTCATGGCACCAACCAGCCGCAATCGATTGGTCTGGCCATGTCGAGCGGCTGTGTCCGCATGATGAACCACGACGTGATCGACCTCTATAGCCGCGTCGAGGTCGGCGCCAGGGTCGTCGTCATCCAGGCCTGACTTGGCCGTTCGAAGCTCGATAAGGACGCCGTCTCTAGTGAAAAAGCCGCCGCAGCGATGGCTGCAGGCGGCTTTCATCTGCCGTTGGTGTTGGATTTCAGCGGCGCGGTGCCGCAATACCCGTCGAAAGCGCCACGCCGATGCCGGTGATCACGGCGGCGCTGATTTCCGTCATGCCGATGGCTTCGCCAAGCAGCAAGCCACCGCCAAGCGTTGCGAGCACCGGCGTCAGCGCCGTGAAGGCGGCGGCCTGTGTTCCCCCGAGTGTTCTGACGGCGGTGCCGTAGGCGACCATGGCGACGAGGCCGGAAAGAACGCCCTGGCTCAACACCTGCAGGCCGATCTCCTGAAGAGGAACCTGTGGCAGCGAGATGCCGAAGATGAGGGCGAGCGCGCCCATGATCAGGAAGGACCAGACGGCGATCAAGGCGCTCGCCTGCACGGCGGTCAGGCCCGAGCGGCGGAAGGCATGCGTATAGCTTGCCCAGAGAACGGCGCCGGCCGGCAACAGCACGAAGCTCGTCCATGGCAGCGAGGCGTCCGCAAGGCTGCGCGTGAGCAGGATCAGCACGCCGGCGACGATCGCAACGAGCCCAGCGATGCGGGTGCTGTCGGGTCTTTCGCGAAACAGCATAATGCCGATCAGCGCCGCGGCAAGCGGCATGGAGCCGCCGAGCAGGATCCCTGAGGAGGCGGCCGGCGTCGAGTGGATTGCCAGCGTCGTCAGCAGGAAGAAGACGGCGCCGGAGCCTGACACCATGATTGCCAGCAGGTGAAGTGGCAGGGCCTTCGGCAGCAGCCCCGTCTTCAGCCAGACGGGTGAAAGCACCAGCGCCGGAATTCCGAAGCGGATCAGCCCGATGTCGATCGAGCCGAGCGGCGTTGCTGCGCTGTGGCGGGTGACAAGAAACCATGTCGCCCAGATCAGCACGGTAATAGTGCCGCCGGCATAACCCAGTACCTGCGACGGCGACTTGTCGTTCGTGAAAGCAATGGTGGTCATCGTCCTGTCCTTTCTTTCATCCGGAGCCTGTCCGGTTGAAGAGAAGACTAGCGCCAGAGGTCAGGGCATGTCCTTGCTATCTATGGCTCAAAAATCATGCTATGCGCAATCTTCTGCCAATTGATGCCAGCAGGGATCACGAAAATGCCAAATCTCGATAAATTCGATATCGCCATCCTGAAGTGCCTGCAGGAGGATGCGCGGGCCACCAATGTCGAGATCGCCGAGAAGGTGAACCTTTCGCCGTCGCCCTGCCTGCGCCGCATCCGCAATCTCGAACGCTCCGGGATCATCCGCGGTTACACGGCGGATATCGATCGCAAGGAGGTCGGTCTCGGCCTCACCGTCTTCGTCGAATTCAAGGTCGTCCAGCACAGCCGCGAAAATTCCGAGGCGCAGCAGAAGGCGCTGCTCGCCATCCCCGAGATCGTCTCCTGCTTCCTGATTTCAGGCACGGCCGATTTCCTTGCCGAAGTGGTGGTGGAGGATCTTGCCGCCTACGAACGGCTTCTGACCGAAACGCTGTTGACCCTGCCGAATGTCAGCGACATCCGCTCGAATTTCGCCATTCGCAGCATCAAGACGCACGGGCCGCTGAAATTGCCCGAGGGAAAATAATTCCCCTCGGGCATGCTTGCAGGTTAGAGCAGCGTCCCGCTGAGGATGAGCAGCGCCACCGAGAAGTAGATGACGAGCCCGGTGACATCGACCAGCGTGGCGACAAAGGGGGCCGAGGCGCTGGCCGGATCGAGCCGGAGCTTCTGCAGCACGAAGGGTAGCATCGAGCCACAGATCGAGCCGAAGGTGACGATCCCGATCAGGGCGGCAAACACCGTGACGGCGACCATCTGCCAGTGCGGGCCGTAATCGTAGAGACCGGCCGACTGCCAGAAGACGATGCGGACGAAGCCGACGAGGCCGAGGATCGCGCCGAGCACGACGCCGGTCGGCAGTTCGCGCAAAAGCACCTTCCACCAGTCCGAAAGCTTCAGCTCGCCGAGCGCCAGCGCCCGGATGATCAGCGAGGTTGCCTGCGAACCGGAATTGCCGCCCGAGCTCATGATCAGCGGGATGAACAACGTCAGCACCACGGCCTTTTCCAGCTCGCCTTCGAAATGCTGCATGGCGCTTGCCGTCAGCATCTCGCCGAGGAACAGGGCTGCGAGCCAGCCGGCGCGCTTGCGGATCATGCCAGCGAAGCTGATCTTCATGTAGGGCTGGCCGAGCGCCTCCATGCCGCCGAACCTCTGGGCCGCTTCCGTCGTGTCCGATATCATCGTGTCGATCACGTCGTCGACGGTGACGATGCCGAGCATCTGCCCATGTTCGTCGGTGACGGGCAGGGCGAGCAGGTCGTGCTTGCGGATCAGCCGGGCGACATCCTCCTGCTTCATCAGCGGATCCGCCGAAACCGGCGCGCCCTTCTGTGCCACCGAGAGGATCGAAGCGTCCGGCTCGCCGGTGATGAGGCGACGCAGCGTCACCACATGCAGCAGCGCATGGCTGACCTCGTCCAGCACATAGATGGCGTAGACGGTCTCGCGCGAACGTTCGACCTGGCGCACATGGTCGAGTGTGCGGGCGACGGTCCAGCTATCAGGCACGCTGACGAACTCCGTCGTCATGATGCCGCCGGCCGTGCGCGGCGGATAGCCCATCAGGTGCTGGATCGCGATGCGCACCGGTTCGTCGAGGCTGGAGAACAGCCGGGCGCGAGTCTCGCCGTCGAGTTCAAGCAGCACGTCGGCGACGCGGTCGTTGGACATGCCGTGCAGCAGCCGTGCGGCGTCCTCGGCGCTGATCAGCGCAAGAATCTGTGCGGCGTTGCGAAGCTCCGGCCGGTCGAGAATGTTGACCGCATAGTCGAGCGGCATGCCGCATAGAACACGCCCGGCGTCCTGGACGCTCAGCGCGTTCAACGCTTCGACGCGTTCGGCGATCGTTGCGCCGCGGCTGTTGTTGATGAAGGCACGGGCGGCATGGCCTGCCCGAAGAGGGAAGCGATTGATATTCATTTGAGGCTCGCCTTTCCGTCGATCCGCCGTAGCGTCCGATCGGGCGAGCCGACAGGAGTCGGTCAGCGCACGAGGGTCGCGTACGGCAAGGGCAATCGACTGCTACTGTCGCTTGGCATCGTTATGATGGCTCCGTTGAAATCCGTGGCTGACGAGTGTCGTCCACGTGAGTGCTAGGTGGTCCCGAACGCGGAAAAAGTCAAGCGGGGTAAATGCTTAACGCCAGAATGTCGCACCCTGCGATGCGGCATTCCAGGCGGGTTTATACGACCTTGCGGGAAATACCGCGCCTGCTGGCTGGAATCTCAGAATCCTGCAAGCACAGCCTTGCCCTTCATCCTGCCGCTTTCGACCATGGCATGCGCCGTCTTGAGGTTTGCCGCATTGATTGGCCCGACGATCTCTGAAAGCGTCGTGCGGATCTTTCCGCCGTCGACGAGCTCGGAAACCCTGTTCAGCAGCTTGTGCTGCTCGATCATGTCAGGCGTGCCGTAGAGCGGGCGGGTGAACATCAACTCCCAATGAACGGAGACGGCCTTTCGCTTGAAGGGCACGATGTCGAGCGTCTTCGGATCGTCGATCAAAGCGAAGCGGCCCTGCGGCGCAATCGCTTCGACGATGTCGCCAATATGGCTGTCGGTATTGGTGGTCGAGAATATGAATCCCGGCGCGCCGATGCCGAGCGCTGCCACCTGCGGCGCGATCGGTTTGGAATGGTCGACGACGTGATGCGCGCCGAGTTCCTTCACCCAGTCCTGCGTCTCCGGCCGCGAGGCCGTGGCGATCACCGTCAGATCGGTCAATGCTCGGGCGATCTGAATGGCGATCGAGCCGACGCCGCCAGCGCCGCCGATGATCAGGATGGAGCGTCCCGCTCCTGAAACCGCGTCCTGCACCTTCAGCCGGTCGAACAGCGCCTCGTAGGCCGTAATCGAGGTCAGCGGCAGGGCGGCCGCAGCAGCGAAATCGAGGCCTTTCGGTTTGGTGCCGACGATGCGCTCGTCGACGAGATGGAATTCGGCATTGCTGCCCGGGCGGCTGATGACCCCGGAGTAGAATACCTCGTCGCCGGGCTTGAACAGGGTGACATCAGCGCCGATGGCCTTGACGATGCCGGCGGCATCCCAGCCGAGCACCTTCAGTTCATCCGCGGGCGGTGCGGAATGGGCGCGCACCTTCACGTCGACGGGATTGACCGAAACGGCTTTGATTTCGACAAGCAGATCGTGACCCCTAACCTCCGGCATCGGCAGCTCGACATCGATCAGCGAGGTCTCGGCGGAGATCGGTTGGGGCGTTTTATAGGCGACGGCGCGCATGGGAAACTCCTGTGTTCGTTGCACGGAAGCTAGATGCGCACTATGGTCTGACAACGCAAGAATGCACAAATTCTGTACGTAGTACCCAAAAGGATACTGTAAAATGTCATTGCCGCGCGCCAAGCTCGTCAAGAATTTCCCCGGCTGCCCGGTCGAAGCGACACTGACTTACCTCGACGGGAAGTGGAAGGGCGTCATCCTCTTTCATCTGATGGAAGGAACCCTGCGCTTCAATGAGTTGCGGCGTAAGCTGCCGGCCGTGACTCAGCGCATGCTGACCAAGCAACTGCGTGAATTGGAAGAGTCCGGTCTGGTATCACGCACCGTCTATCCGGTCGTGCCGCCGAGGGTGGAATATGCAATGACGCCGCTCGGCATGACGCTGAAGCCTGTCATTCAGGCGTTGGCGGCCTGGGGTGACGATTATGTCTTCTGCCGCCCGGAAGGCCGCGAGCTGCGCCTGGCCTCAGACGGCCTGCGCGCTCCCGTCGCGGCGCTCGAGGCGTAGCGAGGCTGCGAAGACGAAGAGGCCGAGAAAGGATAGCACCGCACCGACATAGCCGGTCGCCGCAAAACCGTAGCCCGCGGCGATGACGAGACCGCCGAGCCAGGCGCCGATCGCATTGGCGATGTTGAAGGCGGAATGGTTGGAAGCGGCCGCTAACGTCTGCGCATCGGCGGCGACATCCATCAGCCGCGTCTGCAGCGCCGGACCGGCGGCAAAACCGCAACCGACGAGGAAGACGCAAAGGCCGAGCATATAGGGGTTGGCGGCGGTCAGCGAGAAGGTGGTCAGCACGACGACATTATAGATGAGCGACCCGCCGATCGTGCCGAGCAGCGATTTGTCGGCGAGCCACGAGCCGATGAAATTGCCCGCATTCATGCCGACGCCGAAAAGGACCAGCATGATCGGAACGGCTGTTTCCGGCAGCATAGCCACCTCAGTCGTCGTCGAGGCGATATAGCTGAACATCGCGAACATGCCGCCGTAACCGACGGCGGCGATGCCGAGCGTCAGCCACACCTGCGGCCGGCGGAAGGCGCCGAGTTCGCGCAGGAAGCCAGCTTCCTCGGAAACCCTGTCCTTCGGAACGTAGAACCAGATCAGCGCCACCGTCAGCAGGCCGAGCACGCCGACCGAGAAAAACGCCACCTGCCAGTCGAGCGACTGGCCGAAGAATGTCGTCAACGGCGTGCCGAGAAGTGTCGCAACGGTCAGGCCGAGCATGACGCGGCCAACGGCACGGGCGCGGCGATGCACCGGCACCATCGAGGCGGCGACAAGGGCAGCGACGCCGAAATAGGCGCCGTGCGGCAGGCCGCTGACGAAGCGCAGCAGCGTGAAGCTTTCGAAGGTCGGCGCCATGGCGCTTGATATGTTGCCGGCGGCAAAGATCAGCATCAGCGTCAAAAGCAGGGTGCGGCGCGCCATCTTCGCGGCGAGCACGGCAATGACGGGTGCGCCGACGACGACGCCGAGCGCATAGGCGCTGATGACGTAGCCGGCTTGTGGCGTCGTGACTGAGAAGGTGTCGGCGACATTGGGCAGCAGCCCCATGATCGCGAATTCGCCGGTGCCGATGCCGAAGCCGCCGCAGGCCAGCGCCAGTTGGACCAGCGCCACGGTCATTGCCGACGGCAGCTCTTCATCCTGGCTATCAATGGAGTCCCGACTATCGACTGAAATATTGGCGGCAATCTCACTCACGAGAGCTCCTCGAGGCGGTTTCTGCTTGGCAATGGCCCCTGGCGCAGGCGCGGCCGCGAGCCGATCGGTGGAAATGGCGGGAGGTGGAGACGAGGTCTCCAATACGCCATCTATCCGTGACCTCTCGGCCGCCGTCGAGTGCATTTTTTGCAGTGCAGCGTCCTGCTATGTGCATACGTCTATTGCAATTTTTGCATTTCTGTCCTTTCTCCGGAAAGATGGCTGCGCTTGAAATCGCCGATACCGCAACCATCTCAAGGGCAAGGCAGGAGCATTTTCCGCGCCATAGACGGGAGCTCTCATGAAGCTTGTAGGCTTTTTCAATCGCGACGGCGGTACCTTCAAGACCACCGACATGCTGGCCTATGAGAAGAGGGCGGAAGCGGCTTTCCGCGAAGCGGGACACGATTTCGACGCCATCGTCTTCTCAGGAAAGGAAATCATTCCCGCCATGGAGCGGGCGGCCAAGCGCGATGATATCGACGGTATCGTCGCCGGCGGTGGCGACGGCACGATTTCGGCAGCGGCATCGATCGCCTGGAAAAACGGAATTGCGCTCGGCGTCGTGCCCGCCGGCACGATGAACCTCTTTGCCCGCTCGCTGCGGGTGCCGCTCGATATCTGGCAGGCGCTTGATGTGCTTGCTTCCGGCGAGGTCGACAATGTCGATATCGCCAGCGCCAACGGCCGTCCCTTCATCCACCAGTTTTCCGCCGGCCTGCATGCCCGCATGGTGCGCTACCGCAACGCCTACAGCTATCGTTCCCGGCTGGGCAAGATCCGGGCAAGTACGAAGGCGGCTTTGGGTGTTATCTTCAACCCGCCGGAATTCGAGGTCGAGTTCGAGGCGGCCGGCATCCGGGAGCGCCGCAGGGTGTCGGCGATCTCGGTCTCCAACAATCCCTTCGGTGAGAATGCGCTGCTCTACGCCGATAATTTGACAAGCGGCGAACTCGGCTTTTACACGGCAAATCCGCTGAAGCCTCTGGGTGTCGCCCGACTCGCCGTCGACATGCTGCGCGGCAAGGTCCGCGAGAATGCCGATGTCATGGTGCTGCACCCGGCCGAAGTGCACCTGCATTTCCCCAAACTGCGCTTCAAGGCCAATTGCGTCATGGACGGCGAGTTGCTGCCGCTCCAACGCGATGTCTCGATCCGGCTGCATCCGGGCGAATTGAAGGTCCTCGTCAAGCAGGGCCTTGCGGCGCAGGTGGACGCCAGCGAACGCCGCGAGCCCGCAGCATAAGTCGGCCGCTGCATAGTCTTCAGAGCCGCGGCAGATAAGTGCGGTAGTCGAAATCCGAAACCGTGCGCAGATGCGCAAGCGCTTCCTTGCGCTTGGTGTCGCCATAGAGCGCCTGATAACGTGCGCCGAAGATATCGGCGATGAAGGGCGAGGTGCGGAAGGTCTCGACGGCGCTGAGGAAATCATGCGTCAGTCGCGTCGTATTCACAGACGTGTGCGAGGGCGTGGTCTCTTCGCCGGGGTCGAGTTCGCCATCGAGACCGGTGAGCATGCCGCCAAGGATTGCGGCGAGCAGCAGATAGGGATTGGCATCGGCGCCGGCGACGCGGTGTTCGATGCGTGCGGCCGGCCCATCCTTGTCGGGTATGCGGATCGCCGTGCCGCGATGACCGCTGCCCCAGGTCAGATCGACAGGCGCAAACGAGCCCGGCTGGAAGCGCCGGTAGGAATTGGCGAAGGGAGCGAAGATCAGTTGCGCCTCGCGCATGGTGTTAAGCAGGCCCGCTGTCACCGATTTGAGCCGCTTCGGCTCGCCGCCCTTGGCGTCGAGGATGTTGCGGCCTTGCCGGTCGATGATGCTCGCATGCACATGCAGGCCGGAGCCGGCATGGTCGGAATAGGGCTTGGCCATGCAGGTCGATTTCAACCCGTGGCGGCGCGCCGCCTGTTCGGCGATGCGCTTGAGATAGAGGCAATCATCGGCGGCTGCCAGAGCATCGGGGCGATGCAGCAGGTTGACCTCGAACTGGCCTGGACCAAATTCCGCCGTCGTCGCATCCGCCGGCAGTCCCTGCGCGCTCGCATAGGCCATCAGCGTCCTGAGATAGCCGTCGAGCGCATCGACGGCGCTCATGTCGTAAAGCTGGAAACCGTTCGGCTCGCCGCGATAAGTGAGGTTTTCGGGCGGGGAAGGGCGTCCGGTCTCGCGCCAGTCTCCCGACATCACATAGAATTCCAGCTCGGTCGCTACGACGGGCGTCAGTCCGCGCGAGGCGTAGCGCTCCAGCACTGCGGCGAGGATGGCGCGCGGATCCATGAAGCTCGGGCTGCCGTCGAATTCGTGCATGGTGGCGAGCACCTGCATCGAGCCCTCCGGCGCCCAGGGCATCGGCGCCAGGCTGCGCCGGTCGGCAACGACCATGCCGTCGGGATCGCCGATCGTCAGCGACAGGCCGGTGATGTCGTCATTGTCGTCGCCCCAGATGTCGAGCGATTGCGTTGAGGTCGGCAGGCGGATCTCGCCGGCCCAGACCTTACCTTGTGCGTCGAGCGGAAGCTGCTTGCCGCGCAGGTCGCCGTTCATGCCGACGATCAGGACCTCGAAACGCGGGTCGCCGCCATCGGTCTTGCCGTTCATCCTGTCGCTCGCCATGACCTTGAAAATCCTCCGGGGCAAGGCCAAGCTCCTATCCCATCGATAGAGGCCTTTCAATCCGCGGGGCTCTTTTCCCAGTCATGCCCGACACTTGCCCCCCTCCAACCTTGCCGCGATCGACGCCGCGCACCATCTGCATCCCTTCGCGGACATCAGGAAGCTGAATGCCTATTGGCCAGAGATCGACCGCATCTGCAAGGCGCGCAACATCCTGCTTTGGCAATGGGGCTCTTGCGAGAAAGCAGCTATGTCGATGCTGGGTCAACGTAGCTGCTGTCGGATAATGGGCAAAGCCAAGGTGAGGAGCGCGGCGAAAACCATGACGACGCCATAAGGTACCTTCCGGCTCGCCCGGATTTCCTCGACGCGCATGAAAAAGGCGAGATGTGCGACGGGCAGCGGCACCGGCAGCCGCAGGACCAGGAGCGTCACGATGCCGAGGACGAGGAGCAAAAACGAAAACGGCAGCATTCCGTGCCATCCGATAAAAAGGCCGATCGGCAGGAAAAGCTTGGCGTCTCCTGCGCCAAACAGCCGGAACGCCCAG